>Ga0315339_1000076_pt1 | contig 167369 bp, 262 predicted proteins | sample ASW17metaG_FD_204514 | JGI IMG/M metagenome (GOLD analysis project Ga0315339, IMG submission 204514) | Ammonia-oxidizing marine archaeal communities from Pacific Ocean, United States - ASW #17 | ecosystem: Environmental > Aquatic > Marine > Oceanic | place: USA: California | collected 2016-12-05
CTCCGTCTTCATGTTTGTCGTCAGCTCTGCCTTCGTTGACTTGATGAGGGCGCGGAGGAGGTCTTGGGCGATAACCACCAACTCAGGGGCCTGAGGAACAGACTTGCGGATGCCCACCACGGCCTTGCGGAGCAGAGTGAGCCGGTTGATCCCCAGGTTCGCGGCGTCGTAGTAGCCCTTCTGCCAGAGCTTCTCTGGCGACAGGTAGCCCATGTAGAGCTGAACCGAGATGTCGCCCCTCTTCTTCTTCCCCCGCTCCGAGATGCTGATGTAGGGCGTGCCGTGAAGACGACCAGCCCGACCGTCACCCTTGGCCCGCGTATCGACGAAGCCAGCTTCGCCCAAGAACACTTCCCCCACGCTGCCCATGTTGACGTCCCAGCACACCGTGTCTCGTTCGAGCTTGGGGGTGTGGCAGTGGGGGAGGACAGCCTCGTAGACCCGCCGGAAGCTCATCGCGGCGGCCTGCTTGGCCTCAGCCTTGTGGGCCACTTCCGTCTCGCGAACCTCCTGACGCTCGGCCCACTCCGCTTCCTTCAGGCGCTGGAGCTTGGTGATGCGCTTGGCCATCAGGCTGCCTCCACGCGGGTGAGGGTGTAGCGAGCGATGCGGAGCTGCTCCGTGCTCTTCGTGATGCGGTCTGCGATCAGACTCTGCTCCGTGCGCCAGTAGGCCGAGTTGTCGAAGAGCTGTCCGATCAGGCGGAGGTGGTCGCTGCCATCCTTGTTGCCGCCGCAGGTCTGGATGTAGATGTGCAGGCCCCGTCCGCAGCCCCGGCCCGTGCCGATTCGCAGCTCACTCACGCCGTCGCCACAGGCGAAGACGTTGTTGGCCAGCCCACCCTGCCTTGAGGAGGGGTCTATCAGCCAGACCTGCTCCAGTCCCGCCCGATTCTTCATCCTGAAGTCAGTCGAGATGGGGTCTCCCCCGTTCCCGAGAGTCGTCTTGGCACTCGTACACACCAGCTTGGGGAGCTGGTTCCTGACGTGTTCCCACACTTGTCCGCTCATTGTTCCTGTCCCTTGTTGTGGTCCGCCGCGACCGTTGCAAGCAGCTCCAGCGGGGTCGGCAGATCCGCGGCTGTGATGATTTCGATGACACGCAGCCATCGGTTGTCCGGGGCCGCCAAGACAGCCACCGCTCCGGGTCCGACCAAAGCAAGCACCTGACGCAGCCGCTTCTCAGCACCCTCCTGCGTGGCCTCGCTCATCTCGGCAAGCTGCGAGTCAAGCCAAGTCTCGCCGTAGCTGCCGCAGTCGTCCTCACTCACCAGACGCCGGTGCTGTAGCGACCGGAAGATGTACCACCGAGTGATGGGCACTACTCTTCGCCTTCCGCTTCGATCTCGTGGAAGCAGGTGATGCAGACCGAGCGGCCATCTGAGGTCGGCAGGCTCGCCCCGGTGTCGTGAGGGTCACTGGTCATGTCCGACTGCGTGAAGAGCCAGACCTGCTGACACGAGCTGCACAGCTCCACACAGCCAGGGCAGTACTCAGCCTCGTCGATGGTGGCGTGGGACTCAGACTCGGGCGAGTCGTGACCTGGCCCCGCGCCGTAGGCGTAGGCAAAGCCCATCCAGTAGTGAACCGCGTCCCCGCCGATCCACTGGAGGTCGCCACCCACCACACCGTCGACTTTCCCGTCCGGGTAGTCCGACTCGGGGTCCGAAGCGACTTGGACGTTGCAGCAGGCACACGACCAGAGCGGTTCCACTGCTGGATACTCCCAGGCCGGGCGGCTGTCGTTGGAGCCATCGCGGTCAACGCGGGCCAGCAGCTCGTGACTGCCATCCTCGTCGGGGTTGATGAGGATGCGGTCCCGCAGGAAGGCCTCCTCGGGGTGCTGAAGACCTGCCAGGTCCTCCAGGGGTCCGTTCTTGGGGAAGGGGCTCTTCCCCGTGCAGGCAGGGCAGCCAGCGCCCTTCAGGAAGAGACTGGCCTCCCACCGGAGCATGTCCCCATGCCGGACGCCCCAGGCACCCCAGGGCTCGCCGCAGACCACACAGGTCAGGTCACTCATCGTTCTACTCCCTCCACATGAAGACGGTGGCAGCGATGTTGTGGTCGCCGCCGGGGATCACCATCAAGCCGTAGGCCACACGCCGAACGAGCCCCCTCGTAGAAGCCGAAGCGAGGGGGGAGTTCCCCGGGCTGAACTCAAAGCGAAGGGTCGGGGCAAGGTCCCGAAGGAACCGCACCGCCCGATCCCGGTTGCGCTCGCCGCGACTTCTCAGGTCGCCGCAGGCGGCCAGAGCTTCCAGCGGAGTCTCCGGCGGTAACAATCCCTTCCCGGAAGGCGCTTGCCAGCCGACCACGCCCAACATGTCCCTCGGAAACTCCTCCTTGAGGCGGGCGAAAGCCTTGTCCCCCAAGCTGAGTTCCACCCAGGCAAAGCGAAGGCCGTCATCCATCAGCCACCTCACGTTGGTTCCAGGCAGCTGCGACAGCTTCGACAGCCGCATCGAACTGGCCCGTCTCGACCACATGGCTTGCCGTGTCGACACCGAGGGCTTCACCCACTGCATCCACGAGCCCTTCGGCCCAAGGCACGACGGTCGACTCCTCAACCGAGGACAGCGCAGCACGGATGCGATCAGCTCGGGCCGCGTCTTGGTCGTAGGCCAGAAGGAACGCTTCCTGCATCACAGGGTCCGCGTTGGGGTGGGCCAACGCCTTCACTTTCCGCATCAACGCGAAGGTCTTCAGCTCCGCGATCATCCCGGCCACGGCTTTCAGCTCGAAGGCGTCCAGACCGGTCATGCAGAGACGCAGGGTGTAGGTCTTGCTCACCTCAGCCATCGCTTCTCCACGTAGTCGAAGAGGTCTGTCAGCTTCTGCGTGAGCCGCTTGTGCAAGCTGCTCTTGCTCCACGCTTCCGTGATGGCGGTGCCCAGCACCAGGTTCAGGAGCCACATGGCCGCGATAGCGATGCAGATCCAGTAGAGCGGGGGCATGAGGGTCACGGCGTCTCTCCTTCTGCTTTGTTCAGGCAGCCTGCGAGGGCTGAGAGCGGGTCGAACACCACGGCCATGCCGGGGACTCGGCCCTTGGCATGGCCAAGGCGGTAGCCGCTGTCCGGGTTGGACAACTCCCAGCGGTGCTCAGCGATCTCTGTCAGCGTCAGATCGCGAGCCAAAGCCCTGTCATGGTCGTCCAACTCTGCGTAGTCGAACTGGGCCAGGTAGGCGATCCAGGGCTCGACATCCCGGTGGTAGGGGGTGCCGGGACGAGGAATCTTCGCCTCCCTCGTCTCTGCCGGAGCGAGGGCCATCACCCCTCCTCATCGTAGAGCTGCCAGCCGTCGTACCTGAGCCAGGCATCACCGTGACAGCAAGCTGCCTCTCGGGTAGCAGCTGCGCCTTCCTTGCCCCCCAGGGGGCCGAAGCGCTGAACAGCCCAGCTCCAGGGGTTGACCTTCCAGTCCGCCAGCTCCCCCTCGTAGTCGTGACGGTCCTCGTCGTACTGCTCGTCATCCCCCATCTGGTAGTTGCCCATGTTGGGCTCGACGGGCTTCATGCGAGGACCAACCCTGATCACCGGCTCCTCAACACCTTCGCGGCCCAACGTGCTGCGGTTGTGAACCCCGAAGGCCTCCGCAGGAGTGAACCGCACCAGAGCTTCGGGGCTGGCCCCGGTGTTCGTCTCCTTGGCGTAGGGAGAGCCGTTGTAGGGCACCCACGGGCCTGCCATCTTCGCGTGCATCATGGCCCGCTTGACCGGGAGCCCGCCGCTCGCCGCCGCTGTCGCTACTACTGCCTGCTCGAACTTGTCGGCGGCTCGGTTGAACTCCTCCTGGGCCTCCGCCGTGTAGTCGCTGTCGCTCCACTGGCCGGTGTAGGAGGGAACTTCCTGCCGCGCCTGGGCCAGCTTTTCCGTGGCCTGGACCAAGAAGATGTGCATCTGGGCCAGGGCCATCGCCGTGCCGCGGGCCGGGACCGGGTCCTTGCCCCCGAAGCCGAAGCCGTTGTCGTCGTGCTCACTCATTGTCGTCATCCTCGGCAACCGAGGCCAGGGCTTCCAGGGGGGTGAGGGGTGGGACCTCGTCGTGGCTGATCCACACCCAAGCGCTGACCCAACAGCCGTCCTCCCCCTCAGAGAGGCAGGCGTCGGCATCAACTTCGATGTCCTCGTCGTTCCGGTCTCCGAGGCGGAGGGTGCGGGCCGCTTCGATCAGCTCGCCGTGCTGGGGGTGGTTGAGGGTCTGCTCACGCTGGTAGGCCCGGCTTCGCTCCAGGTCAGAAGCCACGTCCCGCAGGCCGGGGATGATGCCCTGCGACCGCCGAGTCTCCAGGCGTTCCGCCCAGTCACGGAGCTGCTCGACCAGCGTGACGAGGGGGCTGTCCATCCCCCGCTCGACTGGCGTGGGGGGAGGCTCTGCCTCTTCCCCCGGCAGCGGACTGAGGAGCCAGGCCAGGATGGCGTGCATCGTCGCCGCATCGCAGCGGGTCGTGCCGTGGCTGCCGGTCCAGATCTCGACGTGCGAGCCCTTGTTCCAGATGGTGTAGGGGCTTCCCCGCCACATGAAGGTCTTGTTGGCCTGCGTGTGGGCGAGACCGGCGTCGTTCATCGCCTGCAGCGCTTGGCGGTTGAGCTGCCCGATGTCGAGGGCGGCGGGGCGGCAGATGAGGTCCAGGTTGGTGCTCATTCCCACTCCCCGTTGTTCTCGTCGTCGAGCCGAAGGACGTGTCCCCAGGCCCCCCGGGTGGGGTCGCTGCCACCCTGAGTGAGGACCCAGATCACGCCCTGGAGCGACTCCGGCATGGTCTGAGGCACGCCGATGTACCCGTCGGTGAAGGCGATGACCACGGAGTCGTTGCGCTCCTCGTCCATCAGCTTGAAGGCCGGGCAGAAGTCTGACCCGCCCCCGCCTGCCAGGGCTTCGAGGACTGCTTCGGCCTCCGTCACGTCCGTCAGGTCAGAGTGGATGGCAGCGTCGATGATGATGACCCGGATGGTCAGGTCCAGGTCCTCGCAGATGAAGGCGACTTCAGGGAAGATGTACTTCTCGGTCCCCATCTGCGAGCCGCTGGTGTCCCAGAAGATCGTCACGTCCGGGAAGCTCTTGCGACGAGTCCCCATCAGAATCTCACCGACCGCCGCACTCCGGCGGGAAGGCCGGAGGTAGGTCAGGTCTGGCTTGCCTGCGTGTTCCCCCAAGAAGTTCGACAGGAGCGTGAGCCAGTTGACCTTGGGGTCGAGAATCTCGTCGATGAGGAGCTTGAGCCCACCCGGCAGCGTGCCCTGACCCTTCTGCTGCTCGTGGACCTGCGCCGCCGCGATGACCTGGATGGCCCACTCTCGCTCCAGCCGTTCCTGTGCCGCCGTGTCGCCTTGGCCTGCTGCCTTGCCGCCCGGCGTGGAGGAGAGGTCAGGTCGGCAGTCCTGTCCGATGCCCTGCGAGCCGTCGCTCTTGCCCTTTCCCTTGCCGTTGCCCTTTCCCTTGCCGCCGCTCTTGGGGAGCTGATTGTAGATCTCCTCCGCGGCCATGCCAGCGTACTTCGGGTCGTGCAGCCCGTTCGGGGGGAGCTGGATGTTGTTCCGCAGCCCACCGGCGATGAAGTCCAGGATGATGAGATTGATGGCGTGGTCGTGCGCCACGTTCCAACCTCGGAGGTCTCGGCCTCCCATGCGCTCGAAGAAGCGCATCGCCGGATGCAGCACCTCGTGGGCGATGAGGCCGCGAACCTGAGGCTCCGTGAGCGTGGCCATGAACTCTTCGTTGAGCACCAGGGTGCCGTCAGGCCCCACGCCTGCCGTCGGGACCATGTCCTGTGGCGCTGCCACTCGGGGCCGGAGGCGAAGCGTCATGAAGCCGAGGAAGGGGATCTTCGCGGCCAGGTAGGTCCGGGCCTCACTGACCCGTGCGAGTACGTCACTCATCTGCGTTGTCCTCACCGGACCCGGGGGTCCGATTGGTGAAAGGGGGGGCTGCGTTCCAGTCGTTCCCGAGCAGGAAGGCGGGGTCGGTGCCGTGGGCGGCCAGCGAAGTGGCCATCGCCTCGGGGGTGATGCTTTGGGAAGTCGACTTCCACGAACCGCTCCACGCCCCCGACACAGTCTCCCGGACGATGTCCGGGAGTTCCATGTCGGAGGGAAGCGGGTTCTTGTGGAGGACCTCCAGGACGATCACGGTCCTGTAGAGGTCTGCCACGGCTACTTCTCCACCGCCGGGATGTGCAGCTCGACGAAGCCGGGCTGTCCTCGGAGGGCCGAGAGGGCGGCGTTGGCCTCGGCCTGCCGTTCCTCCGGACTGAGGCGAGCGATCCGCATCGCCTCGTGGGCCTTCTCGTGCTCCTGCTGGTAGATCGAGTGGCTCACCGCCAGGAAGGGAGGCGAGCCACTCGATCTGGACCGCCACCGCCCCCGTCCGGAGGTGGCGACCAGGCAGCAGGAGATGTTCCCCAGCCGCCGCTTGACCCGGTCCTCCAGGGACTCTGCGGCCTCGGCAGCGCGGTCGGCCCGGCTCTTTCCCGCCAGGATGTCCTGGAAGGAGTAGCCCTGGATCTTCTCGGCCGTCTGGATCTCCCAGGAGCAGTCCGCCAGCGGGGTCGCGGCGCTCTTGGCCTTGCTCTTGGCCTTCGCGGCCCTCACCTGGTCCAGCGCCGTCACCATGTCCGGTGCGGCCTGGACCTCGCCCCAGGTCAGCGTGATGGTAGCCATCTCACTTCTCCAGGGTCTTCGCGAGCCAGCCAATCAGCTCGCGGATTTCCGGGTCGTTTCCACCCCGGCGGGCCGCGACGAGCAGGTCCTGCATCCGGCCCTGGCAGGCCGTGAAGGTGCTGATGCTCACTGCGATGTACTCCCGGTTCGTGCTCGTGACCCAGGCCAAAGCCCGGAGGTACTTCGTGAGCGTCTCCTGGGCCTTGCCGCCCTTCGCCTTGCGGGCAGCCACCTCACCGAGACCGGTCGCCATCGCAATCACCCGGTCGGGCTTGTTGCCGAGGACGCCGAGGTCGGGAAGCGCCTGCTTGGGGTTCTCCAGCACCCGCTCCGGGTCCACCAGCTCTCGCCGGAGCATACGGAAGGCAGCGAACTCCGAGGCCACACCCTCCCCGACGAGGCCGGAGGCGATGTCGATGACCGTCTCTTCGGGGAGCGCCCCCGAGACCTTGCCCAGCAGGGACCAGCTCCGAGGCGTCGCGAAGGCGCCGCGCTTGTCGGCGTCCTTGGGCAGCCGGGAGAAGTGCTCCTTCTTGTAGTGGAGGAAGGCCGGGACATCGGTCTCGTACCCCTGCGCCATGTACCAGGCTTCCCAGCCCTTGAAGTCGGGCGAGAAGGGCAGGATGCAGACCGAGTTGCGGAAGTGGGCCGGGAGCGTGCTGGCTGCGGACTTGTCCTCTCGCCGGTTGCCCGTGACGATGACGAAGACGCCGGGAGACAGCTTCATGTCGTGGATGCGGCGCTCAAGCGACACCTGCCGACAGGCGACCTGGACCTGGGCCCCTGCCGCGGGCAGGTCGTCGAGGATGAGGACGCCGTAGGCCCCCTCCGCGCAGAAGGGAGCCAGCCAGCTCTGGGGGATGTAGCGGGTCACCCGCTTCCCTGTGGAGCCGCACAGCTCCTTGGTGTCGGGCAGGCCCATGAGGTCCTCGGGCAGCATGGAGCTGAGGTCGAGGGCACCGTGGGGGGCCAGCACGGCAGGCGGGGCGTTGGGGTTGCGGGCCTGGACGTCTTCGGTCATCAGCTCCGCGAGGAACTTGCCTGCGGCCGTCTTGCCGACTCCGGGCGGTCCGAGCACGCAGACCGTGATCGGCTCACGGTCCTTCTTCTGGGCATCGCGCCACATCTTGAAGCAGGTGTTGGCCAAGGTGGTGAAGTTCATTCTCATCCTCTCGTGGTGTGGTCTCGGCCCGAAACGGGCACTCGTGGTTGGTGGAGCGAGTCGCTCCGGGTTGGCTCCCCTCAGAGCCGTGAATGTCAGGTGGCACTCTTTAGCTGAGGCCGACCTGTCGTTCAACGTAGTCGTTGCGAGCATCCGGCTCGGCCTGGTCGTAGTGCCCCTCGAAGAGGTGCGAGTACGGGTCTTCAGCCAGCTTCCTGCGGACGCAGCCCCGGTGGGTGCCCCAGGTCTTCGCTCCCGGCACGCCGAAGCGAGCAGGACGACTCCAGAGCACCACGAACACGGCGTAGACGTCGCGGCTTGCGCCGTTCCAGCCGGGCCGAAACTCGTACTCCAAGTCCACCAGCTCCGCGCCGATGGCCGAAGTGGTGTTCTGCTCGACCATCGCCCAGATGTCGGGGCGGGCCAGGTTCATCAGGTCACCCATCGCTCTCGTCCTCTCGTGGTTGGTAAGTGCGTGCGAGCAGCTCCAGGTCTGTGACGTCTCGCTCCTCCAGCCGGTAGTGGCGGGTGGGCTGCGTCTTCCTGAGCCGCTCCATCTGCCGGGTCGCACCCTCGCGGGTGGTCCAGCCGTAGTGGCCTGCGTCCAGCTCTTTCCACCAGCCGACGCGGTAGTCAATCCCCGGCATGAGACACCTCGGCAAGCAGCTCAAGTGGAGTCATCGTCCGGGAGTCGATCCAGTGCTCCAGCTCGGGGCGGTGCCGGTTCCCGTGCAGGACCCAGGCCTCCGTGCGGGCCTTGTTCAGGCACCAGGGGCCGTAGGAGATCTTGTCCACTGGCTTCGAGCCAGCAGTCCCCAGCCGAGCGCGCGAAGCCACTCGGTACTCGACCCAAAGCTCAGCCGGGCTCATGGGTGACCTCGGCAAGCTGCTCCAGTGGCGTGCCTGCGTTGTGGTCTGGGAGGTAGGCACACACCTCGCCGTCCTGGTCGAAGTTGATGAAGCGGCAGCTCACTCTGCGAGCCAGCTCCAGGATGGGCTGGAGCCAGGGCTCAGCGTCCTTGTCGTGCTCCTGGTCGCCCAAGAAGACGATCCAGCCGCACTTGTGAGCCACGTAGCGAGGGTTCGGCTCGTCCCGGATGGCGGGCCAAAGCAGCTTGCCCCAAGGGTACTGCTGGCCCGCCCACTCCAGCACTTCCTGCGGGATGTGCGCTGTCGAGAGGTCCAGCGCCGAGCAGAAGGCCTGGTTGTCGAACACGCCGGAGTGGTCCAGCATGGTCAGCGCTCGGCACCCCTCAGGCTCGTCCCCCCAGGAGGAGCCACCAGCCACCCACCAGTGCTGGCCCCCCAGGAGCAGCACCGTCACGAGCGTGCTGCTGGCGGCGTCCTGGTAGGCAGTGACCAGCTCCCCGGCCAGAGAGCGTCGGCCCCAGGTCGCGACCGGATCATCGTCCTGCGACTCGGCCAGGTCTTCCAGGGGGGCCTCGGGCCTCTCCTGGTACGCCTCGTCGAGGCTCTCCTCGCCGCCCAGTGCGAAGAAGCTGAAGAACTCCTCCAGGTCTCCTCGACTCACCCCAGCGGCGTAGGTGTGGAGCGCCGCTTCGATGGCAGGCGGGGTGCCCAGTCCGACGTTCCGGGGGTGGGAGCAGACTCCCAGAATCAGGTCAGCTCCCACCGTGTGCTTCCTCCATGGTGTCGTCGTCGTCAACCTCGAACTCGGGCCCGAAGAGCAGCTGGACCAGAGCCTGCTCCTCCCGCTGCCACTCCGCCTCGTCGAGCACTCCGTCCCGCCGCTCCCCGTGTTCGTGCATCTTCAGGAGGATGTAGGCTTCCTCCCAGTCCATGCCGCCGTGGATGAGGGAAGCCAAGAGGGAGCGGTGCTGCTCCAGCCAGAGCCGTCCGCTCTGCACGACGAGCCATGCGGCACTCTTCTTGGGGTCGTGCTTCCACATGAGAAGCACAGCCACCGCGACCAGCACCATGTCGGCCCACCAGGGCAGGAGGGCTGTCGGCGCCAGGAAGAACACCTCCCAGGACAGCACCGTGCAGAGAAACAGGCGGAGCTTGCCCCCTTGGAGGGACCACAAGAGGGGCCGGGCGGCCCCCATCTGGAGCCGTTCCCAGAAGGTGAACTTCAGCATCATGCGACCTCGATGAAGCCGCAAGAGTCGACTCGCATCGCCTTGCCGCCGGGCAGGACGAAGACATCGCCCACCGCGCTGCTGCGGGCCTTCCGGGCGAGGCTCTTCACGCCGTCGTTGTCCTGCCAGGCGCGGTCGACGTGGTTGGTCTGCTGCCAAGCGTGGCTCAGCGCCTCGTCCTCGTCGGCCGCCCCGACGATGACCCAGGCCACCTGCTTGAAGTCGCTCGGCCACGGTGCTGGGGGCTGGATGTCCCACATGTAGGACCCGGCGAAGTTGGGATGCTGGGCATGGAAGACCGCCACGAGCCCCGGCTCGACTTGGGGAATCTTCACCTCGGGCAGCGTAAGGCGCTGGCTCCAGGCCAGAATCTCCAGGTCAGAGAGGCCCGCGGTCTGCACACCGTCCTCCGGGTCTTCCTCGTTCTCCGCGGTGGCGATGAACATCGGCCCGATGATGTCCCACTCCTGGCCTGCCGCGTCCGTGACCATCCGGTTGAACGGCAGGTGGCGAATCCGCCCCTCCTCGTTGAACCAGAGGTCGATGTCGGGGGTCAGCGAGACACACTGAATCAGGCCCCCCACGATGGCCTGCATGGCATCCAAGTCGAGCTTCTCCAGCTCGCGCACTTCCGGCTGCTTCCCCGGCTCACACACGATGATCTTCTGCACTCTCTACTCCTGGTTGTGGACCGAAGCGAGAAGCTCCAGGTCCGAGACACTCAGCCGGTGCCGGGCTTCGTCGCCCAGTCCGTGGTGAATCAGTCGAATCAAGTTGGTGTCGACGACCGCCGACCCGCCGGACTGTCAGTCCCAGCCGGTGTAGTCACACCCGGCCTCCGCATAGGCGTAGCGCCCATCCTTCAGGCGGAAGAGGCCCATCCAAGAGGACTCGTCGTTCGCGCCGTCGGACATAGCCAAGATCTGCACCACGTCCTCGCGGGTGAACTCCGCCGTCCCCGGGCCGGGGTAGCCGAGGATGCTCATGTCCTTCTTGAAGCCATCGGTGGCCCGGACGTCGGGCTCGTTGTCCGGCCCCCACGAGCTGTCGCCATCCGGGGGTCCACAGCACTCGAAGACCTTCGCCCAGTCGTAGTCGTCCAGCTCATCCAGCATTGTTCATCCTCTGTGGGTGTCCGCGAGAAGCTCCAGCGGCGTCATGTGTTGCACCTTCCCGAGACGGTCGTTCACCAGATGGCCTCGCCAGGTGACGCGGTACCGGAAGGAGACGTCGTACTGCCACTCAGGGGGGTCAGCCTTTCGGGCCACCAGGCCCTTACGCCGGAGAGACCGAAGGGCCGAGCTGGCCTTCTGGTGGCGCCAGTCGGGATACTGGCTGAGCTGCCGGAGAACCGACTGCTCCGCCACACCCAGCGTGACTCGAATCTCAGGAATGACCACCTGCGTGCGACCCATCAGGTGGCCTCAGCCTTCTGGCGACGCTCTTCACGAGCCTTCTGCTCACGCTTCTTGCCTGCCAGGTACTCGTGAACCCGGTGAGTCTTCCTGCCGTGCTTCCTCTCATCGCAGCCCCACCAGCCGTGGTGCTCCCGCTCGATGACTCCCTCACTCCCGTCGAAGGTGAAGGTCTCCCAGGGCATCCCTTCCCGAAGGCTCTCGCCCTCGAAGAAGAAGGTTCTTCCGTCGATGTCAATGACCGGACCCATGCGGTCATTCCGGTCGGTGCGGACCTGGTAGAGGTCCTTCTCCTGGGCAGCCAGGTGGCTTCGGACGATGCGAGCCAGCTGGCTCATGTAGAAGCCCTTCCGATACCAGAGCTGCCGATCTCGCACCGTGTACGCGTGGAAGGCCCCGATCAGCTCCTGGTCGAAGCCCAGCTCGTCACGCCAGCGAGCCTCCCAGTCCTTCTCGGCCATCAAGTGGGCCTGTGTTCCCGCAAGCTGCTCCAGGGGACCCTCGTCCCAGTCCTTGAGGCGCCAGTCGTCGGAGTTGTGCCGCTCCAGGCAGCGCTTGTCGTGCGGCCCATCGTGCCACTCGTGGCTGTAGGACCGGCACGGCTTGTTCTGGTAGCGGCTCCACCCGAAGCTGTAGACCAGGAACGACAGCTTGTCGTCTTCGCCCGACGGCACGAAGGCAGAGCGGTGGATCTGCCCCCGCCGGTTGAAGTCGGTGTCAGAGGGCTCCTTGCCTGCGTAGATCCGCTCGAAGAGCGCGGTCCCGACCAGCTGGTGCTTGATGAGAACCACGGCAACGCCGTCGTACATGGCCAGGATGGCCTTCATGGAGCGGTCCTTCATTACGCCTCCGGGACTTCCGGCATGATCCAGCCGTGGACCGGACCCGGGAGGTCCTTCTTCTTGCCGTGGATGGGGCAGTTGGGGTTGCCGCAGTCGGGCAGCGCCGGGTCATCTGCACGCCGGGACTCTGCGGTCGTCTTGCCGTCGCGCTTGTCGTCCTCCAGGACCGGTCCCATGTTCTCCAGCACAGAGAGCAGCATGGAGGTCCAGGGCCGTCCCGAGCGCTCTTCTCGGTAGGTCGAGATGCCCGCCAGCATGGCGATGGGGGCGTCGTCGTCCCCCAGCTCCATCCGGGGGTCGACCACCAAGATGCCCTCCCGGCCAAGCACAAGCCGGTAGTCGCCCTTCACGAGGGCGATGAGGCCCTTCATGATCAACACTGCTTTCGCGAACTTGTCCATCAGTTGTCTCCTCGGCAGACCGGGCCAATGCCCAGGCTGATTGATGTGGGGTCTGTGAGCTTGCGGTTGCACTTCCCGCAGCGGCCCTCGTGAAAGACCGCCCCTCGACTGAGCCGAGCAGCGTCCTCGGCCACGATGGCTTCGATGAGGCGACGGAACCAGACGACTGGCATCGCCTCGCTGCCCAGGCAGCTTGCCCGGGTCAGCCGGAAGCGCATGACGTCACCACGACGCTGAGTGTTCTCCAGCAGCCCGATGTAGGTGAAGTCCGAGGTGTTGTCTGGCCCACTCAGCAGGTTCACGAACCAGCGGAGCGGAGCGTGAGCTGGGTCGTCCGGCCGCGTCTTGGCCTGCTTGACCTTGTAGGTGTAGTGCTTCCCCGAGGGGGCCTGAAGCGTCATGGTGGCGCTTCCCGCCAGCATGAAGTTCAGGATCTCGGGAACGGTCTGGAGCTGTCCTTGCGGCATCAGGTGGTCCTCTTGGCGTCAGTGAAGCTGTTCACCCATGTCGTCGGGATGGGGCCTCCGGTCAGCTCTCGGATGCGCTTGATGGCCTGCTCCACACTCGTGGCAGCATGTGGGAGTGCCAACAGCTCAGCGTTGAGCCCCTTGTACTGGTGGAACAGGAGGGCACGTTCTGCCTCAGAAGCCTCTTCGCCCTGGACTACCAGCGCCCACATCTCCTCCCCGTAGTCAGCGGCCGTCTTCTTCAGCGAGACGACCCTCTCGACGTGAACCAGGGGAGTTCCGTAGCCGTAGGCTTCGTTGCCCCGGCCGAAGCGAGGACCGTAGCGGGTGAGGCCGACCTCGATGTGGGTCACGGTGAAGACCCCGATGAGGGCGTGAGGGGCCTCCTCACCCTCATCGTTGACGGTGTCCCCGCCCTTGAAGGTGCCCTGCTCGTAGAGCGGGATGACCAGACCGATGGAGGGCGGGAAGGGGAGGGAGACCTTGACCAGAGACGCCTTTGGGTCGCTCTGGCAGTGGATGTCGACGTAGACGGACATTTCAGGTTCCTGCGTAGGGGTGAGTCTTTCGGTAGTCCGGCACAACGCTCAGCATGAACGCGATGAACCGTTCGGAAGCCCTGGTGACTGCCGTGTAGGTGAGCCGCCGCTTGAACTCGACGTCGTCGTAGCCGCGGAAGCCAGGGCAACTGATGAAGCCCACCTCGTCGTACTGGCTGCCCTGCGACTTGTGGACGGTCAGGCAGTAGCCCCAGGTCGCCTGGAGGCCGTAGTTCTTGACCCGCTCCCTCCACATGCGGAGGTCTTCCATGCTCCAGCCCAGGCGATGGCAGAGCGTGTAGGCGCTCTCCTCTCCCTCCCGGGTCGGCCGCTTCTTGGCCCAGAGCGGCTTCCACGCGTCTCGGTAGACCCGGCGCTCGCTGCGCCGCTTCGCGAGGACATCGGGGTGGTCGAAGGTCTGGGGCAGCACCAGGAACTTCGTCTCCTCGCCCTCCTCGTCAGTCTCGATGACCCACTGGACCGTCGTGCCCAGGCACTCGCTCAGCTCGGGGCAGGGCTCGACTCGGGCGACGTCGACGACCTCGCCGTTCATTCGCCCGAGGCTGTGGTTGTTGAAGGTACAGAGCAGGGTCTCCCCTTCTTGCACCTCGCCTCGCGGGTAGCCTCGCTTCTCCCGCGTGAGGCTGTTGGCCAGAGCCCGGACCTTGTTCGTCCAGGTCAGCAGGATGCGAGTGGGGAGCGTGACCTCCTGGTCCGCCGGCGTGAACTCCGCCAGAGCTTCCAGCGTCGAGCGGGCCTCCTCGGCCCAGTCCACCGCCTGCTGCACCGTGGCCGGGTAGATCCGCTGTGCCTCGTTGCCCCAGTTCGTGAAGGTGCGGCCCTTGCCCTGTCGAATGAGGGTAGCCAGCTCCAGCACCGGGCTCTGAAGCGCCTGCCGGTGGACCGTCTCCAGGCGGGCTCGCGCCTGCTCAAGGTCGGCCCCGACGAGCATCGACGCCTCGTCGACGATGACGAGCGTCCTCCGGGTGAGGCCATCAGGAGCCACAGCCTCACCGAAGATCAGCGTCTCGGTCTCGGTCACGACGGGACCAAGCTGCTTGTGGTCCCCCACCAGCAGCAGCGAGCCGCCCCGGCTGAAGACCACCTTGCGCAGGTTGTCCAGCAGGCTCAGCCGGTCCTCGCTCCGCTGGGGCCGCGGCCGGGCCTTGTCCAGCTCTTCCACCGTGCGGAAGATGCTGCTGTGGACCGTCGTGGCCTTCCGCCCGGAGGTCTCCGACAGGCGGCTGGCCGCCTTCCCCGTCGGCGCGAGGAGGATGACGGGGCCCTTCCAGAGCTGGATGAGCAGCGCCATCAGGACCGACTTCCCGCAGCCGGCTGCTCCTGCGAGCCGGGACTCAGACCCGGGAGTCTTCAACTCAGCGAGGATCATGTCGATCGCCCGGTCCTGCGACGGGTCGAGCGTCAGCTCCTCGCCCGTCGGTGTGGTGAAGGTCCGGGGCATCAGCACCGCTCCCCGTACCAGTCCAGGAAGTCCTGGATGGACATGCTCGACCCGCCCCAGCAGAGGTCCTTGCTGTCCCGATCTCCCCAGCCCGGCTGATCGAGGATGATGCGCACGTCCCCGGCCGGGAACTCAGCCAGGCCACCGATGAAGCCAGGCTTGATGCCCTTCGTCAGCGCCTGGTAGCACTCGCTGACAGCGCCGCGAGAGTGGTAGAGCCACTCCCTGGTGTCCCCTTCGCGGGGCTCGGTGTTGCGGACGAAGGCTCCGACTTCGCGCAGCTCCCCGTCGTCGTAGCGAAGGCTCAAGTCCTTCACGGGTTTCGGAAATCCCATGATCACTCCTCTCCCTGAGGGCCGACGAGGCCCCCGGCTTCCAGGTCGTCCTGGCTGACACCGGCGTGAGCTGCCAGAGCCCGCAGCGCCGTGTCCTTGCGGTCCTCGCCCTCGACAGTCGAGTGCAGCAAGGCGACGACCATGCTGCTCGTGCGGCGGCTGGCTTCATTGCCGCTGGCGATGATGGCCTCCCCGAAGGCGTCGTGGTGACCCTCCCGGTAGGCTTCGATGACGGTCTCCCGGATGTCCGCGAAGAGCGTCGGGGCCATGTCTCGAAGGGTGGCCATCCCCTGCGCCCCGAAGAGCGCGTGCAGCTGCCCCGCCACGGCGGACGAGGCCTGCTCTGCCATGCTGGCCAGGTGCGTGGGGTGACCGTGCTCGTTCTCGGTCTTGGGCTCGGTCCAGCCGTGCTCACCGTCCACCCGAAAGCGGTTGGTGTGGAACAGGGCTTCCGCCTCGGTAGGCTCCCAGCTCACGCCTCACCGCCCAGCAGCGCAGCCTGCTGCTCGTTGATGTGCTTGAAGCCGCCGGTCCAGAACATCGGCTGGCGCTCGAAGTCCTCGGCGTCGAAGCCCTCCTCTCCCGGGCGGGCCAGGGGCTCGGCCATGGGCCAGGCGATGCCGTAGCTCTCGTAGAGCACGGGGATGCAGAACTCGGTCAGCTCAGCGCCGTCGCCCCGGTGGTCCATGATGTGGACGCCACCCTCGGCGGCCTCGACAAGCGCCGTCCACCACGCGTCGTGCTCTCCGAGCCAGTGGCGGCTGGACACCACGACCGGGCGGAAGCCAGCCTCGATGGCGGCCTCCAGGCGGCCGGTCGTGTAGTAGGTGACCGGGTCGCCGCTGCTGTCCTTCCCCTCCCAGCGCACGTTCGCTGGAGTTCGCTGCTCCCGACGGACGTAGGTGGAGAAGACGGAGGAGGTGGTCAGGAGGTGGATGGGCTTGGTCATCGTCGTGGGTCCTCTTCGTAGGGGGGAGCAGAAAGCAGGTTCTCGGGAGTCGGCAGGTCTTCCAGCCCCCCGTGGATGTGGCTGGTCACCATCTCAGCGAGCCGCCCGTACTCGAAGGAGGTGGCGTTCGTCTGCCAGTAGGCCCAGGGGTCGATGCCGACCGCTTCCGCGTCGTCGAACAGGGCTCGCCAGACGCCAGGGTCATCGTCTCGCCACCCGCGTGGGTCGCCACACACAGCATCGAGGGTCCGCTCCATCGCGTCCTTGGCGATTCGAGCCACCCGGTCGCTCGGTCCGTCCGGCTCGTTGGCGATGGCCTCGCTCTCCCGCCGCATGACGCAGGTGGGACAGAGGCAGCCTTCCTCGTAGGTGAGCTGCTTGGCCTTGGGCAGCAGCGCCTCGACGCGACGGTCTTCCAGCAGGTTGAAGATGTGCTGCTCCGCAGCCACCAGGTGGAGCCGCTCGATCTGGTGGGGCTCGTACCAGTCCGAGTGGGCCTCACCCTCCGGGAGGATGAAGTCCACGAGCCAGTGCATCGTCTGGCGGTCGGTGCCGTCTTCGAGGGTGCGCCAGTCCGTCTGCTTGACCTGGCCGACCCACCCGTAGGGCGTCGCTGCTTTGTCTGTCACTCGGACCATGCACTCGACCACGACCTGCTGGTCAGACACGAACTTCCCCAGCCAGGCGGCTGCCGTGGCGGCCATCGTCGGCAGGTCCCGCTCGGGGACGTCGGTGTTGGCAAGCCCCATCGCCTCGGCCAGCAGGGTGGAGGCGGAGTGCGCTGCACCCTGCCAGAAGGCTTCCTCCGCCTTCGCCACGGCAGCCTCAGACGGCACGCCGTCTGCCCGGTCGTTGGAGCGCTTCAGCTCCTTCGCTGCCGACTCGATGGCTCGGGCCAGCTTGGGCAGGGTGTCCTCCACCAGGGTGACTCCCCGGAGAGTGTGAATCCAGTCGTTGCCGCTCACGTGTGAACTCCCCATCCCGGGCCGCCATCGTTGATGCGGACGGCGAAGGTGGCGTGGCCCATCCCGTGCAGGAGGAGGCCACCGTTGAAGGCGAAGCCGTAGCGGAGGTACTCCACCGACCCGCCCAGCTCGTAGGTCCCGACGCTGCACCGCGAGCAGCCGTAGTAGCTGTGACCCTCGTGGTCTTCGGCTTCGTGCGTGGCCGCATACTCGGCCCGCTTGGCCTTGGTCCAGCTCGGGGTCCAGTGGCGGGAGTCGTCCAGTTCCTTGCGGAGCTTGAGCTTCTCGGCAGCCTTGTCCAAAGCTGCGGACCAGCGACGGCTGCTTTCGTCAGAGTCCAGCTCCTCGCCGGAGGCTGTCTTGCCCTGGTAGGACTCCTCGTCGACCTCCCGGGCCGCAGCGTGGACCTGCGCGGTCGTGTAGGGCCGGTGCCAGAGGATGCCGAAGCCTCCGAAGGTGCCGTCGTCGTAGAGCACCACCTTGTAGCCGGGAGCCTTGACCACCTGAGCCTCGCGGCCCTCCGCGGCAGCCTCGACCTCGAACTCCCGCTCACCGCCGTAGGAAGCGAGGTAGCTCAGCTTCTCGTCCAGCGACACCGCGAGGTGCAGCGCCAGCTCACGCGGGCCGACTGCCTCGGAGCCGGTGGCCGCGAGGGCCTCCAGCGGACTCAGCTCAGCCACCGTGCAGAGACCCTTGAGGAAGCCAGCGATGTTCGCGAGCCGGGCAGCGCCTGACTCCTCGAAGCTCAGGCCACCGCCCCAAGGCGTCATCCCGCGAGCAGTACACCGGCGGTTGAAGGCCAAGATCTTCTTGAGGGAAGCCTCACGAGCCTCACTCAACTCCTGGTCTCGCCGTGCTCGGCGTTGCTCCAGGGTTTCTTTCACAGCGTCCATTCGTCAATCCATCCCACGGTACGAGGGGCGGACAGCATCCACCCCTGCTTGATGCTGAGAACCAAGTCTCGGCAGCCACGGCGCATCCGTGTCTTCCGCTTGTCCCAGTGCGTTCGGGTGCCGTCACCCGGAACCTGGCAGAGCGTCGGGGTCCATCCCCGCTCGGGCTCCACCAGCGTCTCTTCGTTGCTGTCCATCACGCTCTCCTGAAATGGTGGAGGCGAGGGGACTCGAACCCCTCCGCTTCGCCTGTAGGTCTCGGCCGCGATCTGCCCCACTCCTCATCCCCTTCCGTTCGGGGGTACAGGGCCCTCGCTGTTCACCAGAGCGACCGCTTGAGTCAGTCGGCTTAGCTGGTGTCTTTCCGCGCCTTTGAGGTTCAGCGTCCTACCCAACGTAGTCGCTCCCATAGATGGGCTTGAGCGCCCCACCGGAACTTCCCCGGCAGGCCTGGCACCCCTCGCTGTTCGGCCGTAGCCGGGCTGCGAATCACCCTGGACCTCAGCCCTGGGCAGCCTTCTTGCCAGCCGAGGCTTCCAGGAGCCGGAGCCGCTCCTGGAGCGCATCCATCTGCGCCTGGGTCGGGCCCGCCTTGGCCTTGGCCTTCTTGGCAGGCTTCTTGGCCTTGGCCGCCTTCCGGGCCTTGGCCTTGGCGTCGAGCGCCACGGCGACCCCGGCCCGCTCCGTCGTGAGGGCCGCGAGGTCCTCGTCGCTCAGGAAGCTCACGCCCTGGAGGACGCTCTTCTTGAGCAGGGCCTTGTCGGCCTTGGTCTTGGCGGGGCGGAGGACGCGCGAGCCGTCCTTGAGCTGCCGCTCCAGGCGGCGGAGCGCCTTGGAGTTCTCGCTGAGGACCCACACCACGGAGCCGGGCTCCGTGTGGCGAGCCGTCGAGGCCCGAAGGGAGGGAGCACGGCAGACGGCCAAGCCGTCACAGAAGACCGCGAGACGATCCTGGCCGTCGGGGGTCGCGAAGGTAGCGAAGGTGATTTCCATGACACTCATCCAGCACCCCTGGGGATTCTCGGCGTCACCAGGAGGCGCACTGGTGCCGTTGCATAGGTTCGGTGGAACCTCGACAAGCCCCTGACCGACCCCCGAAGGGGCAAGGCAGGGGCTTCTCGGGAGCCCACCGGGGCTCGAAAAGGGTGGGGGTTGGTACCCGGCCCCCCACCGGGAGAGACTCAGCTCTCGCCGTTCTCGCCGCCCTCACCGGACTCGCCGCCGCCGTCGACCTCGGGGGTCTCGGGACCGTCCTCGTACAGGTCGGCCTGGACCTGGCGGAGGCTCTCGCCCTGGGCCGCGACCTGCTGGGTCAAGCCCTTGAGCAGAGCCAGCATCTCGGCCATGGCGTCGTCACCGACAGCCGGAGCCTTGGCGGGGACCGCTGCGGCGGGGGCCTCAACCTCCGCCTCGCCCTCCAGCTTCGCGAGGCGCTTCGCCAGCTTCTTGGCCGCCTTGCGCTCCGCCTTCAGCTGGGCCTTGAGGTCGTCTTCGTCCTCGGTGTCGCGGCGGGTGAAGCCCTGGCCCCGGAGGGCCTTCATGGCCTCCTCCATCTCCAGCTTCTCCAGGGCAGCCAGGGCGTCCTCGGCACCCTCCCGGTCGGGGTTCACCATCTCCCCGTCCAGGGCGATGGAGTAGCCGATGCCGTCCTCGTCGACGCCGCCCCACTGAGCGACCACCTTGTCGGCGGCCTCCGCCGGGACGTCCCAGTCGCCAATGCGGAGGTAGCCTTCCGGCGCCTCCTCACCGGAAGCCGGGACCGGCTCGTAGCCGGAGCGCTTCCACACCTTGCTGCGGCCCATGTTGGACAAGACCTGCTTGTCCTGGCTCGCTGCGGTGTGAGTGACGTTGCTGATTCGGATGCCCAGCCGCTTGGTCGGCCGGACCAAGAGCCGGAGGCCACCGGCCTTGCTCGGCACGGCCACCAGGAAGCACCTGGTGGTCTCGATCACCGGGTCGCCACCCTTGACCACGGGAGCCGTGGTCTTGGACTTGAAGCAGGGAATGTACGTGATGTCGCTCATGTCGTCTTCCTCGTATTGCAGTCCCATGGAGAATCCGAGGACCGGACCCACCATGGAAACCACGCTGAACAACGGAAACCATCGGTTCAAATCACAAACCAAAGCTCTCCGTTGTTAGCTGATTGCACCCTGACTTTTCGCTCTATGAAGTAACTCCGGTCCCCTTTGTTACGCGCGTAGCACGCGCGTCTGCGCGCTGGCGCGTTACGCGCGTTCCCCCTGGCATATGGAGCACATGGGGCCTTCACGTGCGGGGCTGAGCCCCTCTCTCCAACCCGTGCGTGTGGAGACCGTGAACAGTCCTCCCGTGTCTGCGGGTCCTACGTCAGCTTCGGCTCCTCGGGCGGGAGTTCGTAGGCGAGCTGCTCCAACAGACCGACGGCTGACTCGTACCCGTCGGGAGGCTCGGCTCGGTAGCTGATGCTGGAGGGCTTCGTCGCCCAGGCGAGCGTGAGGACAGGAATCTCCGACGTCTGAGGCGGCACCCCGGGCATGAGCAGGGGCTGGATCGCGTTCACGATGTGATCGGTCGGGACCTCGTGCCACTCCTTGCACTTCTCGTTGTGGTCCGCCGCCCAGGCGATGGCATCGGGATGGTGGAGCGGGATGTAGAGCTTGCACTTCACGCAGCAGACGTAGTTCTTCACGAGTTCCATCCGGGCTCCTTCGCGATGGCCGCAAGCTGTTCGAGGGGGGTGAGGTCAGCCCGGTAGTCGGGCGGGGGAGGCAGTCTCTCGTGGACCTTGGTCATCAGCTGGCCGCAGGTGCAGGGAGCACCAGGACTCCAGCCAGCCCACTGACTGCACCTGTAGACACGACAACGGCGACAGACCACGAAGCTGGGGTAGGTCTCCCCGCGCTTCCACGACCAGTGGATGGACTCACTCACGCACGCAGGCCTGGCACTTCATCCCAAACTGCGCGACCTCTGTGCCGCACGACCAGCAGGTCGGCTTGATGGTGGGCTTCATGCCCTCGGCCACCAGGTGGCGTACCCGGTCGTGAAGCGGAGACAGCGCCTTGCTGCCTCTGTTGTCGCGCTCCCCGGCAAGGAGCTGTGTGTAGGCTCGATCCAGGTCGTTCACGACTCGTCCTCCCACTCGCTGGCGATGCCAGCCAGCATCTCCAGCGGGCTGATGTCTGTGGTGTAGTCCTCGGGGATCTCATCCATGTCCGCGAAGAAGCGGAAGCCACCGCAGTTGCGGTGCTTCACGGCCCAGGTGCCGCGCCCGACGTAGCTCCGGCTCATCCACTCGTCGCAGATCGTGCAGGCGACGTAGTCCATGTGCTCGAACCCGCCGACGATGTTGTCGAAGAGAGCGACAGGCTCCAGCCCATCCCGCTGGCCCTTCAGCCCCGCGAAGTAGGCCTTCCTGACCTCCGGCTCCCAGTCCCTCATGTGCTCCAGGAGCGACTTGTCAGCCCTGACCTGCCGCTCTCCAGGCGTCTTCCCGTCCCAATCACGCTGTGCCATTCTCGGCCTCCCATGCGTCCGCGACAGACGCCAGTGCCTCCAAGTCTCCCAGCTCTGGGGTCCAGTCGGGGCCAGGCGGCGTGTCGAAGAAGATGAAGCAGTCGCAGTTCGCGTGCTTCTGACCCCACTTGTCGCGGGCGACGCTGTCGTTCTTCGTGTAGGCGAGACAGGCTCGGCAGGCGGCGTACTTCATGTGCCCGAAGTTGGCCGTGAGCTTCTGGAAGGCAAAGCCCATCACCCGATCTCGATGATGGATTTGAAGACGCCATCGAGGCCCAGCCTCATGCGGACGGGGCCCTTGGGCACCACATCTCGATCCCAGCCCAGGCAGAGGGTCCACGAGGCCTTCGGGGGCAGGCACACAGGGTGAGTCCCGTAGTCGCGCTTCCCCCGGAAGAGCTTGTTGTTGTGCAGCCGGGCTGGAGACTGGTCAAGAGAGTTCCTCTCGGACAGCCATGAGCAGCTTTCCAAGCCAGTTCTCGCCGGGGATGGAGGCGTGCTCTGAGCAGCGGCAGTCCCCCCACTCTTGATCGTGCCAGGTGTTGCCCTCGATCAGCTCCTCCTCGCCCGTCGCCAGGAGGCGCTTGCCGAGGTGCTCGTGCCGTCGGAACTTCTGGAGAAGGAGCTTCCCCATGACCCCGCGCTTGATCTCCTCCCAGTCCTCGCGCAGCGTGACAGCCCGACCGAGCCGCTTGGCTCTTCCTGGTGTGGCCGCGCCGGCGATGATGCGGCGCTGACTGGCGCTGAGAGTCTTCGCGGCCTGGAAGGCGTACTCCGTGGAGTCGTATTCCTCGTCCTCGAAGGTCACCTGCGCAGGGAAGAAGTTGCTGAGGTAGCGATGCACGCCATCGAAGCTGTCGATCATTCCTCACCGCCCTCGTGTGCGATCTCTGCCAGCATCTCCAGCGGTGTTGCTTGGACCTTCGGGTAGATGAGGCGCTGCCAGAGCACCTTGCCGTCCTCGCCGGTCTCCCTCATCTGCCAGATGCCCTTGTCCGCGTGCAAGCCCCCGACCCCGTCACACCAGGACGGGATGCGCTTCTCGTCCGGTCCTATGAGGTCGCCCCAGCGGTAGATCCAGAAGCTGCCCTTCGGCACGCCCAAGATCTCACGGACGAACTCCGTGGCCTCTTCGGGAATCTGCTTCCTGTTCGGGGGCGGGACCCTCCGACGCGCACGCCGCCGCTTCCGTCTCAGCCCCGGCACCGCCAGCGAAGCCACCCACCCTCGGACCGGAGGGCTCATCCGGCAGCCGCAGCAGGTTCCTCAGGGGAGGCAGCGACTTCCTCCTTGGGCTTGGGCCCGCGGAGGTTGATGCCGACCCGGTCCTGCCGGACCTCACACCACTTGCGGGCGAGGTCAGCTCGGTCGAAGACCTGCTTGGACATGCGAGAGCCGTGCTCGTCGAAGACGGCCCAGCCCTCACCGTCTCGCTGCACCTTCCACCCGCGCGAGAGCCAGAGCCCGACAACCTGACTCCAGCCCGAGGGAGGGGCAAGAGAGTCCGCCTTGTCGATGGCTGCTTCCAGTGACGCGGCCTCGATGGGCACGATCTGGTCGCTGAGCAGGAGGAAGACGCCGCGGTGGGCGATGAGTGTGAGCAACCCGGACTCCCGGGAGGCCCACCCGTAGCGTCGGTTTGTCTGCCAGGCGCTGGTGGGAGTGTCGTTGCTCATGACTCCAATCTACTGCGGGAACGCAAGAGGGTCAAGCGTGCCAACTGGCGAACTCTACGAAGAGGGTTGCGGAAAGGGGTGCTAAACCTTATGAGAGGACAGGTGAAGCTAATATTTGTCCTAACTGAAAAGTTCTTACTACTTACAAGAACGCACTCCAAAGGTATAAGACCTAAGGTATCGCTCCTATAAGTAGAAAAGACACAGTTTTTTGAAGAGATACATGTACCTCGATTAGGACAGCAATCTCACTTATCACAAGGAGAATCACGTGAGTAGACGGAAGAACGAAGACATGGAAGCCTTTCAGGTCTGGCTCATCGACGTGCAGTGCCTGGCTGATTCAACAGCCTGCGTCTACGCCTCCACCGTCCGAGCGACCCTTCCTTGGGTCGATGACCTGGAAGACGAGGACAAGATCACGGCCTCTTTCACAGCCATGGGGAAGGAACTCTCCCGACGAGCCCTCACCAGCCGCAGGTCGGCCTGGAAGCGCTTCATCGGCTTTGCTGAGACCCGTGGGGTCACCTTGGCCATGCCACGAGCCGCAGCAGACGAAAGAGGCCCTCCTGCCCTCCCCCACGAGGCCAGAGCCGCCCTCCACTACCTGTCGCAGGCCGGACGCTTCCTGCAGAAGCACGTTGCTCGCCTGACCTGGGACCTCTTCGACACCGAGATCCCCACCTCGCAGGTCTTCCAGATGCGAGACCCCACCAAGCCAGGTGAGGTCCTCGACATCCCCCGAGAGCACGTCGAGGCACTCCGGGCCTGGGCAGGCTGGGACGTGGGAGACAAGATGCCCCTCATCCCGTGGCGAACCAGCTCCACCATCCCCTACACGACCTCGGGCTACCGCCGTGAGCTGAGGATCTACCGGAAGTCCATCGGGTGGGCGAACGAGTACACGACGTCCACTGAGGTCGACAGGGCCGCTCTCGCAGAGACGGAGGCCATCCTGGCAGCACGCCGCGGGGTGAAGGTCCATGGCCAGAACGCACCGGACCCTGACTTCGTGCCCACGAGGTCGACACAGGAGCTTCGGGCCCTCATCGAGGGCGGGTCTCTGCCGTCGCTCATCCCGACCTTGGGCACCAAGCAGGCACAGGAGGACGGACCGGACCGCGGGGCTCCCGGTCCAGCGGAAGACAAGGCTGTTGAGGCGTCCCCTGCACCGCGTGACCGGGAGCCTACGCCGGTCGTCCTGTCCGCTCCTGTGTCTGCTGGGTTCATCGAGCCCGAGCTGTCGCCTCCTGCGGTGCCCGATGCTGGAGGGTGTCTGATCTGTGGCTACCCCCGAGAGGTCCATGCTGAGGCTTTCGGGCTGACCGATGGCACCATCAGCAACTGCGCGGTCGAGAACGGCTTCCCGGAGGACACCTGCCAGATGTGCGAGAAGGGCTGCTACGGCCGCCACGGCTTCAAGGCGGGGGTGTAGGAGCAATGGGGATGAACTGGCTGCGTGAGGGCACCAAGGCTGTTGTCCCGAAGGGCACGGAGGTCCATGGCAAGTTCGGCGGCTGGGCCGGAGGGGTTCCTTCTTCCCGCAGGTCTGTCGTGACCGTCTGGTACTTCTACGCCCCTGCCGGCAAGCAAGTGGAGCGCAGCCGCGCTGTTTATGCGGGCTGGACGAACCATCGCTTCCATTCGCAGGGTCGCTGGTGTCGCATCGAGGATCTCCGTGAGGTGCCCACCGACTTGGAGCGCTTGGCTGAGGTCGGGGCAGCACTGTGACTCTCGAAGAGCGTCTCGCCGCTTTGGGCCGTCTGCGGACTTTGGAGGCTGATGTCACCCGGCTGGATCGCAAGGTGGAGACGCTGAAGGTGCAGCTCCACGAGGCTCAGGCTGGCCTCTACGAGGCTGTCTGGGCTGACGGGTGCTCCGTGGTCTGGCCCATGCCTACTTGGAAGGAGGAGGATGGTGGCGTGGACATCAACCTCACGAAGCGGAACTACAAGGCGCTGAAGGCGCAGGCCAAGGAGCTGGGCATCCCCGTCGGGAAGCATGTGGAGAACGTCTTGAAGGACGCGATGGCTCGGGGCGCAGTGGCGAAGGCCTTGCCCGGGGAGAACACCGACACGGCTCTCAACCGGCAGATCCTCCACCTGGCCGGACTCGGGCTGTGAGCCGACTGCCTTCGACTTGCTGCCACTGGCCTATGGGGAAGAGCGTGTGTGGCCGGGAGCTGGAGGAAGAGCAGATTTGCCCTGTCCACGGCATCGCCCGCAGGCGGAGGCGGCGGAAGGACGCAGCTCTTACAGACAGCCAGGTGCGCGAGGTGCGACGCCTCCTTGCAGCCGACGTGCCTCAGCCGGAGATCGGTGCTCGCTTTGGGGTGGACCGCTCGGTCATCAGCAAGATCAAGACGGGACGGAAGTACGCCAACGTCCCTGCGGAGGTGTGACATCCCAATCTACGAGTTCGAGTGTGAGTGCGGACGAGAGCAAGAGCTGCTGCTCAAGATGCGAGACCCGGACCCAGCTTGTCCCAACTGCCACAAGCCCATGCGCCGGAAGGTCAGTCGTGTCGCCTTCTCCTTGAAGGGGGATGGCTGGGCGAAGGACAACTACGGCATCCAGCCGCCCGCGCCCAAGCCGAGCGAGTCGTGAGCCGTCGGACGAAGCGCAGCCTCTACCGCTACTCACCTTGGATCGAGACGACCTTTGAGCGTGGCGGGAAGGAGATTCTTCTGCCCATCCGAGCCCGTGCTTGGTTTCGCGGCAAGAAGGCGCGGGGGGAGTCTCAGATCCTCCGAGACGGTGAGTGGGTCCACCACATGTTCTTCCCCTGGTGTGCCCTGATGCACGTCCCTGACGAAGCTCAGAGAGCGGTCTACGGGGCGACCATCGCGGACGCCATCATCGAACACTTCGAGGCCAACGACCCGGAGGGGCTTGAAGAGGTGCTGGGCGAGTCGCCGGTGATGGAGCCCGAAGCCGAGATGCTTCTCTGACGTGGGAGATCGCTGCCGCTTCAACGGCTGCTTCTGGGGTGTTGGCCACGAGGGGCCTCACGAGACGCGATGTCGAGGCTGCGGCGGGACCAACCTGGTCGCGTCGATGGCTGTTCGGAGGGCCTACTTCTACGCCGATGCTGACGGGGATGGCCTGCCGCGGCCCAGCGACGAGGACATCCGGCACTGGACGACTTGTCCGTGCCGGCGACCGACGCCGCTTGAGTTGCTGGCTGCGGTCGGAAAGGAGCTGGACGCCACCTCCCTGCCGGAGTATGACAGTTGGCACGGATAGGAGTCCTCTATGGCCGCCACCCATGCTGACATCACTGGTTGGGTGACCCGCCCCCCTGAGGGCACAAAGTTCGTGGTGGTGGTGTGCGACACCTTCGACCACGAGGACTACCCGGTTCACTGTGAGACGGCGGAGAAGTGCCGCGCGACGGTGGCCAAGCCGGGCGGGATGCAGCGGGTCATGGAGGTCTACGACCTGAGCAAGGACGTGCCTTCCCAGCTTCGTGAACACCGTGCTTGGCATCTGCCAGCCGAGGAGACCTGATGCACCCCGCAGTCACCCACATTCTGCAGTTCTTCGCCTTCGAGCACTTGCCGGAGCACCTTCAGTCGGCGTCGATGCCTTTCCATGCGCTCGCTCACGACATCGCAGCCAACTCCAGCAACCCAGAGACCACCGTGGCACTCAGGAAGCTGCTGGAGGCCAAGGACGCCGCAGTTCGCGCGGTGCTTGCGGAGAAGACGTGAAGTGGCCTTGGAGCAAGAAGGCGAAGCCCGAGGACCAGCCTCTCTCTGCGAAGGAACGCTGGTGCCTCCTCTGCGACATGCACTGGGCGGACTGCAGCTGCCCGGGTCCGCACGACGAGGAGGAAGAAGATGACCGCTGAGGAGCGAGAGGCCCTGCGAAGCAAGGCTGAGAAGGCGACGCCAGGGCCCTACTACGGTCCCCGCGTGACCGACCACTGGCCGCCAGGCTGGGTCGGCATCTACGCCTGCGATGGCGACGGCACACCCATCCCTGGCGACATTGTCGGGGTCACGGGCCGTTACGACGAGGAGCAGCAGCAGGCTGACGCTGCCTACTTCGGTGCCCTGGCACCTGAGAGGGTCCTTTGGCTGCTCAATGAGGTCGAAAGACTCACAGGAGAGACCGATGAATCGGAGTGAGAAGAGAGCGCTGCGGAAGCAGCTCCGTGTGGCAGCGAAGGGCTTGGCAGCCGAAGGTGTCGAGGTTCTCTTTGAGGGAGAGCAGGCCGTGACGCTGCTGACCGATGAAATCGGGGAGCAGGCGCAGCACATGGCTGTTGTGGTCTCCGTCAACCCGCATGTGACGGCAGCCATCGCAGAGCTGCTCGACCAGATGTTCACGCCCGAAGGAGAGGAGTGATGTCCTGGTACAAGGCCGAGCAGAAGAAGTACCTTCAGCTGGCCGTGCTCAAGCGCGACCTGGCTGAGGTGCTTCAGTGGCCCTTCCTGCCGAACCTGTCCTGGTGGCAGGCTTGGCCGGGTGGTTGGGCGCTGCACGGCCGCCCTGCCGGGATGGGGATGCAGGATGCCCAGCGGTCCATCAACTTCGAGCTACCGGAGAGTGTGCGGGACCCGGCAGAAGCTCTGAGACTGGCGATCGAGAAGGTCGCCGCTCACCCGGAGCGGTTGGGTGAGCGGGTCCGGTGGTTCTGCCCCTCACATGGCTGGGAGGAGATCGTGCCGCGCGGTGAGATGCACTCCGGGTGCCCGAAGTGTGGCGGCTACTACTGCGAACCCTGGCCCCCGCCAGCAGGAGAAGAGTGATGCCCTACCGGTCAGATGGCGAGCGCATGAGGGCCTTTGTGAAGACCGATTGGGGCGGTCAAGTGCTCAGGGGAGAGGTCCGGTACGCCGACAACGCTATCAAGCACCCGGAGAGGCAGTTCTTCGAGATGATGACGCTGGATGCTGGCGGCCCCTACTTCATGCGGGTGTCAGACCCAGAGACCCAGACGCTGAGCCTGCTCCTCAAGCCACTGGTGGACGAGGCGGCCTTCAAGGCTGAGCACGGCGCTTTCATGGAGGAGAAGTGGCGGAAAGGCGACCTCTGGGCTCGCTGCTACGCGGACAAGGGTGCGACTGTCACCCTCTTGGAGGAGGAGAACTCCGGCTGGCGGGCGGTCCTGCCCGAGGAGGAAGACAACCTCGTTGTTCGTGCTCTGGGGGGCCTGAGCGCGCGAAAGGGGGAGATCTTGGAGCGGCTCATCATGCGAGCCGGCCTTCAGTGGGGGCGCGAGTCGGATTGGACTTCGGGTAGGTCGATGCTGTCCGATGGGCAGACCCGGCAGGGTGCTGTGCTTCACCTGTCGGGAGCCTCAGAGATTGACGTTTGGCACTGACGCGGGTAGGTTCATGTCATGTCAACCGATCCATCCGAAGTAGATCGTGAGCTGCTGGAGCTGTGTGGCTACGTCCGAGTCCACGACATCCTCGTAGGCGAAGGGCAGTCCGTGAGCTTCAATCTCATCAACGGGTGGAAGCAGGTGGCGCTCACCTCCTCCGACCTGGGGGGTGAAGGCAGTGCTCTGGGCTCGACAAAGCAGGTCACTGTCTGGGCGCTCCCAGGAAGCGCGGGGCTGAAGTCCTGGCGCTACGACATCACGGTCCAGTATGGCGGGGAGGATCTCAACGTGGTCGCCATGCGGTCGGCGGCCGGAGAGCAGGAAGAGCTGATCACGCGTCGGGGCAAGCTGGTGGCGCTGGACCTGCCGACCCCTCTGGAGATGCTGGCTGCGCAGGCCGACCACTTCTCAGACGACGGTGTTCAGGATGAGGGCCCACCGGGTGCCGGAGAGGACGGGGCTGACTGAGTGGCGCGGGCCTTGAACACCGTCGATGGTGCAGGGCAGCACAGTGACGTCGCCCGGTGCCATGCGGAAGCGCACACCTTCTTCGGTGCGAGTCTCGGCGCCGGTCCACTCTCCGAAGGTGCCGATCACCGTGTGCCCGAGGTTGTTCTTCGGGTCGCGATGGGAGTAGACCTCTTGCCCTCGCGTGTAGCGCTGGAGGAAGACGGTGTTGAACTGCTGGCCGGGCACCTGAGCTTCGAGCTGGAGCACCAGGTCGGCCAGCTCGACGGCGAAGGGCACGGGATCGGGTGTGTTGCCTCCCCACATGCGGAAGGAGAAGTTGCCCAGCCACTTCGGACAAGGCCGCAGCGGCAGTCCGCGGGCGGCTTCGAGGTAGCGCTCTTCGGGGAAGAAGCAGCCCTCGCGGTGTCCCACGACGACATCCTCGGCATCGTCTTCGATGTCGCGGCACTCTCGGGCCAGCTCGTCCATGGGGCTGATGATGCACTGGTAGCCCTCGGGGGGCTCGAAGCCGTGCATGTAGACAGCATGGCTCTCGAACCAGGTCCCGAACTCGGGCCAGCCAAGGCGCGCGTAGGTCTTGCAGGAGCGGCAGCCGTAGTAGGGCTTCGGCGGTTGCAGCATGGTCAGGGAGTCGCGTGGAGGGTGTAGACGATGCCCAGGGTGGTCTTCTGGCGCGTGACGCGGCCCTCCTCCATCAGGGCATCGAGCATCTCTACGATGGGGCGCTTGCGCATCTTCATCACGCTCAAGATCTCCCCCAGCGTGGCCACCCCCTTGAACTGGAGGATGGCGAGCATCACGGACCGGCGGAGCCGCGCGTCCGGGTGCTCTGCGATCACATCCGAGAGGTGGATGAGGCTCTTGATGTGCAGCTCGGCCAAGGCGATGGCGGGCTCCAGCACGTCCAGGTCCATCTGCCAGGGCTGGCCGTGAGCAGCAGGACCGAAGTCCCAGCCGTAGACCAGGGCGATCTTGCGGGCCATGGAGGGGGCACGGGACCGGATGCCGATGATGTTGTCGGGCAGGTGGCGATTGGTGACATCGCCGTACCAGTCGTACCAGAGGGAGGTCGCGGCAGGAGTCAGCCCGGAGCACCAGCCTGCTGCCGAAGTTGTCGCCCGCTTTCGCAGCTCGTCGCAGAGCCACTGGGTGTGGGTGTTGTCGCCTGTGGGGTCTGGGTCGTCCCGCTCTCGCTTGCCGTAGAGCACCATCCACCGACCCATGAAGCCACCGGTCCAGTCCTCAGCCAGGGTGTGCTTCTCCAGGTAGGGAATCGAGCAGGCGGCGCCGATGGACAGCCGCGGGTTGTCGACTCGGACGGTCTTGTTGTTGGCCTTGGTCCGCTGCGTCGCGAGGGAGTCCCACAGCTCAGCCAGCAGGGTCTTGGTGGGCTCGAAGTAGCCACGCTGGGCCGCCGACAAGAACTTGCCAAACTCGGAGATGGGGATGAACTGGCTCGGGCGCCGGGCGAGGCTGTCGATGAGCCCCTCAGGCGAGCCGGGAAAGTCACCGATCAGCGGTGCGGCAGCTTCGTCGAGAATCTTCTTCCCGACCGAGAGAGCCGTGGACTTCTGGTCCTCGCCAGACCTCCCTACCAGCAGGCAGAAGTTGTTGGCCCTGAGCGGTCCAGCGTACTGCATCCCGTAGGCCAAAGGGCACGTCGTACCCAGGATTGTCACCCCAACTCCGAGGTGATAAATCAGCGGCGCTGTGGTCTGGTTCATGGCGTGCAGAACGAAGGTTCTGATCCAACCAGACTTGGGCACAGCACTCGCAGCTTCTGCTTCTGTAACCGGCACTCGTACACCCTCATCCTCGCCCCTGGAGTAGCGTCTGGAGTGCCAGTTGGCAAGCGTCTGAGGAGGCGTAGCACCCCACTTCCCGGCCCTGGGTCAGGCCCGGGCTAAGATGCCCTCGATGCCCAAGTTCAAGCCAAGCAAGGCGAGCCTCACTCCTCGGAAGAAGGCGCTTCTTTCCCTGGGCTACGCGAAGGCAGCGATCACCAAGCTCGAAGCCTTCCTCGCGGGGACGGAAGAAGGCGCGGTTCCAGCTTGGGTGCTGACGAAGATCAACCAGGGCGCTTCCTCTCTCGGGCAGGCCGTGAGCTTCGTGACCTTCAAAGCGAGCAAGAAGGAAGAGTCATGACGAAGGCGGAAAGAACTGCTCTCATCTACGGGCTGTCGGTGGCCGGTGCGGCCGTGGTCTCGTACTCGCGCGGGCGCCGCGGCATGGCCGAGCTTGGCATGGATGCTGCAGTTCACGGCGGCATCGTCGGAACGGGCATCAACGTGGTCGTCTACCTCCAGGAAGACGCGAGCGAGAAGTCTGAGGTCGGCGCAGCCAAGGCGATCCTCGCCCGCCAGAATCAGGGGCAGAAGGACTGCTCTCCCCTCGGAAAGCTCACAGGTCAGGGGCTCAGCCTGTTGTCGGCCATCAACCCTGAAGTGCTCTACAAGACCGCGAAGATGGTCGGTGTGTCCATCGGGCCGGAGGGGGACGACCCGCACAAGGTCGTGCTCCCGGCAGACTGAGCCATGGAGTGGACGCCCCAGCTTGGCGGGACCTTCTGGCAGGCATCCCCTTCCGGTCAGGGCGGGGGCCGCTACTGGGTTCGCGAGGTGCTGCTGGGCACTGACATCAACGGGTGTCCGATGCAGGACTCTGTGACCTGCTATGAGGTCGGCTTCTCCCCGCGACGTGGCGGGCACGAGCGGTTCGAGATGCACTACCGGCACCCCGAAGACGCGATGGATGCGGCCGAGCAGGACTGGGCCTTGCGGCAGTTCGGGCCCGCGGCGGAGAAGAACCCCACCAACGCGACCGGAGTGCCCCTCTTCCAGTTCTCTCACCGGCACAAGCTCTCGGAGGGCTACCCGGAGGACAAGCAAGAGCTGGTGGGTCTCCTACAGGCCCCCTGGGTGCCTCTTGGCGACACACTGTCAGCTTGGATGTCCTGGGGCTGGCGACTCGGAGAGCCTCACAAGGACCCCAGCTACCTGGCTCAGCTTCGCGCAGATGAGCACTACCACCTCTGGCACTACGCCGGGTATGCAGCTCGCATCACGGGAGGCCCTGAGTTCCTCGGGCGTTTTGCCGGTCCTGCCCAGGCCAACGAGGCTGCGAAGTGGGACCAGAAGGTCCGTGCTGGTCTGGGCTTGTTCGGGCCCAAGAAGACCCGACGGAACCCCATTCCTGGTGTGGAGCGGCACTACCGGAACTACCTGCGCGAGGGGAAGCTCGACTGGGCCTCGAACGAGGTGCTCGTCTGGCGACCCCGCTCCCCCCAGGCTGCGCACCCGGCCTACTCCATCGAGTCTCAGACGCGGGGAAGCCACGGGCCGTGGCGTGTCCTCTACTCCCACACCGTGGCTTGCTGGCACTCGGGGGACAAAGACGAGCTGCCAGGAAGTCCCTTCCGCAGCCTGCGTGATGCCATCTTGGCCGCGAAGAAGGACTGGGCGCTGGCTCAGTTCGGGCCGGCACAGCAGTCCGCACCCGCTAAGGAGAATCCCATGAGAAAGCCCCGTAAGAGCCGGAAGAACCCCGGCCGCAGCACCTACCTCCGGCAGCGCCACCCGAACCTGACCGCGGAGGACAATCCTCACACCTCGGAGTGGCTGATCGTCACGCCGCACAGCAACATGTCGAAGGTGCGGCGCGTAGCGAAGGTGCTCATCGACTGGGGCTACGCGACGGAGGTCTCGATTCGTCGGACGATGGAAGGCTCCAAGCAGGCGCTGGGCGTGACGCTCAAGAACGTGCCTGTGATCCGGGTTCCCATCGCACCGCGGAAGGCCGGGGCAGCCTACGCTGCCGGTCCGCCATGGCGCTACGCCGCGAACATCCCGACCATCGAGAGCTACCTGGGTCAGTTCGGCAAGGTGGTGGGCTACGCCACGCACGCGCGGGAGAATCCACAGAAAGACAAGCGGATGTCGGCGTTGCCCCGGAAGTACCAAGGGGACGACGTCTACGACCCCAGAGAGGAGGCTGTCCGGGCCGTCGCTCGTGGGACAGGCGGGAAGTGGGGCGTCGCTGTCGGGACCTACTTGGCGCAGCACAGCGTCGGGGAAGTCATTCAGCGGAGCTGGGAGCGGTACCAGGACCCCGATGCGGTGCTCCGCAAGCGCCAGGCCTACGAGGTGATGCTCAGCGAACAGCGGCAGTCGAGTCCCTACCGGGTCACAGCCGAGCCCACGGCAGCGGGGCTTCGCTACTTCGTCTGGCCCATGCGCAAGGGGCAGCGGGTGCCCAAGGCGTACACGACGATGCGCGCGGCCGAGCGCCGGCTGGCCGAGACCTACTACGATGACCGGCCGGTAGCCGGCCTGCCTCGCAGGGCCTACACCAAGGCAGAGCTGTCTGACTGGCTCCCGCCCGAGAGCATCTTCAAGGGCCGGTCGGGCCACCCCACGCGGGCCAAGATCACAGCTGACCGGAAGGCAACCCGGACTGCGACGACGACTACGCGCTGCTTCCCGGCGAACAGCCCCGAGCTGGTGAGGGCCTACCGCCGCCACGACCCAGACTGGTGCCACGACCCTGAGCTGCTGCGTCGCTACCGGGCCGGGAAGATGCCTCCCAAGAGGTAGCACTCCGAGTTCCTTCGCCAGTGAGTGCCAGCAGGCACCCCGAGCTAAGGTCAGCACAGACCTGCGGAGAACTCACATGGCTCGACGCCGAAAGACCCAGCGGAATCCGCGCCGAGGAGGCGTCGGGAGAGGCTCGTTCACTTCGGACGGCTTCCAGCGGACTGCGGCCCTCTCGCAGGTGGGCCAGGCTCCATCTACGACCCGGAACATCTACACGTCGAGACCGACGCTTCAGGCGGTTCGGGTCTATCCAAGCGGTGAGCCGTTCCAGTCGGTCACCAAGCAGTTGGAGCCAGTCTACGTCCCTGCGGTCACGCAGACAGAGGGGCCCCGGATCGCCCCTCCGAGTCCCAGTGTGGCCCAGACTCCACCCGGCTACCTCCGTCGTGGCACGGGCTACAGCCGCATCTCTCTCGCCTCACAGCCTGGCGCGGCCACGGCCGAAGCCACGTTGATGAAGCAGCTCATCGACCCTCAGCTCTGGCGGCTGGCGGACGGTGGTGACCGCTGGGCCATGCACGAGCTTCAGCGCCGTGGGCCAGCACACTACCGTCCTGCCCGCCCAAACCCGAGGGCCCGCCGCAACCCCAGTCAGCGCGTCGAGCGCTTCTACAACAAGGCTGTCCGAGCCACGCAGAACCCCTCGGCGGAGGGGCGTGCGAAGTACTGCAAGTACGTCGGCACTATCGCCAAGATTCATGTCGAGACGGGGGGCCGGGCCCCGCTTCATGCCATGGACCCCCGCGTGGCAGAAGACGTGCTGAGGATGGTCGAGAAGATGGGCGGCGTGCAGGCGGTCGACAATCCCCGCGTCGCTGCCTTCGTCTCCGATGGCTACGGCCTGCGGGCGCGGGATCTGACCCGGGACAAGGCTCGACTCCCGTCACGTGGTTCCGGCTCGCGCGGGGGATACACGCCTGATGAGCGCAAGGCCCTGCCTGCAGTGATGTTCCTGAAGCCGTCGACCCGCTCCTGGCCGGTCGCGGACGAGGCTCACTTCGTCATCGCTCTCCAGTACATGACTCGGGGCTTCGGCAGCCCGGGCGAGTACCCGAAGCTCCTGCGGCGCCTGGCCAAGCTCTGGCCCGTGGCACAGCACCGGAGCCTCTGGGCAGAGTTCACCCGTCTGCGGCCCAAGATCGTGGCCAAGGCACCTCGGTCCATCCCGACCCTCGCCCAGCTGCGGAGAGTCTGAGATGCCTCGCCGTGTCGCCTACTTGACCTTCGAGCCCTCGACGTACAGCACGGGGCTGGCCTTTCCTGGCCAGGGCCTCCCGCCGCAGGAGGTCTACGGCTCGGCTGAAGGCGAGGAGTACGGCTTCATCGTCACGGGGCCGCTTCTGCTGGCCTCCTACCTGCTCGCAGACGAGGAGGAGAGGAAGGCGAAGACGGCGTTGATCAAGAAGTACTGGTGGGTGGCCTTCCTGGTCGCGCCCTTGGCCTACGTCGGCATCAACAAGGGCCTGGACCTCGTGGCGGCGCAGAAGGGGAAGACAGCATGAGCCAGTCCACCTTCGCAGACCGAACTGTCCTCCGCATCTTGGGGGAGCAGGGACCAAGCCGCACAGCATTGATCACGGTGTGGGCCTGGGATGACGCTGTGACCAAGCTCCAGGTGCTCACCGCGGTCAAGAAGCTGCGAGACCTGGGGGCCATCGAGGTCGGTCCTCCCGACCCGCGGGGTGAGCAGACCTGGCAGCTCTCCACGCACGCCCGCAACAACCCCAACTGGGACTGGTGGAAGAAGGAGGCCACGCGGCGCGGGAAGCGGGCAGGCAAGCGAGCCCAGTACGGCGCGAAGGTCGGCTACAAGTACGGCAAGAAGGGCGCGAAAGAAGCAGCTCGTCGCAGCAGGCACGGTGCAGCCCTCGCAGCTTGGAAGGCCAAGGAGCAGGCAGCAGCCGCGGACATCTACCGCTTGGAGAGCTGCGCTTCGGCCCTCGGCTTCGACCCCTACAAGCTCCCCGCCCCTGGCGACCAGGTGATCAGCCGGGCCTACAGCAAGCGGGCGAAGATCCGGGACACACAGCGCCCGTTGCTCGCCAACTACAACCCCCGAGCCCGCGACAACTTCTTCTGGGGCAAGAAGAAGACCAGTGCGCCGATGCTGCCGGTCATCCCCTTCGAGGAGGCCCTCCAGCGAGCACGAGCCCTGGGCAAGCAGGCTCCCCTGACTCGCGACCAGTACTACCTGGTGCGGATGCCGGCTCCCGGCGGGCGCCCGGGGACCATGTGGTACTTCCTGAACGGCCTTCGCGACCGCTCCTTCGAGATGGCCTCGGGCAGTGCCAGCCCCAAGGGCTACATCACGCGTGCGGACCCCTGGCGGGACGTCTACAACAACTTCCGGGCTCACCGCAGCCCGGAGAAGTACAGCGTCGTCTTGCTCGATACGCTGGAGAACAAGGTCGGAGGGGTCTACGACTATGCCCGTGTCGCAGCCACCATCCAGGCCAAGGCCAAGGCCAATCCTGAGTTCCAGGTGGTCGCTTTGGGGCATCCGTCGTGGGACACGGAGGCTCGGCTTTACGCCCCTTACGACTACGAGGTAGACGCTCGAAGTCTGAGGGCAGCTCGAAAGCAGCTCAGGCAAGAGGGCTACGCAGTCCACACTGGCTACGACCATGCCAGCCCTGAGTACCCGGGAGAGCCTCGGAAGAGCAAGAAGTCCCGGAAGGCTCGAAGGAAAGGGAAGAGGGCCAAGGCCAATCCCCAGGCTCGGGAGAACTGGCAGGCGCAGGCCGCTCAGCTTGCCATCCAGTTCGGGGTGCCCATCGCCAAGAAGATCGGGGCAAAGAGGTGGGGCATCCTCATGGCCATGTCCGTGGACGAACGGACTGATTGGCTGCTCAACACCGCCAAGATGACCTCGTGGCTCGGCGGACCTGCTGGGCGAATCGGCTTCGGTGTGTGGCCCGACAAGATCCAGAGGAAGGTGTTCAGGGCCGTCTCGGAGGCGATGACTGACCCGCAGGTGCAGCAGGCGACCCTGGAGGCTGCGAAGCTCGGTGGGTCGGTGGCCCAAGCCAAGTACGGCAAGGCGGCTGCGAACCCGGCTCCGATGGTCTGGGAAGAGCGCATCTACCAGAACGGGAAGCTCTACAACACCCTCCACTTCGACACGCTCGACGACTTCTTCCGCATGATCGACGGGGAGGACCCCCAAGAGGGCAACGAGCAGGTCTACGCCAACTGGAAGGGGGGCCGCGGGTCGGCCGAGACCTGGTACGTCGACGGGACCGACACGCGGTGGACGCTGAAGTTCAGGAAGGTCCAGGACCCACGCCGCCGCCGACGACGATAGCGCTGGGCGATGCGGATTCTTCACACCAGCGACCTCCACGGGATGTGGCGGCTTCCGATGCGCTACGAGGACTTCGATGTCTGGGTGGACACGGGTGACTTCATCCCCAACGTCTCGCGAGGCGAGCGGGTCGAGGCCAACTTCCAGCGCCTCTGGCTGACCAAGAGCAAGCTCAAGGTCCGCAAGCTGACCATGCCGTGGCTCCGAGAGCGCTACGGCTCAGAAGCAAGCTACTGGTACCCCAAGGGGTCGCGTCAGCCGCCGTCCTCGGGCAGCATTGTCGGTGAGCTGACTCGCTGGCTTCGTGGACGCCCGTTCATCTCGGTGCAAGGCAACCACGACTTCACCAGCCTGGCCCGGCCAATGCAGAGGGCAGGGGCCAAGGTGTGGGATGTCGCTGACGGGCCTGTCGAGATTGACGGTGAGCGGTTTGCTGGGTTCCGGCACATCCCCTTCATCACAGGCGAGTGGGCGGGTGAGATGGGTCGGGGGGTTCTCGGTACGATGGAAGGGGCGCGGCGGACGGCTAAGGCGATGGCAGCCGACCCGACGGTGCTTGTGACTCACTCCCCCGGGATGGGTGTTCTCGACCAGTGCCCGTCCAAGGGGGGTCGCTGTGGCATCCCTGGCATCACCACGCACCTCTTCATGAAGCCGAACCGGGTCAAGCTCCATCTCTTTGGCCACGTCCATGAGGAGCCCAACGTGCATCAGGAGGACGGCATCGTCTTCTCGAACGCGGCGCAAACAGCCAGGATCATTCACCTGTGAGTTGGCTCGACCGCTTCGAGGGCATCAGTCCGACTCGTCGCATCGTCTTGGCCACCGGGCCAATCACGCGCTTCGTCAACATGAGGTCGCGGCAGTCGATGGAGTTCAAGCCCAAGGGCCTCTGGTACGCCTGCGGTGACGCTTGGCTCGACTGGCTCGACTCTGGGATGCCCGAGTGGAAAGAGAACACCACGCACATCTACGAGCTGAAGCTCGGGGTCGGTGTGCTCTACCTCAAGAGTGCCGCTGAGGTGGAAGAGTTCGCCGCTCGCTACGCGAAGGGTCGCTTCCCCGGCGACAGGTCGGCGTACATCGACTGGCCCACAGTTGCTCGCCGCTACACGGGGATCGAGATCTGCCCCTACCAGTGGGAGCTGCGCATGAAGGCGGGCTTCATGTGGTACTACGGCTGGGACGTGGCCTCTGGCTGTATCTGGGCCCAGCCCGGAGTCAGCCAGATCATGCTCCTGGCCACGAAGCCGGGGGTCGGCTGATGGCGAACAAGTACACCCTCTTCGCAGGGCGCAAGCTCACTGGGCTGGTCTTCTGCGTGGTCGGGATGGTCGGGACAGCTCTGGGCACGCTGGGTCTCTGTGCGGCTGAGATGCTGGACGCCAGCTTCGCCACCAACATCACCATCACGGTCGTGAGTGGCATCGGCACGCTGTTCGCCACTTTCGTCGGTGGCAACTACGGCGAGCACATCGCCAAGAACAAGTACGGCAACGGGCACGCTACTCCTCCTGGGCCGGTGTCTCCTCCCTCAGAGCCTGCTGTCTCAGCTCCTCCTTCGTGACGATCCACTGGGCCAAGAGGACGATGCCCGCCAAGTCGTGGGCGGCATCCGCACTGAGGTGGGTACCGGGGTCGGCATCGGAGAGCTTGGCCCACCACCCAACCAGGCCACGGGCCAGTTGCAGGGCACGCTGCTCGGCCATGACCACACAGTAGCACTCCGTCTGCGCCCGACCAGGCGACCAAAGAAGCTGCTTCTGCTACTACTCCTGGAGGAGTACCTCATGGCCCACGCCCAAGACAACCCCGCCTGGACACCCCTGGGCCTTCTCGCTGTTGGTCTCGTCGGGGCTGGCGCGTGGTGGCTCTACTCGGAGCGGCAGAAGGACAAGGAAGCCGAAGAGGCGTTCCTCGCCCTGGCGGCCGAGGTTGAGCTGGAGCAGGGCTTCAACCCCATGACGCTGATCACCAAGGTCGGCAACATGATGGGGGACCTGAAGGTCACGGGCCTCAGCGCCCTGAAGAGCGGCAGCGTTGTCGAAGACGACCTGGGTGAAGAGCACAAGTACACGGCGGGGAAGGCGTGGCTTGTCCAGGCCACGATTCACGGCGACCCCGTTGTCCTCCTTGTGCGGCGCAACGGGTCCGTCGAACTTCTGGAAGGCTGAGCCATGTCAGAGCACGACGACTACGCCCGCTCAAGAATGTCCTTCCGTCCGTCGGTCTACTCGACGGGCGTGGAGCCAGTGCAGTCCTACACGCCGGTGTGGCCTGAGGGGCAGGAGTACGGAGCCTGGTACAGCCCTGACCAGCTCTACAAGTACACTCCCATCGGCTACGTCTACGACAAGTACATGACCGAGAAGGAGGAGTCCGCGGGTGGTCTCTGCACGGACTGGGACGGTGCTCTGGGCAAGAAGGGTGCGCAGGTCAGCTGCCACGAGCTGGCTCAGAAGATGGGCCTCAAGGGTGCAGGTGAAGGCGAGTTCTCGCCCTCCGACCTCCTGCCTACGGCAGTCCAGGAAGTCCTGGGCATCGAGGACAAGCCCGGCTGCGACGAGGACTGTCAGCGCAAGAAGAAGTGGAAGCAGGCGCTCGGCATCCTGGTGCCTCTGATCGGTGTGGTCGGCGGTGTCGTCGCCTACCAGCGCTACCAGAAGACGGGGAAGATCATCTGATGCCCCTCATGCACCACGTCGAGCGGCTCTCGATCTCTGACCCTCGCTACAACGTCCGCGAGATCGTGAAGCAGATGCTCCTGCTGGAGCAGCACCTGCTCGAAGAGAGCAAGTACTGCCCGGACTGTATCTCCAAGCACATCCTCACCATCGAGGCGCTGGCGGAGGAAGGGCAGAACCTGGACAGGAACCAGGAGTGGAGCAAGACCTTCACTCCGCTGGTCGGCAAGGCCCGCGTCTGGGGCGCAGCCTTCTCTGCCGGTGCGCCCCCCAAGCACATCGGACAGGCCGTGCGGAAGGTCCGCAAGACCTTGGCTCCCGACCTGCTCTCCCCCATCGCGCAGTCGGAGCTGGACCAGCTCGACACGACAGAGCTGGCAGGCTTCATCGGCCCGGACATGGGAACGGGTGAGTGGAAGGTCTGGGCCGTGCTCTTCGCAGGCCTCGCCGCCGGCGTGTGGCTGACAGAACGCAGGCTTGGGCCCAACGCCCAGAGGAGGCTGACATGAGCCAGTACGACAAGTTGGTGGGCGGGCGTCTCCTGCAGAACCCCGAGCCTTCCATGCCGACTCACTACATCGACGACGCCCAGTACGAGATGCTGATGGACGCGCTCAACAACCCGGCGAAGGGTCATGGTGTGGCCTGGTGGACTGCGGTGGTGGTTGGGGTGGGCCTCGTGGTCTTCCCCGAGCCTGCGACGACTGCGACGGGCCTGGCTCTCTTGGCCGGTACTCTCACGCTCGGGTCCATGAAGTAGTGAGCCAGCTCCGCCACACCCTGACCGACCTCCTCGCGAACCTGCGAGCTATCCATTGGCACGCTTGGAACACGCACTGGAAAGCTCAGGGTGGAGATTCGTACTCCGACCACCTCCTGTTCCAGCGCATCTATGCAGGGGACGGGGGAGGCCCGAAGATCGAGGACCAAATCGACGGTCTGGGCGAGCGCATCATCGCTTTGTTCGGCAACAGGTCGGTGGATGGAGTGGCTATCTCCCGCAAGGCGGCCGACATCCATCAGCGCATACAAGACATGGGCAGGGTGGCTGGGGCTTTGGCTTTGGAGAAGGAAGCGCTCCAGCGTGTAGCAGCAGTAGCAGACCAAGTAGAGAAAGGTCCTGCCGAGCTGCGCGTTAGCCTCGACAACTTCGTCCGAGAGCTTGCCGATTCACGCAGCACGGTCATCTACCTGCTCCAGCAGAGGCTGAAGGGCGGGACAGACAACTATGGCGCTGTGTCTGCCGACACCCTCTCTACCGGAGGAATGGTTGGAGGGGCTGCACTTATCACCGGCATCATCCTCCTCCCCTCTCTTGTCATCACCCCCTTTATTCTCAAGGCCTTCGTACCCAAGTGGAGCTACGGACGACGGGTGGTGGCTGGCTTTGGCCTCGGCATGGGCATCGCAGCGATCACGAGAGTTGTGAAGGCAGCGAACCCTTCCACTGTGGTGGTGGAAGAGGCAAGATCCAACGTGGTTTACCTGGATGACTACCGGGACGTCGGTACTCTTGTTGACGAAGACGAAGAAGCTCTCTTCACGGCGGAAAGGCGGGGACAACTCATGGGCTGGGCCTTCCTGGGTCTCATGGGGTACGTCGCCTACTGGAACTCTCAGCAGCCTCAGAGGGGGTAGACGATGATCGAGCTGATCACCCGCTGGCTCCAGGCCGTCTGCTCTCACGACGTGAACCGAGTCCTGTCGCTCTACTGCTCCGATGCGGTGCTGCTGGGCACCTTCGCGTCGGAGATCAAGCAGGGCCAGGAGTTGGTCGACTACTTCCGTGCGTTCCTCGGCAAGTCTGAGCTTTGCGGCCAGATCGACGAGTGCATCATGCAGGAGACACCAGGCGGGCCCGTCCTCTCTGGGATCTACACCTTCTGGTGGGTTGGGCCTGGCGGTCCTGAACGGGAACGGGCTCGCTTTTCCTTCGTCTTCACGCTGGTCGGAGAGGACTGGCTGATCGTGAATCACCACTCGTCGCTGGTGCCCTGATGCCTGGCGTGCGCATGGGAGCCGGTCCCGCGACGGGCCAGTACTACGTCACCATCGCCGGCGAGCGGGGCATGAGCCCTGATGGCTGGCACTGGGGCTACCTCGCTGGTCGAGTCCCCGAGCTGGTGAAGATCAAGGGCCCCCTGGTGCCCGGCACCCGCATCCAGTTCAAGCGGATGCACGGGAACACGGCGACCCAGTGGGCCATCCTGCGCGACCGTCAGCGGATGCCTCAGCACAGCGCCCGCGGGATGCCCGGGCCTGGCATGGTGGGCTTCGACGCCTACTCGATGCACCCCGGCGTCCGCGTGGTGGTGCCTCCTGCCCGAGTCAACCCCTTGGAGTTCCAGCCCTCCGAGTACAGCGGCGACTACGGGTGGGCTTCGTCCTTCCCGGTGGCCGCCCTGACGGTGAGCGCGACGGCCAGGGCTCGGGGCATGAGCAACCAGCCGGCCACCTCGACCCACAACAGCAACCTCTCGCTCCTGTCGGACTTCCTCGGCAAGCTGCCCTTCACCCTGCGGATCAACTCGGGGTACCGGGCCCCTGACGTGAACTCCGCGGTCGGCGGTGCGAAGTCCAGCCAGCACATGAACGGGCTCGCGGTCGATGCCTCGCCTCAGGGCGTGAGCAACAAGGACGTGGCAGCCTGGCTGTTCGAGCACCGGCGTGAGTTCCCCGAGCTGGACCAGGTGATCTGGTACACAGACACGAGCCACATCCACATCGGAATCTGCCCAGCTCGGGGTCAGAACTGCGCGAGAAGCTCCGGGTCCCGAGGCGAGTTCCTCCGGGCTAACAAGGAGGGCGGCACCTACCTCCCGTGGGCGCCGACGGCAGAAGAGACCGCCAAGATGGCTGCACTCTACGCTTACCACCGGCCCGTGCAGAGCCTGGCCTTTGTCTGGGGGCTGAGCCTGGTCGGCGCGGCCGGCGTGCTCGGCCTGCTGTTCTTCATCGAGAAGAAGGTGGAGGCGAAGCGAGCCGCGAAGGCGACGGCCTGATGCCGGTCTTCCAGCCCAGCCCCTACAGCCGCCGCACCAATCCCATGTGGATCTACCGGGGGCAGTACCTCGATACCGGGGGTGACTACGGCGGCCCCGCGGACCAAGCAGTGGGCCTCAACAGCGGGCAGCGGGCCAACGCCCGCATCATCGAGCGCGAGTTCAGCGCTGCGGGGTTCGGCTCTCCGGTGGTCGCTGCGGCGATCATCAACGCCCTCGCGGAGTCCATGCTGAACAACGAGGCTGTAGGAGACGGTGGGTCCTCCGTGGGCCTCTTCCAGCTGCACGAGCGCGGCGGTGGGCACGGGATGAGCGTCGAGGACCGGAAGAACCCGACACTCAACACCCGGCGCATCATCGACCAGGCCAAGAAGGCCAAGGGCTTCATGGCGAAGGTCCATGCGGGAGTCACCTCAGTCCCTGAGCTGGCCGCAGCCTTCTCCACCTACGTGGAACGGCCAGCTGACAAACCCGGCAACGAGGTCAAGCGCGCGGCGATGGTCGCGCGTTACTTCCCCGGAGAGCTTGCCGCCCTGGCGACTCACGAAGTGAAAACAGCCCCCTGGTGGATGTGGGGGTTGATGGTCTCGTCCACCCTGGTCGCTCTCTGGGGCCTCAAGGGGGTGGTGCAGAACAGGAGGAAGTAGGATGCCCGAGTACGACATCAACGCGGTCATCGAGACGGGTGACTACGACCTGACCATCCAGGAGAGGCTGCCCTTCCGCAAAGGTGAGGAGATGGCCTACGAAGTGCTGGAGGGCGGCATTGTCCAGGAGGACGGGAGCATCCCTTGCACCGTCAAGCTCAAGCTCCCGCCGCGTCTCCGAGGCCGCGTGGTGAAGGCCAGGCTGGTCCCACACAACCGCACCGTCCCGCTGCTGATGGGGATGGGCGTCACCGGGTTGGCTTGATGAAGCCCGTCGAGTTGCACATCTACGACTTCGATGGCGCGCTCTACGACAGCCCCCGGCTTCGCGTAGATCGACCGGACTGGTGGTACTCCGCCAAGAGCCTGAAGGGCTGGGGAGCACCAGGGCGCGACTCGAAGTGGATTCTCGGCACGGTGGTGCAAGCTCGCCGCTCTGCCCAGACGCCGTGGGTGTGGTCCGCGCTCCTCACCGGCCGCCCCGAGCACCGGGAGATGACTCAGACCCTGCGGCAGATGCTCTCGGGTGCTGGCCTTCGCTTCAACACGGTGCAGCTCAAGCCGATCTGGCCTCCGATCGGGACGCCGGCCTACAAGGCGCTGAAGGTGGTGGACTGGATCACGGACCACCCGACCATCCGCAAGGTGGACTACTACGATGACCTCCAAGAGAACCTCGACGCGGTCGGGGCCGTCGTAGTGGACGCGGGACTGCGGTACACCCCCCACCTGACAGCGGGTGTCTCGTAGCACCGCAGGTTGAGCAGGGTGCGGGGCGCGGCAGTGCCGCCCGGCTAAGCTGCTACCTCTAAGGAGAGCTTCCCCATGGCTGTCGACGGAATCTTCACGATGCTCCTCTCCGCTCGCGAGACTCTGGCCACCCCAGAGAACCGCAGCGGGGTCATCTTTGACTCCATGCGGCAGAGCTATGCCTTCTCCAACGGCACTGGTGTCGCCCAGAACGACCTGGTCTGGTCTGACCGCATCACGGTTGCTGGGGGGGACACGGCCATCATCGACTTCGCTCCTCTGTCCTTGGACCTGGGCGGCGGTGGCGGTGCTGTGGCACAGACCGATGCTTTCGGCAACGCCATGACCTTCGTGGAGGTGACAGCGCTTGCTATCCGCAACCGCGAGACCGTGGCCGGCACCCGGACCCTCAACTTCGGCCCGGCTGCTGTCAACCCCTTCCTCTGGCTCTTCCTGGACGCCTCGGACCTGGTCGTCATCGTGCCCAACGGGGCCTACATGCAGTGGTCAGATGAGGCCCAGACTGTCACGGCCGGGGCCAGCGACAGCTTGCGCTTCATCAACACGGACGGCGTGAACGCAGTCACCTTCGACATCCTCTTCACGGGCCGGTCTGCGTAGTGAATGAGGACTCTGCCGCGGCCCTCTACGCCAAGCTGGGCAGACACCTCTACAGCGACACCCTGAGCAAGGGCGAGCGGAAGGAGATGGTGACTCGGCGCCAAGCTCTCCTCCGCGAGTTCGGCCAGGGGATCATGCGCCCAGGCTCCCGGACTGCGGCCAGCCGGAAGCACTTCACCCTGCGCAAGCCGCGGCAGCGCGAGGTCACCGAGGGCATCGAGCAGCAGCTCCTGGTTGCAGCAGGCAAGGCCACCGCGTCTGCGGGGCCCTTGTCGACTGGGTACGTCGTTGTCCTACTCCTCGACCACGCGGGCGAGGTGGTCTTCCGGCACGACCTTGCTGTCGGGAGCATCTGGCGCAGCCGCAAGAAGTCGCTGGCCCCAGAAGGGCGGGCGAAAGTCGCTGCTGCTCTCCGCCAGTTGGCGGGGAAGATCGACCGCGACTGATTGCCTCTTCGCACCTGCCAGACTATGACAGTTGGCACAGACGAGGAGCGACGCGGATGCTGGAACTGCTACTGACCTGGGCGATGCTGGTCCACGAGATCACCGTCGCTCAGATGGACTGGGACACCACCCAGCCTCCCGACGATCCGGGCTGCCCGGACACCGACATCTTCGCCTCGACCTTCTTGTGGCGGGAGGACCTGTGACCCCCCTCGAACATGCCGAGCGGCTCTCCGAAGACGGGGAGGTCATCCTCCTCGCGGACGGCTTCGAGGGCGCCCTGATGGGCATCCAGCAGACCTTCGAGGGCAGCAACGGCATCACCTACCGTGCTCTCTACTCGCTCAAGAAGTGCGTGGAGATCATGATGGACGACGGCGCGACCTTCGAGTCTGCGCTGGAGTTCCTCCACTTCAACACCCTCGGGGCCTACGTGGGCGAGGGCACTCCGAGCTTCTTCCTCGACATCGAGCTGGAGGAGTAGTGGCCGACAAGCGCACTTATGCCGCCGACACCACGGTCCCCGTGGGGCGGAGTCGGGGGGAGATCGACAAGCTGCTGCGGGGCTGGGGCTGCGGCGCCATCTCTTGGGGGGACGACTACGACCACGGCGTCGTCCAAGTCAGCTTCCGCTGGCAGCACGACGGTCGAACCTGGGACGCCCGCATCTCGATGCCGCAGCCCAAGGGAGAGACCCGTGAGGACAAGCAGCGACGGCGGCAGCTCCACCGCATCCTGCTCATCAAGCTCAAGAGCGACCTCAACTGCGTCGAGGCCGGCTTCGTCTCCGCGGCGGTCGTGTTCCTGCCCTACCTGGTGGGGACCAGCGGCCTGACTGCGGCAGAGCGCCTGGAGCACACCGGCGTCGCCGGTCTGCTGGAAGGCTGATGGCCCGGCGCATCACCATCCACTTGGAGCGGCCTCTCTGCGACTGCCGCACAGAGACGGGGAGTCCGCCCTTCACTTGGAGCATGGGCGCGTCTGGGATCACGGTGTCGTGCCCTGAGTGCAAGATCCAGATCTCCTACCCCCGGGAGGGCCTGACAGGCGGCATCGACTACAGCCACTGGTCCCGAAGTGAGGAGCAAGCAGCACACGAAGCCAAGAAGCAGAAGGACACCACCGCGGCCCGCAAGAAGATCATCTTGCTGGACCCGCCCAAGAAGAGCGACCCGTCAGGGGAGCCCCCCGAGACCCGATAGGCTATGACAGTTGGCACGGATGAGGAGGAATCTCACCAATGGCGAAGACAAGACTGAACGCGGACAAGAGGGCTGTGCTCACCAAGCTGGCCGCAGAGCTGGTCGACATGAGCGTGGAGGAAGCAGCGGCTGAACAGGCCCTCGGCGTCTTTCAGGATGCGATGCGCTCTCACCTCCTGGCCAAGTACCCTCCCGAGGACATGGAGGTCCTTGGGCGCTACCAGTTGGCTGTGACCCACACGAGTCTGGCCATCCAGGCGAGGATGGCACACCACCAGGAGCGGATGACGGTCGAGCTGAACCCGCCCCTCGACCTTCCCCGAAACACGTCGTGCCGCCCGGAGCCCACTGAGCCGCTCTGGGTGCTGGCCCAGGAGACGAAGAAGATCGTGGACCGGGTGGCAACAGTCCGCAGGGAACGGGAGGCGCCCTACCGGACCCTCATCAAGACGAGTCGCTACTACGAGGACGTGGTCGAGGTCTGGGAGGAGGCCGGTCAGGCGTCCTTCAAGATGAAGCTCCAGCTCCCGGCTGCCGTCACCCCCTCGATGGTCCGCCAGATCAAGCAGGACATGGCCCGGAGGGCCCGGGCGTGAACAACTGGGAGGTCATGGCCCCCTGTGCGCAGGTCGGCTTCAAGCCATCAGCAGCCACAGCGAGTCTCCACAAGGAGATGGCCAAGATCCCCGGCGTGAAACAACGGGGGGCGGGCTGGCAGGTCCCAGGCAACGCCGTGAAGATCGTGGCCGAGCTGTGTGACCGCCTTGAAGTCCCGCTCGCCTATGCGAAGTGGCAGAGGGACCCGGCCTCTGCCGTCCCTTGGGATGACATCCACCGGAGCTTGGTCCGTGGCGGGGAGGTGCGAGAGTTCGTCCTCGACGGCTTCCTCACCCCCTTCCAGACGGACGCTCTCAGCTTTGGCTGGGCCAAGTCGGGCATCCACTACTGGCATCCCACGGGCTCGGGGAAGACGCTGACAGGCATCCTGGCCGCGTTGTCCACAGGCGGGCCGGTCGTCATCGTGACTCGCGCAGCCTCTCGGCTCCAGTTCGGCCGTGAAGTAGCGCGATTCACCCACCTCAAGCCCTACGTCGTGCGCCCCGAGGGGGAGCGTCATGGGCTGATGACCGTCAACGGCCAGACCTGGGTGGACTTCTTCAAGGCGCAGATGCCTGTGCTGGGCAAGGCCGCACGCGTAGCTGAAGCCTGGGGCGAGGCCAAGGTCGCTCACGGCGTGCTCGTGAAGAAAGGCAGCAGCCTGGTGGACTACCTCAAGGCCTGCACCCGAGCCCGGCGTCGCCCGGTCGTCATCGTCGGCTGGGAGGCCCTGCCCCTGCACCTGAAGGCCCTGAAGTCGCTCGGTGCCACCGCTGTCGTCTTCGATGAGCTTCACCAGGGCAAGAACAGCAAGAGGTGGGATGTCGTCCCTCTCGAAGACCCCGAGGGCGTGACAGACGGAGAGCTGCTGGGGCACATCCGGCGGCAGACCGCAGAGGCGAAGAAGGCAGGCGGCTTCATCAAGGACACCGACGAAGGCCGCAAGATGTTCCTGCCCGTGATGAACCGAGCGGCGGCAGCCGCCGAGCTGTCTCGGTGCGTGATGAAGCGCATCGGAACGACAGCGACGCCCATCAAGGACCGGGTGCGCGACCTCTGGAGCCAGCTCGATGTCATCGAGCCCAATGCCTGGGGCGCGAAGACGACCTGGGAGAACCGGCACTGCGACCGCAAGCCCGGGACCTACGGCGGCTACGACACTCGGGGATCGAGCAACCTGCCCGAGCTGAAGATCCGGCTGGAGCCCATCGCCCACATCCTCAACTACGAGGACACTCACCGGCACCTGCCTGCCAAGCGCCGGCAGTCCATCTACCTCGCCCCTGAGGACCAGTGCAGGCCGACTGGAGGCTTCGCCAAGGAGCGCCGGGACGCGAAGAAGCGAGGCCCGACAGCGATGCTGGAGTGCGGGCTTGCAGAGGCCGCTTCTCGCAAGCGTCCCGCTGTCATCGGGCTCGTCGAGGACCACGTCGGCAGCAAGCAGAAGGTCGTACTCTTCACAGGGCGCCGACGAGACTGCGACGCTCTCGGCAAGAGCATCCGGGCGTCCAAGCTGGTGAAGGCCAAGGAGGTCACCGTCTGGTGTGCCCACGGGGGGACCAGCCAGCAGGAACGCGACGAGATCATCCAGGAGTACATGGCCCACCCGGGGCCCTGTGTGCTCGTCGGGACCGGGCCTGCCTTCGGGGAGAGCCTCAACATCCACGACACCGACGCTGCCTTCTTCGTGATGCTGCCCTACACGCCAGGGCAGCTGCGCCAGTGGGAGGGCCGCTTCTGCCGCCTGGGCCAGGTCCGGCCGGTCATCATCTACTACGTCATCGCAGAGGGGACCGTGGACGAGCACATGGCCGCCATCCTCATCGACAAGCTCCCGGCTGTGGAGAAAGTTGTGGATGACACCGAGCTGGGGGCCGCCAAGGGCGTGCTCGCTGGCTTCGACCCCAACGAGACCGAAGAAGAGTTCGCTCGCTCGGTCCTTGCAGACTTGGACTTCGGATGAACTGCCCCAACTGTGCTGCGCCGCGAACCAAGCGGAAGGCCGAGAACTGCGCCTACTGCGGCACCCTCTACACCACTCCCAAGGTCGAACGTCGTGTCATCCGTGGTGACATGGGCAACTACTGCGTCTTGGAGAACGTGGAGCTTCGTGGAGACATGAACAACGTCGGAGAGGCCCGTGGGTGCCTCATCATCGGGGACATGAACAACCTGCACCGAGTGGACAAAGCGACGCTCGTCCGCGGTGACATGAACAACGTGGGACGGAGGATCTGATGAGCAAGTGGACTGTCGAGAGGAGGGCGGAAGCAGGGCCTGGGCTGCTCTACGACCGGGACGGCATGGACGAGTTTGCCTACTGCTCGTCGTGCTCTGCGCGGTCGTCAGACGTCTATGACGGCCCCGAGGAGTTTGAGCTGTCCGCTCGGATCGCCTTGGGGAGCACAGAGCACCGCAAGTGCCGCAACGAGCGCCTCGTGCTCCTGCGGAACGGTCTCGATGTGTGCGAGGCGGCCAGCCCCGAAGGCTTGGTGGACCGGCTGCTGGAGGATGGCGTCGCGGTCACGGGCCGGGAGGCCCTTCGGCTTGGCATCCTCATCGAGCGCTCCTGGCAGGGGGGGTCATGAGCCCAGAAGAACACGAGAGGCTGGTGGCCGAGGCTGTATTGGCTGAGCGTCGTCGGTGCTCCGAGCACATCGCCGGCTGCGTCCCCGTGGGGTTCAGCTCACCGGAGGAGCAGCAGCGCTACCAGGCCCTCGTCGACTCCCTGGCCATCGACATCCTCTCGTGGCCGGACCAGCGGAGGTGCGCCCCCGATGCCCTGGGCGGTCTCCTGGCCCGCCTGGAGGAGAAGCTGGACCTGGCCTACCTCCAGATCCGAAGCGAGGAGCACGACGTGTGGAGGGCTGAGACGGACAAGCTGTTGGCCGAGACCGATCGCCTGCTGAAGGAGCACGGAGCATGACCCGCGACCTGCTGACCCGCGACGACCTGGCGAAGCTCAGGGCTGTCGCCACGGCAGCCCACGACGAGACGGGCTGGAAGAGAGGCCCGATGGGCATCTACGTCTTCCGGGAGGACAACGGCGGCATGGTGGCCGAAGCCGGCGACATGGACCAGGCTGCTCGGGATGCAGGAGCTGTTGCAGAGCCCCGCGGCCATGGGGCTGGTCGGCTGGACGACTACGCCAACCACGTCGCAGCCTTCGACCCGCCGACGGTGTTGGCGCTGCTGGACGAGCTGCTGGCTGCCCGGCCCTCGTGCTGCAACTCGCTCCAGGCAGGCTCTCACCGCGTCGACTGCGAGAAGCACGGAGTCGAAGCTCAGCGACGGAATGTGGTCGGATGAAGGTGATTCGCGAGAACGAAGTGGCGATGCCGCTGGCCGGTGAGCCGCGCTGGTGGACCGTCGAGATCGGGGTGCCCCCGAAGCGCATGGAGCTGGTCCGCGTGGACCACAGCGCCATCGACCCCAACCTCCACCTCCTCTTCGTCTTCCTGCCCCCGGGGGTCTACGCCTGGCCGCCTCTGGTGGCCCCGACCATGAAGCTGGGGCCGATGGCCTTCGAGCAGATCAAGGAGAAGGGCGGCAAGGTCATCCACTACCCCACGAAGCTCGGGCGAGCCCTGGAGTGGAGGCTCGTAGGATGGAAGCGCTGATGCGCGAGTGGAACTTCGAGAGGACAAGCCTGAAGCCGGAGCCGAAGGGCCCCCCAGCTCCCCGGCCCCGTCAGCTTCTTCCGACACACGGCGTGGCCAAGCAGCTTCGCGTCTGGGTGCTGGAGAGTGGCATCCCGGTCGCTCTGGGCTGCATCGACGCTCAGTCCCGCAAGTCAGAGTTGATGGACCACTTCAAGGCCGCCATGCCCAAGACCGGCGAGGAGGACAGGACCTTCCGGCTGCGGCCTGTCGACCAGAACGGGCGCGAGGTGGGCCAGGAGATCACCCTGGTCATCAAGGGCGGGGAGGCCTTCTGATGGACTCCTTCGTCCACGCAGCCAAGGACACCGTCGTCAAGAAGTCGACCTGTGGCGTCGGTCGCCGGCGCCTGGCCTGGTGCTGGGTGTGGGTCTCGGCCGCACGCTGCGTGACGAAGCCGACCGGTTCGATGATCACGTGCTCAGGGTGCAAGAGGGCCCTGGACGCTGCTGGCGTCTACTCCGGGGGGCTGTGATGCCCCTCCCTGACGCCTGGTACGAGCCTGTCCGCTGGTGGCTGGCGGCCAACGAGACCGAGACGCTCAGCGCCTTCGTCTCGGAGTCCTGGTGCCCGAAGTGCGAGGCCAAGCCGGGAGAGCCCTGCGTGACGGTGGTCTCCATGAACCCCAAGCGGGAGGCCGGGAAGGAAACGCCTCACCACGCACTTCGCATCAACAAGGGCCGCATCGGCTGGAACGTCCACAAGGGAGCGTGCAGGTTGGACCCTGAAATGAAAGAGCTGGAGAAGCAGGTCCGTGCCCTCTCCATCCAGGTCGCCCGAGCCAGGCGCATCAAGGCACTCCAGGACCTCGTTGCCCATCTGACGGGGCAAGTCGAGGTCCTGGTGGAATCAGGCTGGAAGGAGCCGAAGGCACTCAGGCAACTCAGGAAGGCTCTGACTGCGGCTCAGGCGTCCCTCGACAAGCTCATTCCGCCGGAGCGGCCGGAGCCGAAGACTTCCTGAACAGCTTGGTCAGGTCGAAGCCGCCCATCGCGATGCCGGCTGCGGCCAGGGTGCCGGTGAGAACTGCTCCCCACTCCAGCTGGCCCAAGAGGGCAGCACCGACGTTGGCTGCGGCAGCCAGGGCCAGGGTCACCCACGGGAGTGCCTTGCTGCCCTTCGGGAGCTTGCCCTCGATGCCGACCTTGCGGAGCACGGCCACGATAGCGATGAGGACCACGCCGATGAGGATGGGCCAGGTGTGCGCCTGAGCGGCCACCACCACGACCTCGACCACCTCTGCTGCGTCCTCGACGGCCTCTTCGACCTCCTCGGGCGTCACGGAAGCGGCTTCTTCAGGCTCCTCGGCGGTGGGAACCTCTTCTACGGGAGCCTCGACAGCTTCGGTCGTCTCGACAGCGGGGGGAGCCTCGTCCTGTGCGTAGGACGGGGTTGCGAAGAGCGCGAAGATGAGAGTGAGGAACAGGACGAAGTGGCGCAAGAAGCACCTCCTTTGCAGAATCTCAGGGGGGTGTAGCCTGTCAGCTCGGGTCGTTCCAAGGCACGGCTTCGTCCCACTGGGGGTCGTCGGCGTACACCGTCTTCCAGCCCTTGTGCTCGCCGCGGCTGTTCTTCCTCTCGATGGAGCGGCAGAGATCGTTGCGGGCCAGGGTCTCGTGACAGCTGCTGTTGAGCTTGCTGCAGTCGACGCCCATGTGGTGGGGCAGGATGTCGATGAGGGTCTGGCGGTCGATGGTTCCCGTCTCGGTCAGGTCCATGAGAGCAGCGAAGAGTGCGGTTGCGTCGTTCATGGTCTACCCGTTGTCAAAGGACGCGGCATCGCTGCTGCCTGTTGATGTGCTGCTCACGAAGTAGGACTGGGGGGCGTTGGCAGAGTCGAGGACCATCCCCCGCATGGAGCCGTCCTCAGCTCGCCGGATCTGCCGGAGCACGCCCACACCGTTGGTGGGGTTGACCCCGCCCGGTGTGCCGAGGGTGGTCACGCCAGCCTGGAACATCATCACGGGAATCGACATGCGTGTGCCCGCCTCCGTGGCGAACTTGGGCTGGACCTCTCCGACGGAGAGGGAGCGGTCCAGGAGGCTCCAACGGGCAGGGAGGGCCGGGCGGAAGCAGCCGACGACAGGGTCGAGATTTCCTACACCGCTGTTGAAGAGGTCGCTTGCACCGGCCCAGAAGTTGCTGGAGATCAGGTCCCGACCGGACACGAACATGCCGAACACCCGACCCGGTGTTCCTTCCCCGTCAGCGTCGGTCGGAGGGTCGATGAAGGCTCCTCCGCCTCCTCCCCACCAGTCTTCGGTGTTGTCTTTCTGGAGCCAGATGCTGGCGACCTCGTCGGAGGTGAGCACGAAGAGGCGGTTGATGAAGTTGGTGTTGATCGTGCTGGAGATGCGCCAGTAGAGGCTCCAGCGGGCTGCGCCGTAAGGGTCTCCCGCGCCGTGGGCGTCTCCGAGGGTGCCCCCGTCTGGGGCGATGCCCATCCACAGTTCGTTGGCGTCCACAGCAGCGCCGTCGTGAGGCTCCTGCCGCTGCGCCGCGTTGATCCCGAAGGCGATGAGGAGCCGGATGTTCGGGGTGGCGCTCCCGGCCAAGGGTCCGATCTCCAGCTCACCGGGAGCAGATGACTTCACCTCCCAGGTGGTGCTGTCTCCGATGGCGAGGGCGATGGCGTCGAGCACGTCCTGCACCGCTGTCGGGTTGGCAGGGATGCGCAGGTTGGTCATCTGCCAGGTGAGGGCTGGGGCGGTGCTGGGCATTTGGGGTCATCCCTGGTCGAAGGAGGCAACGTCCACGTTGCCTGTAGTGCTGCCCCCGATGAGGAAGCTCTTGTTCACGGCGCTGCCGTTCTGGACGACGACGCGCATCTTGTTGTCCGATGTCCGCCGGATCTGCCGCAGGATGCCGACCCCGTTGGGGGGATTGACCCCGCCGGAGGACCCGAGGGTGGTCCGGGCGTGCTGGAACACCACGGTCGGCATCGTGATCCGGGTGCCGCCTTCTGTCTGGTGTCTGGGGGCAAGCTGGCTTGCCTCGCTGGAGCGCCCCAGGATGCTCCAACGGGCAGGGAGGGCCGGGCGGAAGCAACCCATCACAGGGTCGAGACTTCCTAGACCGCTGTTGAAGAGGTCGCTTGCACCGGCCCAGAAGTTGCTGGAGATGATGTCGCGGCCCGAGGTCAACATGCCGAACACTCGGCCGGGTGTTCCTTCCCCGTCAGCGTCGGTCGGAGGGTCGATGAAGGCTCCTGCTACGCCGCCCCACCAGTCCTCAGGCGCTGCCTCGTTGAACCAGCAGGAGAAGACCTCGTCCGAGGCCAGGCAGAACAGGTTGTCGACGTCCGCGCCTCCCGTGATGATGCCACTGCACCGCCAGAAGAGGCTCCAGCGCGTGGTGTAAGGATCAGCCGCGGTCAAGGGACCAGCGCCGATGATGCCGACGCTGCCGCCCTCGGGGGAGACACCCATCCACAGCTCGCCTGCGTTCACAGCAGCGCCGTCGTGAGGCTCCTGCCGCTGCGCCGCGTTGATCCCGAAGGCGATGATGATGCGGAAGTTGACGTAGTCGTCCGTCGTGGGCGAGTTGACGACCGGGCCAATCTCCACGAAGCCAGCGCCGCTGGAGATGACCCGCCAGGTGGTCGTGTCCCCTACGGACAGCGCCAGGGCGTCGAGGACATCCTGGGCCAGTGTTGGGTCTACGGGAGCCCGCGTCGCTGTCATGGCCCAGGTCAGAGTTGGTGCTGTGGATGCCATCAGGGTCCAGTGTCCGTTGCGCCTGTGATGTCGAAGACCTTGTCGATGTAGCCGGGCACCGTGGTGGGCTGACGCGAGCTTCGCTTGGAGTCAGCGCTGGCCTTCACAGCCTCTGCTGCGTTGCTGGTGCCCCCTGCGTGGGCTGCTCGGGCTGCTTCGGGGGAGGGGTAGGTCGCCATCAGGTCACCGTTGCGTAGACTGCGAGGTAGATCCCAGTCCCGTTGAAGGCACCGTTGTTGCTTGTGAGGTCGAGCCTCATGATGCCCATGTCAAGGAGAGCCAGGTCAGCGCCGACAGCCGTGACCGGCACGTTGGTGACGACGCCTGAGCCGAGGGTGTTCATGTTGAAGGTGGCGGCAGAGAGCATCGTGTTGGTGGTGCCGAGGTTGGTCACCGTGAGCAGGTACGTCCCCTCGTTGTTCACGCTGCCCATGTAGCCCCGGATGCTGGAGAGGGTGACAGCGACAGGGAACCACAGCTCGTACCGGATGGTGTTGCCGCCCTGAGCTACACCTTCCGGCCAGTCCATGTGCCTGTAGAAGGGAGCCCCGGAACTGCCGGGACTAGGTCCGGGGAAGGCGTAGCCGCTGTCCGAGTGCATTGCGAGAGGCATCAACCCAGCCGAGAGAAGGAGATCAGAAGACCAGCATAACTTCCGCCCGGAAGCGACTTCCTCGGTGTGGCACTCTAAAGATTGCCAGTTGACACTTACGGGTGGACTGACTAACTTCTCATCACCCCTGAGGATGAGGGGCCAGAAACAACCCGAGGGAGCCTCACATGGCACGAGAAGTCAAGTACATCGACCCCAACCACCTCATCATCGTCGGCCTCGATGCTGATGAAGAGGGCAGCCCGCTGAACGATGAGCGGGCCCAGTGGGAAGTCGACGAGCCGATGGTCAAGAACATCATGGTCTACGGCATCCAGCAGCCGGTCCTCGTTCGGTCGGAGGCGGGCAAGATGTACGTCGTCGACGGCCGGCAGCGGGTGAAGGCTGCTCGGGTCGCTGTTCAGCGGCAGGAGGGTGCAGGAGAGTTCTCCACCAAGGTGCCCTGCATCGAGGTCAAGGGGGACGACGGGCGCGTCAGCGGCATCATGGTCTCCACCAACGAGATTCGGCAGGACGACGACGTGCTGACGAAGGCGGCGAAGGCTGCCCGGCTCCTGGACCTCGTGGGCGACAAGGAAGAGGTGGCCCTGGCCTTCGGTCGGTCCACCAAGACGCTCGACAACTGGACGAAGCTGCTGGCCGCTGACCCTGTGGTCCACACGGCCATCCGGGACGGCAAGATCAGCGCCGCTGTCGGCATCAAGCTCGCAGGGAAGACCCGCCAGGAGCAGGTCGTCGCCCTGGACCAGATTCTCTCCGCCGGACCGGGCACCAGCAACCCGAAGCCGAAGGCGAAGCCCAGCTCTGCGGGCTCGTCCAGCTCCTCGAACGACGTCGACCGGACCCACCCCGGCATCAAGAAGGGCTGGCTGAGGAAGGCAGAGAAGACCGACGCCTACGCCAACCTCGAAGAAGACCAGCAGGCTGTCATCTCGTGGATTCTCACGGGTCACATCGGCAAGGACCACTGGCTCGACAAGTTCACCTGGAACGTCGACGAAGAACTCGACACGCACGAGTAGGGGCCGATGCGCGACCGAGACGAACACGTCTCTGAGGTGCGGGCGTGGGAAGAGGGAACCTGCCAGGAGTGTGGGTTCCTCTTCCCGCGCCGGAACCACTACGAGCAGCGCTGCCCGCTCTGCTTCAAGCTCCACAAGGGCTACAACGTCCTGTGGGGCGACCAGGCCTTCCTGTGGGCCCAGGACCGTCTCTTGGAGCTGCAAATGCAACTCAGGGACGCGAAGAAAGAGCTGGCAGCCGAGGCCAAGAAGGCCAAGACCGCCAAGGCGGCGCCCCCCGCAGACCCCGGACTGGCCGGGCTGAAGGGAGGTCTACTCAGGCAGGTGATCATCCTCTGCCACCCCGACAAACACGGCGACAGCGAGCGGGCCACGAAGGTCACACAGGAGCTTCTCCGGCTCCGCTCTGCTCCCCGCCGCGCCCCAAAGAAGAGGACTAGGAGGAAGCCATGAAAGTTGGCATCATCAGCAACAAGAGCCACGCGAAATCCCACGCCGCAGCCCTTCGCAAGAAAGGCCACGACGTTGTGATGCTCGGGGGGAACCCCAAGCAAATCCCACCAACACTCGACGCACTGGTCTGCCGGCCTGCCTCCATCTCCCACGGAGGCTTCGACTCCGCGATGGCGGCCAAGAAGACAGGGATGACCGTCATCCTCGCCAACGGGGTGACGGAAGTCCTGACGGCCATCTACGAACTGGAACCACACGAGGAAGAGGACACCACCATGAACGAGATCAACAACTCCGCGGACGCCATGAGGGTCCTCAGCCGGCTCCTCGGCGTCTACGGCTCGCCACTGCACGAATCCAAGGCCGGTCCTGTCGTCGAGCAGCTGGCCCACGCGCGGGGGGAGAACGGCGCCCTGGGGCTCAAGCTCTGGCAGAAGGCCCTGAAGACCTGCAAGCGCGAGTCGGTTCGGAGCTGGGCCAAGGACCAGGGCGACAAGAAGGACCCCCGGGCGAAGTGGGTCTACACCTACCCCCGGCGCGGCGGGGTGCGGAAGGTCTGCGTCTTCGTCACCGACGGCGACTCCCTGGGCATCATGCTGTCCCGGATGGAGATCGCAGCCACGGAGAAGAACGCCAAGAAGCTCAAGAAGAGCCGAAACCCCGGCGTGCGAAAGGCAGAGGCACCGGGCAAGAGCGCGGAGGCGGGGCTCCCGGTCAAGCCGTCCAAGGTGGGTGGTCTCCCCACGCCAGCGAGCAACGCAGAGCTGTCTCCGCCGAAGAAGTCGCTTCCTGTGCCGCCCCCGCCGGCTACTCCTGCCCCCGCTGTCCAGGCCAACGGAGCCTGGGATACGCAGCTCAAATCAGCCATCAGCCTCGTGCTGGCGGAGATGAAGGTGACCAACGTCAAGGTGGTCAACATCGGCGCGGACGGGTCTGTGGCTTGGCAGCGGGTCGAGGTCACCGAGGGCTCCATGCAGCTTCAGCCCGACGGGTCGGAGTAGATGCCCTGGGGAGGACCCGTCAGCATGTCTGAGACTGTTCGAGCATCGTCTGGTGCCATGTGGACCAGCCTCTACCTCTCCGCCGGCACCGAGCTGGCGGGGAGGAGCTTCCCCATGTTCGACGTAGCGCAGGGCAAGGTCGCTCAGTGTGGGAGGACGTTCGGTCTCACCGACACCAACATGCGGGAGGCAGGGCGGACTCAGAGCGGGGTGGCCTACAACTGCACCCATGCGAGTTGGCTTGTTCGAGAGGCTGCGGGCCCGTCTTCACTGGACCAGCTTGCCCAGGCCTACGGACGCTCGATGGTTGATCTCATCCAAGAGCACGGCACCCTGTCTTGGGACTTCACGCAAGTGCGCATCGACATCGCGCCGCTGTGGCTGGACTCCATCCCACAGCTCGTGACCATTCCTGGCAGCCAGACCTTCCGCATCATCCTGGCCTTCGGGAAGGGTGCGCCGAAGCTGGACTTGGACCATGTGGTGCGCCTCACGCTCCAGGGTCAGTTCAAGCACAGCATCGACTTCGGCTGATGCCTGCGAACCCGCCACCGCGCATCCACCTCCGGCGGGGCGAGAAGCCAGAGCCAGGCTGGGCTTGGTGTGGACAGCAGCTCATCTACGTCCAGGGTCGGTGGAGGGACGCGGACAAGGTCGCTGGCGTGACGTGCCTTCAGTGTCTCCGGCGGCTCGGTGCCTACCACCGGGACATGATGATCTGGGCCGGGGGCCTGGAGGCGCATGAGAGGGCTCGGCGCGGTCCTGTCAAGTAGGGGGACAGAAGGTGTCCGATGCGGCTTGGAGTGCGTGCCGACTGGCACTGAACCGGCTACTCCTCCTACAAGGATGAGGAGGCCGTGGGATGACGCAACCGAAGGTTCTGGCCTACGACTTGGAGTTCGCTCGCCCGCTCCCAGGGAACGACTGGAGGCGGCAGACAGAGTGCGGCATCGGCGTGCTCGCGAGCTGGTCGAACCAAGAGGTAGAGCCCCGCGTCTGGCTGCCTGAGGAGGGCGAGCACGTCCTCCGGGACTTCTGCGTCCATGCCCTCGACCACGATGTCTTTCTGTCCTGGAACGGGCTCGGCTGTGACGACCCGATGATCTACGCGCAGTTCCCGCTCTGGCAGGAGGTCCTGAAAGAAGGCAAGCGCGTGGACCTCGGGGCCATCATTGGGCTCTACGCACTCTCTGCGAAGAAGAAGCTCGACCTCGACTACTTGACCGAGGTGCTCACCCGCGGCGTGCCGAACAACTACCCCGAGCTGGTCGGCTACAAGCCGGGGGCGAAGGTGAACGTGCGAAGCGGCTGGAACCTCAACGTGACTCACTGCGAGACCTTCGAGCGTGGCGGGAAGTCCATGCCCGGTGAGCAGGCCCCGATCAAGTGGCAGGCAGGTCAGCGGGGCGAGGTCATCGGCTACTGCGTCGGGGACGTGCGACGGCTCCTGGACCTCTGGCAGCACGCTTGGACCGGGAACCCGCTGGTGGGCAAGGCTGGCCTCCCTACCTGTGTGCCGCAAGCTGCTCTGGGTGCTCCTTGACGCCCTGGTGGGAGGTCAGCGGTCGACCGGTCACGTTCTGGAGCACCTATCGCTTCGAGCAAGGCGACCAGGCTAACGACACCCAAGTTCGGCTCTTCGTGACTCCGTTGGGCCAGTGGGGCCAGGGCTTCCGCAGCGGCTGCCTGGGCTCGGCTGAGACGAATCTCAGGGAAGGCGGTAGTACCGGTCTGTCCCGTCCTGTGGTCTTCCACCGGCTCTTCTGGACTCCTGCCTGGGATGGCGACGAGGACCTCACTCCGATGGAGCAGTTGGCCCTGACTGCCTACGACACACCCGACCAGCGCTACAACCGCTTCTGGCACCACGCGGCCTTGAGTTGGGACACGACGCAGATGAACTTCCCTCTGGCGCCGGTGCTGGCCGCGGAGACTCCACTCCTGCTCGTGGCAGAGCCGCGGGATCGCTTCTCTGTGACGTTGTCGCTTGGTTCCCGGGCGCCGGCGGTGCCCAACGGCTGTCGGCTGCGAGCGGTACTGATGGGTGTGGCCGTAGAGCCCTCGCATGTCGAGGAGACCCTGGCCGACTTCGGTGCTCTCTACCGCAAGGGTCAGCATCCCATCCCCACGCACCCCTTGGCGGTGACGACATGAGCTGCCCCTGCTGCCGTGGGGCTCAGCCCTGCTCTCAGTTGCCGGGTTGGACCTGGTACGAGTGGCCCAACTCCATCGGCGGTGACAACCGCTTCCTCCAGCACGAGAGCGGTGTGGTCGCTCACAGCCTGTTCGAGGCCCGCGAGAAGGACGTGTCCCTTCGGGCCCAGGACCCCATGTTCTACGGCCTCCTCAAGCGAAAGGAGGCACCCCGTGGATGAGGACTCTTGGCCCCTGGTCGACGACCCTCGCATCATGTTCACCGGGCCCAGCCCGCGAGGCTGGCATCGGCTCCAGAAGGCCGCTGAGTGCCTGCAGCAGTACGCTTGGGCCTACGAGAACGGGCCGCGCGAGGACATCTCCAAGAAGCCGCCCCTGGCCATCGGCTCTCTCCTCCACTTGGCGCTGGCTCAGTGGTATTCCCGCATGAAGCAGGAGCAGGAGGGGAAGAACCCCAACGAGTACATGGACCCCATCGAGGCTGTGCGCTTCATCGCTGACCTCCAGGGCATCTCCAAGCACGTCCCCAACGTGGCTCAGACCTTTCGGGCCTACGAGCAGCGCTACTGGCAGGACATCAACACCCGTCGGATCGTCGCGGTCGAGGTCCTGTACGACGGCACGGTCGGGAAGTACCGGCTGACCGGGCGGCTTGACCTGATGTACGAGGACCTCGCGGGCTTCCTCTGGGCGGAGGACCACAAGACTACGGGCCGGCTCACGAAGAAGCACAAGGAGTTCTTCGCGATCTCCGGGCAGATGCTCGGCTACGAGCACATCGTCCGGCAGAAGAACCCCAGGCTGGCTGGCTTCAAGATCAACCTCATCCAGCACGCGGGGAGCCAGGACCCGAAGTTCGAGCGCATCACCCTCCCGGCGCGGCCAGCACTCTCCAAGCAGTTCGTCGCCCGCGCCATCGACATCGAGGAGTCCATCGAGCGGGTCAAGGCTGAGGGCCGCCCCGTGGATGAGTGGCCCAAGGCCATGTCCGAGCTGACTTGCTACCACCGCTACGGCCCCTGCGACTACATCGACAAGTGCAGGTTCGGTCCCAACGCCAAGAAGGGTGGGGCCTGGGTCTTTGACGAGGACGACTGGGGATGAGCACTGACTTTGGCGCTGAGAAGAAGCCCGCTCGTGAACGGCTGCTGGACCTGCTCTGGGACAAGCAGTGGCACACCTGGGCGGAGTGCCGCGGTGAGGGCGGGATGCGCTACTCCGCGAGGATGCTGGAGCTGAGGCGCCTGGGCTGGGTCATCGAGTCTCGCGGTGCGGACACCGAGGGCAAGGACTACCGGCTGACTGGCATGGGGCCGCCGCAGGACAAGAAGGTGCGCGTGTTCTTCGAGGAGGCGGAGGTCCAGTACTTGCTCGCCATGCCGGGACTGACGCTCCTCACCCGAGACACCCTCACCAAGGCCTACGGGTCGTTCAAGGCCAACAAGGGCAAGCTGTGACGCCCTGGATCGAGCTGGTCGGAGGTGCGGTTGCCCTCTTCTTTGTTCTCGGCCTGATGGTCCTTTTCGGGGACTGGCCCCGGTGAGGCGGCAGCAGATGTTCCACCGCTGGCTCGCGAGGCACCCTGACTGGGGCCCACCTGGTCGCCTCATGCGCCTGTGCAAGGAGCTGAACGTCGACCTCTTCGACCTGGGGGAGCCCGGGAAGCGACTGCCGACGTACAACGACTACTGCGACGCTGTCTTGGGCCCGTTGGAGGCGGCATGGCTGGAGATCGAGGTGGTGTGTGGTACGGGTGGGGAGGAGCAGCTTGTACAAGACGCGGGGAAGGCCGCCGCGCGGACACTGATTCCTGTAGACGAGGCTCAGCAGCTCCTGAAGAGCGCCTGGTCCTCGTGGAGGCTCGACCTCCAGAAGCCAAACACGGAGTGGTGACATGGCAGACGTGACCGAGAGCAACCGGGTCTTCGACGACCAGTGGGAGCCCGTCTTGGGCCTCCTGGCCATCATCCACCGCGACGGCGGGCACTACACCGGGGAGCACGGGATTGAGAAGGCCTGTGAGGATGCGGTCGAGGTCGTGGGCCTTCTCCGTGAACGCCTCGATCGGGCAGAGTACGACCTGGCTGAGTCCAGGAAGCAGATTCCTCCTCCGCTCATGTTGGTCCCGGAGGATACTTGAGGGTGATGGAAGACGACGACGGACCACTCACGCTCGACGAGCAGATGAAGATCGTGCGGGACCTTCTCACGGGAGGCGACCTGCTGTTCTTGGCTGTGGATCGAGAGGACGGGCAGGTGGTCGTTGTGGTGAACCCGCTCTTCACCAACCCCTGTGAGTTCGGCATCGTGCTGGCCGACATGGTTGAGCACGTCGCCAATGCCTATGCCACGGCGGGATTCGACCCGGTTCGGGTTCGGCAGTCGATTCTCGGCACGCTGGGCGACGAGCTGGACTTCCCGACCGGCACACCCAGCTCTGTGAAGGAGGCCCGCGATGCTATCCCCCAAGGCTGATGCTGCCCACGAGGCCAAGTGCGAGCGGTGTGGGGTCGGCTGCCATGCTGCCGTCCCTCTGGCGGATGGCCGCATGGTGGTGGTCGAGGACCTGCACTGCAAGTTCTACGGCACCGCCCCTGACGGCAAGCCTGGCTGCACCGTCTACGAGGACCGCTTCGAGAAGGCGCCGTGGTGCCTCCACATCCCTACCGCCCGGTACATGGGGGCGCTCCGCGTCGGCTGCCCCTACTCCACTTCTGACTCCCCGGGGAAGACCCGAGTGGGTCCCGAGGAGTACGACCGGCTCTGGCCGCAGCTTGTTGCCGCTATTCTGGAAAACCCGGTCGTGAACCTCAGCTTTAGCTGGAAGAAGTTCCTTCAGGCAGCGAGCAAGAGGGAGCCAGATCAGGTCTGGGGTCTCTCCACCAACGTGACCGAGACGACAGGGCGGATCACGCGGAAGAAGACAGCCTGGGCTCGGTTCAAGGACAGCTTGCCGGGAGACTCACAGCTGCATAAGTGACGGCTGGCAAAGGAGCCTCCCGTGCAGCTGTCGCCGTTTATCTCCAAGTGGATCGCCTTCTTCCGGCCTCGGCTGGGGTGGGCTGAGATGCTGCGGGAGTTCAAGGCGGGCAAGAACGTCTGGAACATCCCGGGCAAGCCGGACAAGCCCCAGGTGGTTCCCTTCCCGATCGAGTGGATGCCGCATCGGCTGGAGCTGACGGAGGCTGACGATGCCGCAGCTCAGACCCGCGGCTTCGTCTTCCTTCCTGGTGTCTGCGTGGACTCCGGGAAGGAGGTCGAGATCGGCGTGGCCGTGAGCTGCTGTCGGTGTGCTGTGACGCTACACCCCGGCATGGCCGGGATGATCGCAGGCTTCGACCCGCCCTACTGCTCTCGCTGCAAGTGGGTCATCAAGCTCGTGCTGTAGCTCAGAGGACCTTGACGAAGAACTCGTCCAGGGTCACGTCGGTGTCGTTGGCCGAGAAGGCTGCCGTCGGGGTGATGGCCAAGGCAGCGGTCGTGTCGACCGCGGTGCTTGCGAGCACGAAGGGCTCCAGGTTGGTCGTACCGCCCGGCGTGCCGGTGGTGGTCAGGGCGCTGGAGACCACCGTTCCGGCAGCACCGATCGTGCGGCAGGTGATCTTGGCATCCAGGATGTAGACGTCGCCGTTGGCGCCGTTCACGGCCGCGCTCTCTGCGAGGATCGGTGTGGTCAACCCGTTGATGCGGAACCGGCAGGTGATGGCGGAGGCGCCGCCTGCATCGGCCAGGGTCAGCCGCGCGTAGAGGTGCAGGACATCGCCAGCGACCAGCGAGTTGGCCGGCAGGTTGTACGCGGTGAAGGCTCCTTCTGCGGCTCCAACCACGGCGCCCTGGAGGACTTCGGGGGCCACAGCGGTGTACGCCTTGCCTGCGATTGTCAGGGCGGTTCCTGCCGTCACACCACGCGTGGTGGTGAGGGCAGTGTCGATGGCGTTGGTCCAGGCGGCGTCGCCGTTCCCGGAGGTTCCCTGAAGGAGAGGCATTTGTGGCTCCGCGAAGCTGCGAGGTCTGAGTAGCTGAGATTAGCGCAACCCCCTCTCTTGGGCCCGGTTCCGGGGGAATCCCGAGTGCTACAAGAGGCTTCTCCTGCGTGCCACTTGACACGCCAGAAGGCGTCCCCTACATGACTCGGGAGGATGAGGAGGAGCGTCGATGAGCCAATGGGTTGTTCCCACGACACGCTGGGCGATCTACCTGCGAGACGGCCTCTCGTGCGTCTACTGCCAGGTCACCCTGGCTGACATCCTGGCCGAGCGGGGAGAGAACTTCCTGACGCTTGACCACATCAAGTCGCGGAAGCAGGGCGGCTGCAACAGCCCCTACAACTTGGTGACCTGCTGCTACGTCTGCAACAGCCACAAGGCGCGCTACAGCGTCACCCGATTCTGCCGGGAGTTCAGTCTCACAGCGAGCACGGTGCGCTCTCGCATCAAGGCTCGCCGGGACCGGGACATCGACCAGTACCGGCTGGCTGCGAGGCTGCTTCTGGGCAAGGTCGACAGCATCCCGGGGGCGCTGATTGCCCAGGCGGTCATCGACCACGATTGGATCGTCAAGCGCCAGTGGGGGGACTCCTCTATCGACGGCGACTACTGGGAGCACCGCAAGACGCAGGAGGATCTCTTCTGCCCGACCTGCAATGCCTCGGGCGTCGCCCGCGGGGCTGGAGAGCTGGTTCTTCTGCCTGCTGTGGGGTGGGGAGAATCGGGTTCTTGCGAGCCGGCCTTGGATACGGCAGACATCCCCTTCTAAGGGGCTTTTCGCGATAGTGGTCAGAAAGGCCTACGTCGACAGTTGACACTCTCGGGCGTGTCTCATAGTAGATGGCCAGAGGATCGAGGAGGACAGAGGGAATGGCGGAGAGCAAGGTTGTGCTCACCTACGGCCCGTCGGGCGTGGGGAAGACAACAGACCAAGGATTCAGCTTTCCGAGAGCGCTGTTCGCAGCCGCTCCGGGAGCCTTGAACTCCATCCAGTCCGTCTGTGGCTACATGCCTGCGACGGTCCAGGCTACGACCATCGAGGACGCTACCAAGCTCATCAAGGACGTGGCCGGGAAGTACGAGTGGCTCGTCATTGACGACTTCAGCTTCATGGCGGAGCAGACCTTCTCCCGCCTGGAGAAGAAGTTCACCGGCTTCAAGATGTGGGGCAAGCTCCGCGACATCGCGCTGGAGTTCCGGGACACGGCTCGCTACGCCAAGGTCTCGGTCGTGATGAACTGCTGGGAGCAGCCTGCCAAGACTCAGGCCAACGGTGCTCGCGTCCGTGGCGGTCCTCGTCTCTCGGGCAACTTGCCGGAGCAGATTCCCGCGATGTGCGACACCGTGCTTCGTGCTGTCCATGACCTTCACCGCCAGCCCTGGCCCGCTGTCTACCACTGCAAGCTCGACCCGAGTTGGGTGATGAAGGACCGCTTCCACATTGCGACTTCCGCTCACCCGGCTCCGATGAACCTGGCTGAGATTCTCCGCGCCGGCGGCACCGAGGTTGCCCGCCACCCCGACCTGCCCGACCAGGAAGAACTCGTTGCTGCTCTGGCTGACCACTTCGGCTCGATGGACGGCTTCGCGGCTGTCACGGCCAACGATGTCTACCACAAGCTCAGGAAGGGCGGGATGAGCCCAGTGGTCGCCAAGTGGACCCTCCGAGACGCCCTCGACCGCGCTGAGATTCAGAAGGCGCTTCTTGCTGCCGCTGACACCTTCATCGACACGTCCAACCCGGCTCTCTTGTAGAGCCACACCGCTTGCCCTTCGGGGCAGACCAGGCCCTCCGGGGCAACCACCAACGCCCCCCGGGGCATCTGAGGAGTAGAGAAATGGCTGAAGCCACCGAAGAGATCAACGTCCAGCGAGACTGGGACTTCGACGTCAACCTGAGCGGGCTCATCGCCCCCACCGGCAAGGGTGGGAACCTGCTGCCGACTGGGTACTACAAGGTCAAGCTCGCTGACCTGTACGTGAACCCCGACCGGAACGCCAACCGCATCATCATCAAGGTGCAGGTGGCGGAGGGGGCCTTCACCGGGACCATCCGTACCACGGGCTTCAACAAGCCGACCAGCGACGACGACAAGGTCCGCTACTACTGGCGCGGCCTGGCCGAGAGCGCTGGCTACACTCCCGCCCAGCTGGACGCGGGGATGATCAAGCTCGGTCTGGGCACCTTCAAGGACCGGATGGCCCACATCCTGTTCACCGCGAAGGACGAGGAGGCGGGTGTCCAGTACGAGGACATCGACTTCCTGCCCCCGATGGAGTGGGCCCAGCAGATGCAGAACTTCGAGATGACCGGGGGCAACGAGCCCAAGGCCGCTCCGAAGGGTGCTGCTGGCTCCGCACTCGGCACGACCGAGCCGGCCGTCATCGAGGAGCCCAAGGCCCTCGGCAGCGGCGGCGGGAACGAGCTGGGTGGCACCAAGAAGAGCGCCCTCCTGACCCAGCTCGGCGTCAACTGAGCCACAGGTGAACGTCGGCCTGGCCGGGGACCCCCTCCCTGTTTCTGCCTCCAGACGTGACAGCTCGGAGAGACGAGCGCCCCTTCCCCCTTGGAGACAGCCCCATGTTCGGTCCTGACGGAAAGCCCATCAACATCGGCGCAGGCCAGCTCATCGGAGGCCCCAAGACCCTCGATGACGTAGTGCCCTTCAACGACGATACCATCACGGCCCTGGAGAACGGAGCGCTTCAGCTCCTCCAGTCCGGCCAGCCGATGGAGGTCCCCGCGGCGATGCCCATGGGTCAGATCGTCCAGATTGCCAAGACCCTCAGCGTCCAGCGCGAGCGCATCAAGGAGCTGGAAGCAGCTCAGACTGCTGACCAGGCACTCCTGGCCCGGGGTCTCGACACCCTGCGATTCTCCATGGCAGAGGTCGTCCACGACCCCCAGGAGAACTGGCCTGCCATCATGGGGCTGGCTGAGAGCCTCCGGGACCACCTGGAGCCCAGCAACGGCGCTGCTGGCGACCCCCCGCAGCTCGACCTGACTGGTCTGCTGAACACCTTCCCGCCCACCAACGGCGACGTGTCTGCCGACACGGAGTAGCCCGTGCAGAAGGGCTGGCTGGCCTTCCTGTACTGCACTCACTGTCGGGTCTATGCCCCTTCGGGCCACCCTCGAATCGGAGAGTGGGTCAGCTTCCACACCACAGGTGGCTGCGGCAACCGCCGCATCCACAGCGACGAGGCTCACATGATGATGTCCGACGACATCGTGGAGGGGTATCGCATGGAGAACGGGCTGAGCCCCATGGAGCTGCTGGCCTTCCAGGGCACGGCTGACGCGGAAGATGCAGCGTCGTGACCTACGACCCTGTAGCTCACGGCGCCCGGTGCTTCGAGTGTCCCTTGGAGGGATGCAAGGTCGTCCCCCCGGAGACTCGGGCGAGCGCGATCATCGCGGCGGTGGGCGAAGCTCCCGGAGAGCAGGAGGAGAAGCTGGGCAGGCCCTTCGTGGGTCCGTCTGGCAACGAGTTTATGAAGGCTGCTCGGATGGCCGGGCTCCGGCGCAACGACCTTCACATCACCAACGCGCTGCTCTGCCGGCCCCCGGGCAACGAGCTGAAGAAGCTCCTGGCGAAGATCAGCAAGTGGAACAAGAACGAGGCCAAGGAGGCGAAGGCTGAGGGCCGTGAAGCCTCGACGATGGCTACACCCCTGGCGTGCTGCAAGCCCCGCCTGGACGCGGAGCTGAGCCGCTTCAAGGACTTCATCACGCTGGGTGGGGTCGGGACCAGGGCGGTGGCCGGAACCCAGGGCTCCATCCTTGGGCTTCGGGGCGGGCTGATGGAGTTGGACCGCAACGAGTCCGAGGCTCGCAAGGCCTACGAGCAGGCCAACCCCCTCGTCGACTTCGCAGATGAAGCCTCACGCGAGGGGGTCGAGGCGGACTACCTCCAGTGGAAGAAGCAGAATGGGTACACCATCCGGGTGATGCCGACGGTCCATCCGTCCTTCGTGCTCCGGCAGCAGCGGTGGGCTCACGTCTTTCGCAACGACATGGCGAAAGCTGTTCGCTGGTTCCGGGGGGTCGCGAAGTGGATTCCACCCAAGGTCACCTACAACCCAGACCCTGAGACGCTGCGGCGCTTCTTGGCCAACCCGGACCGCATCTACACCTACGACATCGAGACCGACGGTATCGAGTGCTTGACGGCGCACATCCGCTGCATCGCCATCGGGGACGAGACTGACGTGGTGGTCATCGGCTTCCGGCGGAACTCTTGCCCGAAGAGCCAGAGTGGTGTCTTTGTCGACTTCTACGGAGGTCGGGACGCCTTCCTCATCGAGAAGATCCTGCGGGCCTTCTTCGAGGACGCGGCCATCGTGAAGGCTGGGCACAACGCCGGCTACTACGACCGCCTGGTGCTCCAGAACCAGATGGGCATTGACCCTCAGAACGTGCTCGACACGATGCTGCTTCACCGCAACGTCGAGTCGGAGTTGCCCCACAGCCTGGCCTACGTCGCGAGCATCTACACGGAAGCACCTTCCTGGAAGTGCTACGACCCCGAGACGGAGGTCCTCACGCAGGCCGGTTGGGTGAAGTTCCCTGAGCTGATGAAGGGTATGCCTGTGGCCCAGTGGGACGAGGGTGAGATCAGCTTCGTGGAGCCTCAGGCCTACGTGGACCAGCCCTACAAGGGCAAGGTCTGGGTGCTCAAGGACCAGGCCACAGACCTGGTGCTGACTCCTGACCACGGGATGATCTACCGCCCGGCACACAACGCCAAGACCTGCCGCCCGGAGCACAAGAGCAAGCTGAAGCGGTGCATGGTTCAGGACCTCCCGAAGACCGGCTACCTGCCTCACGTCGGCACTCTCCAGAACGACACGCCCGTCTCTGAGAGGGCGGTGGCCTTCATGAAGCTGATCGCTGCCTTTCAGGCTGACGGCACCTGGATGTTCAAGAACGCCAAGGAGAAGGCGGAGGGCACCCCCTCCTACCTCGACTTCGGCTTCACGAAGCAGCGCAAGATCGACCGGCTGAAGGGGATTCTCGCTACCCTGGGGCTGCCCCACAAGGTGACGCAGACCGGCACGGTGAATCCCCGAACCCGCATCTGGGTGACGACCCACCCCGATGTTGCCCTGCTCTGGACTCACCTCGGCCCCGAGAAGCTCTTCGGCTCGTGGGTGCTTGCCTGGCCTCACGAGCTGCGGCGTCTCTTCCTCGACGAGCTGCCCCTCTGGGACGGTACGAAGGGCGAGCAGCACACCAACTACAACACCTCCGTCGAGGTGAACGCGGACTGGGTGCAGGCTGTAGCTGTCCTCTCGGGACAGGCTGCGCGCAAGCTCTTCCACGAGGGCATGTGGAGGGTCAGCTTGCCCAAGGGCAAGAAGCGACGGCGGGAGTGGTCGAAGCTGGAGAACCTGAAGCGGGAGGAGATCGACTACGACGGTCGGGTGTACTGCGTCTCTGTCCCTGCCGGGTTCCTTGTCGTAAGGCGAGGCTCAAAGGTCACTATCGCGCAGAATACCGACCGTGAGGGCAACAAGCTGGCCCTGGGCGGTGAGTCCGATGAGGAGCTTCACGAGTACTGCGCCAATGATGTCGCCATCACAGCGCGTGTCCTGTCTCCCCTGGCCGAGCAGGTCGCCCTGCGCAGTCAGAGCGCGGTCTGGCGGATGGACCAGCAGATGCAGCGCATCTGTGGCGACATGCACACCGTCGGGATGTACGTCGATCAACCGAAGAGGCTGAAGGAGGAGAAGAAGCTCCTGGGCGTGCGGCACAAGCTGCTCAACGAGATCCGGGACCGCCTGGATCTCGGTGCGTTCAACCCAGGCTCTGTCTACCAGCTCCGCGATGTGCTCTTCAAGGGCTGGGGCTTGGAGAGCCACATCGACGCCACGGACCTGAAGGAGAAGGACGTCATGACGGGGGGTGGGGACCGCTCGACAGGCGACCTGATTCTGCGGACCCTGCTCACGCTCAAGACGGTGCCGGACGATCAGCGAGAGGTCATCAAGCTCATCCGGCGCTACCGCAAGTGCCTGAAGGTCCTCGGCACCTACGTCGTCAAGCTCCGCCCTTGGAACATGGGCGCGAACCTCGGCTGGGACGATGACGACGACTGGCTCGACCGGGAGACCCGCAAGAAGTACGGCGAGGAGAAGCGGGGCATCGTCGACCCGCGGACTGGCCGGATGCACCCTGGCTACAATGCCCATGTTGCGGTCACAGGCCGGCTCAGCTCGTCGAAGCCCATCAACGCCCAGAACTTCCCCGCAGGGCAGCGCGGCATGGTGGTGGCCGCTCCTGGCCACGTCTTGGTCGGCGCCGACATGGACCAGCTGGAGCTGCGCATCGCGGCTGCGCTGTGGCGGGTTCAGCTCTACCTCACGGCCTTCGCGGAGAGCAAGGACCCCCACTCCATGACGGCCTTCGCGGTGTTCGGGGACGAGTTCTGCCGGGCTGCCGGTCTGACAGCCCACCAGTTCCAGCGCCCCGGCAAGCTCGTGAGTGGCTGCTACGACCCTTCCGGGGTCTTCCTGAAGGGGGCCAGTGCCGACGCCACAGCGATGCGGAACCTCTCCAAGGCCGTGCAGTACGCCAGCCAGTACATGGCCACGGTCGAGACGGTCCACCAGCTCATCCAGAAGACGGAGCTGCCCTCCGTGGACCCGGTGACGAAGAAGGCCCGGAACGACGGCACCACCGACCTTCCCTACGCCAAGCTGCCGCTGCGGCGCGTTCGCGAGATGCGCGAGAACTGGCTGACCGGGGCGCGAGAGTTCGAGTGGGGCTGGGAGAAGGAGATCGACGAGTACCGCCAGCAGGGCTACCTCTGCGAGCCGGTCGGAGGTCGCAGAAGGGACTTCCTGGACGGGGAAGACCCCAACCAGATCGTCAACTTCAAGGTCCAGGGTGGCGCAGCCGGTCTCATGAACCGCGCCATCGTCCAGCTTGCTGACGCCATCCCGCTTCACAAGTGGGGGCCGGGGACAGGCATCAACAACCAGTGTCACGACTCCATCGTCGTCGAGTGCCCTGCAGATGGGGCCGGTGTAGGCAAGGACGGAGAGATGGTCGTCCCGAAGGGCTCAATCCCCTGGAAGGTCGCCCGCTTGATGGAAGAGTGCATGAACCAGACCCACCCGAGCCTGCCTGGAGTTCTCTTCTCTGCGTCGGCCGACGTGGGCATGAGTTGGAAGGCAGTCGGATGAATCAGAGGCACGCAAACCTGAGCTACCACGCAGCCGTCTTGGCTGGATCTACCCACGCTGAGGCCGTAACAGCAGAGCTGACGAACCTGGCGTCTGTTCTCACGCCGGGGGCGCCGGACGAGAACCTACGGCACGTCCAGGACCGGCTGGTCTCTCTCAGCGGGATCGTGAAGAGGCAGCCACCGGGCCCTACGCTGGAGCGCGTCAAGGACGCCTGTCGCCTCCTTCGGGGCACCATCCGAGGCCTCTCGGGCGGGGCACCGGCAGTACGGTCTGCGCTTCGGTTGTTGGAGGGATAGGGTTTGCCGTCCGGCACCTGAGCAGCTATGTCATCTGTCATGACCGCTACCCCAGCCACGCGACCAACGGCTGCTCCGCGCCTCTTGGTCTTCTTCCCGCGCGGGGTCTCTGAGGATGAGATCGAGGAGGGCTTTCACCTTGTCCGAGCGGCGACGGAGAAGACCGTCGAGCTGGTCGACAGCCTCGCCTGGTACGACAGCCGCTTCGGTGCTTGTGGTGGTTGGGACTCCTGGGCACTGGAGGCCGTTACCGGCCGTAGCTACCGGCACAGGCGGGCCTACTTCGATGGCTTCATCGTCACCGGCAGCGAGACTCTGACTCAGGGCACCGCAAAGGTCACTTCGCTCGCTCTGAGTGTCCACAAGCCCGTCTACTGGTTGGATGGGATCACGCTCAAGACAATCGCCAAGGTGACGTCCTCGGACGGCGGCTGGCACATTTCGACAGGAGAATCACCATGAACGACCAGGCGACCGAGACGGGGGGCACCACTTCCGCGAAGGCGATGGTCCTCCGGCTGATGGACGACGCCAGCATGACAGCGACCGAGATCAGCGAGGCCCTCGGGCAGCGCGTGTCCCGCCGCACCATCTACCGTTGGGCCAAGGGTGAATCCGAGCCTCAGCAGACCAGCGATCTCGTGGAGCTGAGCAAGCTCTACGAACTGAAGTGTGCCTCTTGAACGGGCAAGGCGAGCCGCTGGTCTACGCCAAGAAGGTGAAGTCCCCGCTCAAGGGCGGCGTCGACATCGAGCTGGGCCCGAAGACGGTGCTCTGCGGGCTCAATGGCACCGGCAAGACCGCCATCCTCCAGGCCCTCAAGCTGGGCACGCGAGGCTACGTCGATGACCAGGAGGGCAAGGACCACGTCAGCGCGACTGCAGCGATTGCACGGCTCTTCCCGCGCGGTGCAGCCCTGACCTCTCAGGTCGAGATGTCTGACGGCAAGGTCTTCACCTGGGCCTCCAAGAGGCGCGGCAAGGGCTTCACCAAGCCCAAGGCCACCTCCAAGGAACGCCCCTACAAGGTCGACTTTCCCTTCCAGGCAGTGAAGGCGCTGCTCTCCGGGGACGACGAGAAGATCCGGGCCTGGCTGGAGACGCGGGCAGGAAGCACCCTGACGGTCGACGACCTGATGGAGATGCTCCCGCCGGCGCAGCACGACGACGCCAAGGTCGCCCTGAAGCGCTTCGACGAACGCTCCCCTGTGGAGCTGGCCGGAGCCCTCAAGGCCGAAGCTCGCACCCTCCGTGCCGGCGCCACGCGCCAGGAGAAGACCGTCGAGACGCTGGTGCAGGGCATCCCCCTCCCGCTCTCGGACGCCGAGGTCGAGGAGCTGACCGAGCGGCAGGAGGCCCTCTTCGCCCAGGCCAACCGGCCGGGCCTCATGAGCCCAGAGGGCCATAAGGCTCTCCGGGCGACCATCGGAGAGCTGGCCGAGGCCCTCGAAGCCGTGGACACGCAGATCGCGACGCTTCCTGCACTCCAGGAGGGCGAGGAGGAGACCTTCCGCATCGCCTCCAAGGGGCAGTCCCTGGCCCGAGAGCACCTGGAGCACCTCGGAACCGACACCTGCTACGTCTGCCTCCGCAAGGAAGCCGATGTTCAGGGCTCCTTCGACCGCTGGACCACCGTGCTTGGCGAACTCCAGGCCTCCAACTCCCGCCAGCGCCTCCAGGCGCAGTACGACAGCGGGCTGGCCGAGGTCCAGGGCCTCGCTACCCGGTACAAGACCGCGGAGGTCGTGGACAGCACGGCTGTCTGGGAGGAGCACGGCTCCATCAAGGCCACGCTGGCGACCCACCTCGCCAACAAGAGGATCTGGAAGCAGGCCGAAGGGCAGCGCAAGGAAGTGGCCGGCTCTCGGGCGACGGCCGACACCTGCGCGGCGCTGGCCCGCACCTGGGAGAAGGGGGGGAAGGAGCTTCTTCTTCAGCGCAAGAAGGCCTACGAGGACACCGTGACGAAGTGGCTGCCGGAAGGCGACATCTTCGTGCTGGACCTCGACGCCGGCCGCGTGGGCCTCACCCACGTCCTCTCCCCGAACGACGTCTACACCTCGCTCTCCGGGGCCGAGCTGTCTCGCGTGCTCCTGGCCGTGCTCTCGGCTGAGACCGAGGCGAGAGGTAGCACTCCGTCTATCCTCGAACCCGAGGACCGGGGCTGGGACCCTGCTACGTTGTCGGACGTGATGACAGCCCTCACCGACTCCCCGGATCAGGTCGTCCTGATGAGCACCGTGCCCCCGAAGGGCATGGAGTTCAACAAGGACACGGGTGCCTTGACTGGAGAGCCGCCACAGGGCTGGAGCGTCCGCCACGTAGGTGCGTAAATGGCTGTTCTGACTCTCCCGGCGGTTGGCTTCACGCTGACCATCCCCGACATCACCACCCTGGTGCGTTGCGACGACATCCAGTTCGGTGAGGCCGCTCAGGAGGTCCCGCCGAACTGCCGCACGGTCGTCATCTACAACATGGATGACACCAACCGCATCTTCATCCAGTGGAACCCGACCACGGAGGTCAACCCGAACTCGATGACGGTGCTCAACAGCACGGTCATCCCGACCCTCTCCAGCATGACCTTCGCGATCGGCTACCTGGGTGATCGGCCGAACCTGGCAGGGCGGCTCGACGTCTGCCTCTTCCTCATGGCCGAGACCGGCGTGAACGTCGATGTCAACATCACCTACCTGATGGGCCGCGGGACGCAGCTGCTGTAGCTACTGCTCCGGGCTCGGTCCTCTGAGCTTCATGGCAGCCACGCCGAGGAACAGCAAGGCCACTTTCGTGGCGTGGGCCCAGGGTGCCAGCGCGATGACGATGTTGCCGAGAGCCATCTCGAAGGCAGCCGCCTCGGGCTCGGGCTCGGCTGCGTCGATGTGGGCGATTTCCACTCGGGTGTACCAGAGGCAGGAGGGGATGTTGACCAGCCAGCCGAGTGCAATCCACTCGTAGCCGACGAGCTGGCCCAGCAGCACCATCGCGATCAGCCACATGCCCAGGAGGCCGTGGATGAGGTTGTAGCCCCGGTCGGTCAGCCACTTGATGGCGGGTCTCACCACCAGACAGCCCAGCCTCGCAGGCTGGTCTTCTTGCGCTTGTTGCTGCCGACCTTCTGGCTCACGTTGCCCTCGATCGTGGTGACCGAGCCGTCGCCGTTGTCGCAGACGTTGAGGGCGGTGTGGCCGGCGGACGGGGCAGAGGCTGCATCAGAGCCCGAGCTGCCACGAGCCATCGTGAAGAAGGCCCCTGGAGGACAGACGATGCCGGCGCGGGCGGGGACCCAGACGCCCTTCGCCTTGGCCCACTTCTCCATGTCCGAGCTGGAGCCGCGGAACGCCTTGCCCTTGGACTTCTCGTCGTAGAAGGGGTGGCCCTTCCAGTCGCCCCAGGAGGGGTTGGACTTCAGGCCCAGGCTCAGTGCGATGGAGCTGGCGACGAACATCACGCACCAGGCTCGGCGCACGTCGTCTCCGATCTTCCAGTACTCGTTGTAGCCCTGCACCCACGGGAGGATCTCGGGGCCCCAGTTGGAGCCTGATGGGATCTCGACCAGCCCGAGGGCGTTGCAGGCGATGACCAGGGCGGCCTTGGCTGCCGGGTCCGCGTCAGCCGGGATCTGAGCCAGCAGCCAGTCCCGCTGCTCCTGGAGCACGTCGCTGGGCGTGGCAGCCTGGCCCTCCGACATCAGGTGGCACCAGGTCTTGTCCCCGACGATGCCGTCCGCCTTGAGGTTCTCCGAAGCCTGGAACTGACGCACAGCAGCATCGGTCTTCTTGCCGAAGTCGCCGTCCGCCGTGACGTGGAAGCCGTGCTTGTTGAGCCGCTCCTGACACAGGGTCACGGACGCGCCCGTGGCCCCCTTCTTGATCGTTGCTGCCATCAGTCTGTCTTCTCCTGGCGGCCACGGACTCGCTGTGCGCGAGCACGGCGACGGGCGGCGACCTTGGGGTGTCCACGTTCTTCGGCCCGGTCTGCCCGGGCGTCGATCTTGTCCGGGTCACGGTCGAACAGATCCAGCAGCGCAGGCAGGGCCTCCAGAGCCTTGCTGATGGCTGGACCGTCGTTCGCTTCGAGTGCAGAGGCGAGGGGCTCTGCGATGAAGAGGCGCCAGGCGAGCACGCCGTCGAGGATCTGGACAAGAAGCGCCTGCGCCTCATCCTGATCCAGGCCGTCTCCAATCAGCTCGATGAGCGCCTCTTGGCCTGCCTCTGCGACGACCTCCTTGGCCTCTTCGGTCAGGGCTTCCAGGGTTTCGTCGGTCGACATGGGCACCTCGGTGTGTCTGCTGAGCATAACCCTGAGCGCTTTGCAGCACTGCGTCTACAAGAACGCCACTTCGAGATGGGGTGCTACCAGGTAGAACAGGGGCATGGCTTGGGCCGTACCAACACGAGGGCATGGATGCCGACACAGACCGAGGTGCGCGATGCACTCAGGCGGCTCCACGCTGCTGCCCCCGAGGCTACCGCCCTGGTCGAAGAGCAGCTCGACGCGCTGGAGCAGCAGCTCACCCTGCACACCTCGGAGGATGCCTTCCGGGCCTTCGTCCTTGCGCAGGCCCAGCAGGCCGGTGTGACCCAAGCCCTCCTCCAGCGGCTGGACAGTGGAGTGCTGACTGAGTTGGCTCGGGCTGAAGCAGCACGCGCGGAGGTCGACCTCCTCGAAGCCAAGGACCGGGAGCACCGCGCCCTGACGACGCGGCAGGTTCTCTCTCAGCCAGTGGTCCTCGCTGCCGTGGGCATCATCAGCACCCTGCTGACGGGCCTGATCACCCTCCTCCTCCACCTCGCAGGAGCGTCCTGATGGCCCACCTCGAACCCCGCGTCGAGTTCCTCGCTCGCCAGCTCATCGAAGCCTACGAACGAGGTGAGGAGTGCCCCCCTGCGACGGCCTCAGCTCTGCGAGAGGTGCTGCCGCCCAACCCGGCCTGCCCCAGTGCGTGCCCGTACCACCCGATGAACCATGCCGGCCGGCGTGCGAGGCTTCGGGCTGGCGCCCACTGTGCTGATCACCGGGCAGCCGGAGCCGACGCTCACGAGGCGATGTAGCTACTCCTGGAGCAGTGAGTCCAGGTAGGTGTCCAGCTTCGAGTGGAGTGTCTGGCGGAAGGACTCCTTCTGAATGACGTTCAGGCTGCGAGCTTCCTCCACGGTCGCGAAGCTCATCTTCAGCCGGATGAACACGTTCTCCTTCCGCGTCCCGCCTGAGAACTCCACGTCCTCTTCGGCCAAGCTCTGGCCGTAGTAGGCGTCTGTGACGTCGTCCATCACCTCCTGGACCGTCTCGTAAACCCCGGCGGCGTAGCGGAAGATCTCCTCCCAGTTCCCCGGAGCGCGGAAGGGCCATCGGCGCCTGCCCCCAGAGGGGACCGGTTCGCGCCCCGGGGCGCTGTCCTGGCGGGCGTAGGCCGCCGCTGCTTCTCCGATCCCGGGGTACTGCCCCTCCAGTCGGCTCAGAATCTTGCGGGCTGCGTCCTTCTCGCCACCCTCGCCACCCTCAGCAAGTGCTTTCACTTTGAGGTAGCGCGAGAGGGTCTTCTCATTCATCAGGGCAGCTCGCAGGGATTGTCATTTGACGCACACGTGTGGTATCACGGAGAGGCCCTGGGGGCTGTCCTGGCCCTCCGAGTAGTAGACGCAGGAGAGTGTTGTGGCAGACAGGTACAGGATGGCTCAAGCGAAGGGAAAACGGCATTTTCAGGCCGTAGTTGAGGAGGACACGCGGCTTCTTGCCTCGTTCGGGTTGGGATTGCTCTCGGTGAACAACGGGCTGCGCGTGGTAGTCAAGAAGTCGCTGCGGGGAGATCGGGTCAACCCCTGGGATGTCATCGAGGTGAACGCGCGCTTCTGGCGGTGGCTTCGCCCGCTCCTGGTGGAGCTGTCCGAACTCCGAGCTGCCCGGGTCAACGGCGTGAACGGCCACGGGAAGAACGGGCACGACGTGCCGGGCGTGAACGTCGGCGTGAACGGGCACGGCGGGGATTCGATCTCGGTTCCTCCGCGCTGAAGAAGCCCCTTCTGCTCATGAACATCTGAATCTTGTTCACGGCAGAGGCCATCACAGTCGCGTTGAAGCCATAGGGGCCCAGAGCCCGCTGGATGTCGTAGGGGTCGTACCCTTCCACTCCAATCTGGGTGGTCGGCGCCTCGCGCTTGAGCAGTGCCTCGCTGTGGTCGACCAGGGCCTCCAGGTCACGCGCCTGGTACTTCTGCGTCGCTGCCCGAGCTTCCTGCTCTGCTGCCTTCACCTCCAGCGCTCGGCGCCGCACGAGGTCGTGGGTCCTGGAAGCCTGCTGCCGGAGCCGACCGGCAGCCCTCATGCGGGTCGTCCAGATCGCAGCGCTGTGGTCTACCAACGTGCCAATGTTGGCCGCCCAGAGGAGAGCAAGAGCCTGCTGAACCTCAGGGCTGGCCTCGTCGAAGATGAAGTCCCAGGTGAGCCCCAAGCGCTGGTCCTGGTCGATCTTCTCCAGCGCCCAGTTCTGGCCTGCATCCCGCTGACTGCTTGCGCCTGCCCCGACGCCGGTGATGGCGTAGTCTGGGTCAGCAGCCCGGTCGTAGATCTCCCCGCTCTCCGGGTCCGTGGCCTGCAGTCCCTGCTGCTCGCGCGACCGCCGGTACGGGTAGAAGCCCGACTCTGACCGCCTGCCCTTCGCCTCGTCTTCCTCCTCGTGAGACCAGATCGGGTCCGGTGGCGGCCCGAAGCGCTTGCCCTCCAGCCCGCCCTCCGAGGCCTTCCCAAGCAGCTTGGCGACGCTGGCCTTCCACGCAGGAACTGTTCGCTCCCGCTCGTTGCCGAAGTCGCTGTTGAGCTGGAACATGACGTTCTGGACCCACTCGTCCTGCTCTACGGGGTCGCCCGACTTCTTGCGCATCCGACTTCGCAGCCACGACTTGTAGCGGGCGAGGAAGGCGGCCAGGACGACTGGGCCTCCTCCGCGGGGACCGGGCGTGAAGCCCCGGTCGTCGGGGTCGTCGTGCTCGTCCTCCTCTTCGGGCTCGTAGGTGCTCTTCGCTGCTGTCGGGAGCCACGGGTCGTCGTCGTCGCCGGGGTTCCTGCGGGCCTGGCTCCGGTCGATGAAGGCGCAGAGGCCGAAGACCTCCGCGGGCCCGATGCAGCGGTTGTCCAGGCCCCAGGCCAACCTGGCCCTCGCCTGCCTCAGGGGCCGTCCAGCCATCTCACCTCCAGACTCAGGGTAGCTCGTAGCACTGGAAGAGTCCGCCAGGCGACACTCGACGCGGTGCTACGCAGTAGGTTGGGGGGAAGACCTACGCGAGGATCATCATGGCCAGACGCACCCGGACCAACCCCTTCTGGGTCACCCCTCAGGGCACCGCGGTCTACCAGACACCCGACCGCACGACCAAGAAGGGCAAGAAGGTCCAGGGCCAGTGGAGTCGCTACCAGGCGAAGCACCCGACCCGTCGTCTGCCTCGTCAGGCCTCGCGCGAGGCCGACCTGGAGACCGTCACACTCGACACCGCGCCTGGCTGGGAGCTGGCTCAGTTCGAGCAGGACGGCCAGCTCGTCACGATCCTGCTGTTCGAGGGACGCGACACCGGGCACTACACCTTGGACCCCCGCAAAGCGGCCAAGATGACCTTCCAGCTCGACAAGAAGCGGAAGCAGGCGAAGAAGGGCGCCCGCCGTGCCCGCCGCAACCCCGCGAAGACCGAGGCCCAGCAGGCGTGGCTCGACTACCAGGCAGCCGGCAAGGCCAGGGGCTGGTCCCGCAAGAAGACCTGCTCTCTCTGGGCTCGGAAGCGGAAGGCGTCCCAGAAGCGCGAGCGGACGGGCAAGGACGTCTACGACGTGGCCTTCGTGGAGATCTACCACCTGGCCGAGAAGGTCTTCGGCCACAGCGAGTTCATCCACTCCAGCGGCATGTTCGACTGGAGCCGTGAGCGGAAGATGATCAAGGCCGAGCTGTACAGCCCCAAGTGGTCACGCTGGTTCGAGCCCGCACCCCTCAAGACCTTCGTCGCGGGCCTGCGCAAGATCCAGAAGAAGCACCGGCCGCACGGGCTGAAGATGACCGTCGCGGTGAAGAACCCCCGCGCAAGATGAGCGCCGCGGTCGCCTACGTTCCTCACACCTGCCCTGAGATCGACCAGGTAGGGGAGGTGATCCACCGCCATGTCGAGACCGGTTCGCTGGACTGGGAGCAGGCGATGGGGACGCTGGAGAAGCTCAGGCGTGCCAACCTTCAGCTGCGGAACAACGCGGAGCACTTCGAGCGCGAGGCCGCCCTGGCCAACCGCAAGTTCCTCCGAGTCCTCCACCAGCTCACCGCCTTCCCGCGACAGGCATGGTCATGAACACCAAGCTCGACCCCACCAGCGCAGCAATCGGGGCGACCGCCCTGCTCCTCGGTCTGGGCCTCGCCTACAAGAAGAGCCAGGGAGAGGAGCCCAGCCAGGAGCACCTGCTGGCCTTCACCGGAGCGACCCTCGGCTTGATTGCCTACGACCGCTGGTACGACGGGATGTGGCCCTTCGAGAACGCAGAGGCGCCAGGTCGAGTCCACTACGCGCAGCTCAACCCAGGCTGACAAGGCGAGTAGGGCTGGTCAGCCCTCGATGAAGCCGCCAGCCGGTCGGTTCGTGCCGATCACCACGCCCGCGACGTAGAGCAGGGTTCCGCCCGCCAGCATCGCAGCCTGGTGATGCGTCGTCTGCGTGTTCTCCGCCTTGTTGGCGATGAAGGCCAGGACGGCTCCGACGGCGATGACGCCTGCGGTCTCTTTGGTGCTCAGGTTCCACTTCATGCTGCTGTCCTACGCGGGGAGAATGATCTTGGCACCCAGCCAGCCGCCCGCAAGGGCTGCCAGGCCGACAGCCAGGGGGGTTGCTGAGTAGCCCTTGTGCCGCGCCGCGGCAGAAGCCACGACCGTACCACCGACTGCGCCGAGGCTGGTCGCCATCCAGGCCCAGTTCAGCATCGTGCCGCTCGGGTAGGGGTACAGGGCACTCTCGTTGGGCTCGACGACCTCGGGGTTGTCGTAGGCCAAGTCGTACTCGGTCTCCAGCTCGCGGGCGTAGTCAGAGCCCTCGGGTCGAATCCAGATGGGGTTGCGTCGTGCGCTCATGGGGTCGGTCCTCCCTTCTTGCTGGCTTCCTGCGCAGCCTCGATGGCTTGCAGGGCTTCTTCGATGGTCTGCTGGCCCTCGGTCGGAGCTTCCGGGAGCGCCAGCAGCATGTAGCCCTCGGGAGGGCACTCGGGAATCGGAGGGCAGGGCAGGCAGGCTGCCTCGTCGTGCGCCTGTGCAGGGACTGAACAGCCCACCACCTTGCTCATCAGAAGCCCCAGGCCCGCGAGGAGCATGAGGCACACCGCCTCAGTGCGTCCCTTCTTGCGCTCAGTCATTCTGGCACTCCTGGTACGCCTTGATCATGGCAGTCTTCGCCGCTTCGAGGGCGGTGGAAAGCGCTTCTTCGCGCGCCTTCTCCTCCGCTAGCGACACAGTCATCAGCTCGACGCGGGTGTTGCACGACGCCAGGTTCAACCCGCACTCGTCGCAGCTCTCGGGCTCAATCTTGAAACCCGCGATCTTCCCGCCCGCGACGCCGGCGACCAACAAGACGATGAGTCCGGCCGCCGCGGGCAGGAACTTGGTCTTGAGCAGGTCGTTGTTGCCGTCACCCACGGGGGCCTCCGAGGTCCCAGAGTAGTCCGTAGGACTCTCTGGGCACACGGGAAGACCAGAGACGGAGTGCCACGGCCGGGGCTCCCGGTCATCCACCTCCTCACGCGCATCGCCCGGCTGCGTGAGCGCGCCCGCGAGGCCCTTGAGAAAACCCCAGTGATTCCGGGCACTTACGCAGAGTTACCGAAATGTTATATTTCCGTACCTTTGCTATTCAGGGGTGAGACGAACCGAAACCAGCCAGGAAAGCCGGTTCTTCGCGCACCACCCCCTTCGGGGGTCGCTGTGGCACTGGCCTGGGCTCCTCGCGTGGCCCTCCCCTCCGGGGCGCCTTACATCAGCCCCCCGGGACAGAGAGAACCCTCCGAAGGAGAACTTCATGGACCCCGCCCTGCAAGTCTTCGTTGACCAGCTCAACGCCCGCCTGGAGAAGCAGGAGGACGGCTGGTACCACCTGCCCGAGACTGATGAGTCGTATGAGAGTTGGCTCAAGCCCTTCGTGCCCGTGGACCAGTTCCTGCCCTCGACGCCCCACCTGCTCGTGATGCCCCGCGGCGACGACTTCACGGTGGTCAACAAAGGCACGCGCGAGGCCTTCGGTGACTTCAAGAGCCTGGAAGCAGCCAAGATGAAGGCAGACGCAGTGATCGCCCAGGCGTAGCACGGGGCCTGGGCTCCTCGCGTGGCCCTCCCCCCCGGGGAGTCCTACACTGAGGGCATGGCTGGAAGACCCCTCAGACGTGCCCGGAGAGCCCGAAGGGCTCGCGAGAACCCACTCGTGGGGTGGGAGAACAAGGCAGGGCTGACTCCGGCCCAGGCGAAGGCCTGGGTTGAAGGCACGCTCACCCGATTCGACTTGCGCTTCGGCCAGACTTCATGGAGTCCGGGGGAAGAAGCCAAGGCGAGGAACGTCCTGAGCCTCTTGGGCACCCTGCGGGACCGGGCAGAGTCCACGACAGATCCCGAGGAGAGCCGGCGCATCTTCTCGCTTCGTCAGGCAGGCTGGGCCGAGCTTGCGAAGCTGAACGCCAAGTAGCACTCGATCCCTGCCTCGCGCCTGGCCCTCTGCGGCCTGAAGCCGTAGGCTGGGTTCATGGCTGGAAGACCCCGACGACGCGCCCGCAGGAACGGCAGAGCCCGGCGCAACAGCAACCTCCGCGACTTCCGCACCTTCATGCGGCGGAAGTACCAGGGCGGAACCGCCGCACCGCGGGCCGGTGAGCCCTCGGCGTGGGGGGCTCACATCCCCCTCGGTGGCGACTACAAGCTGTCCGTCATGGCTGGCTACGCCCAGTACTCCGATCCGCGGGCCGACCAGCCTCATGCCTACTACGACCGCTGGGAAGTCGCTCTCTTCCACAACGGCGACTGGGTGAGCCCAAAGTGGTGGCCCGACCCCAAGGTCAAGGCCTTCGCGAGCCTGTTCGAGGGTGTGACTGACGGACCCAGAGGGCACGATGTCGCTCCCTACATGCCAACAGCCGATGTGCAGCGGCTGGTCAACGCGCTGGAGGGTGCTGTCTGGAACGAAGCAAACTCGGCGCCGGGTCCCGAGTCCGAAGAGGAGCGGGGCTACGACTGGCAGCAGGAGCAGGAGTCTCGTGAGCGTCAGGAGGCGCGAGATCGACAGGAGACGCGGGAGCAACGGTTTCGGCAGCAGGAGTCCGGCAACTACGACCGGGGTCTGATGGAGAAGTTCCTCTCGGTCTGCGACCGTGTGCGGCGTGGCGCAACAGTCGGAGAGCGGAACGCTGCCCGTGGCGTCCTCATGAAGATGGTCGACAAGTACCCAGGGCTCAACGAAGCAGCCAACGAGGCCGCCCGCCGGGGCTTTCCAGACCACCGTGGTCGCCGCACGCCGAGGAAGGGGTGCGTGATCCGAGCCAGCACGCCGGCTCCTGAAGCACAGGGCGGCCCTGGTCCTTACGCAGGTCCTGCCCGCGTAGAGCGAGACGGCAAGGTCGCTGTGCTCTTCTCCCCTGGCTTTGGCTCCGGCTGGACCACATGGGCCGTTGGGGACGATGGGATGAGGGAGATCATGCTCTTCCACCCCCTGTTTGTAGAGCTGGTCCAGCGCGGCGGTCTGAGCGAGGGGGCTGCCCAAGCGGTCTTCTCTCAGCTGGGCATCGACGAGCGCGACATGCCCTACCTGGGCGGCTTTGACGACCTGGCTGTGTCCTGGGTGGAGAAGGGCGCCCTCTTCAAGATCCGCGAGTACGACGGCAGCGAGAGCATCGAGGTCTTCCGCCCGGACAGCTGGACCAAGGCCAACCCGCGCGGGACGCGCAGACCACGCCGGCGGCGCCGATGAGCACCACCCAGACTGCTGACCTCTACCGCTACAACGCGAAGGTCACTGACGTCTACGATGGCGACAGCTTCACCTGCGACATCGACTTGGGCTTCGGGGTCTGCCTTCGGGGGCAGAAGGTCCGGGTCGCTCGCATCAACACCGCGGAGATCCGGGGCGGGACGGCTGAGACCAAGGCCGCAGCTCGGGTGGCCCGTGACCGCGTGAAGCTCCTCATCCTCGACCAGACGGTTCGGCTCCGCACGGACAAGGACAAGGGGAAGTTCGGCCGCTGGGTGGCTGAGGTCACCACGCCCGACGGTGACAACCTGAGCGACTTGCTGCTGGATGAGGGTCTCGCGAAGATCTACGGGGCGTAGCTCAGCGGAACGGCAGTCGACGGTCGTAGAGCGCCGGCCTGCGTAGCCGGAGGACGTGGGTTCGATTCCCACCGTCCCGACTTCTTCCTGCGGCTGCGTGACCGGGAGCCCCGCTCGCTACTGCCTGCTCTGTGTGTCTGTCGCTGCTCGGACTTCGTCGCGGAGTCCCTGGATCAGTTCCTTCCTGCGGGCCGGCGGCATCTGGGCAAGTCGTCGGGCCTCCCGGATGCCGATCAGCCACACCAACCAGTGCCAGCGCGGCTGGCGCAGGTCCAGTGGCGGGGAGTCGGGGAAAAAGGGCCGCAAGGCTTTGTGGATTCGGGGCCCCTCGGGGCCGCCTGGCATCTCGTGGACCTGGCAGATCTCGCCCTCGGGAACGTGCCGACCGCAGTAGTTGGAGCCGTAGGCTCCCTTCACCGTGGCATGGCACTGGTCGGGGCTCACTTCGCGGCCAGGGCCAGCATCTCCAGCGGCGTCATTGCCTCGCAGTCGCGCTGCTGGCAGATCCAGAGCTTCCGGTCTCGCCCCACGTCTTCCCAGGCTAAGACCTTGCCGTCTCGACAGACATGGACTGTGGCGACCATCCCCTCCCGGAGGGTGCGAGAGCCCATCTGGGTGCTGTACACTCGGATTCTTGCGCCGGTCTGGACCCAGATGGCGGTGCCATCGGGGAACGCCGGCCTGCGTCTCTTTCCCATCATTCCTCCTCGTCGGTGAACTCGACCTGGGCCAGCCTCTCCAGCGGGGTCAAGGGGGCGATCTTCTCCTGCGTCTCGTCCGAGAGCTGCCAGTAGCCGTCGTGCCAGGTCCAGGGCTTCCACCACACTCGCAGGGAGCGGAAGCGGGCCACACCATCGGTGACGTGCTGCAAGACGCTGCCGGTCGATCCTCGCTTCGCCACCGTCCAGTTCCCGCATTGAGGGCAGGGGCCGTCTTCTCCTTCGTCGCGGTGGATGGTGATGGTCCCGTCGTCGGGTGCTGGCGAGAAGAGGGCAGTGGCGATGACCTGAGCGCATTTGGTGCAGCACAGCACGCCGATGTATCGCCCCCACCGCGTGGTCTTCGGGGTGAAGTACTTCTCAGCTGTCGGCATCGGGCTCGCCTCCGCCCTTGTCTTCCAGCATCGTGGGCATGTTCTCGCCGCCCAACAGCCGGAAGCTCAGCTCGCCCACCACCTGGGTGAGCTGTCTGAGGTCCGGGTTTCGGGCTGCGATCTCCAAGGCACGCAGGACGACCTCGGCCTTGGCCAGCTCGATCCGGTCGTCCTCCTGGTCGAGCTTGCGCGTCTCCAGGGTGGCTTCGAGGCGCAGGCGGGCCTCGGTCTGGGCCGCTTCGAGCTGGAGCTTGTCCCGGTCCATCCCCTGAGCGTGGGTCTGCTGGTCCTCGCTCTGGTCCTGAACCCGGTCGATCTCCTCGCGTCGGCGCCTCTCGGTCTCCTGCTCGCCCTGGATCTTCCTGAGCTGCTCGCCTGCCCAGAGGCGCTGCTGCATGGTGACCTTGCCACCTTCCGGGTGGGTGCCTCCTGCGAGCTGGGTGAGCTGCTGGATCTGCTGTTGCGTGGCTGCGTCGATGCTCATGAGTCCCCGTATCCGCTTGCGTGCCGACTGGCACACCCCAAGATAGGGGCTGCCATGGTCACGCGCATCATCTCAGGCGGTCAGACTGGAGGAGACCAGGGGGGCCTCGCGGCCGGGGTCACGCTTGGGCTCTCGACTGGGGGCTGGGCCCCAAGGGGCTGGAAGACGGAGACCGGTGTTGAGAAGGAGCTTCTTCGTGGGCTGGGGCTCATGGAGTACCAGACCTGGGGCTACCCGCCGCGGACGAAAGCCAACATCCGGGACTCCGACGGCACCTTCTTGATCGGCAATCCCTCCAGTGCAGGAAGCAGGCTCACGGACACGGAGGCCAAGCGCAGGGGGAAGCCGCTCTACCTCCTGGTCACCGAGCCGAATCGAGACCTCACCCGGCATGTCGGGCCCTTCCGAGAGTGGCTTCGAGAGCACCGCATCCGGGTGTTGAACGTGGCCGGGAACCGGGAGTCCGTAGCACCCGGATTGGCGCAGACCACCCACGACTTCCTGGTTGCAGCACTGGGGTAGGGCTACTCTGCTGGCAGAGAGGAACTGCCCATGCCCATCTACCTCAAGCGCGTCCAGCTCAACCCCCGCGCCCGCCGAAACATGGCCTACCGCTACGGCCCGTTCTCGGTCGACACGGTGGAAGAGCTGCAGGCTCTCCTGGAGGCCCACCCGCAGTACGACACGGGAGCTGCGGCGCCAGCGAAGAAGGCGAAGAAGGCGAAGCGGAAGGTGAAAGAGGGGAAGAAGGTCCGCAGGCCCCGCAAGGAGAGCGGAGTCACCAGCAGCAGCGACCCCTTCGCGTCTGCGATGGCTCGCATCGAGAAGCTGGAGAAGGGCGGCGGTGGGGGCAGTAGCAAGGCCAAGTACCTCTTCCCCGAGCTGCTGGAGTACAAGTACAACGGGCTGTACCGGGTTCTCGCCCGCTACGTCGGTGGCCAGAAGGCGTTCTGCCCGGCTTTGCGGGCACTGGCGAAGTCCAAGCGGAAGCGGCTGACCAACGTGGAGGCCTTCCGGGCCATGGGCGTGGAGCCGGACCGGGCTTCGGGTCTTCTCGACCGCTTCTCTGCGCAGCACGAAGACCTTGACACCCTGTCTGACGGGCAGGCCGCTGCAAACCTGGCCTTCCTGATGAGCCAGCCCGGTGTGGCGTGCCCGACGACCAAGACCAATCCGAGGCGCCGCCGCCGGTAGCGGGTGTAGCACTCCGTCCTCCCTGGGCAGAGGTCCGTGAGGGCCGAGCTGTGCTACTTCTTCTTCTGAGCCACGGGAATCAGTCAGCAGTCTCACTCGTGCTCGTTCCTACTCCTTAGGACTGCGCCCGGAGTTTCCCCATGGCTACCGCCAACATCTGTTCTTCCTTCGACATCCTCATCGAGGGCGTCGACCTCAACGTCGCCAAGACGTTCACCGCACCTCGCGCGTTCCGCATCACTGGCATCTCTGTCGTGAACATCGCTGCTGGTGCGGGCACGGTGACCGTCGCCGGTGCCACTGCCGGTACCGTCACGGGAACCACGGCGGCTCCGCCCGTCGCCGGTGCGGGCATCGTCCAGGCCCAGGCCCAGATCGGCCCGACCGCTCCTGTGACCGTGTTCGCGGCCAACTCCGACATCGCCCTGGGCGAGGTCGTCACGGTGACGGCGAGCGCCATCACCATCACCGCCGTGATCCTCCACTGCGTCGCTTCGGGTGGCGGCCAGACCATCGCAATCGCGTAGTCCTGTCCCTGTTCGCCACTGAAGAAGGAGATTCTGCATGGCTGGCGTGATGAACGACCTGCACGCATTTCGCTTCAACTTCGTGGCGGACACGGGTGCTCACGACTTCGTTTGCACTCGGGGCTGGCTCGTCTGTGACCAGATCGTAGGCTGGAACGCGACGGCGGGAACGTCGTTGCGTATTCGTCGCTCTACGGCGGCAGTTCCTACTGTCTTCGCGGACGTGGGGCCGCTTCTCAACGCGGCCACGGTGGACCAGAACGAGTACTGCGAGTCGATGGTGAGTGCGCAGATCAACTTCGCGGCGGGTGACACCATGCGTGTCCTCGCCGTGGGGAACTGCTCGGCCGACCTCATCGTCGAGGTCGAGCCCACCACCTGGATCTTGGGGTAGGGCATGGCACTTCAGTCCGTCAACAACATCATCATGGTCCGGGCCACCCACACGGATGGCACGACCAACGATGAGACCTACACCCTGACTCGTCCGGGCATCGCCTACGACCTCGTGGTCATCTCGACCAACGGCAACGCAGGGACCGTGACCCTCCAGAACGGGGCCAACGCCATCTCGGGGGCCTTGGACCCGGCTGACGTGATCGACACCGTCATCCGCACGGCTGATGCTGGGGTCTGGAGCGCAGCCAACAAGGTGCTCATCAGCGGGAGCGTCCTGACCTTCGCTGTCTCGGCAGGAACGCTCGACTACGAGGCGTACTGCTACATCTACCCCACCCTTGGCTTCGCGGCGTGAGGTAGAGCATGGCAACCACAATCTGCAACCCCCTCGTGATCAACATCGCGGCCTTCAACGCCCTGACGGCCGCTGCTGGGCGCACCTACACCGCGACGCGCCAGCTGCGGATGTACGACCTCAAGAGCTTCCAGGTCGCAGACGCGGCCGGCGCTGTGGCGATCACGGTCTCCAACGGTGCTGCGCTCTGCATCACCCTGAGCATGGGGGGCCCCGCCCAGTTCAGCCTGACCCGTCTGGGCCAGGCTGACACGGCCAACCTGCTCGACGAAACAAACGAGGTCGTCGCGGCCGGAGGTACCATCGTCTTTGCCAGCGACGACAATGCCGACACCCAGGCGTTCCTCTACTGCTGGACCCTGTAGGAGTACCGCATGGCTGGACAACGACCCCTTCGGTACCCGAAGCCGCGCTACGACCACCACTACCTGGTGCCGCAGCAGCGGATTCCTGGCTACCTGCCGTACAAGAACCCGGTCGCGCCGGGCAACATCCCGGTGCCCAACGCCTCCAGCGTGGACTGGCCCCAGGCGCAGTTCGCCCCGCCCTGGCTTCCTGCTGGCAGCGCGAGCTTCTCCCCCTACGAGTACCCCAACTACGCCGACGACATCGACCTCGGTGAGGCGATGGGCGCGGAGTGGGCTGAGGAGTGGCGGCCTGTTGGCATGTTCCTCGCGGGACTCGCTGTTGGCTACCTGTTCTTCTCGCCCAACTCACCCATGAAGGGCTGAGCGATGGCCAGCCTCATCCGGGTCAACCCCGAGCACCGCAAGACCCGCGACCAGACGATGCGCGTCGTCACGGCGTCTGTAGCGGGACCTGCTCTGATCTACGCCGGGTACAAGTTCCCGGGGACGGCCAGCACGCGGGCCCTGCTCTCGCTGCTCGGCGTGGCACTGGTCTACACCAACTACGCCACTTTCCGTGAGGTCTTCGATGGCGAAGAAGACGAAGAGGAGGCGCCAGAAGACGACCTCCTCGGCCTCACGGGTTGAGCTGACTCCCGAGGAGCAGCAGGTGGCCCTGGCTGAGCTTGGGCTCCGCCCGGATCAGCTCGTGCCGCAGCCGACTCCGACCTGGGCCTACTTGGCCGCGGGCGTGATGGTGTTCGGCGCCTTGGCCCTCTCTGCTCGCTTGGTGACGCGATGAGCATCGGACAGCTGGCTCACGAGCGAGTCACCCATGCTGAGCGGGTTCTGGGTGCGCGATTGCCCGTGACGTGGGACATTGGGCCGTACAAGCATTTCCGTACCGCCCGAGGCTTCGGCGTGACCTTCACCCAGCACAACAACCCGGCATGGGACACCTGCCACGTCCGGCTCAGCGCCAAGCTGCTGCAGGCGCCGCGGGCACGCCAGGACGGCATCATCCAGCACGAGCTGGGGCACGTCATCGACCTGACCTTCCCGCCGCACCTGCTCGACCCGTGGGCTGCACGGCGGGGAATCCGGTTGCCGCCTCAGAAGCACGGTGAGATTCGAGCCGATGCCATCGCCCACGCGGTCTGGGGCAAGCCCCTGCACTACGACAGCGACACCGTGCAGAGCACCTGCTGTGGGGTGACTTCGCGTCCCGCCCACCTGGGGCTCTGATGGACGAGGTGTTCTCCTTTCATCTGCTGGGTGGTGTGACGCCTGCCGAGGCTGAGGCCATCGAGGCTGTCCACAAGCCGCACTGGACCCACTGCAAGTGCGGCCGGAAGGCCACAGCCGTCATCCTGCTGCGGGGCCCCAGTGGGCGCCGTGGTGATGTCCAGGGCACAGCCTTGTGCGCTGAGCACGAGGGCGTCGCCATCGACCTGATTCAGCAGAGCCCGGGCTACCAGGGAGCGCGGGTGGACAAGATCAGGAGGGACGAATGAGCCAAGCCTTGGCCGCACCCTCGCATGTCGCCCTCCGCCAGCACCTGAAGCGGCGGGGCTTGCTTCCGTCCACCCGCGCCAAGTACGAGGAGATCATCGACTCTGCCGGCGGGAAGAACCTCATCGAGTGGATCAACCAGAAGGTCCATGCCCGGACGCCCATCGGCACTGTGCTCCCGGCCCGCGCGGCGGTGAAGCACTACCTGATGGCCGAGGAGGGCTACACCGAGGCTGAGCTGGAGCAGCTCCTCCCGAAGGCGAGGGGCCGGAAGACCAAGTACCGGGACGCCCTCTCCCCGCGGCAGCTCGCGCTGTACCACGCTGCCGTCGACCAGGTGGACCGCGAGCCCGCCCACACCATCCTGAAGCTCTTGCCCAAGACGGGGCTGCGCATCAGCGAGATCTGTTCCCTCCAGGCGTTCGACATCGAGACCCAGGACGGCAACAGCTACCTGGTCTTCAGGGGCAAGGGCGACAAGCAGAGGGTGGTGCCGCTGGTCGGCTCTGCTGAAGCCCTGCTCGCTGCCTTCATGGACAGGCGACAGCCTGAGAAGTGGCTTTTCACCGGCTATATGGGCCGCCCTGTCGGGCCCCACGCCATCCGCAAGTACACGCGCAAGATCGCAGCTGACCATCCTGAGCTGGCGGGGTTGTCCCCTCACATCCTCCGCCACACCTTCGCGACGATGGCGCTGAGAAAGGGCATGGATCTCAAGCGCTTGCAGGAGATCCTCGGTCACGAGTCCATCAAGACGACTGAGCGGTACCTGCATCCGACTCGCAGCGACCTTCACGACGCGATGCGGCGCATGGAAGACTGAGCACCGGCGTCGAGGACCGCATCATCGACTTCCTCGAAGGCCTGGGCGTTGGGGTCGTGGTGAGCGGGACCCTCGTGGCCGCCTGCCTGGGCTTCTACGGCGCAGGCAGCTCCCTCGCTTCTCGGCTGTGCAGCATGGCCGACAAGGGGCTCGTCGTCCGGGTCATGCGGGACGAGCACCACTCCTCATCGGCCACCGCCATGTTCCGGCTGCACCACTACGACGGCGAGCCCGGCCGGGTGTACGAGGGCCGCTGATCAGGCGTCCCCGGGAAGCCGACTCAAGTGGACGTACAGGGGCGGCTTCGGCGTGAAGCGCTTTCGCAGCTCGTTCCCCCACTCTGGCCACACGGACAGGCCGATCTCGATCGCCATGTGGACCGCCTCCATGTTGTCAGCCCTCGACAGCAGGACTGGACGCGGGTCATCCTCGGTCGGCATCAGGCCTGCGATGGTGACGAAGAACACCCCATCGTGCTTGCGGATCAAGGTGCCCCAGGCTTCCCGGTGGAGACGCTCCATGTAGGAGTCCTGGGTGAGAGCCTCCTGGCCGATGCGCTTCATGCAAACGCCGATGATGTCGTCGGAGACAACGACTGCGACGAGCCGATTCTTGCTGTCAACCGCCAGGGTGGGGAGGACTTGCTGAGGGGTCGTAAGTTGCTGGATCATCGCGCTTCTCCTGTTCTACGCTACCTCAACCCCTCTGCCGCTGAAGCCTCCTTCGCATGAGACGCTCATTCTTGGCTGAGAGCCGAGCCCCGACGATCACCTTCACGTCCCTGCACACCGGGACGACCGTGAACTCCCGCGGCCGGAAGACTTCGATGGGGTGGACGATCAGCTTGAAGCGGTTGTTGAGGCTCACCCGCTTGCTCGGAGCGTAGCCGTTCATCCGGCACCAGCTCGCGGCACTCCGGGTCTTCCACCGGCTCCCAGAGAACACCACGGCGTGAGTCTGGGAGGGCGTCGGCAGCGGCGGCAGCGGCTCGCCCCGCCCCAGCGTGGTGATGGCCCTCTCTCTGGGGATGAAGCTCTCCCAGGACCGGACCAGGGACTCGACGTTGGCGATGGTCGTCTCGCCCGTGTTCTCAGCCCGGATGGCTTGCCTGATGATCACCCGCTTGGACCGGACGATAGCGTCGAGCCGGTCGTCGATGGTCCCGGCGGCGTGCAGGTACCAGATGGTGGTCTTGTAGGTCTGGCCGATGCGCCGGATGCGGTCCTCGGCCTGCTCCTCGTCCGCAGAGGTGAAGAAGCGCTCCACGAACAGCAGGTGCCGCGCAGCGTGCAGGGTGATGCCCTCCTTGCCCGCCTTGGTGCAGATCAGCACAGGGAAGATGTTCGCCTGGAACTGGTCGATGTACTTCTGGCGCTTCTTCTGGCTCGTCTTCCCCTCCAGCACCTGGTGGCGGATGCGCTGCTTGCGCAGGGCCTTGACCAGCTTCTTGAGCACGACCTGGTGCTCGACGAAGACCACGACCGGTTCTCCAATCCGCACGGCCCGCGCGATCCAGTCGGAGGCTGCTGGGACCTTCGACTCCCCCACCAGCCGGCGGAGGTAGCCGACCTTGGTGAACGCCTCGGCAGCCATCGCCCGCTCGACGGAGGCCTCGGCCATGCCCTCCCCGAGCAGCCTCTCCTTCTCGCGCCGGAGCCAGGTCTCGAAGTCGTCTCCAGCCTGGTCGTACTCCGCCTGGGCGCGGTCCCTCAGCTTGACGTAGAGGTAGGAGCGCTTCTTGGGCGGGATCTCGGGCGCCACGTCCTCCAGCAGCCGCCGAATCATGGGGGGCCGCTGTCCGTAGAGCGCGTTCAGAGCGCCCAGCTCGTCCTGCGTGTTGACGATGGGCGTCCCGGTCATCAGGAGCAGCCCCTTCCGCCCCCGCGTCAGCCGGTACAGGGCCTGACTCCGCAGAGCGTCAGGGTTCTTCGCGAGGTGGGCCTCGTCCGCGATGACCGCGCGGAGCCGGAGCGAGTGGAACTCCATCTCCCGCGGATCGAGCAGCGCCCAGCTCGTGATGTAGACGTTGGCGTGCTTGTCCAGCGGACTGCTCATGTCCTCCACGATCTGGACGCGAAGACCTGGAGCCCACGCCCTGAACTCGCGCTTCCAGTTGCGCGTGACGGAAGCAGGGCAGACGACCAGGGCAGGTAGACTCCACCGGCCCGTCTCCAGGAGAGCGACCACCGCGATCGGTGTCTTTCCCGTACCGGGGGAGGAGGCGAGGAGCACACGGAGGTTGTGCCGCTTGATGAGGTCGACGTCCTCGCGCTGGAACAGTCGAAGGGTCTTCAAATGTGAGTCCAGCTATGCCTGTTGACGATGCGCCAGGCAGTCACCTTGGTCACGCCGAAGCGGGCACCAAGGCTGGGGCACGTGTGCTTCTTCCCGTCGTAGAGGCGACGCATCTCGATCACTTGGGCTTCGGTCAACTTGGCTCGGCCGTGCCGCTGGCCCCGAGCTGTCGTGCCCTCCCGCTCTCGGTCCGCGACGTTGGCTTGGTGAGTGTCCCATCGGAGGTGGGCGGGGTTCTGGCACAAAGCGTTCTGACAGGAGTGGCAGGCTTCCTTCCCTTCCGGGCGAAGACCCTGCCCGGCGTAGTAAAGGGCGAAGTGGTGGGCAAGCTGGAACCTCTTCCCCTCCAGCTTGGCGGCGAAGCGCCCGTAGGCTTGTTGGCGCTGCTTCCCTACCCACGGCCAGCAGGCCTCAGGCCCACCCGAGCGGTCCACCCGAGAATGGTAGCGAGCCTCCACCTTGTCCATCTCGCCCTCCTGCAGCACTCGAACTCGCTCAATGTAACCGCCCGTGCCGGTTGGCAAGGACTTCGCGTGGTACGAGGAGACATGGCTCGAACTCGCCGGAACCCGAGAGGCTACCCCTCACAAGGAGCGGGGCTCGTGGTACGCGTAGGACGGGTCAAGCCCCGGCGAGACGGTGAGGAGAGCGTCTCGGTCGGTGAGCACACCCACTTCTTCGACGGGTCCGACGTGATCTGCCGCAGCGGAGCCCACTTCCCTGGTGAGCGGAAGTTCTTCCCGGCCTATGCCCAGGGGAACGGGCCGGGCACGGTGGACACCAGCCGCGCAGCCACCGTCACCTGCTACCGCTGCGCGAAGCTCGGCTCGTTCAACGTGGCCCAGGGCCGCAACCCCTGGCAGGGCCCCTGATGGCCCGGAAGCCCAAGTCCCCATGCAAGGAGCTGCGACAGGCCAAGCTGGGAGACCCCCTCGGGCTCTGCCAGGACTTCAGCCCGAGCTACCGTGGCCCAGCCCAGGACCCCACGGCAGTCCTCCAAGCCTTCATCGAGGACCTGATCGGCCTCCCCGCCGCCCGCCAGATGCCTTCCATGAAGCTGGACGCAGACCTCCAGCTTGAGGAGGAGGACATCGAGTCTCTCCTGGGACCGCGCACGAACGTCGATGTGTCGCTGCTGCTCGCCCAGGGGACGCTCGGAGACCTGGTGCGCCTGGTCCAGCCCTCCGACTCCCGCGCAGCCTACGAGGCTCGGCTGTCCGACTGCGACCGCATCCTCCGCGAGGACGGGGAGGAGGCCTGGAGAGCAGCAGGCTGCAAGAGGGACGGCCACCTGATGCTTCCCCGCGGTCGGATGAGCTTCACCGGACCCGGCGAGCGCTTCCCCGTGGGCCCGGCCACCAAGCAGCGCTGGAAGGACGAGGAGCCGCCTCTGGGGGCCCGAACACAGAGCCCCGAGGCCCATGCCTTCGCTCAAGCGCGCAAGGGCCGTCTGGGGCTCCTGGCCGGAGAGATCGAGCAGGGCCTCATCGCCTACGCCATGTCCAGCGGACAGCCCGCAGGTCTCCCCATCGCCCTGCCCCCGCGGCCGGGCCCCCTGGTCGCTGCCGGCGTCCCCCCAGCGGCGGCCAAGCTGCTCCTGAAGCCTCGCCAGGGCACCCACGTCCGCGCCGTGGCTCGAAAGAAGCCTGCCTCCGACCTGAACGAGCGCCTGCTCGCCATCTTCGGGCTCGTCCCTCTTCAGGTCAACCACGAGATCGCGGGCGTGCCTCAGGGCACCTACTTCGACCTCTCAGGCCGCGACCTGCGCCGGGTGCGGAGCACGGAGCTTCACCGCAGGAGCCAGCCCGGCGTGAAGGACAGCATCGTCGATCTGATGGTGCAGCTCCGCGGACCGAAGCGGCCGAAGAAGGCACGGCGACCCACGACACGGCAGCGGCTGTACGTCTGGAAGGTCCAGGTCGACTACACGGACGGCCGGAAGAAGGAGATTCCTCTCCGCTCGCAGCACGGCTTCTGGACTGCGCTTGACGCGGCCACGCGGAACCGCAACGACTGGACCCTGGTGATCGACCTGGGAGACAAGGCCTCCCCGCGGACCCTCCGGTTGCAGCACTCCGTCTTCTCTGGCCCCACAGGCGCGGCCGTACTCCCGGACTACACTACTCTCCGTGGACTGGCTCTTCCAGAACTGGCCCTCGCTCTCGCCCAAAGGCTCGTGGCTCCTCGCAAGAGGCGACGAGGCAGACGGCAGGACCCTCTCTCTGCGAAGACGAATCCAGTGTCGACCTACACCCTGACAGCGGAGATGACAGCAGGAATGAAGGAGGGCGATGCCCGCCCCTACACGCCTGGCGCGACTCTCGATCCGCCGCAGGGGCAGTTCATCTACTGGAGCAAGCGGAAGGGGCCACAAGTCGTCTCTGCCGCACGTCTTGCCTCGTGGGCTCAGGTTGCCCGCCGAGGCCGTCAGATTCATCAGCTCGCGACGGATGAGGCCACCTTGGTCCCCGTCACACACAATCCCCGCTCTCCTCAGAGGAAGACCACCATGGCCCGTCGTCGCAAGACCCGTCGCAACCCCCAGATGCAGAGCACCGATCTGGGACTCTCGTCCAACCGCACGCTGAACAAGTACACCGACTGGTACTACCCCGGCACCGCGTGGGACTACTACGAGGCGGGTGAGTACGACCAGTACAACTCCTCGGTGCCCGTGAACCGGCGCAACCCGCGCCGCCAGCTCACCCAGAAGCAGATCCTGGCTGGCTTCGGCGGCAAGGCAGCGCAGGCCAAGGCCCGCAGCGCCAAGCGGAACTCCGGTGCGCGGAAGAACCGCGCCTACAAGGAGCACTCCACGAGCGTCCACCAGTACCGGGACAGCGGCCACAAGGCCAACGCCTCCAAGGCGATGGGCTTCAAGCACGACTTCGGCATCAGCCTGAAGGAAGCCTGGGCGCACGTGAAGGGCGGCACCACGCCTACTCGCGGCAACCCCCGCCGCGTCGGCGGCTCGCGGTCCGCAGGCTACTGGCCTCGCCACAGCCCCTACTCGCAGGTCCTCGGCCCCTACGGAGCCAGCGCCCCGCTGTCCCCGTCGCGTCGCAACCCGCGCGGCGGCAAGACCATGGTCGGCCGGTTCCCCTCGCCCTGCTTCCACTGTGGGGAGAGCATGAAGGGACACGAGATCCATCAGGTCGGCGTCGGTCCCCGCGGCGGCAAGCAGATGGCTCACGTCAACTGCGGGCGCTGATCTACCCCCAGGTAGGGCGGAGCTGGGCACTCACTGTGGCCGGCACGCCCACCTCGGCAAGGACCTGGACGAAGGCGGCCTGCACAGCGCGGGCCAGCGTAGGCGCCGTCTCGACCGGAACCTGAAGCAGCACCCCGTCGTACATCGGAAGCACCAGCCTCAACCCCTCCTCACGGAGCGGGTAGATGAGCTGGAGTGCCCGGTCGAGGATCACGCTCTCCACGCCCCGGAAGACGGAGGAGAGGGTGGTCCGAACCGCGCCTTCCAAGAGCCCCTGCGGTGTGCCTTCCCGCACGACGTAGCCGCCCTTCGTCTGGCCGAGGACCGCGGAGGAGCGGAACTGGTAGCCGCGCTCGTCTGGCAACGTCACCCAGAGAGCGCCACCCTGGGCTGCGGTCTCGCGGTGCATCTCACCCCAGCCGTCCCGGAAGTCGCGGGCAGCGGGGAAGCCAGCCCACCAGGTGTCCAGCATCCCCTTGGCCTGGCTGCGGGTGGCCTTCACCCCCGCCTCGCGCAGGTACCGGCTCCAGCCCTGCTCCGTGATGCCACCGAGAGCCGAGAGGTTGAACAGCTTGCCGACCGAGCGCCGCCGGGCCGCAGGGAGGGCCGGGACGAGCAGGTCGCCGGACACGCGGTGCAAGTCGTCCTGGCAGCCTGCCGCCAGCCTCTCGTCGCCGGAGAGGGCAGCAAGAATCGACGGGAAGCACTGGTCGATGTCCACGTCCAGGAACAGGGAGCCCGGCGCCGCCTCGAAGTCCTTGCGGTGGTCCCGCGAGATGCTCGACAGTAGGATGCCGCCAGGACGGCGCTCAGACCGCCACCGCTTCTCCCCGACGGCGACAGGGCCGGTGTAGTCGGGCAGATGGGTCGGGTACTTTCGGCCTCCCTGAGACTCGCGCCACACCAGATTCGCCTCCAGCACAACGCCAGAGACGTGCAGGAGAGGAGCCAGGAAGCCAGGCCCGAACCAGCCCTGAACCTCCGCACGGTGGACCTTCGGCAGTCTCGACGGAGACCGCACCACAGCCGCACCAGGCGAGAGACAGGCAGAGAGGCGCGGACCGGGGGTTCCCGGCCAAGCGGGAGCCGTCCCCCCTTCATCGGCGCGGTCAGGGAGCCCGCCGCGCTGCTGCCTTCCCTGTGCCTGCTGGCTGGCTTCGATGTCTTCGAGTCGAGGTGCCCCGCCCAGGAGCGGAATCACGACCATGCTTCGATGGCGTCGGGTCTGAAGCCTTCTCGCCAGGTTTTCCCCGGCTCGTGGCTCTCGCTGTCCAGCCAGTCAGGGCTCCGGTGCCACACGAGGGCATGGTCGGCCCGAAAGCCGTTCTCCTCGCCCCAGCCCCGAAGGAGGGGCTCGATGTGGTTCGCCTCTGACATCTGATCGTCAGTCATACTCTGTCGTGCCAGCTGGCGCAAGGTTAGCCTGAGTCATGCAAGGTGGCGTCACGAGCAACGACTATGACGGCAGAGCAGCACGGCACTGCTCGGCTGGAACTACGCGGACCTTCGAGGTCACCCCCACGGGCGTGGCTCAGGAGATTGCCTACGACGGCTACGCCGGGGACATCCGAGCTGCTGCCTCTCGGGCCTGGTGCAAGTCCCACGACATGGACGACCTCGCCGTCCGTCAGGAGTGGGCGAGGAAGTTCTGTGGCGCTGAGGCTGCCTGATCAGGCTGCGACAGGGCGTCGGGCAGGTCCGGGCTGTCCCGCGGGACGCTTCTTCTTCCGGCGCCGCTTCTTCTGACCCTTGGGCTTCTTGGTCATCGTGTAGATGAGGAAGCCGCCGACGCCGAACACGGCCAGGCCGCCAACGATGAGCAGGGCACCACTGCCGCCGCCACCTTCAGTGGTCGCCACGTCCGTGCCTGTACCCTCTGCGATGAACTCGTCCTCGTAGAACTCGTCACCGCCCCCGCCGCCCTTCTTGCCCTTGGACTTGGACTTGGACTTCGCGGCTGTGGGCTTGTCCCATGCGCCGCCGCCGACCTTGGTGCGGATCTTGCCCTTGCTGTCGAACTCGACGCGGGTGACCTTGCCCTTGGCGGCGACCTTCTCATCGAGGGTCTCGGCCTTCAGGAGCTTCTTCTCAGCGCGGCTGAGGATCTTCTTGCACCGCTTGTGGCCCTTGCCCTTCTTCTTCACGCACTTCCGGTACCGGGTCATCTTCCGGCCGGCAGACCGCTTCTTGCGGTCGCGGCGTCGAGCCTTGGCTCGTGCCGTCCACCACCAGCCGTAGTCGCCGTAGTCGCCCTCGGGGTAGCCCGCGAGGAACTCCTCCTCCGAGAAGGCGTACTCGTCCGGGTCGAAGTCTTCGTCGAACGCGAAGTCCTCGTCGTCGTAGTCGTCTTCATCGAACCCGTACTCGTCTTCGTCGTCCCTGGTGAAGTACCAGAGAGCACCGACGCCCAGGAGGATGAGGGGGAGCTTCGAGTCCATCGTCGTCTACCCCATGCCCAGGCGGGCCTTGAGGTTCGCCTGGCGCTGGCTGCGGTACTCCTTGCGAGCTGACCGAACCTCAGCACGCCCCTTCTGGCGGGCTGCGATCGTCTTGCCCCGCTTCTTGGCCCGCTTGCTGCGCTTGGCGATGCGCTTCTTCCTGCGCTTCTGGCGAGCCTTGTAGTCGCCGTAGTCGTCGAGGTACGCCTCTTCGGTGATGGCCCCGAAGCCCAGGTCGAGGATCTGGAGGGCGTTGGTCCGGGCCTGACCGGCATGGTCGATGCCGAAGCCGAGGATGCCTGCCAGCTCCATGTTCGCAGCCTGGTCGGCCGTGGCACCGCGGAGGCGGCGGTTCTGCGCGTGACGCATTGCCGGGCCTGCGCGGCGGCGCATCTGGGGAGGCTGGCCTCCCTGCTCCAGGCTCATCGTCTGCGGCGTGCCAGCCTGCTGGACCTGGATCGCGCGGCGCTGCATGGCGGCCTGGCGGCGAGCGGCGCGTGCTGCCAGTTGGGCAGGACCCACCCGTCGACCTCCGCCCTTGCGGAGCCGCCGGTTCTTGCGGCGGACCTTCTTGAGCTGCTTCTTGAGCTTGCGACGAGAGCGCCACTTGCGCGGGTTCTCGATGGCCTCGGCTGAGCCGCCTGCGGCTTCCAGCTTCGTCTTGATCCACTCGCACTCGCTCTCCGACTTGGAGGCGAGGCACTGGCTGTAGGCCTGCGCGAGGGGGAGCTTCTTGCCGCCAGGAGCACCACTGCGCCGACGACGGTTGCCACCGCGCTTCATCCCGCCGTGACCGGCAGGGCGCTGACCCCGCTGACGCCGGTTCTGAGCGTGGCTCATGCTGGGGTTGTTGAGAGCGCCGCCCTCGTAGTCCCAGGCACCCACGCCGTCGAGGCTCAGGGGGCTCAGCCCAGCAGACCGTCGAGCCTTGTTCCACATGCGGAAGCGCTTCTTGGCTCCCGATGTGCCGGATTCGATCCGCTCGGCTGCACGCTCCAGGAAGGCCTGGCTGCGCTTGTCGATCATGGCCTTGAGACGGTTGCCCGACTTCCCAGCAGCGACGGCCGCCTGGTACTTCGCCAGGAGGTCCTTCGGGCCGGGGTTGTTGAGCGCACCGCCCTCATAGTCCCAGGCGCCGTAGGCTCCGTAGACGTCTGCGTCGGTGCTGGTGATGAAACCCATGGTGTTGTCCTCAGAATCGCGGAAGGGTCAGGGGAGGTCGGCGGTGGTGAAGTCTTCGTCGTCGCCACCGAAGAGGGGCTCGCCGGACTGCTTCTTCTTGTAGGCGTAGAAGCCAGCGCCGCCGAGGATGGCGAGCAGGACGCCGCCGATGAGGAGCTTGTTGGGCCCCTCCTCCTCAACTGCACCCTCTTCGTCGTCGTAGGCTTCCTCGGCCGCAGCAGGCAGCTCGGCCTGGTACGGGTCCATGCCGCCACCGCCGCCGCCCCCGCCACCACCACCGCCACCGGTGAAGTAGCCGGAGCTGTCGAGGGCTTCGGGCTGGTACTCGGCCTGGTAGGCCTGCTCGGGGGTCGCGGCCTGGTAGGGGGACTCGTACTGAGCCTCCGTCGCCAGAGCCATCGCCTCCTCAGAGGTCCGGGGCAGAGCGATGGCCCTGCGGAGTTCGGCCTTGCGCCAACGGCCTCCCTTGCCCGGGGGCCCGACGCAGACCAGCTTGGTGCCGCTGGCCGTGGTCCGACGAGCGCCGGACTTGCAACGCTGCTGGGACAGCTTGAAGGGAGCCAGCCAGCTCTGGGGGGCGCGAACCTTGGCGGCCATCGCCTTCTTCCGGCGCATCTCGCGAAGGGCAGCGCTCTTGACAGCAGCGGCCTTCATCGCGCGGACGCGCTGGATCTTCGGGACTGCCGTGCCCTTCAGGCCCCGCGACTGGCGGAGAGCCTTGCGGGTGGACTTCCGGTGGGTCCGAATCGCCTTGCGGCCTTCACGGCGAGCCTGGCGCTTCTCCTTGCCCTTCAGCCCGCGGGTCTCCTGGCGGAGAGTGCGGCGGGCGCTGCGGCGGGTCTTCCGACCCTTCCGGCGGGTCTTGCGGCGTGACTTCCGCTTCTTGCGTCGAGCCACGCGCTCTGCGCGCCCGGCGTAGTCGCCCAGGTCACCGAGATCACCCAACTCGAACTCGTCCTCTGCGTCGATACCGGCGAGGGTGAGGCCGCTGAAGATTGCGCCGAGGTCCATGTGTGTCTCCGAAAATGCTGCTCAGCTATCGTCAGGCTTGTGGGCCCCGGTGAGCTGTTCCAGCCTCTGTTGTATAAGACTCCGCAGCCTTTCGGAATCCCGCGCGACATGTTCGAGTGCTGCAAGTGGGGAGTTCGCCGGGAAGCGGGTGGGGGTGCTGCCTGCGACCCATCGCGTTGGCTGGCGGTACGGGGCCGTGACGGGGACGGGAAGAGGAGGGATGGGGTCCGTGGAGCGAGGCACGATCTTGGGGGCGTGAGCCTTTCCGAGCTTGGCCTCGATCTTGTCCTGGGCTGCCTGGGCCCGCTTGACACGACGCTCCTCTCGGAGACTCAGCGTGTTCGCAGCCCGCGTGGTGGCGAGGAGCGCGTCCTTCGCCCCGCGCCGGAGCCCGGAGAGGTAGGTGCCGGGGTCCTCTGCGAAGCCTGACACGCCCGTCGTCAGCTCCTTGGGCTTCTTGTTGCTCAGCTCCACCAGCCAGCCGCCCGTGCGGCCGTCCGGGAGGCGATGCAGTAGCGGGCTTCCGCCGACCCACGGGGTCAGCTTCTCCAGGGCAGGGTAGGCATGGCCTGCCTCCACCAGCTCGGGGTCGGACTCGTAGAGAAGCTGCTGCCCGGCGAGCGCGATGGCCTTGTACTGGATGCCCAAGCTGTCATCACTCTGGCTGCGGTCGAGGGACTGCAGGTGCCCGTGGAGCGAGTTGAAGAACCGGTCGTCGCCCAGCACGTTGCGGATCTTCTTCTTCAGCTTCTTGGGGTTGGCCCCCTTGCGCGCGGCCTCGTACATGATGCGCAGCGCCACGCCATAGCGCCCGACCCGGTCGACGTCTTGGAGGTAGCCGATGGCTTCGGGAGTGAGCGTCCCGTCCACTCGCGCCCAAGGCGTGCCGTAGTTCCACCACTGCTTGGTGAGCTTGAAGAGCACGGGGTTGAAGGTGTAGTAGAGCCGGTCGCCCCGGTTCAGGTGCTTGGCCATCGCCTGGCCGTACTGGTCAGCGTGGACGCTGCTCTGGGCTGCCTTCCTCACCCCCGCAGCGAGGCCGTAGCCCTTCGGGTCGCGAGGGTCCGCACGGTCCAACCCCTCCCGGGCTTCCAGTAGGGTCAGGCGCTTCCCGGTGTGGCCTGCAGGGGGGAGGCGTCCTGCGTTCTCTGCGACGATGCCGAGGGTCTGCTGCGCTGCCTGCAAGAGGCGCTGAGTGTGGGCGCCGCCCATGACCTGGTAGATGAAGAAGAGGCCCTGGAGGATCTTGTGTCGGCGCTCGTCCTCCTTGAGGTCGGCCATCTCCGCGGTCGAGAGGTGCTGAGCAGTGTCCTTCGTGGCTCCCTGCCGCCGTTCCATCTCTTCGCGGTCCGGCCCACTGCCAGGGAACAGGGACAGCGCCCTGATGGTTCCCACCAGGCGCGAGATTGCCGAGCCGGCCGCAGCCTTCGGAAGCAGCCCTGACCCGACCTGCTTGGTGACGATGAGCGTCGCGAGAGCGGTGCCCCCGTCGATCGGCTTGGACCTGCCCACGCTGAGCTGGAGCTGGAGCTTCATGACCTCGCGGTTCAGCTGCCCGAGGAAGGTCTGGGACATCCGTGCCCGGACCTGCTCCAGCAGACCCTGGTTGTTGTCCTTCTTCGCCCGCGCTTCGTCCTGCTGGAGCCGCTGCCAGGAGAAGTGGTCCTCCGTGAAGGGCCTCCAGGTGAAGCGCTCTGGCAGGTTGGCGTCGATGCCAGGCACCACACCGACCAGCTCGTCCCCGCCAATGACGCGAGCGACGCTACCCTTGTCCTGCATGACGAGGGCCACAGGGCCCTGGGCCGCAGCCTTGACCAGGGGCACGAGCGGCAGCCCGTCGGGCTCAGTGGGGCTCTGCCGGATTGAGGCCAAGACCCGGCGCTCTGGCACCTCTGCCGAGAGCGCCTTCGGGACTCGGGCCAGGCTGACGGCCACGTCCTGCATCCAGCTCGCGAACCAGGCCGAAGTACGGAGGGCGCTGTCGCCAGCCTTGATGAGGCTCGCCAGGGGCTTGCCGTCGCCTCCACTCTGGATCGTCTTTTCGAGCCAGCGGAGGTTGGAGCCCATCGTGTAGATCGGGCTCCTCAGCTCACGGGCGATCTCCAAGATCTCGTTGTACTGAGAGGTCGTACACCGCGGGGCTGTGGCGAAGGGATCTGCCGGGACGGTCTCGACAGCACCGGTTGCCTTGTTGCGGACACGGGTCGTAGTGGACAGGGGGCGCCGCATGGGCTGCCAGGTGAAGAACGGGTCGTGCGCCTTGTTCGAGTTGGGGTCGAAGGGCGGGGAGAAGAGCGAGGAGAGCCGCTCCATCACGGTCGGAACTTGGCGCCAGGCCGTGAAGGCCAGGAAGCCCTCTCCGGGCACCTCGTAGAAGAAGGTGTCCGCCGGGAGCTGGTACTCCGAGAACATCTTCCCGCTCTGCGTCTTGGTCGCGGCCGAGGACCGCCCAGTCACGTCGACCGTCCGGGCGCCCCAGGCCTTCTTCGCCCGGCGCTGGCGGACAGCGGCCGAGGACAGGGCTCGCTCGACCTTGACCCCGACCGGGGGGCGGCCAGCTTCGGCTGCCGCGACCTTCTCCTTCACCTCGTCGCGCTGGGTCTTGATCGACGCAAGAAGCTGCTTCTCTCGCCGGGTGGCAGCGCTGAGAGCAGCTTTGAACTCAGCTTGATTGCTCTGGGCGTCGACCAGCCGGGCGTAGAGCGGGAGCGGCAGCGTATGGTCCATCCGAGCCAGGACCTGGCGCTGGTGCCGGCGCAGGTCATCGGTCAGGTTGTAGGAGGCTGCCTCTGCCCAGACGGCAGCCGTGGCAGCTTCCAGACTCTTCGTCCCGGTCGCCTGCATGGCCGCCTGGGCGAACTTCATGGTGCTGCTGATGCCAGAGAAGTCGTGGCGGGCCAGGGGAGAGGACTCACTGCTCTCGGCGCTGCGCAGGACTTCGACCCCTGCGATGAGGAAGGACACCCTCTCCATCGCCTGCATCGCTGTGAAGCGCTTGAGGATCGGCGTCTTGGCCACCTTCTTGGCCGCGGCGTAGGCCGCGGTCAGGTTGGCGTCGCGGGTGCGGAGGTCAACTCCGATGTCCTGGCTGCTGTAGCGACCTCGCTGACCTCGCGTGGGCACTGCCTCGATGATGTCGCCTGCCTTCATCCGGCGGACGTCGGCAGCCGTGAAGTAGATGCGCCTCTTCTTCTGCGTGGCGTCAGGCTGGGCCTCCTGCCGCCGACCCCGGGGGGTGACCTGGGTGTAGCCGTCAGCCTTCAGGATGCGAGTGAGGATGGCGGCCACACCGTCGTAGTCGCCCGGCTCCGGCCAGCGCTTGCCGCGGCTGGTGTAGCTGCGCTTGAGCTTCGCCCAGACCTTGTCGGTGATGAGCTTGCGACCCAAGACCTTCTGGCCCGAGAGCCGGAGGACGTAGATGGAGCCGTCGATGGGGTTCCCGCACAGCTCCCCGAAGTACTTGCTTGGCGTGCGCCACTCCCGCTCGAACCGAGGCGGGTCGGGCAACACGAAGAAGTTCACAGCTCCAGACCGCTCCACTGCGGCGTGGTCAGACGAGAGGAGGGCAGCGGCTTCACGCTCTCCACTCCGGGCACCGTGCTCCGTGGTGCCAGGCTCTGAGGTGCCCAGCTCGCGCTCCCGCCTCTTCTCCCAGCGAGCGCTCTCCGAAGACAGGACTTCGCGGCGGCGGTCTCGTCCCTCCTTCCGCTCGTCAGCAGCCAGTCGCCGTGCGTGCTTGTCCGCGGCGTCGGCTGCTGCGATCTCAGCCTCTGTGGGCTCGGGGGCCGGGGGCTTCGGCTCCTTCTTCTTCGCCTCTCGCTCCGCAGCCTTCTGCTCCTTCACGGTCGCAGCTTCGGTCTCCGCGAGGGCAGCGGCCTGCTCCGCGACCTTCTGGACAGCCTGGACCTCCCCCAGCGCGACGGCCAGGCGGTCCCGGGCTCCCTTCTCCGTGACTCGGATGGCTTCGGCCAGCTCGCGGTCAGTAGCGGAGGACGCAAGGCTGAGCTGTTCGATCAGCTCCTTGCGGCGCTGGGCCATCGCAGGAGCACCCTTCCAAGCATCGCTCAGGGCGACCCATCGGATGTGGTCTTCGAGCACTCCGGCCTCCGCGAAGAAGCGCTCGGCATCCTCCCGGCGAAGTGGCCCCTGCTCCCGCTCGATGGCCTGGAGCTGAGCAGCAACCTGCTTGAGCTTCGCGGGCAGGGCCGGGCGGGACTGAGCCTCATCGTACAGCCGCTTCCAGCTCCCGTACTCCCGGAACCGCTGCTCCTCCTTCAAGGACCGACGGTGGGCCTTCTCTGCGGCTCGCTTCTCCTCCTGCGCAGCGGTGAGTGCAGCCTGAGCGGCCTCATGTGCCTCATCGGCTCCCGGATTCCAGCGAGCACGACGGCCACGGCCTCGCTTGGGCCGGCGGCGACCGGTGTTGGCTCGCGCTGCGTGGCTCAGGTCGGAGGCAGAGTGGCGCTTGACGAGACGCCCGTAGCGCACGTCCACCATGCCGGGCGTGAGGTCAACAGCCTCGACAACCCCGGCCTTCCCGCGGAACTGCACGGACTGACCTGGCGTGAACTTCGACACCTCTCACATGCTCGCGGCCAGGATGACGTCCACAGTGGCGTTGGGACCTCCTGCGGGCACGGTGAAGGTGGCGCCAATCATGTTGCAGATCAGCCTTGTAGCGACCAAGAGGGGCGTGCCCAGGATGACAGCCTGGGGGATAGTCACCGGGAAGTAGCGAGGCTGAGCAGCGAGATTGTCCACAGCGAACAGGGGGTTGAAGGTACAACCGGCCGGACCCGCAGCCATGACGCAGTACCAGACGCACGCAGGGAGCGTGTTGCTCTGCAGCTCTGCGAGGTTGACCCCAGAGGTCGTGCCCTGAAGCACGACGAGCGGGAAGCGCCGAGCGATCTTCGCAGAAGCGAGGACCTGACCACCTGAGATGACGTTGCGAACGAGAGGCATGTCAGTACATCGCCGCCTGGAAGTGGATGTTGGGCCCGAGGCCCCCGATGTTGTCCCACTGGAGCTGGAGCTGCCAGTAGCGAATCGGGTAGCCCTCGCCCAGCGTCTCGAACACCAGAACGATGGAGTCCGGCTGGTCCGTTCCGAGCATGACCTCGGAGCTGATGTCGATGCGAGGGGTCACACGCACGACAGGGTCGCGTCCAATCTGAGCCGGAAAGCCAGTGGACGGAGGTGTGGGGATGCCGACAGCTCGGGTTGGCCCGGCCTGCGTCACGTTGCCCCAGGTGGTGTTGGCTGACTCTCGGTACCCGACACGGAGGTTGTCCGTGTTCGTGACGGGGTTGATGAGGTTGAAGAACTGAATGTAGAGCCGAGCGCCGGAGTCCCAGATGGGCACACCGGTCTTCACCCCTCCTGGCTGGGAGGAGCGAAGATCAGGGCGCAGGTCGAAGGTGGGGGTGTGCCAGGTAGCGAGGTCGTCGCCTCCCGGACCCACACCAACCCACGGTACAGGCATCCCCGGCTGGGTAGACCAAAGCGTAGTCGGAATCTCCTTCGCCGCAGGCGAAGGGATACTTCCGTAGGGGTTCCTGTAGTTCTCTTCGCGGCCCACGGGCGGCTCCGATCAGAAGGAGAAGTTCCGGGGTCCGCGCATCTCCAGGCACACCAGCGTGATGTCGATCCGAATGGTCGAGGCAGCCAGGGGAATGAGAAGAGGCGTGATGCCCAAGAGAAGCGTGGCTCCCTGGTCGATGTTGTAGCCGTGCCCGCCGATCTCACCGGGGTTCTCCGCCGTGCCCACCACAGTCGAAGCCAGCCGGGCGGCGGTCTGGAGCCGGTCCCCCGTCGTGTACTCCGACCTGAACAGGTAGGTGAGGTTCATGTTCTGCTCGGTGACCGTGTTCGGGACCGGCTGCATCGCACCTGCGTTGGTGAAGTGCGACATGGCTCCGTTGATGGCGATCAACCGGCAGGGCAAGTCGAACTGCACCGTGCGGATGGCCTCGGTGTTGATGGCGAAGTCAGCCTGGTTGCTGTCCATGCCTGCCGAGTACATGCGCACCTGGTAGCCGACGTTGACGTCGGTGCTGTACCAGGGGGCTGTCGGGTAGAACGGGAACCGGACGAACGGCTGGACACCACCCCCACCCAGCTGGGCGGAAGTGGGCATCGAGACGAGTGCCTGGCGCTGCTGGTGATCGGACATCGGGTTCCTCTCGCTGCGAGATAGCTACTTGAGCACCTTACCGGACCAGCTCTTCCTGGGCACGGCAGCGCTTGAACATGGAGGGCTACAAAGCGCCCCGCGTTATGGTGCGGGGATGAGAAGCAACTTCCCGGCCATGGAGATCACGACCAGCCCCCAGTGAGGGGTCGAGGAGTGATCGTGAACCACAAGAGGAAGGGCCCCAAGTCTACGCGGGCCGGCTGCTTGCTGTGCAAGCCCCACAAGCACCAGGGGCACCGGAGTGCCCGCTGGTCCCGGCAGGAGCAGCGAGCCCGTACAGCCGAAGCTGAGCAGCGTGTAGAAGCTGCTTCTCCAGACACAGAACCCCCGCCACCCGAGGGTGACGAGGGTCCGTGCAGTCGGTAGCAGAAGCCCGAAGGCTCCTGCCAGCAGGGCTCAGCCCAGCTCGATGACCGACTTGTAGTAGCCGAGGAGCACGATGCGGACGGCGACGCCCTGGCCCGTCGCTCCGAGACCGGACGCACGGGACCCGAACTGCACCAGGACGGCGAAGGTCGAGTTGCCCGGCAGGGCCACGGGGTGACGACGGTACATCCAGATGCCGCCGTTGCCGTTGCCCATGGAACCGGAGTTCGCACCAGCAGCGTTCTGTGCGATGGCACCGAACGCGCCTCCGCCAGCACCGGCCAACATCAGGGGGCAGATGAACACCTGGGTCTGGGTGAAGTCCCAGAGCAGCACGCCGTTGTTGATGACGTTCTGGAGGTCGCTGACGAGGCCGAGGGTGTTGGCTCCGGCAACGCCGTCGGCGTTGAAGGGCACGTCGAGCTGGTCGTTGGCTGCGTCCCAGGCCATGACCTGACCGGCGACGCCGAACACGTCGTAGGCCTGGCCGGACGGGATTCGACCAGCTTCCTTGAGGTTGGTCTCGGTCACGGTCATGGCCGTGGGGAAGCCCTGGCCGGTCTGCCCGAGGGGCGTCGCGAACAGGCGGTTGCTGGTGTTGGCCAGCGCCGTGGCGGCAGCGGCCGCGCCGAGGGCGACAGTGCTGTAGAGGGTGATCTCACCGAACCGGAAGAGGTTCGAGGGCTGGTGCTGCGGGACACCGGGAATCGGGCCGGCACCGGGAGAGACGAGGGGCTGCATGGTAGCTCCGTGAAGCTGGTTGAAGAGAAGAACTGATGAAGCGAAGAAAGGGGATGGGGCACTCAGGTGGGGGACGAAGCTCCCGAAGAAGCTCCTTCCCCCTCACTGAACGCTACAGGCCGGCACCGCCGAAGACGGTGGCGCCGTAGGCGCCGAAGACGCCACTGACGCCGTCGGGACCGGTCTGGCCGAGAGGGGCCAGCTCGGGAGCCGACAGCACCTGCTCCTGGGCCTGGACCTGGAGCTGCGAGAACGTGTCGAGCGCGTTCGAGCGGAGCTTCTTGATGACGATGACGCGCTGCTTGGGCGGCATCGCGGCCAGCTTCTGGACGTTGGCCCAGCCGATCATCTTGATCAGCCAGCCCCAGCGGTGTCCCGGCTTGGAGGCCAGGTGGGAAGCACCGCCACGGGTTCCGCCCATCCGCTGAACGCGGCGGGTCGGAGCACCGAAGCGCCGGTGGAAGGCACCGCGACCGTTGACGAGGGCCTGGCCCTCACCGAGGTCGAAGTCGGCCCCGCTGTAGTACGCATCGCCCAGGCTGGCCTGACCGTAGTCGTCGCCTTCCTCTGCGATGGCACCGAGCTGGTAGGCCATGCCGTCACCGTAGGCATCACCGAAGGTTCCGGTGTTCTCCAGCGCGAGTCCGCTCAGGTCGTCCTCGTAGAAGGCGCCGTAGTTGTCGAGCGCGAGCCCGGCGATGTCAGCGTCTTCCGCGCCCTCGTCGTCACCACCGGCAGAGGTGCCGCCGGCGAAGTCGAGGATGGGACCGGCCATGATGATGCCCGTGCCGAGAGCCGAGCCGTAGGTCGAGAGCATGGGCTGACCCAGCTTCCGTCCCGCGATCTGGCTGATGGCGATCAGTGCGATGCCAGCGATGGTGCCCGAGACGGTGTTGTCCAGCTCCATGCCGCCGATGACGGGGATGGCATCCGGGACACTGAGGTCCAGGAGCTTCTCACCGATGACCGGGATCTTGGGCAGGAGGTCTTCCACCTTGTCAGCCACAAAGGCGTGGCCGAGCGCACCAGCCAGGCCCACCAGGACCAGCTTGCCTGCGTCAGCGGCCACGCCTCCGACGAAAGGGACAGGGTTGTCCAATGCGAGGGCGCCGTAGTTGTCCAATGCGAGGGCGCCGTAGTTGTCGAGCGCGAGGGCTCCGTAGTTGTCCTGGGCGATGCCGTGCTTCTTGCGGTAGTGCTTCTTCGGGTGCCGCGGGTTGGCGCGAGCGCCACCCTTGTACATCACCGACAGCTCCTTCATGGAGAGGCCGGAACCCTTGTGGCTCTTGACGAACTTGAGCCAGGGGTTGTTCTTGGCAGCCTTCTTGGCCGACCGACGACGCTCGGCGGGGGTCCGCACGATCGGCTTGCCGGGGTACTGGGGCTTGAAGCCGCCCGTGATGAGCGTGCCGGAGCCCTTGGGCTTGCCGGTCTTGTAGTTGTGGCTTCCACCTGCGGCGGCGCCCCAGATGTCGCGGGAGCCCATGCGCTTGGCGCCCGGGTTCTTGCGAGCACGGACCGAGGCTTCGGCATCGGCCGGGCCGCCCCAGTAGGCGAGGCCAGCCTTGCGACCGACGCGGCCGGCGTTGTAGCCACGCGACGTGACGCGGTCGACGATGACCGGCTGGCGGGTCACGTGACCGCGCTTGGTCTTGTAGCGGCGAGCGGGCCCGAGGGTCCGCTTCTTGCCCCACTTCATGCGGCCGGCGGCCGTGGTGTGGAAGCGGTCGGAGTAGCCGGGGCGTCCGGTGAGGTCCATCTGGACGAACACGTCGATGACGGCCTGCTTGGCGGCGCGGCGAATGTCCGGGTCACCCTTGGGGAGACCGGCGTAGAACTTCTTGCGCTGGGCCTTGCTCATGCCCTTCAGCTCTGCGGAGGGCTTGCGGGCGAACTTGCCGCGGTACTGACCCTTGGCACCCTCGCCCCACTTGCTGGCGGCGGAGGTCCACTCGGCCACGAGCTTCGCAGCGTTGTGGTCGATGTAGCCGTAGGGATCGTTCGATCCGTAGGCTTCTTTGGTCAGGATGCGGGCGATCTTGTTGACCCGACGGTGGTCGTTCGGGTTGCGACGTGCGGATGCCATTTGGGACTTCCTGGGATTGGAGATGAGGATCGCCCCGTGGAGAGGCATGAAGTTGGAACTTGACGCGGCCACGGGGGCCTCCCTCCTCAGGGTGTCTTCAGCAATCTCTCGCGTGGCGGCCCATTTGTCCATGTAGCAGAACTGGATTCCTTCAACATGGGATGCTACAGGTTGTGCTACAAACTCACGGATGGAGGTCGAGCATGGCTAAAGAGCTGGTAGGGCATCACCTCCTGCGAGTACGAATCCGCCGCAGCATCTTCGAGAAGCTACAGGCGACCGCATTGGAAGAGTCCCAGCGAACAGGCGACCACGTGACGGTCAGCGACCTGGTCCGGGCTGCCTGCTACAACTACCTGCTCATCCACGAAGCGGTGCAGAAGCTGGAGAACAGCCCGCCCGAGGAGATCGGGGACGCTGTGCTGGTCATCACGAGCCCGATGCTCTGAGGCTCAGTCTCGGCTGCTGCTCACGAAGCCCATCACGACCCCGAAGAGCACGACCGGCCAGAACCACTCCTTCTCGTAGAAGGGCTGGGGCTCATCGTGAAGCGGCGAGGAGTCGCCTTCCTGCCCGCTGGTGATCAACACCATCTCCTTGTCCCCGACGGGGAGGGGGGAGAGACCGGGGGAAGTCGCTTCTTCTGCCCGCCGCTTGGCCGCAGCTGCATGGCGGCCCGGGTGCAGGCTCGCCCACGAGATGTCGTTGCCGACGAAGGGGATGGGCACCGACGCTTCCGCGCGGTCCGCCTCGAAGAAGTCCCACGAACCAGTCTCGGCCGTCAGGGGCCCCGAGTAGCCAGACGGCTGGAAGCTCGACATGCTCAGTCCTTCAGCAGGATGACGGCGGTTCCGAGGAGCAGGATGGTGCCCGAGACAGCCACCGGGATGAACCAGGGCTGCTTGTAGAAGGGCGTGTCTCCGAACGCGCTGCCCGTGTCGAGAGCCGACTGGCCCCCTCCGGTGATGGCCGCGATGGCCGCAGCGGGGGCGGGAGTGGAGGTGCTGCCACCCTTCTCGACGTTGTGATAGAACCATTTCGCTGCCGACTTCACAGCGGCGGCAGACTTGGGCGCACCCACAGAAGTGGCCCCGGCCTTGATGTCCCCGAAGTACTTCGCCAGCTTCTTCGGGTTGGTGACCTTCGATGCTTCTGCTCGCATCGACGCGAGGTTGGCTCGGGTCTCGCCATCAAGGTGGCCGCGCTCAGCTTCGACAGCCCTGCCGACGTTGGCGAGGAAGCTGCTCATGCCCGCTGCCGTCGTCACCTGGGCCCCTGCGATGTCAGACAACCGAGAGTCAAGGCTCGGGTTGAGCTGTGCCGCCGTGGGGAGCCCGATCAAGGACTGCCTGTGGCTGTAGGGAGATGGTTGGAAGCGCATGGCGTGTCCTCGAAGAGTGCTGTCAGGGTAGCTCAGCGCAGGGGAGCGAGCCGCCGGAGGGCTGAAGGTCGAGTGCTACCTCGCGGGGCCGTGCTCTCGCTTGACCGGAAGCCCCGCGCCGCGCCTGCTGCCTCCCGTGCCTGCTTGATCAGTCCGTGATTCCCGGGGTTGGGGACGTGTAGTTGCCGCCGCAGATCCAGAGCCGGCCCTTCGCGTCGCAGCAGAGGATGGGGAAGTAGCAGCTCATCTCGCCCATGCGGTGGATGTAGAAGCTCGGCCCGTCGTCCTTCTTGTTGGTGTAGTAGACGACAGCGGTCATCACGCCGACGGGCTTGGCGCTGACGCGAGGGTAGCCGCCCCGGGCGTGTCGACCTCCGGCCAGCAGGGCCCATTCGGAGAGCTGCCGGGCGCCTACGCTGTTGTCACCCCAGAAGCGACCGGCCAGGCTCTTCCTCGCCTGCGGCTCGATGAGCATGTACAGGCGGTCGTCGGGATGCTCGGGGTCGAAGACCAGCTGGTTCTGCGCGGCCGACGACTGAGTGAAGGCAATGGTTGTGTCCCGCCGCCTGCGCGGGTGCGTCCCGTCCTGGCTGGCGTTGGGGGCTCTGACGTGGATGCGGGCGAGGTTCCCGCACTCGATCAGCACGCCCTCGGGGTAGTCGGGGTCGTCCCACTCCACGAGCTTGAGCTGGCTGTCGAACTCGTCTGGTTCGTACCACTTCCAGTCCGCAGCCATCGTGCGGCCCCGCTCGTACTGCTTGGGGGTGAGCTTCCCGCGGTTCTTGCGTGCCTTCTTCATTCTCGATTCCTCACGTGCCCGATGACTGCCGAGGTGGCGACCAGAGCAAAGGAGATGCCCCCTGCCCACGCCAAGACTGTCACGGCACTAACGATGTCTTGGCCCTTCATCTCGCCCACCTTGACGGCGACGGACTCCTGATAGGCCAGCTTGGCCTTCTCCTGCGCGACCTGAGCCTTGATCGCTTCGGACTCCTTGTCGAAGCCCCACTCCTCCAGGTTGGCCTGGAGCTTCTGCTGAAACTTACCGGCTGCGCCCTTCGCGATGGACTGCTTGACCGCAGCCCCGGCGGAGATGGCTCCTGTGACCAGAGCTGCCCCCTCCAAGATCGCAGCCACGGGGAGTGTGACAATGGCGGTCACCACGGAAGCCGACGCCGCGGCACTGGTGCCGGCTGCGATGTGGAGACCTGCCGAAGCGGCCCCCGTTGCGGCCGACGTGATGGCGGACCGCTTCATGCTGGCCCCCAGCATGGGGAGGGCTCGGGCAGGCCAGGCGACACCCTCAAGCTCGTGTCTCTGGACGATGCGGCGGATCTCCCCCGACGCTTTCTTGAGTGAGCCGTGGAAGTTCTTGCCCGTCGCCTTCGCGGCGACGCGGACCAGCTTCTTGTCCTGGGTGGTGCTCTGCTTCATCTTCTGCGGCAGCGACTTGACGTTGATGTCCTCGTAGCCCTCGATGCCCGCGAGCTGGAGGGCGGTGAGGCCACCGAGGACGGTGCCGCGCCACTCGCTTCGGATCTGTGGGCGGGAGGGGCGGTACCCCCGAGCTGCTCCGGTGAGGCCAGAGCCGCCCATTCGCTGCCGCCGATACCAGGGGAACTTCACGGACCAGAGCTTCTTGTAGGTCGACTTCGGGTGGAGGCTGGGCCTCCGGCCCTTGGCCTTGGCCTTCAGCACGCCGGCCCTGTACTCCAGCCGGTCTGCCGCCTTCTTGTTCCCCCGCTTCCGCTTGCGCTTGGCGCGCTTCAGCTTGTTCTTGGCGCGGCCCTTCTTGCTCCAGATGTTCTGGAGCCAGCCGTGGTACTCGGCCTCCGACGCGAAGCTGTGCTCAGAGGGGTGGAACTCCAGCTCATACACTGCGGCCACGCCGGACCCACCACACCAGGCCCCCCACGAGCAGGACCCCGGAGACTGCCGTGGCGATCTGGAGCTTCCGGCCCAGCGCCTTGCCCTCGATCTCGGCTTCCTGCTTGGCGACCTCGGTGGCAGCAGCAACTTCCTGCTTCATCGAGTCGGCCTGCATCCGAGCGAGCTGAACGGACTGCTGGACCCCGGCCTTCTCCAGCCCGCGAGCTGCCTTGTCGGTGAAGGCTGCCGTCTCCTTCTTGAGCAGCGCCCCGTGGGCGGACTCTTGGGCGGCGATGGCCATGGGGATGAGGCCGTAGGGCATCGGGACGATGGCGGTGGCCACCCCGGCCCCGGCTGCTCGGACTGCTGCGCTGATGACAGCAGGCTGGATCATGATGAGCGCCCGGTAGTTCCAGGCCACGTTCTCCAGCTTGTGCTGAATCACCTTGGCGCGAATGGCCTCGGCAGCTGCCTTGAGGCTCTTCTTGCCCGCCAGGGCCATCAGCTTGGGGTCGTACTTGTTGCTCGGCGCGAGTGGCACCTTCACCTTGGTGAGGTCCAGCTCGGCGTAGCCGGGCACGCCCGCGGCCTGAAGCGCTTGGAGCCCGCCCAGGATGGTCGAGCGCCACTCCCGGTTCTGGAACATCGCAGGCGGTCGGGAGCCCTTGGCGATGGGCTGGCTCAGCTTCTCGTAGGCCATCCCGCCGACGAAGGTGTAGGCGACGGCCTGCTTGGCAGTGCTGGGCCGGTCGCCCCAGGGGTACTTGGACGCCCACAGTGCCCGTGCCTTGGACTTCTGCGTGAGCTTCTTGAACTTCTTGCCCGACCTTCGCGCGTCGCGACGAGCCTCTCGGGTCGTCTGCCGCTCCTGCCGGGCCTCCTTGCCCACGAAGCCCTTGACCCGCTCCTTCAGCTTCAGCTCCATCTTGCCGTAGTCGCCCAGGTACTCCGCCTGGCGGGCACCGGGGGGCACGAAGCTGTGGGGGGAGGGCTGGAACTGCATCTACTTGAGCTGCGCCTGGAGGAGGCGGCGCTGCATCTTCTCAGTCTTGGTCTTCTGGCGGACGTAGTTGCCAATGAGCAGGGCAGTCAGGGCACCTGCCGCGAGCAGCACAGCGCCGCTGATCTTGCCCGCCTGGGTGGTGATGACCGCAGCCCTTTCCTCCCCGACCAGCTCTTCGAGCGCCCGGATCTCGGCCTGGAGGGACCGGATCTTCATCGCGTAGATGTTCCGCAGGAAGGAGCTGGGCGCCTTGTTGTACATGTTGGTGTAGTTGGCGAGCGCCGCCTTCTTCTTCTCGTACTTCTCGCGCGGGTCACCGCCGAAGAGGAGAGCCGAGATGGCCGGAGCGTACTGCTCCAGAGCCTGTGCGGCCTGCTGCTGACTGCCGCCGTCCGCGGCCTCATCTGCACCGTAGGCACCGGCCACGTCGCCATAGTCGCTGGGGATGAAGTGGCTCATTCGTACTCGTCCTCGTACTCATAGTCGTAGTCGTCACTGCCGCCGCGACGGACTGCGACGACCGCTGCTGCGATGAGGCCCACGGTCATGAGGACCCCACCCACAACGAGGAGAGTCTTGGTGGTGCCGAGGCTCGCGACGGCAGCAGCAGCGCGGTTCGCTGCACCCTGAGCCAGCGACTGTTCGGTCTGGAGAGCCAGCAGCTTCTCCTGCTGCTTCGCGAGCTTCTGCTCGTGCTTCTGCTGTGACTTCAGCGCGGAGGCCTGGAAGCCCATCGTGATGCCAGTCGAAGCCAAGGCGCCGACGGCGGAGATCCCCGCAGCCCAGGCGTCAGCCTTGGCTCCCGCAGCTTGGGCCTGCGCCAGCTCTGTCTGTGAGGGCTGGCCGATCGTAGTCGCGTTGAACAGCTCCTCGGTGGGGTTCCGAAGAGCGTTGGCGCCCGAGTAGGGGGAAGGCTGGAAGCTCATTCTTCGTAGTCCTCCTCGTAGGTAGGCGGGCGGCGGTTGATGACGATGGCCCCCGCGATCATGCTCACCCCGACGAGGACCGCGGCGACGAGGAGGAGGGTCTTCTTGGACCCCCCTTCTTCGAGAACCCCAGCCGCCCGTGTGGCGGCCACCTGGGCCTCAACCTGCTCGGTCTGGAGACGGATCAGCTCCTCTTGCGCCTTGGCCAGGCCCTTCTCGTGCTTCTGCTGAGACGCTTGGGCCTTCTTCCCGGCCGACACGCTGATGCCCGTCGCAGCAAGCTGACCAGCGACACCGATTGCCACTCCTACGACCTGAGCCCAGCCGTAGTCCCCGGAGTCCGAAGCAGGCCCCGAGTATGCCGATGGCTCGAAGGCCCGCATCCGCTACTCCTCGTAGTCGTCGTCATCGTCTCGCGTGGCCAGGTACACCCCGCCGCCGATCAGGCCGAGGACCACGACGCCGCCGATGATGACACCCCAAGGGGCTCCGCCTCCGCCCGTGTCCTCGTAGGTCTCCTCCTCGAAGGTGAGGTCTTCCTGCGGGCCGAGGATGGACATGAGAGAGGGGAGGAGCTGGGCCGCAGCAGCGCCGATGCCCGCTCCGATGCCCGCACCTGTCGCTGCACTCTTGGTGGAGCTGGACGAGCTGCCGGAGGAGCCGCCACCCATGAGACTGGCGAGGAAGGAGTTGGCACCACTGCTGGAACCCCCCGCGTCTCCGGGGTGGTCGCCGTACCACTTGGCGACCTGCTTGGCGCCGGCGTGCGTCGGACCCCAGTGATCGCCCGTGTACTTCTGGCCCTTGGGGCCCACCACGTCCACGGAGTTGTCAGGGTGCTGCTTGTAGGTGTAGCCGTCGCCCGTGCCTGAGAGCAGGCGAGGCTCAGCCGGAGCCGAGGACGCACTGCTCGTGGAGCTGCTCTTGTCCTTCTTCCCGAACAGGTTCGCGAAGAAAGCGGTCTGGTCGGTCTTGTCCGCCTTCCGGTCTTCCTTCTTCTGGGCCTTCGCCTCGGCGGCTTCGAGCTTCTCCTCGTCCGTCTTCTTCTTGAAGATGTCGAAGAGACCGTCGTAGTCGTCCGGGTTGTGGATCGCCTCCATGGTCGGAGCATCCTCACCGACGCGCTGCTGCACCTTGCCCGGAAGATCGCCAAAGCCGGGCGGGAGGAAGTCCGAGGAGATGCTGCCGAAGTTGTCGTTCATGATGCGTCCTGCCCACCTGTCAGGTTGATGATGACCCCGGCCAGGAAGCGCGAGGCCGCCACAGCTGTGTCGTGGTCGAGCATGGGCTTCCCGCCGACCTTCGGGTTCCACCCCTCCATCTTCCCATGGATGAACAGGGACAGGATCTCAGGCGAGACCTCTGCGCCAGTCGCCCTGAGCATGACGTAGTGGTCCATCCCTTCCTTGAAGTAGGCGCCCAGCTTGGTGAGCGCGGGGAGGAGAGAGCCGAAGGACACCGCCATGATCAGCGCCTGCGCAGGAGGAGATAGAGAACACCGACGCCACCAGCGATGACGATGGGGTTCTTGTACCAGACCTCGCCTTCCTCGTTGGTGTAGCCGTCCAGCTCGTCGATGTGCTCGTCGAGCGTGGCGAGTGCCTTGTTGGCGTACTCGGGCACGTCCTCCAGGGAGAACTCGGAGGGGGCGAACTCGGGGTGAGGCTGGTCCTCGGAGGCGGCCTCAACGGCCTCCACCTCCGCGGGGGTGGCCGCAGGAGGAGGCTGGCCGCCCTCTTCCTCTTCGGTGAGGGCCTCCTGCTCCTGGCCGACCGGGTTGGCCACAGCCCGCTTCCAACCGCGAGGACCGGACTTCACCAGCGTGAGGTCCGGCTTCCGGGTCGGGAGCGGCGCTGCCACGCCCGTCTGAACCTGCTGGAGCTGTGCAGCAGCCAGCATCTCGTTGAGGGTCTTCGCTTCCTGGCGTAGTTGGAGCCCGATCTGCCGTCGGCGCTTCCCTGCCGTCTTCGAGAAGAGGGTGGTGAGGCCACGCACCTTCCTCCGCTGGCTGGCGATGTCAGCGCTGAGCTGGTCGGTCGGCTTGTAGTAGTGCAGGGACGCCTTGAGAGCCGCGATCTCGGTCAGCAGCACGCCGTTTCGCGCCTTGATGGCAGGACGACGGGGCGACGCCGGAGACAGCTTTCGCAGGATGCCGCGGTTGCGGGACACCTGGGCCTGGCGCTCCGCGATGTTGCGCTTGGTGACGATGAGAGTAGCAGAAGCCACGAGAGCCCTCCGTAGACTTCCTGTGTACCCCTTCGGCCCTCTGGCGGGAAGCCGGGGGCGCCAGACGCGGTGCTACAAGGAGTCGCCACTCTCCCTGTATTGGAGCAGGTCCCACGTCGCCTCTCCGAGGTCGGCCGCGAGCATCAGGTTGCCGTCTACCGCACACTCTGCCATCTGGCGGCGAAGCTCGGTAGCCACCTCTTCCGTGGACACCTCCGTCTGGTCCAGGAGAGCGATGCGGGCCTTCAGCCTCTTGCGGAGGAACTCTGCGACCTCGCGCTTGGTGTGGTCGTAGGTGACCTCACCGTCATCGACCCAGGGAGCCGAGGCTCCGAGGAAGGGCAGCTTGTCTCGCGCAGCGGCCATCTCAGCCGCCATAGCCGCAGCCGTAGCCGCAGAGCCAAATGTGGTGACAGGTGGTGCCAGTCATGCTACCCCTCCTCCGTGAAGATCTGTACGTTTGCCGGGTGTGGCCGAAAGCATCAAGCCCTTGGCCTCTGCCAAGCGCACTGGAAGCAGCAGCGCAAGGGCACGCCCTTGAAGCCGGTCGGGTGGCGGCTGGGGCCCAACGCTGTTGTGGAAGACGGCGACCGTTGCTGGCTCATCCTCACAGACATCCACGGTAGGGAGGTGGCCCGAACCTGCATCGACAGGGCGGACCGCGAACAGGTCTCTGCCCACCGCTGGAAGCTCAACGACAGGAAGACGAGGTACGTCGCTACACTGACGGGAGGAAAGAAGCAGTACCTCCATCGCTTCCTGATGCAACCCCCCGAAGGGTTCGAGGTGGACCACTGGGACAAGGACACCCTCAACAACTGCCGCGCCAACCTGAAGGTCGTCGAGCCGCACCTCAACAAGCAGAACGTCTCCCGCCTCAACAACCTCCCCCGAGGCGTGAGCTACCGGGCCGACCGGGCCAACAGCAAGCCCTGGGTGGCCCGCGTGGTAACCGGAGGCAAGACCTACCGAGAGCACCACCCCACACAGGCTGAAGCAGAGGCAGCGGCCCTTCGCCTGAGAGCCCTTCACCTCACCCACTCCAACGAGGTGTAGCTGGCGGTTGTGGTGCTTCAACCCCCATAACCACACAACCAGGCCGCCGCACCGTAGATCCACTCGTAGTTCTGTTCGGGGGTTCCGTTGTCCATGGTGGTGTAGGCGTTGCGCCAGAGCTGGGCTTCCGTAGTGCCCTTCGTCTCGCCGTGGTCCGCGCTCATGCTGCGCATGGTCCGGCCGTGCTGGGCGTCGGTCATCTTGTCGAGGATGTTGGCCCCCTTCTCCAGCACGAGAAGCAGCTTCGCGTCGCCTGCGCGGGCTGCGCGCCAACCCACGGTAGCGAAGCGCTGGTTCCGCAGTGCCATCGCCTTCTGCGCCATGCCGTGTGCCGCCTCCACCTTCTCCGGGGTGACGAACTCTTCAATCTCAATGCGTGCGGACATGGCCTCTCCTGGATGATTTAGCCTAACCAGGAGTATGCCGGTTGTCTTACTCGTCTTCGAGCGCCGACAGGTCGCTGAGATCCAGTGTGGGGGCGCTGAGCCCTGTGGCAGCGGCGTCCCCGACAGCTGCCTCCTTGGTGCGCCTGTACTGAGGATAGCTCGACGGCGGGGCCACCTTCTTCTGCCGGGCCGCGTAGTTCTTGAAGTCCACCTGGGCCCTGTCCCTCGCAAGGACGTGGGCATCGGGGCGTCCGGCCTCGTCGGCCGCGACCAGGTGGGTGGTCACCTCGCCGCTGTACGCCTTCTTCAGCATCGCCTGCACGTCCAGGTGGTCTCCAGGGCGCCAGAGCTGACGGGTCTGCGCGGAGCCGATGAGCCCCAGATGCACCCCACCAGCCATGCGGATGGTGCGGATCTGCTTCTCGGCCAGCCACATCACCATGCCCTGGATGGCCTTGCCGAGGAAGAAGCTGAGAGGCTGGTTGGCCGGCACGAGCATGTCGCAGTCGACGTAGCCCCCGTTTCGGAAGGCCATGACCCTCGTGAGCCCGTCTTCCTTCACGGGGGGCCCGACCAAGATCCACGCCGTACCCGGCCGGGCGACCGGCAGCATCGGGCTGTAGCCCTTCAGGCGGGCGGCGTTCCGGTACATCTTGCAGAGGGCCCCCGAGGGGGTGACCATGCTCGCCCGCCGCTTGCTGCGGCGCCGCTCGTCAAGAATCCGCTTCCCTTCCACCAGGCTCAAGTCGGCGTGGCGGGCGAGGTAGGCCTGGTCCTCCTCGGTGAGCTTCAGCGCCCCGCTCAGGATGGCCTGGCGGAGAGTCTTGTCCCTCTCCGGGTCCACAGCCCCGGGGCGGAAGGAGCCGAAGAGGTCCTGCTCGCTCACAGCGAGCGCGTCAAGTCGGTCTTGCGTCCGCAGAGCCCGCTGGCTCGCTGCACGGGGGTAGACCTCTTCGACCGCCGAGAACATCTCCTCGTTGGTCTTCGGGCGGGAGAAGGAGACGTCCCCCAGCTCTTCGTCCCGCGCCGCCCAGGCAGCTACACGATCTCGCTCATCCCGCGACCAAGGGTTGTCACGGCTCCGGCCCCGACTGCGGCGAGGTCGCCGGCCGCGGCGACGCCTGCGCGGGTTCTTGATGCCGTGGACCACCCCCTGCACGTCGGGGTGGAAGAAGTCGCCCATGGTCTCGGCGTCCTCTCCCGTCAGGCCGTAGCGGGCGGGGTGGATCAGGTCGTCCTCCGTGAAGAGGACCTCCAGCTCACCGTCCTCCGGGTCCATCAGAGCTTCCAGGGCCGCGAGGGCCTCCCGCTCCAGTTGGGGGTCTCCAGGCTGTCCAGCCCGGAAGGGGAAGGGCATCGCAGGGCTGAGCTTCTCGTCGTCTTCGAGCCCCTCGTTCATCCGCTGCACGATGAGCGGCCACGCAGGACGCATCGCGGCGTACAGGACCTCCTGGTCCGTAGGCGTAGTCGTGAGGCGGCCCAACCGGAGGTCCTTGACCACCTCGGCAGCGAGCCAGTAGAACCCGCTGCCCTTGAACCCACGCTTGGTCGCCACTCGTGTGGCTTCAGTCGGACGGCCCCGCTTCTCGCGCTTGCCCTCGATCTCAGCGCCCTCAACGACTGCCTGCACCGCGCCCTTCTGGGTCTCACTGCGCGGGCTGAACTTGAAGGCCCGCAGGTAGGCGTTGAGGTAGCCGTTGGGCACCGGGTCTTCGCCTGGCCGCATCATCCGCGTGTGCCACTTCCCGTCGCCGCCCTTCATCCGCACAGGAAGGGAGAGGAAGAGGTAGGGGGCGGCCTGAGAGGTCCACGGAGGGCTCGCCGGGCGGGCCGGAGTGCCCCTGGCCTTCTCCGAGCGGGCGGGGATAGCGGGCTGGGCCGCGTCGGGAGGCACCGGGACGAGGTGAGGGACGCCGACCGTCGAGACACCCACACGCAGAAGGTCGCGCGCAACGCGCGGGATCAGAGCCGGGGACCCGTAGAAGGGGGAGTAGGAGTCGTCCCAGACCACCTCGCGCTTGACGCGGACGAGGGGCTCTTCGCCCTTCCTTCCGGGGATCTGCTCCAGCGTCTCCAGCATGGCAGCGCTCTCGGAGCGAGGCAGCGCCAGGAACCACTGCTCTGACCCGAGCGGCAGGGCCTTGGCCCGGAGCAGCGCCCGGATCGCACCGGGGCTCATGATGGGGTTCTCGCCCGTGTCCTCCACCTTCTTGGCCTCGTCGATGGCGAGGGCCGTGTTGATGAGCATCACCTTGGCCCGGAGGGGCGCGACGTACTTCTTCGGCTTGTCGACCCAGGCTTCGATGTGGTCCTCGCGGATCTCCTGCAGGTCGTAGACCAGCTGGGGGATGACCGCGCCTCCGCGGCTTCGGCGGAAGATGACCAGCCGAGTCGGGATGACCATCCCGGCCCCGGGGGTGCCATCCAGCAAGTTCTGGGAGAAGTCCACCTCGGCCCAGGCGCAAGGCGTCAGGTGGTGAACCCGAAGCTGCTCACGCCCACCCGGCCGGTCGACGGTGAACGACTCGATGGTCCGACGCTGGGAGCCGAACTCCGCGCCCGCCATCGTGATCTCGGCACCGTCTCCGATCTCCCGGTAGTGGTGGAGGTGCTGGTCGTGGTCTTCCATCCAGCCCGAGATGGCCGTTCGGTCGATGCCCTGCTTGAAGCCCCACTTCACGATGTTGTAGTAGACCCCGGGCCAGGCCTGGACCTGCGGGATTTCACCGAAGAAGGAGATCCACTCAGCGCGGGGGGTCGACTGGAAGAACCTCGGTGGGGTGACAAGAAGCTCCTGCGCTCGTGCCAGGGACGCCTGGTCCGGGAAGTCCATCTTCGCGGCCAGCGCCCGGAAGTGGGTCATCGGAGAGAGAGGACTCAGCGCCAGGAGCCGCTCGTAGTCCTTCGTGCCCGTGATCTCCGTCTTGGTCAGGCCCATCCCCTTCAGCACGATGGGCGGGAGGAGGAAGCAGGCCTCGCGAGCAACCCGCGCCGGGTTCCCCCACAGGAGGGCCTCGCCCAGGGCGATCATGTTGCGGACAGGCTCCACCGTGGGGTTGTTGCCCGAGATGCGGTAGCCCTCCGTCTGCCCGCGCGGACCGGTAATGACGATGGCGACGGGTACGCCGCCCGTCAGGGAGCGGGTGACCTTGGGCATCGCCCGATAGAAGGTGGGGTAGACCTTCTTCCCGCGCCAAGCACCCTGCGCACCCTCCCAAGCAACCAGCAGACCGGAGAGGGACGGAGCACCCCGGGCTCCCGGTCCCGCAGAGTCCCCGCACTGCTTCCTGATCGCAGTCGTGAAGTTGTCCCAGTGCTTGTTGCCCCGCTGAAGGACCGCACCCACGCTGGACTTGCTGCCCGGCAGAATCTTGATGGTGCCGCTGCTGTACTGCCGACAGTTGTACCCCTGGACGTTGGGGCAGTCCTGGAAGGCTGCGCCGAAGGCGGCCTGGATGGCCTCAGTCCAGCCGATGGGCGCCAGGACCTCCTCGTAGAAGCCGAAGCGAGGGGGGAGTTCCCCCATGCGGTCCTGGTCCTTCGCTGCATGGTCCTTGCGGAACTTCCGCCACTTCGGAGACTCGGGGTTGCGCTGGCCTTCATGCCGACGCACGAGGTTCTCGTCCCCCTCGTCGAGGTTGAGGAGGAGCAGCTTTCGGGCGTACTCCGGGGGGATGTGAAGCGGGATGCCATCGACCACGACCCCACCCACGAGGGCAGTGATCGCTTCGATCTGCGTTGCTGCCTTCTCGATGATGGCACTGACCTCGGGCAGGTCGGACATCCACACCAGCACACTCATCACGTACCGCTTCGCGAAGCCTGGGTTGATGGGCAAGACGTAGAGGTCGAGGTTCGTCGCGTCTGCACAGGAAGGCAGGAGGGGCCCGGTGGCACGAACCTTGGCGCCCTCAGGCGGAGCCCGGAAGAACTCGTAGATGGTGTTCCCGGCTCGATGGTTTTCCAGCTCGACTCCGGGAGGCGGAGTCATCCCGTACACGCGCACGAAGAACCACTCCAGCGGTGTGTCCTTGCTCACCACGGCTGACCGGACCACCTCGCCCTTCTCGATGCCCAGCAGCTGCGCGTTTCGGGAGGGCTCAGAGAGGAACCGCAGCCCGCCTGCCTTCAAGGCGTCGTAGGCCTTCTTGTTCGTGGAGAACATCGGGGCGAGCCCCGCGGCCTTGGCCTGATCGAGTCGGGGCTGGCGCTTCTTCTGGGCTGCGACCTTCTCACGCAGCTTGTGCCGGTCGAAGAGGAGTGGGTCGCGCTCTGCGGTGAGGCGCTTCTTCTCCGGCTTGTTCTTGGCCTGGCGGGCAGCTTGGAGCTGCTCGTTCAGGTCCTTGATGCGCTCTTCCAGCGCGAGGAGGTCCTTCTCCAAACGGCTGAGGCCGGGGTTCCTGCGGGACCGGAGCCGGCGCGGAGCCTTGACCCTGATGGGACGGCGTCGACTCACGCCTTCTTCACTCGGAGGCCCAGTCGCGGCCGGATGTAGTCGAGGAAGAGCTGGGTCGACACGGAGATGACCACGCCCGTCACGACGGCAGGCAAGATCTTCTTCACGTCCAGGAGGGTGGCCTTGGCCTTCTGCTCCGGGGTCCAGTCATCTTCCCAGGCCCAGGACGACTTGCCGGGCTGGTCTTCCAGCTCCATCGCCATGCTCGCGCCGACTGCAGCACCGATGGGGCTCAGAGCCGACTGCCCGTAGTCCGTGCTGTGTTGGCTGGGCTGGAATGAGCCATAGGCCACGTCGTAGGCGGGGCTGGTGTTCTCGACAGCAGGCAGGCCCCGAGGCCGGAACCCGCGGGGGGCTCGCTTCGACTTCACGATCCGGGGCTTCCCGCGTGGTGCGCTGTCCATCTCAGGGAGGTAGCTCTTGTGGCCGGAGATGACATCCCAGCCGAGGGGCACGCCCTGCACCGTGGTCTCGCAGTAGTACCAGCGGGTCGGGTTGAACGGGGGCGTGCCGACCATGCAGTAGATGTGCGCCCACTTGCAGCCCTTGGGGAAGGCCTTGCCCTCGATGTGACGGACCTTCTTGCCGTTGCAGGTACCGCCCAGAACCAGCTTCCAGGGCAATCTCACGGACTCGAAAAGCGCGGTCAGGACCAAAATCTGGTCGTCGCAATCCCCCCAACCCTGCTTGATTGTGAAAATCGGGTCCTGGAGACGCTCCCCCGGTTCGTTCACATAATAGATGTTCTTGGGGTCTTGGACCCACTTCAGCAAGGCTGCAGCCTGCTTCTTGTACTCGCGCGGCTTGGCTTTCGACTTCTTGATGATGTCGACGGCGAGGCTGGCGATGCGGGGGTCTCGCCCACGCATCATGGCGATGTGCCTGATGATGGCCAGGCGCTTGGGGTCCTCGTAGCCCTTCCAGTCAGGAAGGTGGTGAACCTCCGTCCCGGCCAGGTCCAGGGCATTGAGCCGGGCAGGAAGCTGTTCGACAGGCAGACGAGACAAGGTGCTGACCTCCGCCGTCACTCTACCGGCGCAGTCCTTGCCGGGCACTCATCTCGGCGCAGACGCGGTGCTACGGCTTGAACGGGAGGGCAGCCGGGCCGTCAGGTGCCCGGTTGAGCTTCACTGTGCCGTCGCGGAAGATGGCCTGGGTCTCCTCGGCAGTCAACATCACCTCCCAAGACATGGGCGGAGCGCCGGGAACACCTATCTGGATGGTGGTCGTCGTCTGGTCCTGTCCCCTGTCCTCCGTGAGGGCAGTAGGAATCGAGCCACACGGCAGGTGGAGCAAGCGGTCCTGTGACATCGGGAACACCATGAAGGGGTGGTCCCAGATGATCATCGAGCCGAAGCCCGCCATCAGCTTGCCGTTCCGGTCTTCTTCGCGCTCTCGGGTTCGGCAGAAGAATCGCCTTCCGGGGTCTCTTCGTCGTCCTCGCCCTCGTCATCATCGTCGATGAGGGGTTCGAGGCCGAGCATCTTGCGGGCCTGGTTGTAGGCTTCTGCGACGTCTTCGTTCAGCTCCTTGGGGGCCAGGTAGACCGTCTCGATCTCGGTGAGGTAGATCGGCGTGTCCGACTCCATCATGTAGAACTGGGCGTCCACCTGGAGACGAACAGCGATCTCCTGCCCAGCCTGAGCAGCTTCGGGGAACTGGGCCATCAGGCCATCCACCATCGCCCTCTTCACCTGCTGGATCAGGACCCACTTCGGGTTGAAGACCCGGCGGCTGAGCTTGACTTCGGACCACCCGGCCGGGAGGTCATCGAGGTTGTCGTCATCGAACTGGGGCCCACCCTGGGCGACCAGCCCGGAGAGGGCACATTCGTACTCGTAGCGGCTCATGATGCAGACTCCTGGAGCTTGCGCTTCCATCGGGTCGAATAGTCGTGGAGACCCACGAGGTCAGGGAAGGCGGCATGTGCCACCTGGGCGATGTTGGCTGAGATGCGGTCGACACGGTCGAGGTCGTCCAGGCCCAGCAGGTGGGCGATGCCCCCCTGCAGTGAGCCGAACTCGCTGAGCCAGCGAAGGATCGGCAGCGGCCACTGGCCTGAGCCGATGTCCTTGAGCAGGGTGAGCCGATCGGGCTGCTCGACCACAGGCGTGTCATCCTCCCCCACTTCGCACTCGAAGCCGACGAGCCAGGCGTTCAGGAAGGTGGTGAAGACCTTTCCTGCCTCGGGGTCGAGCCGGACCTGAGCGAGGTCCACACTTGCGAGGGGCTCTTCGTGCCCGGAGCCGGTCGGGTAGTGCGTGGGAGCTGGGTTGGAGGAGCCGTCCGTCTGGTCGTAGACCGGGTCGGTGTGGAGCGGCTCCATCGTCGGAGCTGAGAGCACCTCTCCGCTTGCCCGAACTTCAGAGGGGGCAGCCTGGGCCGCCCACTGCTTGACGCGCTGAGCTTCGTGGGCCTCAGACCCCGGAGCGGGCTGAGATGGAACCTGCTGCTCCGAGACATGCCTCGGCACGATGGAGGGAGGCGGAGCCGCCCCCACCCCCGGCGAGATGGCCGGAGAGAGACCCCGAAGCATCTGCATCAGGACTGCGGGGTCGCCCTCGAAGGAGAACTTGATGTCGTTCACTCTGCCTCCTGCGCCAGGGCCTTGAGCCGGGCGTAGTCTTCTTCGGTGTAGGGCACGTCGTCGGGGATGAGTCCGCTGTCTCGCATCGCTTCAACCACGGCTGCCTGGAGGTCCGGGTTGTCGCTGGCCTCGGCCAGGGCAGCGTCCACCGTGACAGCCTTGATGTAGTAGTAGATGCCGACCTCTTCCGTGATGGCCTGGGTGATCAGCCCCAGCCACTCGTCCTGGGCAGCTCCTGCCAGCTTCCCGCCCAGAGCCCGGATGGCCTTGCGCGCCTTCTTCTGGTCCATCAGGCTGAGCCCGGCCTCCTTGGCCCGTGCCAGGGTGTTGATCGGCTCTGTGGGGGCTGCCCGAGGAGCAGCAGTCTCGGTGCCTTCGGTGTCGGTACCGGAGTTGTCGTCAGAGTCGTCTTCGTCTTCGTACTCGTTGAACTCGGGCGGGAGGAAGGGACGAGGCTGAGCCTGAGGCGCCGTTCTGGGGTCGACCGCGGTCGGAATCCCCTGCGCCGAGCGTGGCATGACCACCATCGGACCCTGCGGCGTCTGCACGACCTGGCCCTGCGCGGGGGTCGCTGCGATGCGCCTCCGACCCTTGGCCGTGATCTGCTGCTGCTGCTCGGCCTTCGCCGTGATCGCTGCCTTGCCCAGCTCTGCGATGGAGCCAAGCACCTTGGGGATCGCGTCGGCCCAACCGCCCTCTTCGCCTTCCTTCGCGCCGAAGATCTTCGCGAGGATCTCGGGGCCCTCCATGCCGAGAGCTTCTCCGATGCCACCCAGGCCGCCAAGGAGACCTCCACCTTCTCCGCCACCCTGAGCCAGGGCCAGGCGTTCCTGGTGCTCGCGGGCGCTCTCGCGCTCCAGCTCCATCTGACGGAGCATGAACTCGTGCTGCCGAGTCCGATCTCGGTCGGCAGCTTCGCGAGCCTCCCGCTCCAGGCTGTCGCGTCGGGTCTGGGCTTCCATCCGAGCCTCACGGTCCAGGCGAGTCTGCTCAGACATCCGCTCCTGGTGCTCACGGGCACGACTTGCATCGACTTCCATCTGCTTGAGCTTCAGCTCCATCTCAGCCTTGCGGGCCTCTTCAGCACGGCGAGCCTCTTCCTTGCGGCGCTCTTCGTCCCGGGTGGACTGAGCAGCACGGCGCTGGGCCGCGTCTTCCCGCTCCTGCCGCTCGCGCTCCATGCGGAGGGCGAAGTCCTGCCTCTCGCGCTCGACGCGCTCCCGGTCAGTGCGCTCTCGGCGCTCAGCATCTTCGCGCTGCTGCGCGGTCTTGCGCTCCCAGTCCTCCTTCTCGGCACGTCGCTTCTCGTCCAGCTCGACCCGCCAGCGCTCACGCTCCTCGCGGGCGGCTTCACGAGCACGCTCCATCTCCATCTTCTCGCGCTCCAGGCGCACGACGATCTCGGACTTCTCCGACTCCCGACGGCGCTCCAGCTCGCCTTCGCGGCGCTGGGACTCTGCTCGCACTCCTTCTTCCCGCCGACGGATCTCGTCACGCTCCGACTCCCGACGACGCTCCGCGTCCTTCTCGCGACGGTCTGCATCGAGGCGAGCCTGCTCCAGCTCGAACTTGCGCTGCTCTTCGATGCGCTTCTGCTCCAGCCCGAGCCGCTCACGCTCGATGAGGATGCGGTGCTCGCCGTCGTCCTTCTCCTTCAAGCGGAGGCGCTCGGCCTCTTCCCGCTCGCGGTTCCGGCGCATCTCGAACTCAGCCTGGTCGGACTTGCGCTTGGCCTCGACTTCTGACCGCTGACGGTCGAAGAACTCGCGGTCCTGGCGCATCCGAACTTCGTCGGAGGCCCGGTTCCGCTCGGCCTGGGACGCGGCAGAAGCCTGCTGCTGGGAGAACACGGTGGTCAGCGTCTGCACAAGAAGTCCACTCTGATTCTCCTGAGCCTGCAGCTGTTCCTTCGCCCGAGCCTGGTCGGACTCCATGAGCCTCTCGGTCATCTTCTGGACGACATCAGCAGACCGGTCTGCGACCGCGATGCGCTCGGCAAAGCGGGCCTTCTCCTCCTCGCGGAGGCGGTCTCGCTCTTCTTCGAGAGTGACCTGAAGAAGCTCGGTGCGGCGCTCGGCAGACTCGACGGCCTGCTCGAACATGCGGCCCATCTCCTCTGCGTAGGCACCGTCGTTGCCGCCGCCCTGGTTGATCAAGATGGGGTCTTGCACGCCTCGCTCCTCCCGTTCCCGTTCCTTCTGGCGACGGATGCGAGCCACCATGTCGTGGTGCTCGCTGATGTTCTTGGTGAACTCCTTGCCCAACTCCCGCCCGTTCATGTCGACCGGTCGGAACTTGAACTGGAAGCGCCCATCGCCCTGGCCGGGCATGGCGCCGTAGAACTTCCGCACGAAGTCGTCCTCGGACGCCTCGGCGTCGATGGCGCCGAGAGCCACCGGGATGCCGTTCTCCCAGCGCCACACGCGGAACTGGACTGCGGTGGGGAAGTTGGCTGCCTGGGCGTAGAGCTTGGGCGACGTGGCCCGACCCACCGTGTCCGCAGCCCCGCCGAAGAGGTCTGAGGCCTGCGTCCGGGTTCCCAAGAGCGGGGACTCCCCGAAGGTCTGGACGTTGGGGTTGTTCAGGTCCGCGATGTCAGGGTCGTCGTCTTCATCGTGCTGCCCGTAGGGCGGCGGCTCGGGGAGGTACTCCTCGGAGTCGTCGTCGTCCTCATCCTCATCCTCGTCGAGGAGGTCCAGGGGCTCGTTCGTGTCGATCTGGGCCAGGCGCAGGGCCTCGGCCAGCTCCGTCTCAGTCTGTCGAGGCATCCAGCTATCCCTCCGGCGGATTCTTCTCCTCCAGAGCTATTGGCTCGCCCCGCGCCCGGCCAGCCACGCGATTGATAGATGGGATAAGATATTTAGTAATCTGCTGTACTACACGGCATATGATACACCCAAGTGCATGAAAACACAGGAGTTCCCATGAGTAGGACGGACATGGCCAAGCTGATGCGAGCCCGAGGGGTCCGGCCTCGACGCCGAGAACGGAAGAAGTCTGAGCCGGCCGCACCCCCCTCACCCCGTCTGGCTGACACCTTCCGCGAGCCTCCTCCCGCGGAAGTGAAGAAGACAGGCAGCGTCTTCCAAGTCCCGGACGCTTGGGAGGCCCCGAAGTCAGTGCAGAAGAAGTCGCTTCTCCGGCACAAGGGAGTGCCAGAAGAGGAGGCGCAGCCCAAGCTCAAGCCCGGCCCCAAGAAGAAGGCGCCGCACAAGCGGAGGAAGACAGCGATCAGCATCTCAGTGAGCGAGGAGGAGGAGTTCTACCTCCGCAAGCACGCGCACGAGTTGGGGCTGGGAATCAGCGAGTGGATGAGAGCCCTCGCGTTCAAGGCGATGGGGATGCCCATCCCCCCACGCTCGTGACCCGGCCTGGGCTCATTGACACGGTCGGGGAGCAGGTGTATAGGTAGTGGGACGGCTCCCTCGGCCGTCCTCTACTCCTCATCCTCTTGGAGCCCCGCTTGGCCTCGCGCCGGGCGGGGTTTCCTCGTTCTGAGGGATGGGACCCAGATGCTCGCGACGGCTGATCTTCACCATCAAGGTGTACGAGGCGTTCCCCGCACAGCGTTCGCAGAGCGGGGCACAGCCATTTCCCCACCACATGCGCGTGGGGCGATGACAGAGCACGCAGCGCTCCATGCCCCCCTCCTGATCGGGAGGCTCTTGCGTCACCTTGACGGGCATCGACTCTACGGAGCCCAGCGGTGGCCGCAGTCGCGACAGCCGGCCTGCGGGGTGTTCCCGAGGATAGCGACGATCAGTCCGCGGCTGCTCCCACACGATGGGCAGGTGTGGGTGTAGGTCTCAGGCACCGGTTCCGGCGCCGGTGCGGGCTCGGGCTCGGAAGGAGCTTCTTCCACAGCCTCGTCCACAACTTCTTCCACAGCCTCAGGCCCGTCGTCATCAGCATCGACGTCGTCAGGACCGGAGTTGTCCACAGCAGCCTCAGCCTCGCCTCCCTCGATCACCGCGGCCTCGGGCGCCTCGGTCTCTTCGACCACAGCCTCGACCTCCGTGGCATCAGGCACCGCGTCCACCGGGCCAGCTACGGCCTCGACCTGGACGCGATGGCTGGCCACGCGACAGTAGTGTCGTCCGTTCGCCTCGCCCACCGAGCGGTTCTTGCAGGGATTGCCGGAGCCGGTCTTGGCGTCGCAGAGGGGATCGGACATGAGGGAATCTCCCGAAGTGTGACGGCCAGCCTAACACTGGCTTGCCAACCGTCACACATTGAGAGTGCTACGCGGCGGGAACAGCAGGGGCGGCTGATCTGCCCGGCGGCGTACCGCAGCGCCGACAGGACCGTGAAGGGGAAGGAAGAAGGAAGGGCGGCGCGAGCCTTTGGCCAGTCCGCTGCACCCTCCGCATTGGTTGCAAGTGAGGCCGAACGACTCGGCATGACACAACTTCCGGCCTGCGGCAAGATGAGCCCTGTCATCGCGTGGCGAGTCGCTGGACGAGAAGGTCCTCCAGCCCAGCGCCTCAGCTTGGGCAGCCTCCTCGGGGGAGGAGCAGGAGGCCATGAACAGGCGCTCCCACGCTGCGTCGAGCTGTCGCCAGTGAGCTGTGTAGCCAGCCCAGCCTCCCGCTGTTCGAGCCAGCTCCTCCCAGACGTAGAGCGGCACAGCGGAAGGGTCGCCTTCCATGCCGAATCGGAGCCTGGCTCCCTTTGCCCACGAGGCCAGGCGCTCACGCGGGACGACTTTCCGCTGCACCGCCGCACCCCAGGCTGACCGGAGCCGCCCTTTGTTGACGTAGCAGGAGTTCTGCCCGCCACGAGCCGAGCTGCGGTGGACGCAGCTTGCAGGACACACAGCCCCGTCTTGGCCCTGTCGCCAGGCAGCCGCCGGGGGCAGGTCCGCCCGGAAGATGGCCACCTGGATCATGTCGCCGGTCTTGCTGTTGCGCGAGGGTGCAACCTGCGTTGCGCAAGCAGCCGCCAGCACTTCAGTCACCCCGTCCAGCCTGGACAGGCCACGCCACAAGACCACCGGGGTGGGTAGGTCTCGTGTCCTCGTCAACCCGTGCCACTTCTTCGTCTGCGCAATCCAGAGCTTTCGCCACGGGATCTTCTTCATCGCTGTCTCGTCCTCCTCAGAACAAGTGGGGGCCGCCAGATCACCCGGCGACCCTCTTCTCTCAGTCCTCGTCCGCCACCAGGCGGAGCTTGGGCGGCCCCACCGCTTCTGGGTTCATCATCGCCTCGGACCCGGCAGACACCTTGGCGCCTCCCTTCTGCACGTAGAGGTCCTCCTGACCCAGCTTGATGAGGCCCATCCGCTCGTACTCCTCGACGAGCATCATCTGGGCCTCGGCCGCGTCCGGGTTCATCCCGACAGACTCAGCCCACTCCCTCATCGCCGGACCCGTGACCGGAACGATGGCTGGAAGGTCGTACCCCATGCGGGGCGTGCGAGCTGTCTGGACTCGATAGTGCAGCAGGTACCGTCGAGCGACGGTCTTGGGCGTCTCGTCATTCGCCCTCATCACAGCCGTGTTGATGACCTGGAGACCTTCGTCCCACCGGTCTTCTGGCACGGCCGTCCAGAGGTTGACGACAGCTCCAGTCAAGGCAGAGTCCCCGTACCCGGAGAAGGCGATCTGCATGTCCTCCCAGGCCCACGCGATGGCCTGTTCCTGGTCTGTGTCTGGGTGCCAGCTCTGGAAGTCGACCCAGGCGGTCGCCAGCACCATGAACTTGAGCTTGCGGAGCGCCCGAGTTGCCTCGGGGCGCCCCACGGATTCAATGAAGGCATCCAGACCCTCCTCGAACCGCTTGTACGCGAACATCCTCATTCTGCTACTCCCACTCGATGTGGCCGCTCTTGATGGCGACCTCGTTGTTGTTGACTACGATCTTGCCTACGTCCGAGCGCTCCTCGCCCTGCCACGTCACCTCCCCGTCCAGGCGGTAGCCCCAGGGCTCCAGGAAGTTCTCCAGGAGGTACGCCAGCCACTCCTGGTAGTTGTAGAACTTCTCGCCGCCATCCCACCCGAAGTGGGTGTAGACGGCTCCTTCCTCCGGTCCTTCATCCTCGGACCACCCAGAGAGGCACAAGCTCTCTCCGCTCTCGGTCTGCGGAACCCACTGGCACCACAGGCCAGGCTGCCGCGTCGGCGGCCCGTTGTGACTCACCACGCTCTCGTCTCCGCCCTGGCCAGCCGCGCCCGCCCCGCCAGTGAAGAAGGCCCCGTGTGCGCCCACGGGGAGACCCACCGCTTCCCGGTACGGGTCTGGGAGCCCCTTGGCCTTGCCTTCGTCCCGGCTCATTCGCCGCGTTCCCGAGAAGCGAGCCAGGTAGCAGGCGTGCTCCACAGTCAGCGGCGGCGTGACTGTGAAGCGACCCTCGAAGTCGGTCGTGTAGCCCATGTCAGACCCCCACCACGATCTTGCAGTCGTGGGTCCGTGCGTGGTCCAGGCCGCGCTTCAGGACCTGGGCTGCGAGGCGCTCCACCTCGTACTGCTGGAAGATGTCCTTCTCCTCCAGCGCTGCGAGGGTCAGGGAGTCCACAGCCGCCGAGAGCGTACCTGCCCGACCCACGGGAGTCGCTGCATCCAGCTTCCCCTTCGCCGTCGCGATGAGCCGGTCGGAGGACTTCATCCGACGCAGCTCGCTGACCAGCCATGCGAAGACGTCGTCGATGTCGACGTTCATGGACTCCTTGTAGGCGTTGACCACGGCCTGAGCGGCCAAGAGCAAGTCCTTGAAGGCCGCCTGCACGCTCTTCTGGATGCGCTCCGGGTCGCCCCGGTGAATCCAAGACCACTCGCGCCGCGGGTCCCAGTGCGGGATGCAGCCACCGGAGTCGAGCTTGAACAGCCCGCCTCGCAGGCCCACCTTGCGGCGGCCGACCTCGCTGTTCCAGCACTCCACCATCGGGATGGGCTCGTCGGCCAGCGCCCCGGCATCCCAGTGGCGCAACACTTCCAGCGCGTCGTCGATGCCAGCGAAGCGAAGGCGCATCGCAGCGTCGGTGACGTGCCAGCCGAGCACGGGGAGGTTCGAGTAGATACCCGCGTGCTCGATGAGGTCCGTAGTGAACGCCAGGTTGCTGTAGGGAGCGTAGCCAGTGCTGTGGCAGGACCGGACGACCCGGTACACCGTGTCTCCCACCTTCATGCGCACGGTGCGGACCATGCGCTCCTTGTCCTTGGCGCTGGCGAACTTGGCCCACACGTCCGTCGCCAGGCGCTCACCCTGCTCGTCCATCAAGGCCAGCTCGCGCAGCCCAGAGAAGAAGCGGCTGGGCAGCACCATCCGAGCCATCTGGCTCGCACCGTTGGCCGAGAAGAGCATGGGCCGACCGAAGCCGTTGTGCTTCAGCAGCTTCGCGGTCATGTGGCGTCCAGCGAAGGACACCCGCACCCGGTCGAGACTCTCGATGGGGTCCTTCGGGTCCTGCAACGTGAGCAGGCGAGCCAGGTAGTCCCGGACATCCGGGAGCTTGAAGGGGGCGGTGTCCACCGTCGAGACCCGCTTGGCCACGAGGGTTCGGTCCTTCAGCACGAAGGGGAGAGGCTCCACCGTCGCGCTGCGGACACCATTGGTCGGCGCTTCCGCCGGGGGATTTGCTTGCATGTTCATCTCTACTCCTGGGCTCCTCAGCCCTGCCCCTGTGAAAGACCGAAGGGACGGGGCGTCCCCTCCAGTCGTAGCTAACTCTCAGACGAGCGAGTGTCATCTGTCACTCACCCTCATCGTCACCTTCTTCCATCGCCCACAGCCCAGCCTCCTCTGCCCAAGCATGGTGCCTGTCCAGGTCGCCAGCCATCGAGGCAGCCACGAAGCCGCCCTGAACCAGGCCCATCGGGGCCCCTGGGAGGCGGTACTGCTCACGTCGGTCGTTGCCCACTGCCAGCCGAGCCATCGCCCAGGTCATGGACGTGCTCCGGTGTGGACCCACTCGTTCCGCCTCACAGTGCTCCGTGAAGGGCACCGGCTGGAAGAAGGTGTTGGCAGCCTCTACGAACTGCTCGAACCCGCGGGGAGGCGGCTCCTCGTTGAGGTACTGGTGCAGCGTGTCGGCCGACTGACAGTCCTGGCAGCAAGGGCCCGTCCCGTCGCGAGCAAGCGCAGGGGCGAGGTTGGTGATGGGCTGCACCATCTCCGCCAGCCCCCACTGGGACCGCTGGTTGTCTGCCCACCACACCAGACACCTGGGGCACGGCTTCGGGTTGCCTTCGTACAAGTCAGGACGTCGCTGACGGACCTGAGCCCGACTCATGCCCGCTTCTTCAGGCAGGCCGTGGCCGTCACCTCGACGGGGTAGACCACCTCGCTCTTGGGCTTGAAGGTCAGCGACCCCGACCGGAGAGTGACCACCGGCACCATGCCCGCAGGTACCCGGAAGTCATCGCTCGGCTTCTTGCAGACCAACCAGATGGACCGGTGGTCGCCCCCCGGCCGGTCTGCCATCCGCTGGGTGGTGTAGGTCTCGCCCGGATGAAGCTGCTTCAGCCGCACCGACCCCAGCGGGTCCTCATTCCACTTCACATCCATGTCTACTCCTTGGGCTCCTCAGCCCGTTCCCCGTGAATGATCAACTCGACATCGAGCTGAGTCTCGATCCACACCCGGGCGCCGCAAGAAAGCGGGTTGTCGGGCCTGTAGACCACGCGGGCGACCTCGTTGCCGTCCGCGTCCCGGATGATCGCCTCGTGGGCGTAGTCGTTGGACCTGTAGGTCTTCACGGTCAGGACCGGCTCCCGATCTCCGCTCTTCTGGTTGCTCTTGATGCGGTGCTGGTTGACATGCACGATGGTCTTCACAGGACACCTCCCCGGAGCGCGGCACCAGCTGCCTCCGGCGCAATGATGTTGATCGTAGGGAACCGCACGTCGGCTGTTGGGGCCCCGTAGGAGACCCAAAGGCAACGATTCAGCAGTGCGCTCTCTACGAAGTCACGAACCTCGGAGGGATCAGCCTGCACCCAGTCCTTCAGCGCCTGCACTGCCGGGTCCGAAAGGAGGGACAGGACCTGATCCAGATAGGCTCGACCCTTGACCGGATCAACAGTCAGGAGGATGGACTTGGTCATGTCCACCTCCCCGGAGACGCAGCAGAGAGGAGCCAGCGTCAGCCGCAGGTAGTGACTCCCCGGCCGGTTCCTGCGGTCGTGCAGTGTGACACCCTTGCAGACGACGAAGACGATGGCCGTCATGGCATCTCCGTAGGGGCCAGGAACCCCTCCACGAGCTGCTCCATCGGGCTGAGCGTCTCGTCGACGACGTAGGTGCGCCCGTAGATCCAGGCGTGCTCGATGTTGGCCTTCCGAGGATGGTCGATCACCTCCACGTCCCAGTAGGGGTCCAGGTGCTCGTCGTTCCAGTGCTGGATGTCGTTGACCCGATGGGAGGTGCGAACCCGCACAAGCGCTTCTCCTTGGATCTCGCAGTAGTCATGGACATCCAGCAGGTAGCCGGTCATCTCGACCACCAGAAGGAAGCGCCCCTCGTAGAGTTCAGCCTCCGCCACCGCTCGACTCTCTGCCTCCGCCTCCGTCCTCACTGTGATGTCGCGAGGGTTCCAGACCTCGGCCTCTGCTCTGGCCTGCACCAGCAGTGCGCGAGCTGTCACTCCTCCTCCTTCTCGTGTGCCCGTGCCAGCTTCTCCATGTCGGTCTCAGCGCGGGCCGTGTTGGCCCGGTGCCGCATCCCCCCGAAGTCGATGTGGCAGATGTTCACCTCGTGCCGGACACACCAGACCTGGAAGCCCATTCTTGTGTAGCTGACCTGCTGCCGGGCGTACTGCTTGGGCGAGGTGCCCTGCGGCATCTTCCCCGCCTTCCACTCCTCCAAGCACAGGCCGCAGTGGATGTAGGCGCTGCCCTCATCCCCGTTGCTGATCGCGTCCCACTCCGGCGCGTCGTACTCGGCCCACTGGCCGTCTTCACCGTAGATCGCGTGGCCCTGGTAGCCCTCCGGGTCATCGACCCTGTCATCCATGAACACCGCAGCAACGTCCAACTCTTCGGGGTCCTCGTCCGCCACAGCCAGGACCACATGGTAGCGCCCCAGCAGCGCACGCAGCTCCGCCATGAAGCGGTTTCGCTTCTCCATTCCTCTACTCCTTGGGGCTCCTCAGCCCCGGTTGTCAGACGACCACGTCCCCTTCATCGAGGCCGAAGTCGTCCAGGTTCCAGTCGAGGTCACTCGCTTCCGTCGCGGCGACCATCATCGGATTCTCGTACTGAGCCTTGTTCAGCTCCCACCAGACGTACCCCACGCCCAGTGCCATCGCCGTCAGGCCCCGCCCCGCGATCACCTGCATCGGACTTTCGATGGGCTCTTTCGAGAGCTTGGTGTAGAGCCGTGCCAAGGCCAAGGACGACAGCACCCCGCCCACGATGGCCACCGTGCCCAGAAGCTGGTTCGACGGGTCCATCAGCTTGGTGCCGATCCTCTTCTGCGACTCCACGAAGGCGTCCCAGCCCGGATTCGGGAGTGCAGTGCGGGATGTAGGGCGCTTTGCCATAGGACGAGCTTATCGGGAAGTTCACCAACGCGGGCTTGCTGGTCGACAAGCGGCCCGAGACCGTGTGCTGCATGTTCCATCGCTGCGGCGAGGTGCTGTAGAGAGACGCAAAGCGCAGGGTCTTCGCAAGCCGCCGCATCTCCTTCATGGTCTCGTGGAGCTTCGACCACTCGCAGAACTGCTCGCTCTCGATGTCGAAGGGGACCTTCGCGTCCGGGTCCCCCACATCACGAACCAGAGCATCTATGTCCACGTCAGCGGCCAGGGTCTCCATCGGGTACTCGCGGGCGACCCGTGCGAGCGCCTCCTCGACGAGCATCTGATCGGTCTGCCCCTCATGTCGCATGGCGCGCTGGAAGAACGCGAGCAGCAGGGTCGCCTTGTGGACTTCAGAGGGCTTCATCGCTTCTTGACCCCACCCATGAGACTGCGCATGAAGCTCTCCTTCGTGCTTTCCGGCGGCGGCGGCTTGGCCGCCATGCCTGCCATCGCAGCCATCCCGATGCTTGCAGCGGCAAGACCCACCCCCAACTGCGCTGCAACCATCGGATTCCTCGGTGCCTGCAGGGAAAGGAGCGTGCCGTTCCCGTCCCGACGCCGGGGCTTGTAGGTGTAGCGGTCCAGGTCTACCTGAACCTCCTTGATCAAGTCGGCCCACGCGGAGTAGGACTTCGCCGTCAGCCCCATCGCTTCAAGCTGGCAGGTGTCTCCCACCAGCGCGATGGCCTTGTCGATGGCCACGTTCTCGTCCAGAGCTGGGTCAATGCTCTGGAGCGTGCGCACCAGCATGGCCACCTTCTCCGGGAGGGTCATGTCGTCCAGTTTCATGCCACGTCCTTGGGCTGGATGGTGTTGCTGTTGCCTCGACCAAAGAAGCTGCTTCCGCCTGCAGAAGAGCAGGATGACACGGCGTCCTCCAGCCCCTTCGCCAGGCCAACCTCGATCGCCCGCGGATGGAAACGCTCACCCGCCTCCCGCCAGTCGGAAGCGGCCAGGTCGGCAGCCATCTTCTCCCCGCGAGCTGCGATCAGCTCCTCCGTCCTCTCAGTCAGCTCGCGGCGCAAGGCTGCAAGCCGAGCAGTGAAGCCCGTGTCCTCCCTGGCCTTCTCGCAGATGAGCTTGGAGGCCCAAGGTCGAATCGCGTTGGCCTGGCGAGCCCGTTCCTCCAGCTCGTTCTCGTCGTTCCAGGCTTTGTGGGCTCGGGTCACAGCGAGCTGCACCTTCCGCGCGGCAGACGCGAAGGTGAGGCCCAAGCTGGCCCACGCTTCCTTCTCGCTCAGGATGAGGGAAGGCTTGTCGGCCTGCACCGTCGGAAGACGGACAGTGATGTAGGCGCGACGGACCTCTGAGTCCTTGGTGTTCCCAGCACAGCCAGCATCCACCTTCACCCGGACAGGCCTGAAGACCCGGAGCAGGTAGTCACCCAGGCCCCTGAAGACCCAGTCATCTCCTTCCCAAGACACCGTGCCCGAGATGCCCCCCTCGCGGCCGTAGGTCTTGCTGGCCCGCTTGTCCACGCGCTCGGGGTCCCGCCCCGCCAGCTCCAAGGTGAAGTCATCCCACTCCAGCTTGACAGGCTCCCACCCACTCTTGGTGGGCTCCTTCCACTTCTTCGCAGCCATCAGTAGTCCTGGATCTTGACCTCGCCCTTGTCGCAGTCGACACGGACGAGTGTTCGGATGGGGTAGAGCGCCAACGCGTCGGGAACATGCACCAGCTTGATCGGCGTCGGCTCACCCCGCCCTACGACAGCGAGGTGAGAGAGCTGTCCGCCGCGCTCCGTGATGGTCGCTGCGCTGGAAGCTGCCGGGATGTAGTACTCGGGCCCGGCGTGAGGGATGACTGCGATGGTCCGCTTGTCCAACTCTTGGTCAGGCTCGGGGTGGACAACGCGGAGGTACTCCGTGCGCCCAGAGCCACTCAGAACTCCTGCCGTGAAGCCGCAGATCTCCGCCTGGAAGGCGAACCGCACCCGGTACGCGGCGGAGCTGAGAGACTCCTCCCGGTAGTCCGTATCCAAGTCCATGGAAGGCACCGAGCCGAGCATCCAGTCCGTGTGGTCCGTGTCATCGCAGTACATCTTCATGCCCGACGGAGCCACCGTCTCCCACTTCGGAGCCAGGTGAGTGGCCGTAGACCGGCGGAGAGACCAACGGATGAAGGGTGCTCGCGGGACCCGATAGGTGCGGGGAACTGGAGGCTCTGCGGGCTTCGGCTCGTGCTTCATGGCACCCTGGCAGTCCTCATCCGTGACCTCGATGGTCACCCAGCCGGAACAGTCCTCAGAGCCGTCATCCGGCCCCGCCTGATCCTGGATGCGAGTCCGGTACATGCCCAACAAGACCTGGTGCGTCCGCTCTCGCCTCTCCTCTTCTTCCTCCGTCGAGCCAGGCCAGAACCCCTTGTCTTGCTCCTCTTCCGCGTACCGCTCTACGTCCTCACGCAGCTCGTCCAGCTGACCCCGCGCCTGAAGCAGGCTGATGGCAGCATCTCGCTCTCCATTCCCAGGCCCCCGGTACGAGGAGTAGGGAGTCTGGTTCGGGTCGAGCAGCCGGTCAACCTCGACATCAATGTCTTCCTGCGCCCCGTCGATGTCTTCGGGGTACCAGAGCTGGTGGCTCCGTTCGTCCAAGCGCTTCTGCAGAAGGAAGTGCTCAGCCAGCGCTGTCTGGGGATCATCGTGAGGGGCACGGGGCTTCCACCAGACCGGAAGCTGCACCTCCTTGAACAGCACGTTGATGCGCTGGAGGTTCCCCTGAGCATCGGGGACGGTCAAGATGATGGCGCGGTCCCGACCCGGACTGTCAGCGTAGTGGTCGGTACGCTCCTGGGCCAGCCGTGCGCGGCCTGGCCCCCCGCTCGGCACGGCCCGCCGACGGTCTGCTGTGGTCCCATAGAAGTCCTTGGGCCCGAAGCCTGTGACCATGGCGTAGGGCTGCCACGCCTTCCCACCCGAGTAGAAGCAGCCACCGAACAGCCACAGGAGGCGCTTCTTGTACTCTCTGTCGTCATCGTCCACCATCCCCAGCGTGTTCTCGCCATCCGGCGTCCGAGGGCTATGTCCGACCAGCTTGGCGTTGCCCTGGAGGATCTTGTAGACGTCATCCCAGGCGATCCCCACGAGAGATGCTTGGGCCATCCGGGCAGCCCGCTCGTGCCCACGGAAGTCCTCAGTGGCAATGTCACGGAGCAAGCCCGTGAACCAGTCCCCGTCGATGCTGAAGCAGACTTGTTCTGTCCGTTCTTCGCTCATGCGCTCTTCCCCTTGGGTTGGGACCACACGAAGCGGTCGATGGGCTTCAAGCCGCCTCCCTGCGACCCGGCCAGCAACTCCAGGACGCTCGGCATGTCCCGAGCGGGAGTGTCGTCCGTGACACACAGGGCCCGGTCGCTCTCGTGATCCCCGAAGTAGGCGAAGAGCTTCAAGCGCCGAGGGAAGTTGACGATGTCCGGTGCCAGCACCCACATGCCCTCCCTGTCCTCGAAGGCATCACCGGACAGAGGACGAGTCAACGGGTCTCGACCCTTGGGCATCGAGTCCTTGCGCCGCGAGGTCACCAGGTTGGGGACCATGCCCCCGTCCTTGAAGATGAACTTGCCGTCCTTCCAGTAGAACCAGGTGTACTCACCACCCACCCACCGCTGGCTCCCGCCGGACGAACGGGTATTCGCCACAATCAGTCCCCGATCACTCCCGATGGACATCGGAGAGAACTGGTTCACCCGTACCTTGGTAGTGACCGTGCTCCAGCCGTTGAGACTCGCTGCAACCATGTCGTTCGGGTAGTAACGCACGACCTCCGTGCCATGGAACTCGCAGGCGTAGACCGTCTCGTCCGTCCTCCACTCTGGAGTCGGGCTCACCCGGCTGACGACCAGCCAAGTGTTCCCGCTCAGCTTCTTGCCCTGCTTCTTGCTCCGAGCCTTCTTGAACTCGTCGCGAGCCCAGAGCCAGGGCGCTGTCAAGATGAGACTCATCAGGCCTCCCACGCCATCAGGCGGTCCAGCTCGTTCCACATCGAATACTCGGAGCCCGTCGGGGCCGAGGGACGCAGCGCCTTGCGGAAGCCCCCGTACTCCTTGCGGTACATGCCCAGGAGGGACTTGTTGCGCTTGTTGGCATCCTGGTCCTGCACCTCCAGCCAGCAGCTCCGCGTGTTGGCGATGCGGTCGCAGAGCTTGACCAGCCGAGCCCGCGGACACCCCGCGATCTTAGGGTAGGTGTGCAGGGCCCGGATCTTCCGGTTCTTCCCAGGCTCGTTGGTCACACGCCAGACCGTCTCCTCCACGTCGCGGCCGAAGCCCTTGCGAATCTCCCCGCGCGTAGCGTCTGTGTCCTCCTCCGTATCGTGGAGGGGAAGGGCGATCAGCACCACCTCGTCGGTGATGCCGAACTCGAAGGCGACTGACAAGGCAGCCAGGAGGTGGAACTGGTAGGGGTGTGCGCCGTAGCGCTGGCCTCCGTGCTTGAGCGCGGCGAAGTCCAGGGAGTGCTTGATGGTGTCAGCCACAGACATGGCATCCTCTTGGGTATGGGGTGATGTGAAAGAAGTTGCTGCTCTGGGACGCTTCCAACAGCGTCCGTGACGACGGAACAGCTCACCGGCAAGATTGCTGAGCCCGCACTTGGAGCCCGACCGACACACCTGTAAGGAGCAGGGCGTCAGGCCAGGGCGGCCCGCGGGGTACGGCTTTCCTCTTAGGACGGTTCTCATGCAGAACCGTAGGACGCGGGCCGCCTACACTAATCAGGGTCATCCCAGACCAGCGCGCCGGTCTGGTTCGTAAGTCCTTCGCCGTCAAAGACGTAGCGCCAGCAGTCCCGGTCCTCACCGTAGAAGGTGATGATCGCCCCCTCGGACACGAAGGGTGCCAGGACTTCCCAGAGCTGCTCGTCGTCGCCCCACTTCTCCCCCTCGAAGTAGTGGACCACCACGTCGCGGTGCTGATGGCCAAGACCAAGCTGCTCCAGGGGCGTCATCGCAGCTCCCTCTCCACTGCTGTAGCGCCACGAAGTCAGCGCAGCAGAGAGGTTGCTGGCCTCCAGCGCCTCGATGCACGTTGCCGTGGAAACCCAAGAGAAGCTGCGGGCAGGGTCGATGTCCTTGGTGAAGGTCCCCCCGCTTCCGTGCTCCTGTACCGAGAGCATGAGTTCCTTCAGAGCTGCGACAGCTCCGGGCACCTTGGCACCCCGAATCACCACACCCTCGACCGTGACTTCGACGTGGTAACCCACGCCTACTCCCCGGTTCCGTGCTTGGCCGCGACCGCGGTGAGAAACTCACCCAGGTTCACGACCTGCGGAAGGGTGAAGCTGGCGAGCCGTCGCGTCCGCACGGTGTCGTCCTTCTTCTTCGTGAAGGAGCGGGTGAGCACCACCTTCGGCTCGCCACCGTCGTAGGCACGGAGTGCAGCGTCGATGTCTGTGTTGGGCACACGCCCCAGGTCGTCGATCAGCTTGTCTTTGGTCTCGTCGTAGGCCATGTCATTCCTCGTTCTGTGTTGAGTCGTCTTCTGCTTGCACCACACCGGCCAGCAGCTCCATAGGTCCTTGAGTGAGCTTGTCCCGAAGCACCTGCTTGAGTTCCAGCTCAGCCAGACTCCGCGCAGCCTCGTCTGCCTTCACGCCGTAGCGTGACGCAGCCTCTTGCGAAGCCTTCAGCTCTGCTGCTGCTGCTTCCAGGTCACCGTGTAGGGTGGGAGCCAAAGTCGTGAGTTCCGTCTGGAAGTCCGTGAGCATCGAGATGACAACGCCCAGGTCTTCTGCCATGTGATTGAGGGCCTCTTCACCTGTCTGGAGACCCCCTTCCACATCCCCACCCAGGAAGTCCTCGCTCTCGTACCACCAGCGGCGCAAGTAGAGCAGGGCAGTCATCGCCACGGCATAGGCTGCACCGTGGTCGCCTGCCGGTAGGGTGAAGGGAGGAAGGGGGTCGCCCCCCGCCCACTCGACGACGTGGTAGTCCTCGGGGTCCATCCGCATCGGCATCCAGGTGACGAAGCCCGGAGGGGCCTTGTCCCCCTCCACCCGGCCTCCGGCCTCGCTGTCCACCAGCATGTGACGCAAGAACTCGTGGATGTTCGCAGGGGTGACCGGGAACCCCGCCTCCGCTCCGCCTGCGGGGTTGAACCTTGGCAGAGAGGTCTTGCCCTGCTTGCGCATCATCTTCTTGTTGCTCCTCGCTTTCAGCAGGTTCTTCTTGCTCCTCGCTTGTCGCTTCGTGGCCCTCGCTGCCTGCCGCTGCGTCACTACTCCCGTTCCCGAGCCGAGCCCCAGCGCGTTCAGCAGGTTCTTCTTGCTGGTCGTCACGCGCCGCTTCCTGGCATCGAGAGGTCATCCACCCCGGTCACGACCCGAGCGTGCCGAGGCTGGACTCCCTTGCCCCGCTTGAAGGGTGTGCCGTCAGCCGCGCCCCGCCACCGCTTGACCCGGAACTGGGTGTAGGTCTCGCTCTTCCCGTTCCGCACCCGTGTCTTCTCTCGGGTGTCGAGAATCTTCTCTCCAGCCTTGAGCGAGTTGACCCAGGGGCGCCAGTAGTGCGGGTCCACGTCGTGCTCGATGGGAGAGGCGTGGGGCTTGTGCTCGATCTTCACGGTCTGCGGCTCCGTCGGCAGGATGATCCACCGTCGTGTCACCAGCCGGGCCCCGTCGTAGGAGAGCGTCAGGCGCCGCACCTTGTTGACTGGCCCGGCCTTCTTGCTGCGGTTCTGCCGGGGGGCTTTCCGGCTGCCGAGAATGACGCTCGGGTCCTCGTGAATCGCAGCCAGCGCGTTGATGCAGACACGGCGCAGTTGGGAGAGGTCGATGCGAGACCCATCCTCTGCGACGGCAAGCCGGTTCTTGGCGCGAAGGAGCCGGTCGAAGTCGGTGTAGGTGTCCAACATGCCCGGCGTGTCGTCCAGCTCCTTCGGCAACACTGTGCCCCACCGCCCGTGGACGTCCTGGGACCACATGACGTACCGGATTCCGGCGTCCGCTCCCTCCATCGGCTCCACGTAGACCATGACGCCGCGCTCTGAGAAGCGGAACATCACGCCCCGGCGCCAGGGGTCCTTGTGTACCAGCGGGAGGCCCGAGAAGCGCTCCTCCCAGACCTCCAGCAGCTCCGTGGACTGCTGGGAGATGTCGATGAGCGAGCGGCGGCTGCTGTTGAGCCAGCGACCCACACCGGACATCGTCATCATCGCGGGGAGGCGGCGGTTGACATCGGCGTAGCGTGGGTTGTCCGGGACGCCGCCCGTGAGGTCGATGCCTCGCTTCGTGCAGAAGGCTTCTCCGGCCTCGGCGGCCTTGGGCGGGTCGGCGTGGGACAGGGTGGTGAGGAGCCCGGTGGGCATGTCGGACCAGGGGTATTGCATAGAGGGACTCCGCACCCAGTTCTCGGTGTAGTGGATAAAGCTGGAGCGGCTCTCGCCAGCCCACTTGGTAGTGACCGGCTTCTTCTCCGTTCCAGCGGTCTTGAGCTTCCCGAAGGCTTCCGGGATTCCCATCGGATCGAGCGGGGGGAGGTCGTCTGACCGAAGCTCCCACTCGACGATTTGCTTCGCCTTGATGGCGCCGCGGTGGGCGTACCAGGTGGTGCCGTCCGGCTTGCCGCCAGAGTGGACCATCGCAGCAGCCCAGACCGGGTTGACGTTGTGCTTCACCACGATCTGGGCCCAGGTCTGGAGCTTGTCCGCCTCGACCTTCACCGTGAGGCGCACCTCGGTCTTGTCGAGGAAGCTGCCGCTCTTCCAGCCCTGCTTCGTGAAGGAGGGGTCGTCGGTCAGCCACGGGGCCATGTAGCCCTCCGTGGGTGACACGGGAACGTCGCCGCGAGTGATCCCTTCCCGGAGGAGGCGCGGCAGCACCCAGCGGGAGGTGAAGTGGTACAGGGTCAGCGTGGTCATCCGTATGCCTCATCGGTCCTGTTCGAGCTGACGCTTCCGCTCGTCGAGTTCGCAAGCCAACGCCGCCAGCTCAGTGGACCGCGGGTCCTGCAAGCGTATGGCCCACTGCAGGACGTTGTCGTAGTCACCAGATCGCATCTCCTCCCCCACCTTCACCAAGGCGCGGTCGGACCAGCCCTTCTTCTTCAGGGCTCGCTGCACGCGGGCGATGATCGAGTTGGCGTTGCCGTCCTCTCCCACCAGCCCGAACACTCCGGGTCCGTGCCGCTTGAGCGAGTCCTCGATGATGAAGACCTCCGAAAGCTCTTCCATTGGCGTGAGTGGGTCCTCGTTGCGTTCGCGGCTCATCCTTTCTGCTCCTGTGCAAGCTGCTCCTCGCAGCGTTTGTCGTACTCTTCTGCCAGCTCTCGAAGCATGTCTCCGGGGCTGGTGTGAAGCTGGTCCTCTCCGACCTGTCCGCCCTTTGCGAGGACTCGCTGCCGCTGTTCCTCGCTCTTCACCCAGAAGTCGTAGTACTCCTCCGCTTTCGCGTTGATCGTCCAACGCTTCCAGCGCATCCCGTTGTGAGCACCCCCCGTGAGGTAAGTATCCAGCAGTCGCCGCAGCACCTCTGCCGGAAGGGACTTCTCGCGCTTGGTCTGGACGTTGCGCTCGATCCGAACATGCTGAGTCGCGTGCTCGGTGACGTAGACACGGCAGAAGCTCAGGAGCTTCGGCCGCGAGCCCACCATGGTCCGGCGCCGGTTGCAGACCTGAACCCCGGCCCGGCAGAGCAAGACGTAGAGCAGCTGGGCCTCGGCAGCGTGCGGCATGAAGCGGGTTCCCGGTGCCGCGGCGGCAAGAGCTTCGAGGGGGGTCAGCATGTCGTCGAGCCCCTTCGGGCTGAGCACTCGGAGCTTGCCCCGGTCTTCAGCCTCGTAGGCTCGATTCCCCTTTGGCTTGGGCGAGGTGTACCAGGGCCCCTTCACCTCGATGCGGTAGGGTGCTGTGTTGCGTCCACTCTGCAACTGCCGGTTGTCCATGATGGACGCGTAGGGTGGGGCGCCCCAGTACTCCAGGTTCACAGGCAGGCGATCCCGGTTGAAGGCGAAGACCAGCTCGTCATCGGCCCAGCTCGGGACGAAGTAGGCGGGCTTCCGGCCCTTCGCGGCCTGGTAGGCCGCTTCGGCCAGAGTCTCCAGGTCCGGCGTCGAGTAGCGCGTGTAGTTGTCTCCAGTGAATCGCTTCATCCAGCTTCCCCTTCGCTCTTGGCGTACTTGTCCTTGCCCGTGAAGTTGGGCCAGACCTCGACAGCGAAGCCCTCGTCAGCCCAGCGGGTCCAGTCCGGCACACGGCTGTCCGACTCCTCCGGGAGGCACCCCAGCTCGATCACGTCCTGCTGGACGTAGACCTTGCCCCCGCCCTTCCGGGCAGCCTCGACGGCTTCGTAGAGCGACCACTCCGTGTGGTCCCAGGGGAACTGCATCGACACCGACTCGCAGGCCGGGTTGGTCATCTTGCCCTCGTGCCAGACCTCGGCCATGTGAGTGACGCAGATGTAGGGCGGGGTGTAGGTGTAGTCCCGGCCCTTCGGGTCCACCATGCTCGGGTTGAAGCAGGTCCCCGCACTCCGCAGCTGGGCCAGAGCCACCATGATGTCTTCCAGGCGAGGAAGTTCGTTGGCGGTCACTCGTCACCCCAGGTGCAGGAGTCGCAGCCCCGCCCACCGCAGCCGTAGCAGCCCGTCCCGCCGGGCTCGAAGCCGCCGTACTCGGCCAGCCCGCGGTTGCCGCCAGTCATCCCGGCCATCATGCGGCCTTCGCCGCCGTCTCCGATGCTGTCGTCATCCTCGACCTCTTCCTCCTCGACCGCCGGGGCCCGAGCCTTCCTGTAGCGGGCCACCTCCTCGGGCGTGGGGTCCCAGTCCAGGATTCCCAGCCGCTTGTCGATGGCCCACTGCGCTTCCAGGGACAGGCCGTTGTAGTCGGCAGGCCGCTTCAGGGCCTGCTCCACGCTCACGGCGCACCCCCAGCGACCATGTAGGCCCGGACGTAGAAGTAGCCGAAGGAGGCGTTGGTGTTGCCCTCGACCCGCAGCCCGTCCTTGTCGTACAGCGTCACCTGCTTGTTCTCGCGACCGCTGATCTCCCAGCTGTTCTTCAGGCGGGCGAACTCCTTCTGACAGGCAGCGAGGACGCCGCCGTTCAGCTGCCCCGCCAGGGCGTTCCGCTCGTCATCTTCTCCCACCATCGACTGACGGTCGGGCAGCAGCCCGAAGCTCTTGCCGTCGTCGATGGCTCGGGCTCCCCAGGCCACGCTCACGCCTTCCGGGACCGGCAGGCCCCACCAGTGATTGTCGAACATTTCCATGTCACTCATCCTCGTCGTTGTTGGTGTTGTTGGTGTCGTCAGTGAAGTCGTTCATGTGCGATCCGAGGGGGTAGTGGCCCATCCCGAAGACCTGAGCTTCGAGGATGTGCAGGAGGAGGTTCTCCTCGTCGCCGTACTCCACGTCCTCGTCGCGGAGGCTGCACCAGTAGGTCCCCTGCCCGCAGCGGAGAGTCGCCCCCTTCTGCGCCAGCAGGGGGTTGACCAGGGCTTCCTGCACGTCGTCTACGAACCGCTGAAGGAGGCTCTCGGCTGCCTCCTCGTAGGCGGCGAGGAGCTTCTTGAAGCGAGCTGCTTGCTGTTCCACGCTCATGTCACTCATCCTCGGCTTTGATGTGTGCCGGACCCTCGTCCGTCTCCACAGTCCAGTTGCACCGGGCTGCCACTGCGGCAGCCAGGGGCGCGAAGTGCTGTCCCTTGAAGGAGTACCCCCCGCCGTCGACCCCGCAGAGCCGGTACTCGTTGTCCTCTCGCCAGTCGCCCTTCCCGCCGCAGTAGGTCGCGACGGTGAAGCCAGCGTCCTTCAGCTCCTGGTCCGTGATGAAGTCGTCTGGCAGCCAGCACCACGAGTTGGCCCACGGGAAGCCGTGCTGCTGCTCCTGCATGGACTCGTGGTCCTTCTCGTTGGCTGCCTGGACCGCAGAATCGCGGTCGTTCTCGTACCAGCCCCACACAGATTCCCCCTCGGGCTCTGGAAGCTCGATCATGTGCTCGCCTGCCCTCTCGACGTACTCCTCGTTGACGTAGTGGTCGTCCTTCAGGACCAGCCACTTGCGCTCCTCGCGCTCGAACAGCTCGGGCTCTTCCTCTACTTCTGCCCCGTCCTGGCGTGCCAGAGCCTCCAGGGGGCAGCACACGGGGACCTCGTCGGGCTCCTTGCCCTCCCAGAAGGGGTACTCCTCCCCGCAGTCGTGGCAGACGTAGACCACGAGGTCCAGGTCCACGACCTTGTAGCGGTCCTCGGGCTGGACCTGCCAGCGCTCGAAGGCTTCTGCGCTGGACGTGTCGAGCAGCCCCAGGGGGAAGCTCGGCATGTTCCGGTTCATGAACTCGTTGACCCACTCTGCGAAGGCGTCGTCCTTGAAGTTGCAGCGGTCAGGGACGAGGTCCGCGAGCGTGACAGTTCGGATGTCTTCCATGATGTTCACGTCTCATCCTCTGGTAGCGGAACGGCAGCGAGCCGCTCCATGGGTGTTGGTTTGGGGAAGTGTTGTCTTGTCTTGGGCCAGACTTCTCCGTCTGTGCAGGAAGCCAGGTGCTCACACTTGGGCTCCGCGAAGCGGTAGAGGTTGGCGTCTTTGCCGGACCACGACCTGGCCCACTTCCGCCAGTGGCAGTAGGCATCAACGTCGAAGTCGTGCTCATGCACAGCGATGGAGGACGCCTCGAAGGCGACGTAGAGGTACTTCACTCCGGCTCGCCACAGTCGGCCAGCAGCTCCAGCGGACCCTTTCTCATCTCCTCGTCGACCATCTTGTCGGTGCGGAGGAAGTCCCGGACCAGCGACACGTCGCTCTCGTCCGGCTCCCCGTCGGAGTCGAAGCCGATGACGAAGCCTGTCTCCGAGCCGGTGAAGGCTTCGGAGAGGACGCCTTTCCAGGTGCAGAAGTTGGACGGGCCGTAGTCGCTGCCGCCTTCCTGCCACCCTGTGCAGGGGAAGCCGGTCTGCGCCCACTCCTCCAGAAAGTCCACGCCTCCGTAGTTCATGCCGTCGCCGCTGAACGTCCAGACGGGGCCGTCCTTCTCGCTCGGGGTCTCGAAGTCGTAGTTCCCGAGCACCGCCCGCCCGTCCTCAGACTGGGCATCCACGGCACGGACGTAGACAGTGAAGTAGCAACGGTCACCCACGGGAAGCCCCCTGGTTGCGCTCCCAGAGACCGTGGGTCCTCTCCCGGCGGGCCTCCAGCGCGTCCAGCCGGGCCAGGGCCGCCTGGGCGAAGCGGATTCCTGGGTCGAACTCTGCGAGGGAGCCTGCGAAGGAGCCCAGCTCCCAGAGCTGCTTCACGACGCGGAGCGCCTTCAGCTCCCCGGCCAGCGCCTTCCAGACGTACTCACAGCTCACGCAGGGGTACTCCTGCTGGACCTTGCCCGTCTTCACCGGGCACTCCTCGTGTCTGTACTTGCAGCCGTGATCGAAGCAGCAGTGCGAGGGGCAGCAGATGTAGAGGTCACGCTCCATCGTTCAGCTCCTTGCCCACTTCTGCGAGCTGTTCCAGGGGAGTCAGCGGCGGGTCTGCCTCACCCCGCCAGGCCCCGTTCTCGTCGTACTGCCCGTCGATGCTGATGACGATGCGACTCCAGCCCTCGTAGGCCCCGCTCGGGTCGTTCTCGTTGTCGTAGGGCTCGACCAGCTCTCGCGTGTAGGAGAGCTGGAAGCGAAGCGCCTCGATGATGGCGTCGATGGGGTCTCCCGACGCTGACACGATGGTCTTCTGCTCGTGGTAGCCACGGGCGCTGGTGGACTCGATGATGAACTCGCGGGGCATCAGTAGCGCCCTCCGTAGTAGGTGCCGTCGTCGTCGGAATCGTCTTCCGGCTCCGGGTCGCACTCGTGAAAGTCGTCGTACTTGGCTGCCCCGCCTGCCCGGAGACCGAGCAGATCGAGGGTGAAGACAGCCTTGCGCCAGTTGGTGCTCGGGTAGCTGCCTCCCAGCCTCTCGCACTCGTCGACCATCGCTCGGTAGTCCTCCACGGAGGGCTGCCAGAGGAAGGTGACCGTCTGGTTTCGTGCGGCCGTGGCGTTGTAGCCAGGGATGGTCTGGATGAAGCTGTCCCCGTACTTCTCTGGGACGAGGACCACGTCGTCCCGCTTCGTCAGCACCTCCACGAGCTTCTTCAGGTCGTAGTGGCCGTTGTCGATGTGGGCGCTGATGTACTCGAAGACCTTGGCCCAGGGTAGGGGCTCCTTGGTCCGCGTGAAGATCTGGTGGTTGCTCCAGTCGAGAAAGACAACAAGGTCCTCGGACGCCCCTGCTTCCAGTGCCGTGAGCGGCTTCTCCTCCGCCCCCGGGCGGGGTGGGCCCAGCTCCGAGTGCTCCCTCCAGTACGCCCTCTGGACGGGCTCCGACCAGTCACAGCCCTGCTTCGCGTGGAAGTCCAGCAGCTCCGGTGTCGCCATGCACAAGATGCCGCCCCTGTACTCCTGCTTCGGGGTGCGGAAGATGGGCTCGACCCCCACGCGGGCTCCCCGGAGGTGTGCCATGAGCACCCGGTGCCGCGTGATGCCCTCCGTCACGTTGACCTTCGTGTCGACGTGCTCCTTGCTTCCCGGCTTCTTGGTCGTCACCGTCGTGGTCTGGGTGAGGCGGTAGGCCACCGTCTTCGGCTTCACGTCCGAGATCACGCGGTACTCGGCGGTCCAGGCGGTCTCGCTCCGCTGGAGGCTGCTGGCAGTCTGGGTCTTCATGGGGTCTCCTTGGGCACCAGGGACAGCGCCTCGGTCTCAGTCATCACGGTGGCGTCGAAGATGGGAGGCTGAGCCAGTACGGGCTTGCCGTCCCGCCAGTAGTAGAGCGGCAGTCCCAGCTCAGTCATGTCCCGCCAGCAGCGGTGGTAGCGGCGAGTCCTGCGGTCAACCAGGACTGTGAAGGGAACGCCGCTGCCGCCCGCTCTGAGGTTCGGGTAGGGCCGGCACTTCGGGCCTCCTGCACAGGTGTCCTTGCCCTTCGGAGTGGCGTCCCCGACCGGACTGCGCTCGACGGCCCCAGACTGGCCTGTCGCGTCCCACCAGTTCCAGGTGGCGACCTCTTTGGTGTGCCAGGCCCCCATCACGCCGTGAGGGACTCGGGCCACCACGGACAGCAAGAGCATCCCGTGGATGTAGGCTCCGTCCTTGATGATGGTGCCGATGGGCGGGACCACGGGAGCGCCGAAGTCCTCGCACTCCTGGGCCCCGCCCAGGGTGGTGTACTCGCTGCCGCAGATGTCGCAGCCCCAGTACTCGTAGTAGGTCGGTGCCATCAGGTCTGCTCCTTGGCCCAGGCCAGCGCCGCCTCCAGCATCTCCACCGTGGTCGGGTGGGGCTCAGCGAGACCTCCTCGGTCGAGAACCCGCTTGCGTTGGATCTCCGTCTTCGGCCACACCTTGTGGTAGGCCTTGGTCCACGCGAAGATGGCCCGGCGCCCTTCGGCCAAGTCGGTGGCTGCACCTCCGCGACGGAAGGTCTCTTCAAGCTGGTTGAGGTAGGCCTGCGGGTCGCCCTTGGGCTTGGGGTCCTGCACCCGGTCAAGGACGTGGATGTTGACAGCTTGGATCATCTGCTGCCCGCCCAGGACGTCTGCCAGTGCCTTGGTGGTCTCCTGCCCCCGGCGGCTGCCGTACAAGCGGTTCGAGACGCCGTAGCCAAGACGTGTTGCCATGAGCGTGGCGATCTGGAGCTTCGCCTCGTCCGGGAGGACTGCCTCCGCCTTCCCTGCGAGAGCCAGCGCTTCCAGGTCGCTCATCGCAGCGAGCAGCTGCGGGTAGTTCAGCACGAGGACTCGATCTGTCTTCGTGAACATCGGGTCGGGCGTGAACCAGGGCCCGTGGGACTTGCTTCGCCGCCCCCCTACCTTGCCCCACTCTCGCGACTCCGCGGGGTTTCCCTTCCAGTAGCCGACCTCCAGCTCAGCCGTTCCGTGCCGGCGCTGCGTGCGGTAGTTCCGGGACTTGCTCAGCTTGCCCCGGCAGGCGTGGACCGCTTCCAGGAGGTCTTGGAGATCCTCCGTGCTGTAGCGGGTCCGGTTCTGTGTGATCTCCATCTACTCCTCCCCCTCGGCCTCCTCGGCCTCCTCAATGTCAGACTCGATCTCTTCCCAGTCGGACTCCATGCAGCGCACGTGGTCCTCCATCCTGTAGATGCGCTCCAGGTCGGCCTCCACCTGCGCCTCGCCCTTCTTCTCGATGGCGGAGTCTCCGTAGATCTCCGCGTTCTTGAGGGCGTTGGCCAGCCGCTCAATCTGCTCGCCCGTGTCCTTGGCGACCTGGCTGACCGGGGGATTCCAGGGGCCCGCTTCGAGGCCCGCTCCCCGCAGCCCGTTGCTGCGCCAGGAGTCGATCTGGCGCTTGGTCCAGCTCGTCCAGCTCTCGTGAGAGACGTTGGTGCCGAGACCGATGTGAGCCTTCACCTCTTCGAGGGTGACGGAGCGGGGCTCCCAGCTCTCTCCGTCCGCGGTCCTCTTGCTCAGGTAGGGGCCGTTGAGCCGCTCGATCATGTTCATGCGGAGCCAGAACTCGCCGTAGCTCTCTTCGGTGATGCGCCCCATGCCGATGCCCATCGTGGCCCAGATGAGGCAGTTGGTGAGCGGGTTGAGCCGCTGCACCACGTCGCAGTTGGCGAGCTTCTCCGTCTCGCTCTCACCGGGGATGTACCAGGGCGAGCCGTGGTCGTTCACGAGGGTCTCGACAGTGGTGCCCATCGCCTCGATCTCGGCAGCCGTGAGCCGCTCGTAGCAGGTGGTCTCCATGTTGACGACACGAGTGATGTTCCAGTTCAATGACACAGCTTCCCTTCCTTGTGTTGGTTCGGGTCTCAGGCGGGGTTGATCCCCACAAACGCCGATAGGGGGCCACCCGAGCCAATGCTCAGGTGACCCCCAGCGGGACCAGTAGGAGGGGAGGCAGGCCGCCTCCCACACGATCACGCCCCGGCAGTCTCCATGGTCAGGTCCACCTCATCGGACTCGTCGTCAGGCTCGGGAGGGTCTGACGATCTCGGCCCAGTCCTCCGGGATGTCCCGGATGGGCCAGGACCCCACCAGCCGAACCGGCCAGTACTCGCGAGGCTGGTCCTTGCGGTGAGCGGGAGGTGCGTAGGGCAGGTCCGCGAAGCGACCGTCGCTGTGGGGCTCGTTGATGAAGCCCTTGTACGCCTCGAAGGTCATCGAGTCGAGGTCGATGACGTAGGCGTACTCGCAGAACAGGGAGTCGCCAGCAAAGCTGGTCGAGTCCACGTTCACCACCGGGTCCTCGGCCAGCATGATGTAGGGCAGCGTGCCCGCCCCGCTGTCCCGTGAGAGCTGCGGGTTGGCCTCCTTGAAGGCGTCCGAGACGGTCATGTTGACCATGTCCGAGTCGGGGTCTGCCCCCGCCGCGACCCAGAGGGCCTTCAGCGCAGTCGGTGTGACCATCCGGGTCTTGCGAGCCTGCGCCACGAAGGCGTCCAGGTCCACTTCGCGGAGGAAGGCGACGACGGTGCTGCCCTGACCGGCCGGGTAGCCGTCCCACTGGCCGTACTGCGCCATCTTCACTTCCCCGTCGACGTAGACGGAGATGAGGTGTCGGGTTCCCATCAGGTCACCCCATCCTGCACGAAGCCCGGTCCGGCCTGACCGTTGCCCTCGACCACCTCGACGTGTTCGTGAGCCAGGTCCTCCTCGACCGCCTTGTTGGCGAGGGTGAGGAGCCGGTCCACAGCAGCGTCGAGCAGCGTAGCCGAGAGGGTCCGCACCTCATCGGCCCCGACAAGCTGGGCCTCTACGCCCTCCTGGCTGGCGGCAAGCGCCTCCAGGGGGCTGAGCTTCTTCGCCAGCTCGCCGTAGTCGAGGTGCTGGACGACCTTGTCACTGATGTCGCCCATCGCCTCCGCGACCTCCGCGGGGTCGCAGGTGACCTCGATGTCGTCGGTGTCGACATGCTCAGCCAGGTCGCTCATGTCGATGTTGCTTGCCAGGTCGCTCATGTCGATGTTGCTTGCCAGGTCGCTCATGTCGAGTTCACGGGCGACGTCGTCAGCGTCGATGTTCATGTGCTCGACGAGGTCGCTGGCCTCGAAGTGCCGAGCAACCTCGCTGGCGTCCATCGCCCTTGCGAGGTCCTCGTAGTCGACTTCGACGTGTTCTCCCGCTCCCCGGGAGACTGCGCTGACGAAGCTGTCGTCCGCGCGAGCCTCCCCGACAAGACGGTCAACCGCCTTGGTGATGATGTGCCGGATCAAAGACCGGATGTTCAGAGTCATGGTTCTTCTACTCCTCGTGTGCCTCCCCGTAGGGAGGGCTTGGTTGGTGCCCCGAAGGGCGGGTGTGGCTCTCCCTCAAGAGCCGGTCAGTCGGTGTCTTCGCTTGTGCTCCTGAACCCGTCCAGGCTCTCCCCCACCGCCACGAGGGCCTGGTTGAGAACCGCCATTCGGCGGTCCAGCTCCAGCTCTTCGGGGGTGGGAGGGGCCTTGGAGCGGGCCAGGATGCCCAGCGCGGTGGTGTGGCTCTTCGTCAGGTTCCACAGGTACTTCTCGACTCTCTCGAAGGAGTAGTCAGCCTCGTTCCAGGCATCACGCGCCCTGTGTCGAGCTACTCGGTGCTTCTCTGCCTTCCCGATCGTCCCCTGCCGCTTGGACAGGATGCGAATCGGAGGGCTGTCCCGGCAAGCAGCAGCCGCGAGATTGGCTGCCACGTTCCTGCCCGAGCGAGGAAACGGCAAGCCCTGGTAGAGCTGGGCCAAGCGCTCTGCGAGCTGCTGCTTGGCCTCCGCGGGCAAGACCGAAGCGTCCTCTCCCTCAGCCCCGGCACAAGCGGCCAGCGCTTCCAGTGGGTTCATCCAGAGCCTCTTCGGAGGCACGATGCGAATATCGTTCTCTGCACGCCTCCGATAGCCCTTCTCCGGCTTCACATAGGCGCGGGAGCCCATGCCATCGTCCATCTTCTTGGTCGTGTAGTCCTTGAAGGACACACTCGTCCCGACTCGCTCTCCCTCCCCGGAGTAGGCCTGGAGGAAGGCTCGATTCACCGACCCCGAAGAGGCAAGGATCTGCCTCTCCAGGGCCTCCACCAAGGCCGCGAGATCCTCGGTGGAGTAGTAGGTGTAGTTGTCCAGCGTGAACAGCATCTCGCCTCTCAGATGTGGCAGTCGACGAGGGTGATCTGGGTGTCCGGCGGCAGGTCGTCGTACAGGCGGCTCACCTCCTCGTTCCAGTCGCCCTGGTCCTTCTCGTCGGAGGACATGCCCCACCAGCCCATCTGTCCCTTCTGGTGCCACTTGCCGTCCTTCACGAGGGCGTAGGGGACCAGGGCCTGCTGGCGCTGCCGCAGGACGTAGGCTGCTCGGTCGAAGCCCGTGTCCGTGACGATGTCTCCGAAGAAGCCCACGACCTTGGCGGCCTTGGCCCGCACGATGGCAGGCTGGGCGTGGTAGGCCTCGCGGGCCGCAGTGAGACCCTCCTGGTCCTCGTCTCCCGACATGAGGCGCTCCCGGATGACGGCGAAGGCCTCCGGGCGCTCGCCCTGCCAGCAGGCCTCCCACTTGTCGAAGTAGTCGTTGGCCTCCTGCTCAGCTTCGCTCCGCGCCCTCTCGAAGTCGATGGCACCCTTGTTCATCTGGTCTGCCGCTCCCGCCTTCGCCTTGTTGTCGAAGACCCCAGAGGTGCCCAGCTTGCCTCCCGTACCTGGCTTGAGCGGGAAGAAGCCCTTCCAGCGACCGCCGATGGAGTACCAGTCCCACTTGGCGTTGGGGTTGGTGCGCCGGACCACCTTGACCACCTCGTCGTTCTCCCCGAGCAGGACGTAGCCCCACTTGTGCTCGCTGTCCGTGTCCAGCTCCGTGTCAGCTCGGACCTCGGGCCGCTCCGACCAGTACTGCACGAACTCGCGGAAGGTCATGGCGTCGGGGCCGTTGACCCGAACCTCCGTGCCGCCGCCGAGCGTGGTGTCGTGGACACGGGTGCTGTGCCCCTCCCCGTCGCCCCAGTCCATCGACGTCCAGGAGATGCCACCGCCACCGCCAGTGCCCCCGATAGGGCCGATGATCTTGCGCTCCTCCTCCGTCGGCACACGGTAGAAGCTGGCATCGCTGCCTTCGACCCGCGTCCCGTCGGGCAGGTCGACGAAGAGCTTGGTGTGCTCGCCGTAGTCCCCCCGCATCTTCTCGGTCTCGTCGACGTCGACGATGTACTCGTCGTTCCGACCCGTACACTCGAACTCGTGGTACCCGGCCAACTGACCGTCCACATCCGCTCCAATCACAACCACGGAAAAGTGGCTCATACTCGACTCCCTCGGGCTCCTCAGCCCTTGTGTTGGCCTATTGGCCGTTTCTCTTCAGCTTCGCGGCGACACGGAGAACAGCCCCCATGCCTTCCTTCTGTGCTCTCAGGGCGGCGAGAAGCTCCTTCTCGTCCGCCCCCAAGAGGTCCTCAACTGCTTCCAGCAGGGTGATCTTCTTCCCGATGTGCGCGATGGTCGGGCCCATCCTCAGTCCAGTGCTCACGGCCGCTCCGACTGCCTTGCGGACCTTCTTGGCCTTGACCCTCCGCGCCTGCTCGTCCTTGTCTTCCACCAGGTCCGGCTCTTCCCGGATGCGGATGGAGAAAGCAGAAGCATCGAACTCCTCCCCATAGACCCCAAAGAGCCGACCAAGCACCTCCGCCACCTCCGCTACCACCTGGGATGGAAGCCTTGGGTTGGCCTGCATCGCCAGCAGCTCCAGGGGGGAGGCACTCAGCCTGTCCGGCTTCTTGATGCGGAGGGCCCGAGCCCCACGCTCCGGGTCGACAGCGCAGTCCCGCCGGACGTTGAGATGAGCCGCCTGCCGCTGTCCCTGCCAGTACACGACGACCATCTCTGTCGGTATCTTGGAGCGACGGCGCCTCCTCGTAGGGATCAACAGAGCAGCCTCGTGGGATGCGGTGATGATCGCCTGCAGGTCCTCGGTCGAGTAGACCGTGTAGTTGCGAATCTTCACTCTTCTCCTCCAGCAATCGCCAGGGCTTCCAGTGGACTCACCTGCTCGACATCCATGTCCATGAACGAGGACAGCTCCATGAATCCGCCCAGGGAGTAGCCGAGCATCATGTTGAACTCGGCATAGGCCCGCTGGAGATCAGCGCTCGGCGGCCCCAGACGGTTGGTCTGGTACGCCACCGCGACAACCTGGAGGTCCAGCACGCCGTGATCTACCAGGAAGCGCACGATGGGGTTCTCGATGAAGCGAGTCGTCCCCTGCTCGTCCGTCACTGTCGGGTAGAGCTTGCCGCCCACCCGGACATAGCCAGAGTTGCTCACTCCTTACCCGCCGGGACCGGGTCCCACTGCTGGAGGTGCTGGAACAGGGCGTCGTTGTGGATGGTGTGGATGCCCCTCCTGTCCTCCTCCGAGACGAACTCGTTGGTGTCCACGTAGCGGCGTCGCCCGTAGCGATAGTCGGGGAGGCTTGCAGCGTCCTTGTCGAACCAGACCCGGCGACCCTCCTTCGTCTCCGTCCCGAGGCTCTCGACCGCTTCGATGCCCTCCGGCAGCAGGCCAAGGTCTTCCTGGGGGTGAACCGTCCCGAAGGGCGGCCCATTGTCCCAGTGGTACTCCTCGAAGATGTAGTACCGACCGAACTTCTCACGGATGCCATTGAAGCCACCCGTCTGCTCGTTGTAGGCCCCGTAGGCCAGGTTCCGGCTGTTGATCCGGTAGACGTGACGGTGGATGCACTGCTCCTTGCGGAGGTAGGGGTTGCAGGCCGTGTTGACCTCGCCCCGAAGCTCCATCCAGGCCACACCCTCCTCGCTTCGCCAGGCACCCCGAGACCAAGTAGCCATCTCCAGCCACCAGCGGTCGAAGTCGAGGCCCTCAGGCCAAGCCCGCTGCTCCTGGACGCGCCGGACCAAGTCAGCTCTGGCCTCGTCGCCCCCGTAGCAGAAGTCTCCAGCGAGCTTCTCCAGCAGCCGCTCAGGCTCTTGGAGAGCCATCTCGTAGAGCAGGGCCCACTGCTCCCTGGTCTTGGCCTTCTTGCCGTTCTCGACGTGAATCGCCTTCTTCTCGGCATCCGTCAGCTTCTTGTCGTCGTTGCTCATTGTGCGGCTCCTGCCAGCTGTTCCAGCGGTGTGAGGGGTTCCTGTCCCAGACATGCCGGGGGGAGGAGGTAGATCTTGCCGTTGTCGGCCTGGACGAGCACCACGTCAGTGTTGAAGCCGATCGCCGTGCCCGTGAACTTGGGGTTCTGCCAGCGGGTCGGGTCATCCACGTTGACGTTCTGGCCGCTGGGGATGACCAGCTTCTCTCGCCGCCCGTTCACCTTCCTGTAGAAGGTCTCTTGCCCGGAGTCAGGGCCGAAGCTGCCAAAGGTCATGGGAGCCCACGAGGCCGTGCGCCAGAAGACCCGGACCTGGACAGCACGGGGGAGGCCCTGGTAAGGCGCCAGAGCCTTGCTCATCGTACAAGCCCCTCAGCCTGCGTGAAGGCGTCCAGCGCCTCCTGGGCCTCTCGCAGCGTCTTCTTGCCCTTGCTCACCGCCGAGACCTGACCGTCCCGTCGGCGGGTGGCCTGCTTGCCTCCGATCTCCCCGGACTTGATGTCCCGGCGCGTCTCCTTGAGTGCCTTCTCCCAGCGCGCCAGCTCACACTTGGCACTCCACTGGACCTGGAGGAGCTGGAGCCGCTCCTTGCGCCGGGCCTCCTTCGCCCGGAGCGCAGCGCCCTCGGGGCCGCCGACCAGGTCGTAGATGGAGACCGACAGCTCGTCGAACTCGGGGTACTGCCCGTGGAAGTCCATGCCGATGTCACCGACGGAGAAGACCGGACCCAGGAAGTCGTCATCACCGGGGGCGTTGACGACGTTGGGGAGCCGCTCCAGATCCAGGTAGCGGCAGTCGAGCGACGACATCCCGCGGCGCTCGCGCTTGGCGACAGCCTGGGCCTGCTCGTGGAGACCGTGGAGGAAGCCCACGACCTTCACCAGCTCCGTCCTCGACTCGGCCGGGGCGACGCCGTTGTCCAGCACCTCGGGCTCGCCCAGGGCCGTCAGGGCCTTGATGAACACGCAGCTCTTGCGGTGGTTCTCGGGTCGGCGGAAGGCGTACTTCACCTTGCGGGTGACTCGGCCGCCCGTACCGCCCAGCAGGAAGCCCCGCTCGCAGTAGGAGCATCGCCAGTTCTCGTCCTGCTGCCCCGGCCACTTGTCGGGCTTGACGGCGTACAGGAAGGTCTTCAGGGTGTCGCGGAAGCCGCTCATTCGTCGTCCTTGCCCAGCAGGGCGTCCAGCTTGGTGAGGGCCCTCTTCACGTCCCGGCGCGTCCGTGTGAGGCTGTCGTGGTCCTTCAGGTCCAGCTTCTGCCGCCCCTCCAGCCGGGCGAGGGCCTCGATGGCATCCATCCCGGCGCAGTTGGGGTGGCCTCCTCGGGTGGAGCCCACGTTCTCTGCACAGCAGAAGACACAGCGATGGCCCAGGGGCCTCCCCGCAGAGCCGTCGCCGGTGCCGATGCCCAAGAGAGCGTCCTCCAGGGCGTCTCGGATCGTTGTTCCATCTTCGGTCTGGGGCCACGGCACCTCAGGCGCGGGCAGGATGGCCATGATCTCTCCTGTCAGTGGAAGCACACGCAGCCGGTGTTGGCTGCAAGGTTGAAGGCCGACGCCAACGCGCCGTAGAGACCAGAGCCACCCTCGGGGTGGTCAGGCTTGAAGTCTCGGGCCAGCACGGCGCACACCTCAGGCCCCAAGACCCCCTCGCAGTCGGAGAAGTTGATCAGCTCGTAGAACGGGTACAGCCGACCCTCCGCGAGCTGCTCTGTCGGGGTCCACAGTGTCATGGCCCACTCCTTCAGCCTCGCCCGCCATCGGCCGTAGCTGCTGTAGCTGCCTGCCCGGAGCCCGATGCCAACGGTGTCCGCCGCCCAGTAGTGTCCCGTCTCGATCCCAGGAGCCCGCGTCGGGAAGTCGGGGTTGGCATAGACGCGGACCCAGTTGTTGTAGTCGTCAGGCTCTGCGTCCTCGCCGCTACCTGCCGGTGGCGTCCAGCGTCGAGAGAAGTCCACGGAGCCGTAGGCGGTGATGTCCAGGCCCATCTACTCGTCCTCGTCGTCGTCTTCGTCTTCCCAAGCGAAGGCCGCGTGCCACTCAGACATGGCCCAGATCTCATGCTCCGAGCCCTCACAGATGCCGCCGTCGACCTGCTCACCGCCGTGGAAGGTGATGAGCGCCCCCCAGGCCGGCTGCTCCTCGATGCCGTACCAGGTGAAGGTGCAGGTCGGGAAGCGCTCCACGAGAGCCTGCAGGACGGGCAGGGGAGGGCTCCACGCCGTCTGGAAGGTGTACTCGATCTCTCGGGTCGGGCTCTCTGCGTGGGCCTCCGCCAGCGCCTCCAGTGGACTGCCCTGACCCGGCGGTGTGCCGATGTCATAGGCGTTCCACTTCGTGCCCCAGGTGGCGCAGTTCCAGGAGTACCAATCCGAGTGGCCGTACTTGGCCTTGAGGCGATCAGTCTCTTCGCCTGGCTCTGAAGGGGCACCCCGACCTACCAACTCCGCAGGCATGGCAATGAGCTTGCTGAAGTCGAAGCAGCTCTCGCCCTGCATCAGCGTGATGAGGTCTGAGATGACCTCTCGGGGCCCGAGGATGACGAGGCGATGGTGACAATGATTGGGCATCAGGAATCCGGGGTGTGGGCGGTTGCAAGCTGCTCCAGCGGGCTCAGCTCAGGGAAGTAGGGGGTCTCGACTCGACCGGAGCAGTGCTTCGGGATGGCGACCCAGAAAACATCGCTGTTCGTGACCTGGAGCTGGTCGCACTCCGTCCGGCCGAGCTTGACCGTCAAGCCATCCAGCTCGTCCGTCGCTGTGTTGCGGTCGTAGGGAAAGGGCAGCTCCGCCCACTCCCCGTGCTCCAGCGCCTCCTCCAGCCACTCCTCCCACGCCTCGGGAATGTCGTCGAGGTAGTCAGGAGTCGCGTCCCAGACCGACAAGGTGTAGAAGCCGTCCACAGTGTCCTTGAGGTCCTTCGTGAAGGCCCGCAGAGCAGCGATTCGAGTCAGCAAGTCCGCCGTCACCTCGACGATGGCGTAGTCGCAACCGTCGTAGTGTTCACTGGCGTGGCTGGTTCGGCAGATGAGGTTCACGAGGTCTCCTCCAAGGGGGGAGAGGCAGCCAGGGCAAGCTGCTCCAGGGGGGTTCGGTTGGGGACGGGGGCAAAGGCACTGATGAGCGCCGCCCCCACGATGGTCGGGTCGACACCGAAGAGCTTCTCCATGGCCCAGACGGCCACGTTGGAGTCAGCCACCTCGACAGGCGCCTGGACCGTCTTGGTGTCCCAGACGTTCGGCTCATGCCGGAGGATGAGCAGCATGAGAGGTCGGGTGCTGCCGTGCAGGTGGTCAGCAGTGGCCTTGCCCTCTGCAACAGCCGACTCTGTGCCGTAGTAGCCCCAGCAGGACTCCAGCTCCTCCCCGTCTGCGTTCTCGACGATGTAGCCCCAGACATCACCGTTGGCCCACTGCTCGTAGGACTCGGTGAGGCTGTCTCGAATCAGCACTACGTCCCGCTCCGGGTGAGCCAGAGCATCCAGCGGGCTGTCCGGGGCCTTCACGAAGACCCAGCCGTCCGGGTCGCGGCGGCGGGTGTCATCCAGGTCCATGATGCTGATGGTGAAGCTGCCTGGACCGTGGACATTCCCGCACCAGAAGGGCCAGACGGTGTAGCCCTTGGCGTGTTCTTCCTGCCACGCCTCGTAGAGGTCGTAGGCTTCACTCTCACCATCCGAGGGCGCCGTGGGGATGTCGCTTCCGTACTCGCCCCACTTACCCTCGCCCCACTCCAGGAACGACTCCGGGTCAGGGACGTCCTTGATGTCCCGGCCGAAGCGATAGTTCCGCTGGTTGCAAGTGAGGAAGACCTCGTCCTCTCCCCAGTCTGGCTCTTCCGGGCCCTCGTCTTGGACGATGCGGAGGGTGAAGCCCTTGTACACCTCGCGCTCAGTCTCGTAGCTCATCTCTCAGCCTCCCAGCTGCGTGAGGGCTTCTTGTAGGGCAGCCCTTCGTGTCTTCAGCTCGATCTGGATGAGGGCAAGCGGGGCGTTGCTGAAGACCTTGGCCCAAGGCGGCTTGCTTCTCGGGTCAGCGTCGATCTTGGCGATCTCAGCCTTGAGGTGTTCTCGGGTCCGACGAGCAGCACGGTGCCCATCGCAGGTGCCGCAGCCAGGGCAGCAGCAGTAGCTCTCGAAGTTGGGCATCGGCTACTCCGAGGCCCAGCCGAAGAAGGCGAACTTGCCGTCTCCGAGGTCCACGCAGCCCGCCGGCCCCCACTTGTCGTCGACCTGCTCGTACTGCTCGAAGGCCACGTTGATCTGAGCGTCGGTCAGGCCATGGCGCTCCTTCAGCTCGGCAGCACGGCTCTCCCGCGTCGACCCGTGGTAGACGCAGGCACCCAGCACGATCCGAGGCCAGCTCTGGGGCTGAACCCCCGCGGGGACGGGCAGCAGGTTGAAGCTGTGCTTCTCCGCGATGGTCCCCGTGTAGCCGCCGTGGCCGCTCTCGTACTGAGCACTCTCCACCGCATCGCGGAAGGCAGCCCCTGCAGACTCACCCCGCGCCCCTGTCACAAATGTCGTAGCTCCCACTTTCACTCTCCGCCCGGGCCTCTCAGCCCATGAAGTCCTGCATCGAAGCAGAACGGTTGCCTGCGAAGCCCTGGGCAAGATCCCAGGCTTCTCCCTCGAATCCGTGCCTCTGGAGCGCCTTGATGACGAACCAAGCCACGGTCGAACTCACAAAGTTACGAGCCAGCGTCGCTCCCACGATCTGGAGCACCAGGCTCAGTCGCTCGTCGCCGGAGTACTCCTGCTCGCTCCTCGTTGAAGAGGGGCGAGCTGCACCCAGAGCCGAAGCCTCCGACCTCTCGGCCTCTGATGAGCCCGTCTTCTGCAAGGCCGCACCGGTACTCTCCGGGTCCTGACCCTCGGAGGAAGTCACACGTCTGTCCATTCCCTTTCCTCCCGCTCCCTTCGGAGCCGTGAAACATGCCCATCGCACAGGTAGCGTTGAGACAGCAGAAACCGCTCCTCACACACGGAGTGCGGCGGGCATAGTCAGCCCAGTACTCGGCGTCTGTCACGCCTCGGCCCAGTCGTTCGCCACGTCAGCAAGCCGCTCCATGGGCGTCTCCTGCTCGATGTAGCCGATCATGTCGTCGAGCACCTGGCTACGGTGAACACCTCGGCGAAGCACAGCCCCTCCACGAGTGATCAGCTCGTAGCTGTGTCGCCCCGGTGTCCTCAGCCGTCGGATGGTGAAGCGCCCCTCGGTGTAGTGCTGCATCCCATCGAGTGCCTCGTTGGCCGCCAGCCAGAAGGCGCGGCGGTTCGGCCTCACTTCGACCCCCTGTAGCGACTCCCCGGCTGGCCCGGCTCGTTGGAGCCCGTGCAGGCCAAGGTGTGGCTCGTGGAGCGGGGACAGCGCTTGTGCCCACACTCCGGGCAGACGATGAACAGCCGCTCCGTCGGGTTCTTGAGTCCCAGCTCCGGGCGATCCAGGCAGTTGAAGCACTGGCAGGGCACGTCCGCCAAGCGCCGGGAGCCCCAAGTCACGCTGGTCCCCATCCGGCCTTCCTCACCGGGAGCTGCATCCCAGAGGACGCAGACCCCGCCGCCGCTCTTGCTCAGGTAGACGTCTCCCTGCCGGCCGTAGATGCCCGAGACACCGGTCTCCTGGACTCGCTCGCCCGGCTTGAGACCCATCAGGTAGGCCCGCACGTCGTCGTCATTCATCGCTCTTGCTCCCCGCTCGATACAGCACAAAGCCGCCCAGGTAGGTCAGGTCTGCGCTGTTGTCCCCGTAGACGACGATGAGCCCCTTCCTCTCCAGAGACCGCCGCTGCCGCGCAGGGGGCCGCTCGAAAGTCCGGCGTCGCCCGGTAGGGCTCAGCGACCTGAGAACCTCGATCTCCCGGTCTCCCAGGCTCACGTCGATGTTGATCTGAACACGTCTCATTGCTGGCGGTCTCCGATCTTCCAGTCGTCCCAAGGTCCACCCCTCGCGTAGAGGTCGCCGTAGAGGTAGTGGCCTCGCTCGGCATCTTGGAACCGGATGCACGGGAAGGCAGCCTCTCCCGTCTCCTCGATGGTCTGCTTGGCGCTCACGGCGCTCTCCAGGTCCGGCACTCACCAGAAGTCCCGGACAGAGCGGCCGTTCGTGACGACCAAGCGTCCTCGACCGAAGCTGAGCGGCATGGCTTCCAGCCACCAGCCCTCCGGGATGCGGACCGGGAACCTGTGCGGGGTGGTCATCCGCCGCTCTGCTCGCGTGGGTCGCCGTCGTCTCGGCACGCCGCACAGGGCTGAGGCTCCCCGGCACTCATCTCCATCCCGCACCCTTCCGGCCAGAAGGCCATCAGGAGCAGTCCACTTGCGTCGGCGTTGTCCCCGTTCAGCAGCTTCATCAGCGGGGGGAGATTCAGGTGTTCGACGTTCACGGTGCAGGCTCCACAGTGAGGCGAGCGTCGCTGACGCCGCCGAGGTTGTTGATGCTCAGGTAGACCTGGGGTGCGGTGGCCCAGTCCTCGTAGGTGCCGAGGTTCGTGGGCTCAAAGTCGTGACTGTCCGCCTCACCCCGGTTGGTGTAGGCCACCACGATCTCGTACCCAGGGTGCCGCGTGGCCTTCTCCAGCCGAGCCAGCTCGACGGTCGGCCAGGTGGTCTCAGCCCCCGTGCCTGCGTTGTTGCGCGTCCGGTTGTGCTGCCACTCCTGCGTAGCGTAGTTGCACTTCGTCTCTTCGATGGAGCGGTCGCAGTACTTCGGGACCGTGCGGTAGCAGGTCTTGGAGACGAACCGGGTCTTCGTGCAAGAGTAGCTCTCGCTGCTGTAGGTGGGGCTGCAGGAGGCGAAGCCGTTGCCGTTGTCCTGGCAGGACTCTCCGCTCTTCACCTGACGGGAGCAGGTTCCCGAGTAGCTCTCGTTCCCGCCGCACTCGTAGCTCTCCTCCTGCGTGCCGCACTGGTACTCCTCGTAGTGGTGGTGCTCCTCGCGGCAGCCGCCCAGGTGGTTGAGCCCGGCCCGCTCCCCCGAGCCGTTGCTGGGCTCGATCTCGGCCCGCTGCCGGGTGTCGTCCTCCCACAGGCGCTGGGTGATCTGCTCCCAGGACCAGACCTTCACGGTGTGCGTCCAGGAGGAGGCCTGGACGGTTCCCGTCTCTTCGTGGGTCTGCGTGGCCCACCAGGTGAACAGGAGGGCACTCAGGACCAGGAAGGCAGCCCCCACCCCCATCATCGTCTTGTTGCGCCGCTGCTCCTTCGCCCGCCGGGCCCGCCAGTCGTCGACAGGGTCCGACTCGTAGCTCGGAGCGGGGCGGGGCTTGCGGCGGGGCTTGGCCCTCTCCTGCTCGCCGCCAGGCGCGGGATCGACCCGACCTACACCCGGGGCCGGCTCGTCCGGGAGCGCCCGATGATGCGCCCTCGGGAAGCTCGGGTGGTTCTCGTCGGCCTCGCCGTAGCGCGGGGCGCCGCAGGAAGAGCAGCGGTTCCCGGTCCCGGTGTTGCCGTTGTGGCAGTGCGTACAGAACCAGTCCGACCCAGCCGTCGCCTTCCGCAGCAGGGCGGGGTCGGTGACGGTCTCTGCGTCGTTGTAGCCGTCACCGTCGCGGTCGGTGTTCAGGCCCTTCATCTTCATCTCGCCCTTCTCGCGCGGGCTTCCGCAGCTCGGGCAGCGCTTGTGGCGGCCCAGGATGTTGGCTGTGTCGCAGTCCGCACAGTCCCACTTCAGCTCAATGATTCGTGCCATCGCTCATCTCCTACGAGTCGTAGAGGTAGTCAGTCGTTTCGGTGGCTTGCGGGTCGAGGACCCACCGGATGGCTGCAATCCAGCCCTCCAGGCGAGCCGGATTCTCAGCGTCCCGCTTGATCTCTTCGGGGTAGAGCGTCGCTACCCGCTGAGCGTTGAGCGCCGCCTTCCTACGGATGTCGGCAGGCACTCCCTCCCAGCTCGCTGTCAGCGTCGTGTGGCGGTAGTACCAGAGGCGCTCGAACAGCTCGTCTGCCTTGGCCTCGATCTGCTTCCGCGTCTTGGGGCGGGCCATTAGTTGTCGAACCAGAAGACAGCCCGCACGTCGGCGTGAGACAAGCTGTGGGTCTTGGCCACATCGGCCATCGCGTTCCGCAGTGATCGGATGCGCTTCTCGGTGAAAGAGCCGTCCTTGATGTGCTCCTGGAGTTCCCGCAGCGAGTACCAGTGTGGGGTGTGCCAGTCGGGCCCCCAGTAGTAGACCTGACCTCCCCGCTCAGCTGTCGGGTCGCCTGCCTGGTGCCACCGATCCGAATCTTGCCAGCCCTCCGCGAAGAGCTGCCAGCTGATGTCGTCGGGGACGTGGCGAGGGGGGATGGGGGGCTCAAAGTCGGAGGCGGCCCGCACGCCAGCCAGCTCTCTGAAGGCAGCGTAGTTCCGCCCGAAGGCCCACGAGTTGGCCAGGATCGGGATGCCAGGTTCCGCATCGGCACAACGAGCCAGTAGGGCCAAGGCCCGCCCTTCCAGGCGCTCCTCGTCGCGGGCCTCCGACTCCAGATACAGCCCCCAGTCCTCCCAGTCCATCTCCCTCGCGTGGTTGTAGGTCCCGTTCGCAAGGTATTGCGGCCCGCTCTTGCCGCTCAGGGGCGGGTCGACCGGAACCCAGTCCCCTGCCGCACGCTTTCGCTCGACGTAGAGGTGAATGTCACAGCTCATTCTTCAGCTCCCCATACTCAGGTGGATGTCCAGGACCAGCCCGCCCTGAGCGGCGGCAAGCTGTTCTGTTGGCGTGGCTGCCACGAGGACGGCCTCCAGGTAGATGTGATGGTGGTCTCCGGTGCAGCGGATCTGCCGCTCGGCCTCGACCACCAAGTCTTCCCAGGTGGGATTCATGAGGACCTCTCCGACGTACTCCTCGCCGCCCTCCTGAATCCAGACGCCGCTTCCCTTCGAGACCACGCGGTAGCGACCTTCGAGGACGGGACCGCGCTTCCAGGTGACCGTCCAGGTCTCGCCGTAGGTCTCGCCCATCTGACCGGGCTCATCCACGGTGTCGTAGAAGCTGGCGCTCACGAAGACCGAAGACTGCTCCCCCATCTCAGCTCCCATCACCCGAACGACGTGCTCATCGAAGTGAGCATCCTTCGCGTCGCAGCAGACAACGGCTCCAGCCACACGGCAGAGCCGTCGCTGTTCCTGCATGTTCACGAGATCACCTTCGTGTGGCTGATGCGAGCCTCATGCCGGTCGCTCAACTCATCGACCTCGCGGCGAGCCTCCAGGTAGTCGGCATCCTCCTTCGTAAGGGTCTGCTGAGCTGGTGCTGGTGCCCCCCGCATGACCTTGCCCGTCACCGTGAGGTAGAGGGGGCTGTCGCTGTCGTGCCAGCCCAGCTTGGTGTGCGACCGCTTGCCCCAGCCCCGGATCAAGGGGTGGCTCTTGTCGCCTTGTCGCTGCATGTGAGAGTGCCGGATGAAGGGCGAGTCGTCGTCCATGAGCGAAGCGCAGATGCCGTCCATCACATCGTCCGGGGAGCCGTAGAAGGGCCCGAAGTGGTGGTTCTTCTTGAGCTTGGCCGTAGCCTGCCACCCGTTGGCGATCTGGACATGAACCCGCAGCTCCAGCCGGTCGCTGTCATCGAGCAGGTCGAGGTCCCGCTTGAGCTGCAACAGGGCCTGCTCGGGGTGGGCGAAGAGCTTCACCTCCAGCTCGACCTCACCTGGGGCGGTTGTCGGCCCAGGAAGCTGCTTCCTGCCCGCGCGAGCTGCAACAGCTCCAGCCACAAGACCGGCGATACCGCAGCCCAACCCGATGGCGATGCTGATGGGGTCGATCATTCTTCCTGCTCCGTAGGTAGGGTCATGCCCAAGCCAGCGAGTCGGATGAAGACCTCCAACTCGGTCGGGCGAGGGCCGTAGCAACTCATCTTGTGGGGCCCCGTGGTGAGGTTGGGGCAGTGAGAGCACCACGGACCGTCAGGCCACTGCGGGTGGGTCTCCTTGCGCTCCTTGGCATCCCGTTCACTCTCTGCCCGCAGCTCTGCGAAGAGCTTGCGGCGAGCCTCACGGTCGATCACGACGCGGCCAAAGCCAGGGCTTCCAGCGGTGTCGGGAGGCTGACGTGACGCTCCTTGAGGGCGTCGATCTCTCGCTCCAGGCGGGCGATCTCCGTCTTCATGTTTGTCGTCAGCTCTGCCTTCGTTGACTTGATGAGGGCGCGGAGGAGGTCTTGGGCGATAACCACCAACTCAGGGGCCTGAGGAACAGACTTGCGGATGCCCCCCACGGCCTTGCGGAGCAGAGTGAGCCGGTTGATCCCCAGGTTCGCGGCGTCGTAGTAGCCCTTCTGCCAGAGCTTCTCTGGCGACAGGTAGCCCATGTAGAGCTGAACCGAGATGTCGCCCCTCTT
>Ga0315339_1000077_pt1 | contig 167205 bp, 159 predicted proteins | sample ASW17metaG_FD_204514 | JGI IMG/M metagenome (GOLD analysis project Ga0315339, IMG submission 204514) | Ammonia-oxidizing marine archaeal communities from Pacific Ocean, United States - ASW #17 | ecosystem: Environmental > Aquatic > Marine > Oceanic | place: USA: California | collected 2016-12-05
AAAAAACACATTCCAACTGATGAAGAACAATCAGTAGAAGATGAACTTGCGGCGTTTGAAGCAGAACTAGCAGCGGAACTTGGTCAGTAATTAACCTCCCTCACACATCAAACGAAATTTGGACTTTAGTTCAGGTTGAAATATAATCCTAGTATGAAATTAACCTCCTATCCACATTTAGTTAAGGAATGGCATCCAACTAAGAATGCTGAGTTAACTCCTGATGACTTTACTCACGGTAGTGATAAGAAGGTCTGGTGGGTATGCGATAAAGGGCATAGTTTTAGCACAAGTGTTTCAGATAGAACTCGTCAAAAACCGATTGGGTGTGCTTATTGTGCAGGTAAGAAAGCAAGTGATGAGAATAACTTAGAAAGTCTTTTTCCAGGGATTGCCAAAGAGTGGCATCCAACTAAGAATAATGAACTAAATCCTAATCAGGTTACTTATGGAACTACAAGAAAAGTTTGGTGGCTCTGCTCGAAAAATCATTCTTATGAAGCTGGTATTGCCCATAGAACAGGAAAACATAAAACAGGCTGTCCATATTGTGCTGGCAGAAAAGCAAGTGATGAGAATAACTTAGAAAGTCTTTTTCCAGAGATTGCCAAAGAATGGCATCCAACAAAGAATCAAGGCTTAAATCCAAATGATGTAACTTATGGAAGTCATAAAAAGGTTTGGTGGCTCTGCCCTAAAAACCATAGCTATCAATCGCAAGTTCGAGGTAGAACAGGCAAGCATCAAAATGGCTGCCCTCAATGCGCTAACCAATCATCTGAACCTGAGATTAGAATTCTGACTGAATTTAAATGGATTTTTGATCTAGTTAAGAATCGTTATAAAGTTGATGGTAGGGAGATTGATATTTTCTTGCCAAATATTAATATAGCTGTTGAGTATGACGGTAACTTCTGGCACAAAGATAAAGAAATTAGAGATTTAGAAAAAAATAAGTTTTTATTATCTCAAGATATTCAGCTAATTAGGGTTAGACAATTTCCTCTGAAACCAATATCTGAAAATGATGTACTTGTTGGTAGTAATCATTCATTAGAGAAAAATGATATTGATGAGATACTTAAAAAGATTGTTCCATTTGTAGACAACAACATCAAAGCAAAAATTGACACCTACTATAGCCAGTCATCCTTTGTTAACGATGACTTGTTTAAAGAATATAGAAGTTACTTTCCATCACCTTTCCCCGAGAACTCTCTTCTAAAGACTCATCCTTCAATTAGTGAGGAATGGGATTATGATAAGAACCATCCTTTAATACCAGAGAACTTTTCACATGGTGCTCATCATGAGATATGGTGGTTATGTTCCAAAGGTCATAGCTATCAAACAGCTATTTGCGACAGAGTCCGAGTAAAACTTAAGTGTCCTTTTTGCTCAGGGAAGAAAACCCTTAACCATGACTTATTTAAATAATATAATGTGAGTATGCCACCAGAATTACTCTTAATTATTCTTGCCATTTTGATAGGTATTGCCTTTAACGGAGCAATTAAACTTTTTTATAAGTACAACACCCTTCTAGTAATTGCCTATATTGTTTTTCTATTTCCAATTGCTTTAGCCCATTCACTCTTTCTTGGTTTGTTTGGAGATACAAGAAAACAGATGATGGCGAAGAAAGTAAAAGAACAGGCTAGGTTTGAAACTCTCGTTGAGGAAGAAAAGAATAAATGAAAAAACTCACCCATTTCTGAGCCTACTACTTAGGTAGTGTTAAGACTTTATCAGTAAGACAAACAACCACTCTACTGGTACGATTATTGCTCAGTGGAGTGGTTGTTTGCCTATGCTGACCATCCCTCGCATATATATACTGACTTTGAAGCCATAGGGGGAGCCCCTCTCTTGCTCGGGTAGATATATGTTTACCTTCACTCCCACAACAAACGAAATTTGAACTTTTTATTACTTGTCCAGTTTTAGGACTTATTTAATTACTTATTGTATGTAAACCACACTCACGACCTGCTTCAACCTTAGTTGGATCGAAGTAGAAAGTTTCATCAGGAAGGTCATATTTATTAAGATAAATTTTCATGTCATTGATTGTCCAGTCCAATAATGGAGATACTTTTATTACTTCATTAGGTCCTACTGAAACTATATCCATTTCTTGTCGAACTAGGGTTTGCTCCCTTCTGACAGCAGTCAACCAAACATCAGGATTAATTTCATTCATTGCTCGCTTAAATGGCTCAAGCTTAAATTGATCTGAAAACTCTTCATGAGAATGGTCATCAATCAATGGAATTCCATTCATAACAGCATCTCGTCTTGCAGCACTTACTAGTGGAGTATAAACAGTAAGATTCAAACCAAGTTTCTTTGTCACAGTGTCAGCAAATTTGTATGTTTCCAACTTGTTATATCCTGAATCTATCCATAGCACTTCTGTTTGTGGGGCTAATTGACTAACCATATGCAGTAACACAGCTTCTTGTGGGCCAAAATTTGTGGTTACAATTGCTTTCCCCTTAATTGATAGAGCCCACTTGACTATATCTTGTGCAGTTGCATCTTCTAATTTATTATTGATAGCTTTAAAATCTAATGTTGATGTATTTAATTCAATACCTTCAGTTTGAAGAGAATTAATCATTCCAGCAGCAACTGTTGCGTTGCTAATCTTATCAATAAGGATGAATGATCCTAGTTTTTTATTATTAGAAAACTCCTCAATTGGCATTAAAGAATCTAGTTCTACATCTAAATACCCAATTTCATTAAGATTTAAAGATTTTGTATGTATTTTTTTTAGTGTATTTACATCTACACGATGATGAATGATTGATACTTTAGCATTGACACGTCGATGTCCCATTATAAGTTCATAGGGTTGATTGGTTGACAAAGGTTTTTGATCCATCCAGACCAAATGAGATTGAAACTTAGTTTGGTTAGTAATTGCAGAAGATTTTTTTGAATACACAAGTAAATCACCTCTTGAAATATCTATTTCAGATGCAAGAGTTAAGGTAATCGCCATGCCAGCATGAGCATTTTCCAAGTCACCTTCAGTAGTAACTATACGTTCAATTGTTGAATCAAGTCCACTTGGCAATACTGTAACCGAATCACCAACATTAACTGTACCTTGATTAAGTGTGCCACAGTAGCCTCGAAAATCAGCGTTGGGGCGATTAACATATTGAACAGGTAATTGGAATCCTTCAGTTATTTGATTATTTGGCAGCTCGATTACTTCGAGAAATGGTAGCAATGCTAAGTTATTGAACCAATCCATATTCTCTGATGAGTTAACAACGTTATCGCCTTTAAGAGCTGATATTGGTATGAAGTTAATATTACCAAGGTTTAATTTAGTTGCAAAAGATAAAAAGTCATCTTTAATTCTATCGAAAATCTCTTTGTCATAATTTACTAGGTCCATTTTATTTACTGCAACAACAATTTGATTAATCCCCAATAATGAAACCAGGTATGAGTGTCTTTTTGTTTGAGTTGTGAGACCTTTTCTTGCATCAATTAATATCACAGCAAGGTCTGAATTTGATGCACCCGTTACCATGTTGCGAGTGTATTGCTCATGGCCAGGAGTATCAGCAATAATAAATTTTCTTTTCGAAGTTGAAAAGTAACGATAAGCAACATCAATAGTTATGCCTTGCTCACGCTCAGCTTGTAATCCATCCACCAAATGCGCCAAATCAAATTCTTCGCCATCTTGTGCATTTTTATGTGCATTTTTGATTGCTGATAACTGGTCCTCATAGATCAGCTTTGAGTCATGTAGTAAGCGACCAATGAGCGTGGACTTTCCATCATCAACACTGCCACATGTAAGTAATCTTAATTGTGTTTTTTGCTCATGCTCTTTTAAATATAATTGAATATCATTTTCGATTAGTTCTCTTGAATGTATCATTAGAAATACCCCTCTGATTTTTTAAATTCCATTGAGCCAGCTTGATCCGAGTCTATTAGGCGACCTTGTCGCTCTGAATTTTTAGAAAGAAGTGTTTCTTGAATAATTTCAGTAAGTGTGGTTGCTTTTGATTTAATAGCGCCGGTAAGAGGGTAGCACCCTAAAGTTCTGAATCGAACCCATTCATCAGCTGGAACTTCATCAACTTTAAGTTGCATACGATTATCATCAACCATAATTTTGACACCATCTCTCTCAACTACAGGTCTTGGTGCAGCAAAGTAAAGAGGCACAAGTTCTATTTGCTCAAGGTAGATATATTGCCAAATATCAAGTTCTGTCCAGTTTGATATTGGAAAAATTCGAATGCTTTCGCCTTTTTTAATACGTGTATTGTATAAATTCCAAAGCTCAGGTCGTTGATTTTTAGGGTCCCATCGATGCTTATCAGTACGAAATGAAAATACACGCTCCTTCGCTCTTGTCGATTCTTCATCTCTTCGAGCGCCGCCTAAGGCGGCATCAAAACCGTACTTATCAAGTGCTTGTTTAAGTGCCTCAGTTTTCATAACATCGGTATGTATTTTTGATCCATGCTCAAAAGGATTGATTTTCATTTTTAATCCATCTGGATTAGTGTAAGTAATTAACTTCATGCCAGATTCTTTGGCAGCTTTGTCTCTAAATTTAATCATCTCTCGAAACTTCCAAGTAGTGTCTACATGAAGAAGTGGAAAAGGAGGTATTGCAGGGAAAAAGGCTTTTTTAGCTAGATGCAGCATTACCGATGAATCTTTTCCAATCGAATACAGCATAGCAGGGTTGTTAAATTCTGCAGCTACTTCACGAAAAATGTGGATACTTTCAGCTTCTAATTCTCTGAGGTGGCTTATTTGATGTTTTTTTAAAGAGTTCATTTATACTATCCTTTTTTGCTTGTCTAATTATTACTCAAGTTAAAATTTTTGGAAAGTATAGTATGAAATTCTAGAAATTTAATTTAATTGAAAATAATAATATTTTTATTTCACGTAAATCATGAATATATAGAAATATTTTTTATTCTTGTTAAATATATTGGAATGTAATTGGATTATATATGCACACTTTGAAGCCATAGGGGGAGCCCCTCTCGTGCTCGGGTATGTATTAATAATACCTCCCTCACACATCAAACTAAATTTGGACTTTAGTTCAAGTTGACATATAATTCTAGTATGAAGAAACTATTCCTACTTTTAATTCTATCCTTCCTCTCAACTCAAAGTTTTGCGGGGTCGTGTCCTGATGGCAGTGAGCCAGTCAAGAGTGTCTCTGCGGATGGTACTTATTTTGTGTATAACTGTGGAGGTTCAACAACCTCTTCGTCTGATACTACTAATTCAAAAGCAGGCACGATGCCAACAACATCGGGCGAACTGTATGAATCAACTAAAAGCGGTTATTGGTTTTCTAACGAATCGTCAATGTGGGCTCCACACTTTGTCAAGCACCAATTAGTGCATTCTAAATATCAGAAATCTTATGTTGTCGGTAACTTTGCTATCGGTGACTTTGATAATGATGGTATTGATGATTACTTTCAGTTAACCCCTCCTAAACAATCTGGTGTTGACCATACCACTGTTGGACCTACTTGTAGAACTAACTTGGGTGATTGTTACTCAGAAAGAGGTTCTGTTAGTGTTTTTAAAATAGAGTTGAAAGGTAAAAAGTATTGGGCAAAAGATGTATCTGGTTTAATAGATTGGGGAGACAATATAAAATTAATTGGAACATCTCCAACAGACTTACACCTTGCGGACTTTAATGGTGATGGCAAGTTAGATATTTTTGCTACTGATACTGCTAACATTGATGCAAAGTTTACTGGAAAGAATGACCCATATCTTTTATCAAATGCAGAGGGATTAGGTTGGACTGAGTCAACAGCAACGCATATAACTGGCCATGATGTTAAAAATGGCGAAGGTTTGATTAACTTTTCTCATGGTTCAACAGTGGGTGACATCGATGGTGATGGAGATATTGATGTTATCGTAACAAGTATTGTTTGGGTTGGACCTGAAACTAATAGGAATGGTGAGATATGGTGTTATGTCAATCAAGGTGATGGACATATGAAAGTTCGTAGATGTGGCAACCAATGGGGCAAGACTGCTATGCTTGGTGATATGGATGGTGATGGTGATTTAGACCTTGTATGGGGCTCACAAACCATGGATTATGTTAAAGTATGGGATACCTGGAATACAGTGCCAGGTTGTTTCAGAAAGTCTGGCAATTCATGGTTCAAAAAAGATAAGTGTAATGGTATTTTTAATGGCATTCTATTAAATGATGGAAAAGGTAACTTTAATCAACGTGGGTTTGAGTTTGAAAATTACACAAATAGTAATGGATTTGTTTACTATTCAGTTCCTTCTGCAAAAGTTGCCGACTTAGATGCTGATGGTGACTTAGATGTTGTAAGAATGCATGTTGGTCATGTATATGCTGGAGCAGGTTTTACAATTGAAGAAAACTTAGGTGATGGAACATTTAAGAGAGTCTTTGATTTTGAAATATGTAAAGGTCCAAAAAGTAAAGATAATTGGCCAAGACAAGAGGGCAACTCTTACAACTGTTGGGCTAGTGACTTCAAGTTTGGTGATTTCAATGAAGATGGACTCGTTGATATTTACTTAGATGGTCATGATGTTAATAATAGTGAAGATAGTACTGGTAAAAAAATAGTTAAAGATGGAGCAATCTTTATGAGTACTGGTACTGGTAAATTCACATATGAAATTATGAAGCCTACATGGAAAGGTTCTTTTGATTATGCTCACAAAGATTATCCTTTAGTTGAGATTATGAAAATAAGAAAATAGATTTAATTAAAACTCTTTCGTGCCCTTTTGACCTCTTAGATAGATATATACACCCTCCCTCACACATGAAACGAAATTTGGACTTTGGATCAAGTTGACATATAATCCTAGTATGAGGAAACTATTCCTACTTTTAATTCTATCCTTCTTCTCAGCTCAAAGTTTTGCGGGCTCGTGTCCTGATGGCAGTGAGCCAGTTAAGAGTGTTTCTGCGGATGGAACTTATTATGTTTATAACTGTAGTAATAATACAAATAATGATGTTACTGGTGAATCAGGGGGTTCGACAATAGGACAATCAATATATAAAACAATAACAAAGGGCGATGCCGAAATATATGAGGCTCAAATGTTATTGAATAGGTTCCACCGCTATTCTGTAGGGTCACCCAATGGGCAATGGACATGGGAAACACAATCCGCTATTCAGAAGTTTTATCAGGAATCGGGCCAAAATTTTGACGGCAAATGGAGTTCGCAAATATTGTCTGATTTGAGAGATAGAAGGTTAATTATTATGCCTCGTTCTGGTCCATTGTCATTTGCTGAGAAAGATGAAATGCTTGATGAAATTCGATTAAAGGGTAATGATATCTCTAAGGTTGAAAAGCCCTGGTATAAACTAAATCAACTCAAATTCGCTGTCGTGACTTCTGAAGAGAAAGCTTTAGCGTTTTGCTACCCAAGCCCTGAGGATTGTGTTGATGCTTGGGGCACATATACTCCTGAACCTTCTAATATAGTAGCTGGTGATTTTAATGGCGATGGTTTGCAGGATTTGGCTATTGCTTGGGAATATATGATTCACACTACTCTAAGGAAACAAACACCATCACACGTTAGGTTTTATCTAAATGACGGCAATAACAACTTAATCTCCTCACCTGACATATACGCTTTAGGAGAAGTCCCTTTGAGACATAAGCTATACCGAATGACTGTTAATGATTTTAATAGCGATGGACAAGATGATTTGTTTGTAGGCTCTATGGGGGTGATTATGCGGGTCAAGGGTCAAAAGTACAGCTTGAATGATTTTGAGCCAAATTTACTACTTTTAAGCACAAAAGACGGAAAGATGGAGGATGCAAGCCACCTTATTCAAGGTCAAGAAAATGGCGGTATGATCAAGGATTACACTTTTTCACATGCAACCACCAGTGGCGATATAAATTGCGACGGCTTTGCTGATATATATACTGGAAACGTTTTATTAATTGGTGACGGTACAGGTAGATTTAGCAATAAATCTAGAGATTTACCACAAGGTGTTCATAGTCATCAAAAAGCAAACTCATTTGCATCAACGATAGCAGACTTCAACGGAGATGGTTGCGGAGATGTTGTTATGCACCTTCAAGACGGAATAAATATCTGGCTGTCACACTATGGAAAACATTTGCCAAGAACCTTCAAAGAACTAAAAATGGAGAACTACTATGGCAAGGGTAATATGGGATTTAACGATATGACCTCTGGTGACATAGACGGTGATGGTGATCCTGATCTTGTGACGGCAGTTACCCGAAGAAATCCATATTACAAAGGGCGGAAGATAATAATATTCATCAATGAAGGAGGTGAGCTTATTGAAAAAACGAAAACTTTAATTCAGGATGTTAGAGATCAGGATGTTAAAGGAAAGCTCCAAAATCATGGCGAGGGCATGATTCGATTAGTTGATCATGATAGGGATGGCGACTTGGATATTATTGATTCTACCGCTGGATCTTTTGAGCAGAATGGTCGTTTCGGATATACAGTTTTTGAAAACGATGGCAAGGGTCGCTTTACTGTCATTCCCGAAAGTGAACTGGTAATACTTAAAGAAGATATGTTTGATGGTTATAATTATAATCTTCCTCAAGTAAGTTATGGATATCCTATTGACATCGATGGTGTTGGTCGTCTTGACTATGTTTCATTTATGCGCTCTCCACCTAACTTAACAACAAATAACTTATACGCTTATAACACGCTATTTGGTTACACTGTGCTCGGAAGAGAAAGGCCAGTTAATGTAGAAGAGCTTATTAAAGCAGAGGAAGAAAAAACCAAACGACTTGCTGAAGAAAAGAGAATTTTAGAAGAAGAACAAGCTGCGCAAGATCAATCAGTAGAAGATGAACTAGCGTCGTTTGAAGCAGAACTAGAAGCAGAACTTGCCGCAGAAGCCGAAGATGCTGTAGCTAAAAGAAAAGCAAAAATCGCAGCTGCACAAGCAAAAGCTGCGGCAGCTAAAGCCAAACGTCTCGCTGAAGAAGCTGCTAAGTCAGCAGAAACCGATACTGTTGATACTGAACAATCAGTAGAGGATGAAATTGCGGCTTTTGAAGCCGAACTAGAAGCCGAACTTGTCTTAGAAAGCAAATCAACTATATCTACAACAACAGAAGAAACAGCTCAACCATCTCAGAGCGAGACAATTGAACCAGTCGACTATATTGAAAAACTCAAAGAGATAAAATCGCTTCTAGATGCCGGAATTATTAATGAAGAAGATTTCGAGAAAATGAAGCAAAAGATAATCGACAAAATGTAGATTATTTATTCGCATATATATTCAGACTTTGACCCCCCAGTGGGAGGCTCATTGCTCTCGGCTATACATTAATTAACTCTCCCTCACACATCAAACGAAATTTGGACTTTAGTTCTAATAGACATATAATCCTAGTATGAATAAACGACTAGCAATTTTATTTGGATTCTTGACTACTTTTTTTACGAATCGAAGAATCACCAATATTTATATAGTATTACTCATCCTATTATGTTTAATACCAGCAATTATGATAGCGGTTTTTGTGGTGTAGAAAATTCTTAATTACTCCCTCACACATCAAACGAAATTTGGACTTTAGTCCAAGTTGACTTATAATCCTAGTATGAAGAAACTATTTCTACTTTTAATTCTATCCCTCTTATCAGCTCAAGGTTATGCGGGCTCGTGTCCTGATGGCAGTGAGCCAGTTAAGAGTATCTCCGATGATGGTACTTATTTTGTATACAACTGTGGTGGAAATAGTAACAACGATAAAAAGAAAAAAGATGCTGAAAAAAAACCAGCCAAGACTTCTTCGAATACAAATACCATCATTACAACTATCAACCCTGTTTCTCATTCAGGATGGAAAACACATTACGGCATAAAAGGAATTAACAGCCATAATTTTCAATTTGTAAATGATTCAAAAGAATCAAGAAGAGGGAATCAGTATCAACGTTTTGAGCTTCGTGATGGAGATTGCTTTAACCTTGGAAATTGGGACGATTGTGCGAATGATAGACAAAGGGTTGAATTTACAGCAGAGCCTTTTCTGCCTCCCAAGGGTAATCAGTGTATAGCATTTAGTATTATGTTAGATAATGACTTTAACACCATGGATGGCTCACCTACAGCGTTAGCACAGATACATCAAAGAGGAGGACCAACAGGCTTTGCAGGAGGCTTTAAATCAAACCCAGGAGTACTGATGTTTCATGCGCAAGAAGGTTATTATGACTTTGATTGGCTTTATCTCCATGGCTCTAGAACTAATATTAAACAAACGGATTTAAAATTTCGACTCCTCTCACTGGATGAGATGAAAGACAAATGGACAGATATTTCATTCTGTCTAGACTTTGCAAAAAACAATATGTCTTTGTGGGTTAATGGTAATAGGAAATTTAATATCAACCAGCCTCCAACTGGACTTCATTTACCGGAATCTATCTTCTTTAAATACGGCATCTATCAAAGTTTTGTTACCAAATATAAGCAAAAATACAATAGAAACACCCCAACACAAATTGTTTATTATGACGAAATAAGAAGAGGCTCGTCAATTGAAGAGGTTGACTTTAATATTAATCCTAACTTAAAAGTGATTGATTAGCCTATGAAGTTATTATCTTATATTAATAAACTATTCATCCTATTGTTTCTATCTATGGGAGTAACTAATATCTCTTATGCTGGTCTTTTTGATGATTGGACAGATAATCAGCTTTGTGAATGGATGGATCAATCATCCCCCCCTAGGATTATTCAAAACCTAGTTAATAATAGGAAAATTAGTTGCTCTAAAGGGGTTGCTAAGCCTCTAACAGCAAGTGAGATACAGGTAGAAAAAAAAGATGAACAAGCTAGATTAAAGTCAATAGAAGCCTCAAATGCTTTTGATGGAAATTACACTTTTAAGCTTTTTTCATATGGAGAGATGTGGGGTTATATGATGAAGACTCATATGGGCGGAGGGTTCTTCGAAATAAGAAATGGAGTCATTACTATTGCAGCTAAAAACCGAACTCGAATAAATACCTTCTCGGGTGCAATGGTTGAAGCGAGTGTGGACAACAAGTATTACAATAGCTTTGATGGCAGAGTCGATAAAAGTGGCACAATCGTAGCTAATTTTTTGTACAATCCTTGCTCGGAAGGAGACTGTGGTGGCGCTCAAAATATTCCAGTTAGTGGTTCTATAGAAGGTTTAGAATTCACTGGAAACTTCATAATGGGGAATGGGCCTGATTTTAAACAAATAATTTTTGAGCTTGAGGCTAATTAATAAACCCTCCCTCACACATCAAACGAAATTTGGACTTTGACTAAGTTTAAACTTAGTCTACTACCTTCACAATAACCTTTCCCTTAGCTCGGCCATTGGATAGATACTCAAGCGCTTGGATGCTACTCTTAAAATCATACGTTTTGTCTATCACTGGTTTGATTGAGCCAGACTCATATAACTTTGACAACTCTTTCAACTGAGCACCATTCGGAGACATTAATAGAAACCTATACATAGCACCCATTTTTGAGGCCGCCTTAGTAACTTTTTTTGCTTTAAGTGATAATAATAATCGTACAACCTTGTTTAGGCCAAGTTGTTTTGTTGTAACGCTGTCGAGGTCTCCTGATATAGATACTACTCTTCCTCCATCTTTTAACACCTTAAATGAGTTAAGAGTGTTCTTACCTCCTAAAGTGTTAAATACCACATCAAACTTAGTGCCTTCATCAAGGTAGCTATGTTTTGTGTAATCGATAACCTTATCTGCGCCTAAATCTTTTACCAATTTAACATTTTTAGTGCTAGTAGTAGTTGTGACATTTGCCCCTAGATGCTTCGCAAGTTGAATGGCAATAGTGCCAACTCCTCCAGACCCAGCGTGTATTAAAATATTTTCTCCAGAAGATAACTTGGCTACATCAACAAGCGCCTGATAAGAAGTCAGACCTGCCAAAGGTATACTGGCTGATTCATCAAAACTAAGATTTGAAGGAATCAGTGCTACATCGTTGTCATTTGAAATCACATACTCTGCCATAGTGCCAACAAGGGCTTCGTCTATCCTTGAATATACTTTGTCTCCAGCTTTAAAGTTTTTTACATTTTTTCCTACTTTTTCAACAATACCACTGACGTCTCTTCCAATTCCCTTAGGAAACTGTATTTTTCCCACAGCCTTGAAGTCACCTCTAAGAATCTTGTAATCAATCGGATTAAAGCTTGCAGAGTGAGTTTTAATAAGTATTTGATTTTCGCCAACAGTGGGTATAGAAACTTCTTGTTCTTCCAGACTTGTACCTATATCTCCGTATTTTGTCATCATTAGTGATTTCATTTTTATATACCCACATAGTTAATTTAATTTGTTAAAAACTATTTGGGGATATACTAAAAATAAACAAGTACGCATTTTTGAGATTATTGTTATAACCTCCCTCACACATCAAACGAAATTTGGACTTTAGTTCAAGTTGATATACAATCATAGTATGAAGAAACTATTCTTACTTTTAATTCTTTCCTTATTCTCAACTCAAAGTTTTGCGGGGTCTTGTCCTGATGGTAGTGAACCAGTAAAGAGTGTTTCTGATGATGGTACTTATTTTGTATACAATTGTGGCGGAAACAGCAATAATAATAAATCTTCATCATCAACTAATTCTTCATCTGCAGCTTCAACAGTATCCAACAAAAATAACTCTAAAGGAATTGATAGGTTTGGTGGAATACATCCAATACCAGAACCCGCTAATCCAAATGATGAAACCTTAAAATTTTATCTTTACAGATATTTATATTCTAATAATATATATCCATTCTGTGCAGCAGATAACAAAGAACTCCATTGTGAAGATAAACCACCGAATTATGTGCACTCGGTCGAACCTTCAAACAATACTTACAAATTTCAATCCAATCTACGTGAAGACAAATACATAAAGAATCAAATGCAAGAAACTGCATTGTTGAGCTATCTATTATATGAAGATGGAAAAATTGTAATCGATGAAATAACGCCTGAAGACAGGTTTGGTGACATGTTCACAGACTCATCCAGATACCACTCACAATCAGTTGCAAAAACCCTTATTGGTTATGTTGCAGGTCATGCAATATGTAAGGGATATATTGACAGCGTAGACTCAAGATTAAATGACTGGCCGGTTCTTCAAAACACGCTTTATCATAATCAAAAATTAATAGATATATTGAATATGGCGGCGGGCACGCAAGCATATTTTGATGGGTCTAATCAATTTCTTAATTCAAACCGTGCGGTCACAAGCACTACTGTCCAAGACGCCATGGAAAATGAGTTAAAAGGCTCTAAAAAATCTTACGCTACATACAATTACAATAATTTAAATCCAAATATTGTTGGATCCTATATTATTTATAAGATAGGCGATGATAATTTTCAGCAGTTGCTAGATGATGTTTTTCAGAAAAAAGCAAGAATCGAAGGTGACGTTTTCTTCCTTAAAAATGAACGTGCAAAAAAAGATGATATAAGTATATGGAGTCAATTTTATGCAACCCGATATGACTATCTAAGAATAGCAAAGGCCATGTTAGATGACTGGCAAAACGATACTTGTGCTGGGAAATACTTAAAAACCATTCATGAAAGAAGGGTACCAAAAAATGGCGTGCAAGGAACTACTGGTAGAGTTGGGTTACCTTTTAGTTACGGTGGGTTTTTTCATACTGGCTATAAAGGAATGGAAAATAGACCAGTCATGGGTATGGATGGATTTGGAGGTCAAACTATATTAATTGATTTTGAAAGAGGAAGAATTGTAGCTACTCAAGCCATTCATGATAATATGAAATTTCCTAGACCAGGTGGTATCGATTTTAAAAAAATATCATATGAAAGAATAAAAAATGGCAAACCAAGTTCAAAAGCCAAACCACCTCCAGAGCCTGTTGTTGATTCACAGCAAATAATTAAGGAGAGAAATGCCGCAATAGAGGCCGAGAAAAATGCAAAACAATACTGGGACGATTATTATGAAGCGATGGATGAAAAGCTTTATGGAAAGGCTCAAAGAATTTCATCTGGAGGCTCGGTTGACGGCTCAACAGAAAAGCCTCTAATTTGCAAATGGAATGCTAAACAGTATATTGACCTTTGTAGTGACTAAGTCGCTGAATATGTTATTAGTTATATAATCCCTCCCTCACACATCAAACGAAATTTGGACTTTAGTTCAAGTTGAAATATAATCCTAGTATGAAGAAACTCTTTCTACTTTTAATTCTATCCTTTTTCTCAGCTCAAAGTTTTGCTGGGTCGTGCCCTGATGGTAGTGAGCCCGTAAAGAGTATCTCCGATGATGGTACTTATTTTGTATATAAGTGTAGTGCTGACGCTAATAATACTAAAAAGTCAAAAACTTCTAATACGGCTTCCACAAATAGCTCAAACATACTAGAAGGAAGTTTTAAAGCCAGCGACATTAACTTTCCAGGAAAATTTTATACGACAGAAATTAAGTCTTGTAAGGCATCAGCCTACAGCGAATGGCATAACTCATTTAGTGTAAGGAACGATATTAGATTAGTTAAGGGCTTAATTGGTTACGATTGGCCTGCTGATTGGGAAAAAAATAGCACCTCAATACAACCTATGCCTCAGAATATTTTACATCCAATTAAAATGCTTATGGTAGCAACCCACAACGCAATTGGTAATAACGAACAAGACAATATTAAAATTGCTAAAAACTTTTTAATAGAGTTGGCTGAAACAGATACCTTGTATGACAGTATTGGCTATATCGAAGTACAAAAGAAACCTATGTGTTATGCAGGTGGAGATGTTAATTCACCCTGTTGGGCCCATCAATATGCATTTGCCAGGGATGCGTTTGGAAGTTATATGATTACTGCATTGTGGTTAAAAGATGAATTAAACGAACAAGAGTTTAAAATTGTAGACAAGTACATTGAGAAAATGTACAAAAAGTTTCTTAAGCCAATAGAGTTTCAGGAACAAGAGCAAGGTTTTTATCAAATGGCTAACGGTGGTATAGGAATATTGGTTTATGCATCTTGGACAAATAATAATAAACTTGCCGCAGAAGAAATAAACTTTAGATTCAAAGAAATGGACAGACTCTTTTATAAAGATGGTTATATTAACAACAATTCATTTAGAGGAACTAAGGCACAATCGTATCACTCAATGGGTTTAAACATTGCACTTGGTTATGTGTATATTGCAGACCTATGGGGTGCAGAAATACCGAAAAAACTACAAAACAAATTAGTCAAAGCATCAGAAGTAGCAAATTTGGCAATCACAGATTGGGATAAGTTTACAAGCAGAAAGTATAGCGGCACTCAACACAATAAGATTTCAAGTAAGGATAGTGCTAGAACGCATACGCACCAAATGGCATTTGCACTAGACACACTAATGAAAATTATCACCGGTGTAGAACTAGAGCACGACGCTGTATATCTTCAAAAAAGACAGTGGGATATGAAATTTGGTATAGATGAAACGATTGGATTTAACCCAAATTGTATTGATTAGGCAATAGTATTCAAACAATCTGAAGAGGATAAACTTAGTCAGTAATTAACCTCCCTCACACATCAAACGAAATTTGGACTTATAATCCTACCCCATAAAGTATTCATCTATTTGCGTCAAAGGGGTTGTTGATGTAACGTCTGCACCTGCTGCTTCACGAATTGCTACAATGTCAGGACGCTCACCAAATGATTTTACAAATGATGGGTCTTTCATTTCAGCTAATACATAGACGGCTGTTTCATCTGGATTTGCTCCTGCCCAAAGCATCTTTGCACCTTGCTCATTCATCTGAGGTTCAAGACCTTTTGCCATCTCTGACCAGGTTTTCCAGCCCTTAGAAATATTAATTGTTACCAACATACGTATCATTTTTATTCCTTCTTATTATTAAAGAAATTTAATTATAGCTCAAAAAAACTCTATACCTCACACATCAAACGAAATTTGGACTTTAGTTCAAGTTTATATACAATCATAGTATGAAGAAACTATTCATCATCTCTTTCATTATATTCTTAGCAGGATGTAATCCTGGAGAGAAAGAAAAAGGTTCAGACGCTATGGTGCTACCAGGTGAGGCTATTTTTAATAAAAACTGCGTAAGTTGTCACGGTTCTAAAGGACAAGGTCTTGCTAAAGATTGGAAGGTAAAAGATGAGAATGGCTACTATCCAGCGCCGCCATTAAATGGCACAGCCCATACTTGGCATCATTCTCCCTCTCAGTTACTATATACAATTAACAAGGGTGGAGCGGAAATGGGTGGTCAAATGCCTGGATTTGAAGAGCGACTCACTGAGGAAGAAAAGCAAACCTTAATAGATTATATTTATAGTCTATGGCCACAAGAAATTCAAGAAAAATATGATGAAAGGTTTAAATAATGAAAATTATGAACCCTAAAAATGATAATTATTTCCCGCAACCAGAATCAAATGGAGGCTGGCGTTTTCTTAAGGATGCGGATGAGATAACAGATCTTACAAGTATGAATTTGGGTAAGTTAGATGACGTTATTGAAAGCTATAAATTCTTCTTTGATACTTATGCTTCAGGTATTGCAATTATTCAAAATGGACATCTCATAAAAGAACACTATAGCTTTATGACCTTGCCTGGAAGTCGATTTGATGTTTGGTCATGTACAAAATCATTTACTGGAATTGCTTGGGGGCTTTTGTTAGAAGAGAGTAGACAAGGAACTCTTCCAAATAATGCCCAGGTTGATTTAGAAAGCCCTGCCTACTCTTTTTTACCTGATAACTTGAAAGTCAGTGATAAACGTAAAGAGAATATAACTATTGGACATTTGCTGAGTATGACTTCCGGTATTGCAGGAGAAGATAAACTTGCTTTTGGCATACCAACAAATATTGATTGCGGTCCTTTTGAGCATGCTCTTGGTTATTGTGAAAATCGATATGGAAAAAAAACTGATTCTTTAATAGCTGAACCTGGAATGGTTTGGGATTATAGCGATCCCGCTGTAGCCCATTTGTCTATTTTATTTAAATCTATTATGAAACAAGAAATCCATGAATATATGCAGGAAAAAGTATTCAATCCAATAGGTATTGAAAATGCCAGTTGGGATGTTCTTGGAGGCGGTCAATTTATTGGACCGCATACATGTGCCCATATAGGCCTTCATATTTCAGCAAGAGAGCTGGCAAGATTTGGATACTTACTAATGAATCAAGGATTTTGGGAAGGTAAAGCGGTGATTCCAAGTTGGTGGATTGACGTTGCTACAAAATCATCACAAAACCTAAACCAAAATTATGGATACACTTTTTGGGTCAATACAGGTGGGACTCGATGGCCTGGACTTCCAAAAGATATGTTTGCGCTTGAGGGATATAACTCAAATAGATGCTACGTCATTCCTTCTGAAAATTTAGTAGTTGTTCGAGTAGGAGCTGGACCAAATCAGTGGAATGAGCAGTCACTTATAGGCGGTATTTTGGGAGCCAGTCGACTATATTGAAAAACTCAAAATAATAAATTCACCTAATCTTTCTCTAATCAACTTCTAAACCTCCCTCACACATCAAACAAAATTTGGACTTTAGTTCAATTTACTTTATGCTTCATTTTGCCAGATAGATTCCTTGATAGCCGGAATCAGCATCGATGGATTAGGCCAATCTTCGCAATGTTGATAGCGGTGGGCAAGGCGAATTATGCCTGATTGATCAACGACAAATTCTCCAGGTAACTGCCACGGGCTATCTACCAGCGCACCGTCTGTGCCCTGACGGGACTGCTGTAATTGGGCGCCAGTCTCATAATCAATGTGTAGGTATTCATCCGGCGCATCGTAGATTATTTGAGAGGGTTTTCCTTCCAACAAGTCGTAGGCTTCATAGACGCGATAAGTCGGATCACATAAGACAGGACAAGGTATGCCGTGCTTTTGGCTATAGTCTTTAGAACGCTCAGGTTCACCTTGCCCAATTACGACGACGGATGCACCCAACTTGATGTAGTCTGCGTATTCATTTTGCAGTCGATGAGCACGGTCAATCCCACAACTACAACCGTAATGCCGCCAGAACAAAATTAGGGCTGGACCATTGCTCCAAAAATCGCGTAAATGAACCAATTTTCCGGATGTGTCTTGCAATTCAAAATCAGGAGCTAAGTCCCCAACTTGTAATGGCACTTTAGTCCATCGAAGTCGCGATGGACCTTGCTTCCAAAGGTCAAGCCATTCTTTTTCTGCGGCTTCAATTTGGTTATCTACTAATGATGTCATACTTCCCTCCTTCTTCTGGACAAATTAATTACGTGAAGCTGTCTAACTATTTATTATTAACCAAAATCATACCTGTATTGCAACTATTGGCATATTTATTCAGACTTTGAAGCCATAAGGGGGTCCCTCTCGTACTCGGCTAAGTATTAATATACCCTCCCTCACACATCAAACGAAATTTGGATTATATTTTAATCAAAAGGTGAGAGACCTACCCCTCTTTAACCCATTGCTTGAAGTTTAAATGGTGTTCTTACTACACCCATCTCTTCGGCTATTTTTTTAGCTTCGTCCGAGTTAAACATTGCCATCATGCCTGCTGGGTCAAAGACATCAACGACAACAATAGCGGTATGGTCATCTACTTTGCCTACTTTAGCATTTCTTGAGAATTGTGCTCTCATATCAGCCAAGTCATCAAAACCTTTTTTCCAATCATCAAACGTTCCATTATTGATTTCAATCATTACCATTGTGTTCATTATTTTTTCTCCTAAGTTTTCTAATAGTAAATTTTTTTTTAAGATTGTGTAAACTCAGTATATACCTAGTTGCTAATTTAGGTCAAGTTGAAATATATTCCTAGTATGAAGGAACTTCCCATCTGTTCCCATCTGTTCCATTGGATAATTAACTCAATAAATCATCAATAGCTTTGCCTATATCGGTGAAGAATCCCTCGTCTTTATGAAGTTCTTCTTTCTCCTTTTTTAGCCATTGTTCAATGTCACTTTCGAACCATCTATTATTTCTTCCATATTTTTTTGGTGGTGGAAAATCACCCGCTTCTATCATTTGAAATAATCTAGTTCTTTTAAAGCCAACAATCTCGCTTACTTGTTTTTCAGTTAATAGCTTATCCATTATTTAATTATATACCTCCCTAACACATCAAGCGAAATTTGGACTTTCGTCCTAATTGACTTATAATCCTATACACAATATTTAAATTATAAAAATTAGGAGAAAATTATGAATATATGCGTCGTATCAACTTTTGACGGTAACACTGATGACTATATGGAAATGTTTAACGCTACAAAAGAAAAGACAAAGGAACTTTATGGCAGATTATCATTTAGGCATTATTAGAGAGGGAAAAGTAATGTTAATGATGCAAATAACAGATATGGAAAAAATGCAAGAAGCAATGACCTCTGATGAAATGAAGGCTTGGGATGAAAAGTTTAATTGTGTTGATGAAGTCTATTCTTTAGAAATAATGAATTAATGAAAAAACTACTCCTGTTTGGAAACAAGGAGATGGTGAAGTTAAATTCAGTGGATAAAAATGACACATAAAGTGATTACCTGTTTTTTTTGTTTTGAACAGTTTGAAGTTTCATTAGAAATCGGTACATCTTTTACTGGGAATATCACTGAGATTTATGATTGTGAGATATGTTGCAATCCAAATAAACTCGATTATGAAGTTTATGATGGTGAAATAAACATAAATAATGTTGGTGATGGAAATGAATGAATTCACCTACACATCAAACGGAATTTGCTACATTGATATTTGTTTAGCCATTCCTATATGTATAACTGTAACCATTAAGAGCTGGCGCTCCACCAAGATGAGCATAAAGAATATTTGAGCCTTCTGGAAAGAAACCTTTTTTAACTAAATCAATCATTCCTTGCATGGATTTGCCTTCATAAACAGGATCAGTAATCATTGCTTCCGTGCGAGCTGCTATACGAATAGCTTCATTGGTTTCATGGCTTGGTACTCCATATGCAGGATAGGAATAATCTGGATTAATGACAATTTCATCATCACGCACTTCACGACCAAGATCCACAAGCTTAGCAGTTTGATCAACAATGCCACGTACTTGAGTACGTAACTGATCTATAGTGCCAGATCCGTCAATACCTATTACACGGTCAGCACGATTATCGGCTGCGAACCCAACAATCATTCCGCCCTGTGTAGAACCTGTAACAACACAGACAATAATATAATCAAATTTGATGCCCATCTCTTGCTCTTGTACTCTTACTTCCTCAGCAAAACCAACATATCCAAGGCCGCCATATTTATGAACAGATGCTCCCGCAGGAATAGCATAAGGAGTTCCACCTGAGTCACGAACTGACTGCATCGCATCTTCCCAACTCTTACGAATTCCAATATCAAAACCCTCATCAACTAGACGAGAGTCTGCCCCCATTAATCGTGTCATCATAATATTGCCAACTCGATCATAGACAGCATCATCATGTGGCACCCAGCTTTCCTGAATAACAACACATTTCATACCAATTTTAGCTGCAGTTGCTGCAACCATTCGCGTATGGTTTGATTGAACACCACCAATAGAAACCAGAGTATCAGCACCTGATGCAATAGCATCTGGAACTATATATTCGAGCTTGCGTAACTTATTACCACCCATAGCTAAACCAGAATTACAATCATCACGCTTAGCGAATATTTCCACCTTACCGCCGATAGCTTTTGTAAGTCTTGGTAAATGCTCAATTGGAGTTGGACCAAAAGTCAAAGGGTAGCGTTCAAATTTATCTAAATTTATCATAGGAAATCTTTTAAATAATTAATATAATTTTTCACATAGATTAGCATAAATCCCTCACTCATGAAACAGAATTTGGACTTTAGTTCAAGTTGATGCGTAATCAATATGTTTAGATGTTGATGGCGCGTTACCTGCAGGTAGTACAGAGTAGAAAAATGTTACTCGCTCTTGAGCTATATAAACAATATCTGTATTACGTGGCACCCATAGTACGTCTCCAGGACCAGCTTCGTATATTTTGTCACCAACTTGTAACTTGAACTGTCCCTCGAGTATGTTAATGACCTCATCATAAGTTATATGCCAAGGTATAGAGCAATCTTCAAAAACGCCAATCCCAGCTCCCAGTTTATCGGAAAACGACACATTGACTAAACCGATTGTTTTCATGCCGTTCACAGGCTCAAGGTCGAGGTCTTTTTTACGGAATATCTTTGTTTCTGACATAACGGTCTCTCCTTATTGAGTATTTAATACTTTGTAATTGTAATAGTTATATTCGAGGAGGTGATATAAAAAAATAGTAGGCATATCTCGTATCATATTTATTCAGACTTCGATACCCATAGGGGACCCCCCTCTCGCACTCGGCTGTGTATTAATAATCACTTCCTCTTGAATCAGAGAGGATTTGGACTTTAGATCAAGTTGATATACAATCATAGTATGAAAAAAACACCAGATGAAGTGCAGAATAGAAAAGGAATAGAGCAAAAATTACTAGAGCGTATAAAGCTTTGTAAGTTGCCACCTCTTCAAAGACGAAGTTTGCCTTTCGAATGCTATTGGGAAGACTCAATCTTGATTCAAGAGCAAAAGCTTATTTTTTCCAACCAGTGGCTCGGGTTGGGAAGGGCTGATAGATTAGAAACTCCTGGAGAATATGAAGTGTTTGAGCTTTGTGGTCAAGCCTTAGTTTTGATTCGTGACCAAGATAAAGTATTGAGATTATATGCAAATACTTGTCGTCATAGAGGCGCTAAACTATTGGATGGAACTGGTCAGTGTCAAGCTATCAGCTGTCCTTTTCACGGCTGGACATACACACTGGATGGCAATTTAAAGTATGCTAAAACAATGTCAGAAAACCCTAATTTTGACTTTTCAGAGCACTCCTTAATTGAATATAAATTAAAAGAATTACAGGGTTTTCTGTTTGCTTTCCTTGGAAATCATCCAACAGATTTAGATACTCAACTTGGTAATTTTTCTGAATTACATCAGCCTTGGCCTCTGAATGAATTAATTACAACTAGGTGTGAAGTTTTTGAGGTGCAGTGTAATTGGAAAGCATTTTTAGATATTTTTAATGAATACTATCATTTGAATAATATCCATCCAACCAGTATCGATAACCTTTACAACAAGCCTGAAGAATCAGATAGAACAACCGGAGATTACGCAAGTCAGTTTGGATTTACCACGGGTACAGGGGCATTACTAGAAGCTCATCAATCTAACGCTTTGCCAAAAATGGAAAATTTAGAGGCTCCTTGGAATCTTGGTGCCAGATATAGTTGGGTTTTTCCAAATATGACTTTTGCAGCAAGTCAAGAAGCAATTTGGGTTTATGAAGCAAACCCAATTACTTCAGAGAGCTGTCAGGTTAGACAAAGTATTTGTTTTCCAAAAAATACAACAGAGCTTCCTGATTTTAAAGAAAAATCTCAAACTTATTATCAGCGACTTGATGATGCGCTAGATGAAGACATTGCCGCACTAGAAAATCAACAGAAGGGTCTTAATAAATCTTCTTCTCTTCAGGGACAATTCTCAACATTAATGGAGGCAAATGTTGCAACTTTTGCTCTATGGTATGCCAATAAAATTGTTTAATATGTATAGATTATGAAAAAACTACTCCTACTCTTTATCTAAACAACTTTTAATCTACATCTACCCTTCATATCCATAACCTAGAATGTTGGTTATGAAGAAGGCACTCCTCTCAATACTAACCTTAATCATTTCCTTTGGTGCTAATGCCGACCTAGAACAAGCTATCGCTTATGCTGAAGTAGGAGAGATAGATAAAGCACATATGGAACTTTACAACATCAGTCAAAGAGCAATGAGTGGAAATCCAAAATCTATGTGTGAGTTTGGAACGATGTATAAGAAAGAAGGCTACTGGATTGTTCAAAGTGATGAAGATGCTTCAGAATGGTGGCTTAAATCAGCTGAAATGGGTTACGCTCCCTGTCAGTTTAGTATTGGCGCTGCTTATCTAATTGGTTCAGGAGTTGAAAAGGACTTATCTCAAGCAAAGAGGTGGTTACAACTCGCGGTAGATAGCACCTACGAGAAATACAGTAGGTCTGCTAAAGTACTCTATGCCGCTCACGAACTAGATAAAGTTCCAGATGAACCAATGGATATTTACTACAAGATGCCAACCTTTCTATTAGATGATTAAGGTTTCTCCTAAAGCCAAAGTGAGATTGGCATAAAGTAAGATAGCAAACTCTCTCACATTAAAGCTAGTAAGACGCGTCGGCTTTGATTGTTTGCTATACATTATTACCTCCCTCACACATCAAACGAAATTTTGAATGTAAAGAGCCACTTTGTAGCTTTTAGACTATCTTTTTGAGTTTGCCATTATCATTTGTATTATTGCTTGATTATTGGTTCGCGTGGGCAGTGAGTGATAATTTCCGGAGCACCAGTTGTAATTATTGCTGTCTCTCCGACAGCCATAGAAAGACCTGTTTTACGATCATTCAATATCATATGAGTAAAAAAAGTCATATTTTCTTCCAAAACTAATGGATTACCCTCGAAAATTAGTGGTTCTTCCATCCATGTAGGTGGCCACATAGCACCCATTGTATAACCAGCAACTGTCAAAACCGCATCGTGTTCATTGTGATCTTCCAGCGTAGCTTTATAGATATTGAATAACTCACCCACAGTAGTTCCAGTTCGCAGTGCCGCCTGAACTGCATCAAGGGCAATTACACTAGTTTTATGCATTTTAAGATGTCGGTCATTAATCTCAGGACCAGTAAGTACTACACCCATACACGCCACATGGTAATGCCTATACCCAAGTCCAAGCTCGAGTGTGACTTGATCATTCTCCGAGACATTTTTGCGTTTTGTTGTATAACGAAGGTTTAAGGCAGAATCACCACTTCCAAAAGGAGGAATATGGGCAGGTAAGTCTGCATCAAGCTGAAAAAGCGTGTCATAAAAAGTAGCGTAAATATCACCTTCAAAAGCTCCGGGGTAAGTAACCTCGATAACCTTATTCATAACAATATCCATAATTTCGCCAGCCTTACGAAAATAGCTCAACTCCTGTGGACTTTTTACCAAACGAAGTACGCGTATGAAATCGGGTGCAACTGTCAGGTTACACCAGCCATCTAATATTTCTTTAGTCTCCAAAAATAGACGTGGTGTCAGACCCATTGTATCTACTTGGATGCCAATTTTTTTACCTTCCATACCAAGTGAACGAAGCATATCTTTAATATGCTTAGCACGGGTTGAGCCCTCTGTATCAGGAGAAATGCGTATATCCTCGCAGATTGATGAATAGGACAGATTTCCTAAATCAGCTGGACGTGCAAGGTGAGTCAAAGCACCATCTGTACCGATAAACATAGTGCCAAAAATGCAAAAACCATCACTTTCATATCCAGTTAGCCAATACATATCTTCGATTTTGAATATCAGTAAACCATCCAGTTCAAGCTCTTGCAAAAGTTTACGTGTTTTTTTCTGGCGCTTCGAGAATTCTTCTCGACTGAAATGGATGTAGGGTTTAGGCATCGTTTGTTCACACTCTATTTAATACATCGAATTGTACCACCCTTTTTTCCCTCACACATCAAACGAAATTTGGACTTTAGTTCAAGTCGACAGTTAAGAAAATTAACTCTGGATAATTCATTTTGTAATTGAAACGATTGCTTTAATCTAACTCTGTTCTTCTTATAGTGAATATGCCCAAGATAACCAAAACTAGGCTATTAATCATCCATAAAGGTGCCACAATGCTGTCTCCACTGTTTGATAACTGCTCAGGACTCAAGATAGCAAGATAAGCAAACATTACAAAGGAGGCAAGTGATAATAAACCCGATAGCCAATTAGGGAAAAGGTTGGTACATAAATATCCTAATCCAGTGAAGAACATTCCAAGATACATAATAGACCAACCTGTCCAGGCAATCGCTTCTCCAATTGAATTAGATTCAGCACTTAGTTCTGCACTATTTATAGCATCTGAAACAAGTCCCATACTCAAACCAACAACTATTAATAGTAACCCAGAGTCAATGTATGTCTGAACTTTTATAAAAGCATTTTTTTCAACATTTCTTGTCATCATAAAGGCCAGTGGGATAGTAACCAATCCATAAGCTGCAATTTTTTCTGTATGACCCTTACTTAGAAGACCTGTGTCGCCTAGAAGTATATAAACAGCGATTGAACCGAGACCAGCGATTATGAAGAGTATTCCATTAACCATTTTATCCGTCATAATTTACCTCCCTATTAATTAAATTATCATTCTAAATACACATAAAGAATGGTACCTCACACATCATGCACCAATATTGGAAAGATAGGAAAGTGAAAATTCACCTTCCAATATTTCTTCCATAAAGTCGCCAAGTCCATTATCCATTCTAAAATTCAGATATGCTTGATGTTCCTCTTTTGTATCCCACTGTTCGTATAAATATATTGTCTTGTTATCTTCATCAACCAAAAGTTCGATATGCTTAAATCCCTTGTGCGTTCTTGTCACTGAAAATCCATCATCACCTTTTGCCCAATCAATAAGCTTCGACGCTCCTTCTTCATGACACGGACACTTAGCAATTACATAAATCATTTTTCACTCCTAGAAATATTATTCAAGAGATTTAATTATAGCTCAAAAAAAACTCTACCTCTCACACATCAAACAAAATTTGGACTTTTATTCTTTATAGTTACATACTGAGTTTAAAATAACACGTAATTATTTTTTTATTTCTATTATTAAATAAAGTTAAATGGCCTATGTAGTAAACGATAATTGTATCAAATGTAAGCACTTAGATTGTGTTGAGGTATGCCCAGTAGATTGTTTCTACGAAGGCGAAAATATGCTGGTTATTAACCCAGAAGAATGTATTGATTGTGATGTATGCGTGCCAGAATGTCCAGTTGATGCTATATTGCCTGATTACGATCCAGCTTCAGATAAGTGGGTAGAGTTCAATAGAAAATATAGTACTGAGATGATGTGGCCAGTTATTACTGAAAACGGAGACCCAGATCCAGAACATGAAACATATCACCCAATTAATTTTCCAGATGGGAAGATGCATTTATTTTCTGAAAAACCCGGCAAAGGAGACTAGGTGAGATTCCATCTTTTGCTTGGCTATATATTAATAATCACTCCCTCACATATCAAACGAAATTTGGACTTTTTGTCTCACTAGTTTTATACTGAAATTATAAGAATTACATGTTAGAAAAAAAAAGTTTAAAAGATGCATATTCCCTAAAGACTCCTGAAGATTCTATAAATCTATATAGAAGTTGGGCTTCTACATACGATAGTGAATTTGCTAAACAAAATGACTACCGCTCTCCTTTAGAAATAGCTAAATATTTTGACAAATATTCCAATAATAAAGACACTCCAATTCTAGATGTTGGTGCAGGAACAGGTCTCATTGGAGAGTGTTTAAATGTAAACTCAAGAGAACTGGATGCTATTGATATTTCTCCTGAAATGCTAAATATTGCTAGATTAAAAAATTGCTATTCAAAAATAATTGAGGCAGACCTTACCAAAAGATTATTGATAAATGATAATCACTATGGAGCAATTGTCAGTGCAGGGACTTTTACTCATGGTCATGTCGGGCCAGATGTATTAGATGAACTTTTAAGAGTCACCAAATCTGGTGGTCTTTTTGTTTTTACAATTCATTATAAGTTATATAAAAAAGCTGGATTTGATAAAAAATTTTTAGAGATTGAAAGGAGTATAACCAAGCCTAATTTTCATGAAATATATGCCTATGGCAATAATCCAGACAAAGATCATGGCAGTGACAAAGTAATTATCACGGTATTTAGAAAAAAATAAATTAGAGATTTTTATATCTTCTGTTACTGTTCATACCCCTAAAATAATGCAGGATTTACAGGTGATGCAGCCGTCAAACCTCCATCCACTGTAAACATCTGCCCAGTAATGTAAGAGGCATCATCTGAAGCTAGCCAGTAAGCCATATTAGCGATATCAGACGGTTGTCCAAAACGACCAATATAGTGCCTTGCCAAAGCGTCTTTTTGTGCCGCCTCTGGGTCATCCGCTAATTCAAAAGCAGCGTCTGCCATGCCAGTCATAATCCAGCCGGGACAAATAGCATTACAGCGTATACCCTGTTTTCCATGATCAACAGCTATCGAACGTGTTAAGCCGTGTACAAATGCTTTTGAAGCATTGTAAAGCGCCATTTCAGGGTCTGCTGAACGGCCACTAATGGAACCAATATTAATAATTGATCCACCGTCTGATTGCACCATTAGTGGAATAAAAGTTCGGCAGCAATAAAAAACCCCTTTGGCATTGATACCCATCAACAAATCCCAATCGTCGTCTGTGCTGTCAACAACCGTTTTTTCAATTTGTATGCCGGCATTATTAACCAATACATGTAATGCGCCGTACTTAGAGATAATTGCATCGCGCAGACCCTCAACTGCCTCAGAGTTGGCAACATCAGCAGTGTACCAATCAACTGCCGCGTCTAAATCATCGGGCCGATTGTTGCGTCCACAGGTAATAACGCTCATATCCTCTTTTAAATAACGATCAACTATGGCGCGACCAATACCTCTTGCGCCTCCGGTAATAAGGGCAACCTTGGTGTTCTTTGCAGTCATTTTCTCTCCTGTTATAAACGCATTTGTTGAACTTGCGCACTCAAACCCCCGTCGAGCACCCAAAGTTGGCCACTGGCATAACCCGCTTCATCGCCAGAGAGCCAACTCACTAAGCTGGCAATATCAGCCGGTGTGCCATAGCGGCGCATTGGATGGATGTTACGTACCTCTTCTTTAAGACTTTCAATATCACCCTGTGACCCGAAAAAACTTTGCAACATTGGCGTATCAATATAACCTGGGCAGATGGCATTGACACGGATGTTTTCAGGACCGTAGTCACAAGCCATTGCTTTGGTAAGAGCATGAATTGCACCTTTAGTTGCGCAGTAAGCAGACAGTTCAGGGTCAGCAATAAATCCATCATAAGAGCCAAAATTAACAATCGAGCCGCCGCCAGCTTTTCTAAGTAGTGGAATAGCATATTTAGATACTAGAAAAGTGCCAGTTACATTGATTGCGAAAATCTGGTTCCACTGCTCAAGCGAAGTATTCTCAATGTTACTTTCTATTTCAATCGCAGCAGTATTAATAACAATATCCAGCTTGCCATACTCGCTACTTATTTTTTCCATTAGTGCTTTAACATTAGATTCGTCAGTAACATCCAACAATTCAAAGTCAACATTGATTGGTAGTCCACCTTTGCCTTTTACTAGGTCTGCAGAAATAACACTAGCGCCTTCTTTGCTGAAACGCTCACAAATGCCACGACCAATGCCGCCACGCCCTCCTGTGACAATGGCGACTTTTCCCTCTAATTGAGTATTTGACATAATACAAATCCTAATAAAGTAAAAATAACAGGTACATACACTATTGCGATAAAGCGTTATTTTGCAACTGCTTTTGTATAAGCATCCAGCACTAAGCCATGAAAATGATGAACACCATGCTCACTTAAACCCGAGCCTGATGGATCGTAAACAATTCGACCGAATTCAAAAGCAGGTGTTTCCATGCCGCGCTGAATACTCTCAACGAGAGCAACATCTTCCTGTTGCAAAACATCGTTAATATAATTAATTGCCTCTATTTCTTGAGGCGACGGATCAGCTGTTTCAAAAAAGAAATCATAGGTTTCAATCGTACGGCTTGGTCCAACAGGGATGATATTTAATACCAAAAAATTACCTCTACCAGGGTAGCGCATTAAACAGGTGTTTGGCCATAGCCACCAGACAGCATGGTCGTCAACGGTCGCACCTTCAACGCTGTATGCTGTGTTATTTGCGTTACTGCCTTTAGCCATATGACTTGAATAGATGCCATTTGTCGTCACTTTATAAGTTTCGAATTGCAATAGGCTGCAAAAGTCTTTATGTGCGGTTGGGCAGTGATAACATTCGAGAAAATTATCAATAACGTTCTTCCAATTGGATTTAATGTCAAAGGTTAAACGATGAGCGAATGTCAAATCATTTACATCAGGTACAAATTTGCTAATTTCTTTTGCCAAATCACCAGATTGTTTAGCTAACGAAGCCGCATTAGGATCAAGATTTACATAGATAAAACTACAAAATTCTTCCACTTGCACTTGGTTTAGACAGATTTCCTCTTGATTAAATTCTTCAAGATGCTCGGTATGACGGGCACTACGAAGTTCACCATTTAGATCATAACACCAGGCATGATAAGGGCAGACAATCATCTGAGTTTTACCTTCCCCTTGAAGCAATTCGTGGGCACGGTGTTGACAGACGTTATAAAAGGCACGCAAATCACCATCGATATTACGCAACAACAAAATACTGTGTCCTACGATATCTTTAACGAAATAACTACCTGCTTCGCGTAGTTTTTCTTCATGACAAGCCCATTGCCAAGTTTTCTGAAAAATAGCGTGTCGCTCTACTTCTAGATACTTTTCATCAGTATAGCAAATGGCGTGCAATGATGAAGACAACTGAGGCTGATCCGCTACATATCCTTTACTAGCTATTACAACGTCTGTCTTATCAAGCATTTTTCCCATAACACCTCCGTTAAAATTTTATCCAAAGCCACCGAGTTATTTAAGTATGATTTTTTGTTTAAATTAATGTTAGTTTAACAATGTTCGAATGGTAATTATGAAATTCATTCATTTAACTCGACCATACATTAATAATACCTCACTCACACATCAGAGAGGATTTGGAATTTAGTTTAAATTGACTTATAATCCTAGTATGAAAAAACTACTCCAACTTATATTCTCATTAAAGAAGGCAAAAAAACAAGCACAATTTGACAAACTTGTTGACGAAGAGAAAACATTAAAAGATTATAGATTGTTGGCAAAGCGTTTTAGGTCAGACCAATTTACATCAAAGGATATGATAGAAGAATTTAAAGCCAATCCTGAATTTAAAGATTGGTACTTCAAAAATTATATCGCTCTAGAAAAATGGAGAAGTATATGAAGAAACTACTCCTACTCTTGTTACTATTTTTTTACAATACTCAAACTCCTTGTGATATAGATAACGCTTCATGTCAGTGAAATAAATACTACCCCTCACACATCAAACGAAAATTATGACTAATCTAAAAAGCTATTACTTCGCTTATGGATCAAACTTATCAAAGGAGCAAATGGCTCTTCGTTGTCCAGACTCAGATTATCTGATTTCGGGAAGGTTATCGGGCTATGTTTGGTTGATTAATAGTTGGGGCTATGCGAGCATTAAGTCTTCTCCGAATGCCTTTGTTTTAGGGGAAGTATTCACCTTAAGTGAAAAGGATATTGAATATTTAGACATCTACGAATGTGTGGCTGAAGGCATGTATGATAAGTATATTTTGAGCATTCAAACGGAAGAAGGACTTTTTGATTGTTTAGTTTATATTGCTTCCAATAATGACATTGGTAAACCTCAAGTTGAGTATATTGAAAGAATAAACGCAGGCATTAAGAGTGCCAATCTGCCTGACGATTATGTCAAGCAATGGATTAGGACTTTTGTGCCAGAAAATTAATTAGTAAAAATATAAAAAACCTACTATCCCTCGCATATATACAGATTTTGAATACCACAGGGGGAGGGGACTCTCCTCGCTCTTGGTAAGTTTATATTTACCCTCTCACACATCAGAGAGGATTTGGATTGAACTCTTCTTACTTCTCTAGTCTAAAAGGCGGGTACTCATCTGTTGTTAATAATATAGCATAAGCATTAACCCGTAATGACCAGCGCAAGAAGCCCTCTACAAAATCAAATATCACTTTTGGGTATCGCCCTCTGAATAGAATAGCAAACCAAGCAAAAACAGTACAAAAAACAACAGCAATGAATATAAATATTAAGACAATTATATGTGGAATAACTAGAATCCATTTGACAAGTGGCATCCATCTATTGAGATCTTTCTTAACCTCTGGATAAGGTAAATCAACTTGTATTGCCTGTTCATCCTCTGTTGAAGGATATTCGTCTCTCAGTAGTAGGCCGTAGGCAGCAATTCTATAGATAAATTTAGTAATACCGACATTCCAATCAAACCACCATTTTGGGTATTTTTCTTTAAATATAATCATCAAAGCTACTGCAATGGATAACGCTTCAGCATAGGAGGAAATAAGAGCAAGAATCAGAATAATTGGTATGATTAATACTAATCTAAAAAGAGCCGTTGATTTATTAGATTTTTCTGAGTATTCAATCTTTAGGTTTACTGGGTATTTTTTCATTAGTATTACTCTAATAGATAAATAATTATTCAAAAAACTCTATATAGACTATATAGACAATAAATATAAGCCATATCATGCCAACATTGTCTCGAATTCGTAGTGAGTGTTTTTCTAGCTTTGTAAGACTATTGTCAATGCTATCGAGTTGTTCATTGATAGTGTTATTTTCATCATTCATCTTTATTCTCGTTTAAAAAAATTGATTAGTATTTAATTTATCTTTTATCTTGGGTAAATGTTTCATTAAAGATGACATCTACTCTTCTTCTAAACTCATCTTGAGTGTAAACATCTATAAATAAACCTTGAACATACTCTTTAAATTTTTGAGTTTTTTCTTGATGCTTGATTAACTCGTCTTGAGTATCTTTCAAGTTTGGCTCTAGTTCAGATATTTCCATGATTTCCTCCTAAGAAAAAATTATTGATTAATAAAAAAAACTTCTTGTATCTCTTTGTTGAATGCTAATGCAATTTTAAAAGCCAACTCTAGAGATGGCGTGTACTTATATTTCTCAATGGCAACGACTGTTTGTCTCGAAATACCAACTAAATCAGCAAGCTTTTCTTGTGTCATTTCGTCATTATTAAACCTGAGCCTTCTGACAGAATTTTCTATATGGATTTTTTTCTTAGTCATTTACAAAAAATACTATTTGTAGAAATATATTTTCAAAAAATTACTAGCGATGCTTGCAAAGAAGCCTGACAAAGCTATAGCAATTATTCCAAAGTTTATATGTAGGTTAAACCATCCTAATAGAGCAAGAATTATTACAATTGAGATACCAAATATGACACCACTTAAGCGCATAGCATAGAGCTCAATCATAGAATCCCTTTCATCTTCGATATTTTTTTCATAGTTCCCAGTAATTATTGATGCAAATATGGAAATAACTATTGCAAGGAAGATTCCTACAAGTATGCTAATTCCAATGCCTTGAACAAGCACTTGAGAAATTAAGGCTATACTCATGTTTGCGGCTGCATTTAATTTAGAGTACATCCAGATGATTGCTATTGCTGCTGAGATTATTTCTCCTAAAGTATTTCTAAGTTTTATATTCATATCTATATTTATAAGTTATTTAATATGTAAAGTATAACATACTTTATGTAATATATATCATACATAATGTAAATAATATATTACATAAGTCTATTAAATTATATAAAATCACTCGGCTAAGTATTTAAATACCCTCCCTCACACATCAAACGGAATTTAGATTTTTACTAAGTTCAAATTGAAATATAATCATAATATTAAAAAACTATTTGTACCTAAGGAGGGGAAATGAGCAATTCAGACAGTACACCTATTCAACCAATCAGCGGCACTGTAGTTCCACGTTTTGCTGGACCTTCCACCTTTGCTAGGTTGCCTGAACTTCGAGATGTTGCACATTGTGATGTGGCTATTGTAGGAATTCCATTTGACGCAGGAACAAGTTATCGACCTGGAGCTAGATTTGGGCCACAGGCCATCCGTCAGGCCTCAAGGCATCTCCGTACTCAGTATCATCCGGCATATGACACCGAACCTTTTGCTGAACAGCAAGTGGCTGATGCTGGGGATATAGCTTGTAATCCTTACAATATTGAAAAAGCAGTTGTGGAAATTCAAAAGGCTGCAACAGAGCTATTGGGGAAAGTAGATAGAATAATTAGCTTGGGAGGAGACCATACAATTGCCTTGCCTTTGCTACGCGCAGTCAATCATCATCATGGACCAGTTGCACTCGTTCACTTTGATGCTCATCTAGACACTTGGGATACCTATTACGGAGCTCCTTATACTCACGGTACACCATTCCGAAGAGCGGCTGAGGAAAAACTTTTCTTAGAGAGTGCATCTATGCATGTTGGTATTCGAGGACCTTTGTATTCTAGAGACGATCTAAAAAATGATAAGGAATTAGGCTTTAAAGTTATACATTGTGATGAATTCCAGAGCGAAGGGATAGAGCATGTTGTTAAACGCATTAGAGACCGTGTGGGAGATAATCCAATGTATTTATCGATTGATATTGATGTTCTGGATCCTGCTCATGCACCCGGTACAGGGACACCTGAGATTGCAGGAATGTCATCACGAGAGCTTGTAGGAGTGTTGAGAGGATTAGCAGGGTTAAATATTATTTCTGCAGATGTTGTCGAAGTTTCTCCAGCCTATGATCATGCAGAATTAACCTCTTTGTCGGCGGCAACCACGGTTTTTGAAATTACAAGCTTGTTTGCCTATTCCAAAAAGCAACAAACTTAAATTAGCTCTAGCTAATAATTAGGGTTTATTGAGTTGATATTTCTTATGAATCAAATTAAGACAAAAAGACTGGTCTTAAAGAAACCAACAAAAAAAATAAATACGAAATTAATTGCATCTCAAATCGGAGATTGGGAAGTAGCAAAATGGCTATCAGATGTTCCTTATCCTTATACAGAACAAAAAGCTGAAGAGTGGTTAACTAATATTAACCGTGATGATTTAAGATTTAGTATATTTATGGGTGACTCATTTATAGGCGGTGTTGGCGTAAGCCTAGAAGAAGATAATAAATTAGATTTAGGCTATTGGGTAGGAAGAGAATACTGGGGCAATGGCTATGCTACTGAGGCGGTAATGGGGTTAATTCAATATATCAAAAAAAAGACCGACTTTAAACAAATTACGGCATGCTATATTAAAGGAAATAACACCTCAGCAAATGTTCTAAGAAAGCTTGGATTTAAAGAAGTAGGCGAGTGTGAAGAATATTTTCTTTCACGTAAAAAAACAATGTCTTGCGTTGACCTTTTACTAAACCTTTAATAAAGCTTCACTCACATATCAAACGGAATTTGGACTTTTATCCTTTATAGGTTTATAGTAGATTCTAATAGATCATGATAATAGAATATACAAAAAAAGACCTTTCTAAGATTCTCTTTGTAATTAATGACGCTGCGTTAAAGTATAGAGGAGCTATTCCAGATGATTGTTGGCATGAACCATACATGTTGGAAAAAGAACTAATTAGAGAATTTGAAAACGGTGTTCGTATGTTTGGGTATAAAAAGGATAATAAATTAGTTGGCGTAATGGGTATTCATGAGCTAAAAGACGTTACACTAATAAGACATGCTTATACATTAACCAATTATCAAGGTATAGGAATTGGAAAATCATTGTTGCAACATTTATTTGAAATTAATAAAAGTGCAGTCATACTTGTTGGTACATGGCGAGATGCCATCTGGGCAATTCAGTTTTATAAGAAATTTGGTTTTGCTGTCCATACAAAAAAACAAACGGATCAATTACTTAACAAGTATTGGGAAATTTCTTCAAAACAAATTGAAAATTCTATAGTACTGGAGAAATATTCTCCAGTTTAGTAAACAGCTAAATATATTCCCTCCCTCACAAATCAAACGAAATTTGGACTTTCATCCTTACTAGATTTATACTAGGTTTAAATTGATACTGAAATTATAAGACTCAAATGGAGAAAGCTAAAATCGTACAAAACTTTGGTCGCAATTTGCGTTTTAAACCAAAACATATTTACTCCCCAGACAACAGAGTTGAGTTGACTGATATTCTTCAAAAACATAATAATGACAAAATTCGAGTTGTTGCTTCAAAGCATTCATGGAGTGGCCTGATTGAAACTGAAGATGTGCTAATTGATATGAGTCATTTTAACTATGTTAGGGTCCAAGAAAAGAATCACGAGACTTCCGTTACTGTAGGCGCTGGTTGTAAAGTTAAACAGTTGTTAGTAGAACTAAGCCGAAAAGGATTAACGATACCCTCAGTTGGTTTAATTGCTGAACAAACGATTGCTGGTGCTACTGCTACAGGTACTCATGGTTCCGGTAAACACAGTCTTTCACATTATATCGAGTCACTCCAATTAGCTTGTTTTGACGAGACTGGTAAGTCTGCGCAGATTGTAAATATTACTGAAGGCGAGTCGCTTCAGGCGGCAAGGTGTTCTCTTGGATGTCTTGGGGTTGTTGTTGAAGTGACACTGCCTTGTATTCCGCAATATTTTGTTCAAGAGAAATCGACGTTTTGTAAAACAATCGAGGAGGTCCTAGTATTGGAGAGGCAGGCACCCTTACAGCAGTTTTTTTTGATGCCACAATCTTGGTACTTTTTTGCCCAAGAGAGACTTGTTTCCCCAGAACTAAGTCGTCGAGGTTTTGCTTCTATTTATCGAATATATTGGTTGCTTGTTATCGATCTTGGTATGCATCTAGTGATGAAGTTGATAGTATCAATTCTGCGAAGTAGGCGATTAGTCCACATCTTTTTTCGTTCCATCGTGCCCTCTCTTGTATTTCAAAATTGGGTAGTGACTGACAGGAGTGACCGGGCACTTGTGATGAAGCATGAATTGTTTCGGCATTTAGAGCTTGAGGCTTTTGTCGTTCGCTCTCGTGTACGTGAGGCAGCCAGTTTTGTTAAGGATATTTTGCAGTACGCTGATAATAGTAACCATCAGCTCTCAAAGTTAACCATTGAAAGGCTACAAAAAGTACAACTGTTAGAATCACTAACTTCAATTAAAGGGCGCTTTACTCATCACTACCCAATCTGCTTTCGAAGGATATTGCCGGATGACACATTAATCTCTATGGCATCTGGTACATCTGAAGATTGGTACGCAATTAGCTTCATTACTTACCAGGAGCCAAGAGATGAGTTCCAAGCATTGGCAACTTTTTTAGCAAACAGCATGTTTGAGTTATTTCAGGCACGAATACATTGGGGTAAATGGTTCCCACAAAACAGTGGACAATTAAATCAACTTTATCCAAAGATGGACAGATTTCGTGATGTCTGTTCTAGATACGATCCAAATGGTGTTTTTCGTAATCACTTTGTTAAGGAAAAATTGGGCTTTTAGAGGTATTGTTTAAATGCAAAAGCCATACATTACCACCCTCGTAAATCAAGCAATTTTTTTTTGAGAACTATAAATTTTATTCGGCATATTGAACAATAAGCAGTTTTGTATAAACTATAATTAAAGTGTCTATTAATTTAGACTTTTATGATTAATCTTTTTAATTATTGGAGAGAATAATGACTTTATCTTTAGTGTTTAGAATTCAAGCTGTAATGTTTGCGATTTTTGGTTTTATGATGCTTATCATGCCTGGCGCAATGATGTCCAGCTTTATGCCAGATGTTGGGGAAAACGCTGTTGCAGAGAGTATTATGCAAGGCATGTCGTTAATGGTTTTAGCAATGTCTTATATTAGCTGGCAGATGCCAAATTGGGCAGCAGATAATATAAAAACTGTGGGTATGTTTTTTGCTATTGTTCATGTCGCCTGGATAGTCTTGACTATCTTTCAAATGACTTCTGGCGCTTTTCCATCAGATACTGCAAATTTAGTTGGCAATATAGGGCCTGATGTGGTTCTTGCTATTCTATTTTTCTGGAAATCTCGCGCTGACGCTTAAGTAAGATTACAGATGCAGAAAAAATATAAGGCGCTATATTAGGGCCTTAGGGGTTAAGGTTTTTAATCAACCATAAATTTCTTCACAAATTAATTAGAGTTTTCAATTAATTTTTGTGCAAAATTCTCTATATCTGTATTCCTTTCATTCGCTATACTCTCACCCAAAGATATGAGATAGTCTAGATATTCCTTCTTAGTATTGTCCATGCTGCTAGAATGACTGTCATCAAATGACGTATCTAGTCGAAGGTAATTTGATGCACTATCATAAACCGCATTGAGTTGATAATCAGAAACAGAAGATATTGCATTTGAGGTCATAAAGCTTCCCTGATAAAGCCACTCTGCAGCACCCCAATTTGCTGTTATTTCACAATCAAGATGAGTGCTTTGCCTTCCAGTTCCAAGTGAAAGCATCATAGTGTCTTTTGCATGTAATTCTGGATTGTGATAGCGAAACTCAGCGTAGGCAGAAAGGGCTGGATTGTTTGCAAAAACGCCTCCATCTATAAAACATCGATGCTCTTTATGATCAACTGTAGAAATTTGAGAAGGTGGAAAGTAAGTTATTGCAGAGGTAGCGCTTCTAAGTAAATCCCTCACGAAATAATTGTGTCGTAAACTGGTTTGTGCTTTTTGCTGACGAAAAAAATAATTTTTCCCTCTTGATAGTTCGTAGACTGGGATAAGCGTTGGCTTTAATAAATCTTTTAACTGAGTGTTACCAAAGTACTTATTGAAGACAGACTCTAACCCTTCGGGGTCGTATTTAACGTTCACTAATCCGGAGACAGATTTAATTTCCTGTAACAAAGAAGCATTGAAAATAATATGGCCATTTTCAATGTAAAGGTCGATAATTTCTTTAGTAGTATATTTCGGTTGGTTATGGCTGTCAGGCGTAAGTAAGCCAGCAATGATTATGGCACCTGTACTAGCACCTGCAAATAAATCAAAATAATCATGAATTCTTGAATTGGGATTATTACTGAGTCGCTTAAGATGCTTTTCCAGATGGAATAAAACTACAGCAGGGACAATACCTTTAATGCCACCCCCATCAATAGAAAGTATGCGTTTCTTAGTCATTATATTTCTTAGATTGTTTTATAAAACTAATATTACCTAAACTTAACCTGATGTGTCAGCAAAAATTAAGCAATACAGTTAGATAATCTTGAAGTATTTTCTAGGACTTTTGTAGAGGTGTTATTAAGTTATTAGACTAATTTGGAATAATTACAGATGGTCCAGTAATTTTTCGATTCTCAAGATCAGTATGAGCCTGGACTACCTCATCTAATTTATACTTTTTAAATATTTCTATTTTTATTTCTCCATTTCCAACTTTTTCAAATAATAATTTAGCACCTTCATCTAGTTCATTCCCTGTTCTGAAATATTGCGCCCCTGAAGGCCTTGTAAGATATAAGCCTTTTGGTTGAATCAATTTTTGAACATTAATATCTGACAGTGGCCCTGAGGCATTTCCGAATGAAACCATCATGCCTCTAATTTTTAAACATTCTAAAGATCCTTCTAAAGTGTCTTTTCCAACGCCATCATATACAACAGGCACGCCAATACCATTTGTTAATTCCAACACTTTTTCTGGAAAGTTTTCTTTTGAATAGTTAATTACATAATCGCATCCATTTTTTTTTGCTAAATCAATTTTTTTATCAGAACCAACTGTGCCAATTACAGTGCACCCTAAACTTTTTGCCCACTGGCAGAATATTTGACCAAGGGCACCAGCAGCTGCATGAAACAATATAGTTTCACCAGAAGAGACAGGGTAAGTTTTGTGAAGTAAGTAAAAACAAGTTAATCCCTTTATCATTAAAGTGGCTGCAACTTCTAAATCAATATTTTCAGGTACCTTAACAAGATCATTTGTAGGAAAAATTCTATGAGATGAATAAGCACCAAGTGGCTGACCAGAATAAGATATTCTATCTCCAACTTTAAAGTCCTTAACATTACCTCCAACCTCTTTAATAATCCCTGACCCCTCCAAGCCAATTGCTGAAGGGAGTTGAACAGGGTAAAGCCCAGAGCGGTGATAGACATCAATAAAGTTTAATCCAATTGCTACATGCTCAATCAAGACTTCATCTTGACTAGGCCTCTCTATATTAGACTCTTTAAGCTCTAGAACTTCGGGGCCACCATTTTTAGAAATTATTATAGTTTTCATTTTCATAGTAAGATTATATTTCAATTTAGAATGCCATTATCTGTATATTTATACTTAATTAAAATTGATACTAAATCTTAGTATAAGTAAGCTTGGACTATGGAATACTTAATGACGAAGACATATAAATAATTGGGAGTAAGATTAATGGATTTAAAAATTATATATTTGGATTTGCCTTTTTGGCGTGCTGAAGTAGCAAGAATAACTTTGTTTATTGCCGATATAAAATTTGATGATTTTAGGATTAATAGTGAGGAGTTTAGCTACCTTCAAGAGAATGGAAAGTTGAAGGATGGCACATTAATCCCTTTCGGGCAATTACCTGTGCTAGTTATAAATGGCCAAAGCATAGCTCAGACGGGCGGTATTGCTAGAATATGCGGCAAGCTGAGTGGTATGTATCCTGCAGATATGATTGAGGCTGGTGAAGTAGATCAAATAATTGACACTGTAACCGACATAAATGAGCTTTTAAATCCTTCAATGCGAGAAAATGATCCAATTAAAAAAGGAGCAATGCGTGTTCAGTTAACTAATCACGATTTACCAAAATATTTTGGTTATTTAGAAGACATTTTGATTGCTAATAATTCACATTGGTTCGTTGGGGATAAGATGTCTATTGCTGACATTGCTGTTTGGGGTCTTTTAGGTTGGTTTGCTTCAGGAGTTTTAGATGATATTCCGCCAGAAATTCTTAATCCTTTTGAGAGACAAAAAAAACTATATCAGGAAGTAAGTAAAAATCCTCGTGTCAGAGAATGGAAAATAAAAACTTATGCGCATGGAAAAACTTCATCTGATGAGTATACTTTTGACGTACCTGACAGTATATAAAGAGGTTTAGTAATAATCTGAAAGCTAATTAGGGGCTTAGAAAAAATAAAGCCCTAATAAATAGGGCTTTTTTATTATTGTATGGTTTTTAGTTATTATCCCACACAGCAAAAGACTTACCTTGATTATTAAACTCATAGCCAATAAAGGGTTCGTCACTTATTACCTCACCATCATGACCAGGAGAAATAGAGTAGGCATCTCCTGCATTGACAATCATCTCTGTCCCATCATCATGTGTAACACGCATACTCCCTTGCACGCAAGCACCTAAATGACCTGCTTGACAGCTTTCACCACCAACATGAGGTTTGATGCATTCTGACCACATCCATCCTGGTTGCACAGTTACTCTGATTGCTTTGACTGTTCCAAATTCAAGAACTTCTGCGCGCGTTTTATCTGGTGAGATCAAATCATCGGGATTATCAAAAGATTTTTTTGTTAAGTTTGCCATTATATTTCTCCTTTTTTTAAAATAAAATCTAGCTAAGTGTTACTTTGATTATATAACTCATAGTAAATTTTGTAAAATTGCCTCTACTTACTTGAGATAATTTTCTTAATCCATTTATAGGGACGTATTGCTATCCAATATACCCAAACAGGTGTACTAACTAAATAAAATATATACCAATAAACATTATAAAGATCAAACCAACTTACAATTATTTCACCATTTAGTTTGGAATAAGTAGTAGCAATAAAGAATGAAAAAAATATCCAGAGGAGACTTAAATAAAAACGAATTTTTGTTTTTAAAGAAAAATTAATCATGCTAAATAAAAACCCTATAACTATTTCTGTATAACTATAATTTAATTTGTAAATTTATAGTGACTTTTAATGATAAAAACATTGCAGCTTAGTGAAAAGGAAGCATGGAACTTGGCATTTAATGCTTTATTAAACCATGAAACATCAAAGGATAATGCTAAAGAGGTAGCTGATGCATTAATTAGTGCAGAATTTGATGGTCAATCTGGCCATGGTCTTTCAAGAATCCCTTCTTATGTTGAGCAGTTATCTTCAGGCAAGGTTAATGGTAGTGTAAGTCCGAAAATTATTAGTAGTAAGGGCAGCGTTATTAGAATTGATGCAGGTCATGGGTTTGCTTTTCCTGCAATCTCTTTAGCTATTGAGGAGATAACAAAAACTTGTAATAAATTCGGTATTGCAGCTGTTGGCATTTCGCGCTCTCATCATTTTGGACAGGCAGGGCGACATGTTGAGCGTTTAGCTGAGCAAGGACTTATCGGCTTAATGTTTGGAAATACACCTAAGGCAATTCCTCCTTGGGGCGGAACACAGCCTTTATTTGGCACAAACCCAATTGCATTTTCTGCGCCAAGAGCAGATGACGCACCAATGGTGATTGATATGAGTCTCAGTAAAGTGGCGCGAGGTAAAGTGATGCTTGCAAACCAGCAAAACGAAAAAATACCTGAAGACTGGGCGATAGATAATGAAGGTAAGCCAACGACGGATCCGAAAAAAGCTCTCGCAGGTGCTATGCTTCCTATTGGTGATGCAAAGGGGAGTGCTTTAGCATTGATGGTAGAGATTCTTGCTGCTGGCCTTACAGGCTCTAACTTTGGTTTTGAGGCGAGTTCATTTCTGGATGCTGAGGGCAACTCTCCTGGAGTAGGTCAGCTTATTATTGCAATTGACCCTAGCTTTTTTTCAGGAGATGATTTTGCTGAACGAATTGAAACTATTATTAATTCAATTCTTGAGCAACCATCCACAAGACTTCCAGGTGATAAGCGACTTGAAAAAAGAAAAGTTCGGGAGAAGTCAGAAAGGCTAACTATTTCAAAAGAACTTTATAAAAAAATCGAGTTACTAGCATAGTTTTTAATCTTCGGTCTATTATGTAGTCCATTCTGAAATATATACATATATATGAATTCATATATAATGCTCTTTTGATAAATTAAAATTGGTAAGGGAGTATGGTATGAAAATATCAAGTTCAAACATAACAAAAGCACTTTTCAGCATAATTTTCTCAATATCTATAGGTTTTTCTTTAAGCGTAAGTGCTGATGACTCAGAGCAAATTAAATCATCTCTAATGAGCAGGATGACCAGTTCTACAGGTTCTTTTATCACCTCTGGTATTGGCGCAATTTTAAGTCCAAACTTTGATACAGTTGAAGTAAGTACAAACTTAAAAGAAGGAGGCTCTTCAGTTGATATTGGAGTTCTTAAGGCTTATGGTGATAACCCAAACTCTTTTCTTTTTAATCAGATAAACCTTAACAGCTTTGATAAAAGGACTACTTTAAACTTAGGTCTTGGTTACAGAAGACTTAATGCTGATGAAACTTGGATGACAGGTGTTAACGCACTCTATGATCACGAATTCCCGAATGATCACAGGCGAAATGGTGTTGGTTTTGAGCTCATTAGTTCTGTCTTTGAGACAAGAGTGAATTCATATAACGGAACAACAGGCTACATTAAAGATAAAAGCGGTACTGATTCTAAGGCACTTGATGGAAGAGATATGGGTTTTAAGGTTGCTCTTCCATATTTGCCTGGAATGATGTTTGGAATGAATGCGGTACAATGGAAAGGTATTGATGGCATGAAAGATCAAAAGAGTAGGAAGTACTCCCTAGGTGGAAATCTCTCGGATAACTTGACACTTAATTTTGTCCAAACTGACTATAAAGATGCCACCAAGAAAGATAATGATACTATAGCCATTAACTACACTTGGAACTTTGGCCAAGACAACTCAAAGCCAAAATTATTTGAATTTGGAAGCTCCGCCTATGAGCTTAAAAAACTTGGTGATAAAAGATATGTCTTAGTTCAGCGTAAAAAAAATAGAATTATTAAAAAGAAATCTGGCACATTAACAGTTACTGATTAATTTTTTTTTGGTTGTTCTAACTTTAAGCTAGTTTTGATCTGCCGCCATCAACTCCAATAATTTGACCTGTAATCCAAGAACTTTCATCGCTCAAAAGAAACTTTGCAAGTGAGGCTGAGTCATTTCCTTCTCCGAGCCTTTTTAGTGGGTGAGCTTTAGCAAGTGCTTCCGCAACCACTTGACTTTTAAGCATCGACTGAGAAATTTTAGCATCAGTAAGACTTGGTGCAATGCAGTTAACACGAATACTTGGCGCAAGCTCTGCAGCAAGCGTAACTGTCAGACCTTCAATAGCAGCTTTAGCTGATGAAATGATGGTGTGATTAGTAAAGCCTTTTTGAGCAGCAACAGAAGAGAATAAAACGATTGATCCATTATTTTTCTTTAGGTCATCTTGAAAGCCCTTTATAGCTTCAATGGCAGAGTAGAGATTTAATTTCATGCATCGGTTTAGATCAGATTCAGTAACTCTTTTGAGTGGTTTTAGATCAATCGAGCCAACACAGTATGCAATACCTTTAATATTAAAGCTTGAGACTTCAGACTTTATTTGCTCTAAAAAATTCTCTTCTAAAACATCAGCAACAGAATAGCTACAGCCTAATTTCTCAGATAATGTTTTTAACTCACTTTCATTTCTAGCAATTAAGTGGACTTCATATTTTGAGATTGCTAGCTGTTCAGCGAGGCTTGATCCAATAGAGCCAGTAGCTCCAAAAATTAGATATTTATCTGACATATAAATTATTCAAAAAGGTGAGAAGAATAGATAGGATATTTTAGCGATTATTAAGTATTAAAGATATTATTTAGCTATCTAATTTGTATATACTTTATTGTTTATTTAATTAAATCTGTGTTTTATTTATGAAAAAACTTCTCACTATTTTATTGCTGTCTTTTGGTTTAATTGGATCTTCCTTTGCAGATAAAAATGTTGCTAATAGTGCTATTAGATGTTCAGCGCTTATTTATATAGAGATTTCCAGGCCAGAAATGTCAGGCCTCACTGCAGGAGAGGCGCTTATGAATAGACTTTACGCCTATCACATGATCGATGGAACTGACATTGAGATGACTAATGGACAAATCACTGCGGCACAAACTGAAGCAATAACCAAGCTATCTCAAGAATATATAAAAGGAATTAATCTTGCTAAAGAATACCGAGACTGTATTTACTGGATGACTGACATTGCTAAATTTATTGATATCAGCGAGTATGTCTCACCAGAGAATCAAACTGAAGAAGCTGAAGAGATGGCATTATTTTTATCCGCTCCCACAGAAACCTCTGTTACAATCTTTAAAAATCCTATTGAGACATGGGAGCAGCAAGTTGATTTAGGCTTTGCTGCTTGGGCATCACAGGAGTTAGAGGTGCCTTATAAGAAAGCTATCCTTAGTAAAATTAGTGAAAAAATAGAGTAAATAAGAGCAGTTTAAATTTAACTATTAGAATTTTTTAGTTAGAGAGCTGTGCTGGAATTAATCCACAGCTTTGGTTAGCTGGGACAGATAACTTTATTTTTTTTGGAAGATCAAGCTTTAAGCTATTAACATTCCTAATAAATGTTTTTTGGTCAAATGTTTCTTTAATCATCGAGTTAAATTTCTTTTCTTCACCAATGGTGCTCACTGAGAAGCCATTGTAATCATGCGCAGGATAAACTTCAGTAGAATCTGGCAATTCAAATAGCTTATGAATAGATTTATAAAGAGATTCGGCAGAGCCGCCTTGAAAATCGCACCGACCAGTACTTCTAATAAATAAGGAATCACCAGTAAATAATTTATTATCTATCAGGTATGACATGCAGCCTAAGGTATGTCCAGGTGTTTCAATTGCTTTAATTTCATAATTACCAATAGGTAAAACATGACCCTCATTAACCATAATGTCAGAGCAGGCCTCTGCATCAATATTTTCCATGCCCATCACAATTTTAGCTTTCGGGTAGTGTTTTTTAAGAGGACAAGCGCTGGTTATATGGTCAGCATGGATGTGGGTTTCAATGATAAATTTTAAGTCAAGGTTTAGTTCTTTAAGTAAGGAAGTGTCACGCTCAATCATAACGTCGACAGCATCTATAATTGCAGCTTCTCTTGTTTCACTTTCAGCCAAAATGTAAGTGTAAGTGCAACTTTCATTTTCAAATAGTTGTTTGAAAATTAAACTCATCTTAATACATCCTTTATATAAATCTAGACTATCTTATTGAGATAATGTTAACACTTAACACATATATTCAAGGTACATTTTTTCTGTATGAATATAGTAATCATACAACTTCAGATTTGATGCGGCAAGATTATCTAAAACAACCACTGCATTTCTATGATTTTGAAGAACACTGCCAGGACAGAATGAAGAGACTGGCCCTTCAACTAGATCAGCAACTGCCTTGCTTTTATGTTTACCCAGACCAATGAGAATAATATTTTGAGCTTCCATTATTGTTCCAATGCCCATAGTAATCGCAATAGATGGTTGCACTTCATTATTTTCAAAAAAGCGTGAATTATTTGTGATTGTGTTTTGAGTGAGCGTCTTTACTCTTGTCCTTGAGCTAAGACTTGATGTTGGTTCATTAAAGCCAATATGTCCATTGGTCCCTATACCTAATAATTGAAGGTCTATTCCGCCATGATGTCTTATTTGAGATTCATAATTTTCACAGCTCAATTCATAATCCTCATTAAAACATTCAGGTATATAAACATTTTTAGCATCTATATCTATATGGTCAAAGAGCTTCTGATTCATGTAACACCGGTAGCTTTGGGTGTGATTGGGTTGCAGGCCAATATATTCATCTAAATTAAAGGTAATTATATTTTTAAAGCTCATCTCCCCAGATTGATATTTTTTAATTAAAGCCTCATAAGTTAAAAGAACAGAGCTGCCAGTTGCCAGGCCAAGTACTGCGTTTTCTTTTTCAATAATCAACTTCTCAATAAAATCAGCTGCAAAATGACTTGCTTCTTGTTCGGTTGGGAGAATAACTACTCGCATAGTGCTTCTTGTTTTAACTGCTTACCAGCGATCCACACATTCTGCACCTGGAAATCTGAGTCAAAGTGAGCAAGATCAGCTCGGTAATCTGGTTTTAATGAACCAAGATAATTTGCAACACCTAAGTATTCTGCCGGATATCGAGATGCCATTGCAAGAGCTTCATTTAATGGGATATAACAACTTTGATAGGCATTTTTTATAGCATCTATTTGTGTAATGGAAGAGCCGGCTAATTTCCCTTCTGAGTTAATAATGCGTCCATTGGATTCACTAACTACCTCATCATAAAGCTCAAAAGAAGGCTCTCCATGATGAATTGTCGCCATTGAGTCTGAAACAAAAAATAGCTTACCTTGAGGTTTTTGCCTATACGCCATCTGAATTAAAGATGGATGAACATGATGTAAATCAACGATAATGCTCGCAGTAGCATTATCAAAAGTTAATGCAGAGCCTACAACTCCAGGCTCTCGTGCAGAGATTTGTCCCATCGCATTAAAGAGATGAGTGAAGCCGTCTAGTCCATATTTAATTGCCTCTTCAAGTTGATCATAACTTGCATCAGTATGCCCAGCAAGAATCTTAAAGCCAAGAGATTTTAGGTGTTTCAACTGTTTAGTAGAAATGCATTCTGGTGCCAAAGTAAGCATGACAGGAAAGTCTTTTAAGTTTTCAAATAAGTCTAAATAGTCAGAGTTAATCGTATTGATGTATTGCTTTTGATGAACACCACGATACTTAACATTAAAGAAAGGGCCTTCTATATGAACTCCTAAGAGGGATTTATTGTTTTCAATCTCTTCAGAGATTGTTGTGGTACATCTCTTAAGAACATTTAACGAGTCACTAATAACGGTTGGCATAATGCTAGTCGTGCCAAAATATTGATGTGCTTCTATTATTGTATTTAAGCTCTCTTTATCTGGTGAGTTGTTAAATAGCTTACCACCTCCACCATTAACCTGAAGGTCAATGAATCCAGGAGAGAGAATACCGCCATTTAATTTTTGTATTTCAAAGTTTTTAGGGATGTTATGTTCATTAATAATATCGATAATATTTTCACCATCAATTAATAGTGCTCTATTGTCCAAGAACTCTTTGCCAGAGAATAGCTGAGCTCCTATTAGTGCTTGCTTCATCCGAGTTCCACCACATAGTCATAGCGATCACCACGATAATAAGATTGGGTGTATTCGACTACTCTACCATTAGAATCCTTGCCCCTCCTTTCAACAAATAAAATGGCACTTCCTGGACTTACTTCAAGCTTGTCAGCTAAATTATCGTCAGCAATGATTGCATGAATATTCTGTTTTGCAGTAACTGGATTCATTTTTTTTGATTCAAGAAGCTCGTAAAGTGATTCATCAATAGCAGAGGTAATAGATATGATTGATGCTGGAATAACAGCAATTTCATAAAGAAGAGGCTCATTTACTAAATACCTTACTCTATTTAAGCGATGAACAAAATCATCTTCATTTAGATTTAAAATAAGAGCTTCTTTTGGAGTTACTTTTCCCTCTTCACGTAGGATGATTCTTGAATAAGATTCGAGACCTCGCTTTTTCATATCAGCTGAAAAGCTATTTAGTGATGAAAGATTTTTATGTAGAACAAGATCCACACTTTCGGAAACAACTGTACCAGCTCCTTGACGTTTTTTTAACATTCCAATATCAACGAGTTGGTCAATTGCTTTACGCACAGTAATTCTAGATAAATTAAGTTTAGAGGCTAATTCTCTCTCAGGCATTAATGCATCACCAGGTACCAAAAGACCTTGTTGAATTGCACTGTTAAGTGAGCGAGATAATTGCTTATAAAGGGACTCCGAACTATCATCAGAAGGCATTAAAAAATTAATAAGATTGTTGATATCGGTCATTAAATCAGTAAGAAATAAAAAAATAAAAAACAAGCCTTAAAAAAATATTAAGGCTTTAGACTATAATATTGGTACTAAATTGGTACTATTATATTCTAATACAATTTCAAAAGTCAATGGTAAAAAATAAAATAAATATTTATTATCTATATCATTTTATTTGTATATTTTTTGATTTAAAGCTTTATTAAATATATTATTAAGGCTATTTTAAATGCTTAATTGATATTTTTTATTAATCTTATTTGCTTTTTAATTAAGACCTGTTATATAATACCATTTCATTACCAATTATTTATGTGAACTGGTGAACATACTTAACCGTATGAAGGCTTTTTGTTTTATAAAGACCAGTTAAAGAGGAGAAAACATTGAGTTCGACAGAATTTGTTATGACAACTGCAATTGATTCTGATGGCTTTTTTTGCTCGAAATTGATAAATAATAGTGCACATAAAATCGATAACTTTTTATTTTGTTTTAGTGTACTTTCTCCAATCAAATCTGTTGAGAACTGCATTGTTTCTAAAAGTGTTGGTGGTTATTCTGAGCTCTCACATCCTTCACAATTCACATTGAACCCTGGTGAGGAGTGGAATTTTAAATACGGCTATGAATATTCTAGACATAAGCCAATGAATCATACATGGGGACCTCAAGGGGGCTTTTTAAAAGTCCAAAATGGAAATACAATTTATTTAGATATGACGGATATAGATTTTGAAAGAATCTCCTCCGTGGCATCAATCCTCCAAGTTTCGGGAGATAATTTACCCTCTGAGTCATTAAGATTGGTGCCACACCCTCATCTCTGGAGTCCTAGTGCTGGTGTTTGTAATTTAAGTAAGCCAATTAATGTTTTTTTAGAAGATTCTGAGATGATGACCAAAGCTTATAAGTCAGCTTTAGATCTTGGGAGCAGAATTAATATAGATTTATTGCCTGCAAAACCTAACAATCAATCTGAAAATGTTTCAACAACTTTAAGACTTAAATTTCAAAAACTCCCTGATACCTCTTCATATCATCTAACAATTACTAGTGATGTTGTAGAGCTTACTTCTGGGGATGAGTGTGGTTTCTTTTATGGACTGGTTACTCTTATTCAATTAGATCAGATGTATCATAAATTAATACCTTGTGGCTCTATTGTCGATAAGCCACGCTTTAGTTGGAGAGGGCAACACCTAGATACTGCGAGACACTTCTATTCTGTTAATAGCTTGTTGAAATTGCTCGATTTAATGAGCTTATTTAAACTCAATAAGTTTCATTGGCACGGTACTGATGATGAAGCATTTCGTTTTAAGCTTGATAGTAATCCTGAACTTGCTACTGCTACTGCCAAAAGAGGGAACAATCTTTTAGTCCCCCCTATTTTTGGTTCTGGCCCTAGTCCAACTGGTGGTTGCTATGACTCTAGTGATATTAAGCGAGTTATTGAGCGAGCGTCATCTAATTATATTGATGTGATGCCCGAATTTGATTTACCGGGGCATAATATGTCATTAATTCAGTTTTTCCCTACTACACGTGATCCAAGAGACAAAAGCAATGAAGTTTCAGTTCAGGGCTATTATGAAAATACTCTAAACCCAGCAATGCCTGATACATTTTCACTTATTGAGTCTTTAATTGATGACTTATGTGAAATATTTCCTGGTGAGTATATTCATTTAGGTGGTGATGAGATGCCACCAGAAAGCTGGAAAAAATCTCCTGCAGTTGAGGCTTTAAAACAAAAACATAACCTCAAAAATAATAAAGATGTAGCATCTTGGTTTATTAATAAACTCTCAGCTAGGGTTGAGTTTAATAATAAAAAAACGGCTGCTTGGCAGGAAGCAGAGGAAGGCTCTTATCAAGAAAATAAATCAGAGAAACTTTTATTTACTTGGCAGAATCTAGAATCAGGATACGATCTAGCACGCAAAGGCTATAAAGTTGTTTTGTGTCCTGCAGAGCATATTTATTTTGATATGGCACAAAGTAAAAACTATAGTGATCGCGGTACCAATTGGGCAGCAATTGTCTCCTTAGAGGATGTAGTTGATTGGCAAATTATTCCATCAGATGAGCCAGAATTGGAAGCAAATATTGAAGGGATACAGGGACATCTTTGGAGTGAAACCATTACGCATGATAGTCATATGGAGGCAATGTTGTGCCCTAGAATTATTGGACTATCAGAAAGTGCTTGGTCAACTGAGAACAATAAAAGGAAGGGTAGTGAATTGAGCACTTTAGCTCATAACAGTTTTAGAAGTTTATTCAATCAAATAGGTTGGGACTATTATCGCAGTGAAAATTTTGATATCATGTCTGATCCAGCAACAAATAAGGAGGCTTTTGCCAGTGAGTAGTTTGATACAAATGCTTAAACCTAAAACTAAATCACAAACAACAACAATGTTTGCTTGGGCATTAATTGCTCCCGCTGCTTTGTGTATGTTTTTGGTTGTTGTTTGGCCTCTATATGAAACCTTTCGCTTGTCTTTTACTAATTCAAACCTTGGAACTCTGATGGGAGGAGCTGATTTTGTAGGCTGGGAAAACTATGAAAAAGCAATTGGTGGCAGAAAATTTCCTTCAATTGTTACGCGGACTTTTTATTGGATGTTCCTCTCTGTTGGTTTGAAAGTAATTTTAGGTTTGATTGGGGCAACATTATTAGCGAGTAATATAAGAGCCAGAGGGATTTTTCGTGCATTAGTCATGCCTCCATGGATAGTGCCAATAGCTATAGGCTGTTTTGGATGGTTATGGCTTTATAATGGTCATTTCGGTCTCCTCTCAAGCTTTGCAGAGATGGTTGGCATAACAAATGGTCCTTTCAGTTTTTTGGCTTATAAACAGAGCGCATTTTATTCAGCAGTTGTGACTGATGTGTGGATTGGGACACCGATGGTTACCTTGTTCTTTTTAGCAGCTATTCAAGGTGTACCAAAAGATTTATATGAGGCTGCCTATGTTGATGGTGCATCACGATGGTACCGATTTCGTAGAATTACAATGCCACAGATTATGCCTACAGTTATATCAATGGCTCTATTGTCAGCAATTTGGACATTTAATTCATTTGAAATTATTTGGATCCTAACAGAGGGCGGACCTCGTGGAGCAACAACTACATTGATTATTGACACCTTTAAAACAGCCATCTTTAGCTATAAGTTCGGTGCAGGAGCAACTAGAGCAGTTCTTGTTTGCTTATTATTAGGTGTTTTCTCATTAATTTATTTAACTGTTTTGGGATGGTTAGGCAAAAAGTACGGCTATGAAGGTGTGCAGAAATGATGGATAAATACTCATTACTCCACAAGATAGGAATTTACACTTCTATTGCACTTTTTATAACTTTTATGTTACTTCCATTTGTCGAAATGTTTATTGCATCATTGAGACCATTAACCCATTTATTTAGCCGACCTGATGTTCCACTTGGAGAGACAATGGGCTTTGTTGACTTTATGAGTAGGTTTTGGTCAGATAAAATGAGCTTTCAGGCTTATAGAGATATGTGGATAACGGTCCCTCAATTACCTCGCTATATATTTAATAGCGTATTTTTAGCGTCTGCTGTTACTTTTATTTCGTTGTGTTTTGTGATACCTGCTGCATACGCCTATGCACGTTTCAGTTTTAAAGGCAAGTCTGTCAGTCTCACACTTTTTCTAGCAGTGAATATGTTCTCTGGCGCAGTTCTACTGATCCCTTTATATAAATTATTGAGAATGTATGGTTTATTAAATACTTATTGGGCGATGATTATTCCAGGTGTTGCATTTCTTATACCACAAGGTATTTGGCTACTTAAAACTTTTTTAGAGAAGATACCCTATGAGTTGGAGGAGGCAGCATTTGTAGATGGCGCATCCCGCCTTTATACATTACGCCGCATTATATTGCCTTTGGCTGTGCCAGGCTTAATTGTTGTTGGTATCGCGATTTTCATTGGCGCTTATGCACAGCAATTTTTATTTGCAATTACATTTAACCAGAATAGAGACTATATGCCTCTACCAGCTGGAATTTTTGAATTTATTGGCTATCAAGATGTATTATGGAACGAAATGATGGCTGCAAGTCTTGTCGGAGTTCTGCCCGTGTTGTTTATTTTCCTGTTTATGCAGAAACATCTCATAGCAGGTTTAACTTCAGGAGCAGTAAAGGAGTGAGAATTAAAAAAACTCACATTAAGTGTTACTAGAGCAGATTTTTGTTTCTAGTAATTTGTTGTAAATATTAAAGGAGAAGTAAATGAAAAATATAAAAAAAGCACTTTTCTTAGCTTTGATTGGAGCCGGTTTTATGGCACCAGTTCAGGCAGCAGAGGTGCATATGATCTTGTGTGGTGGTGAAATACGTCCCGCTGATCAAATAGTAATTGATGCTTTTGAGGCGAAATATCCAGGTGTTACGGTTAATGCTGAGGCAGTTCCTTGGGGAACGTGTCAGGATAAATCAATGACATTAGCTGCTGCTGGTGATCCAGTAGGACTGGCTTATATCGGCTCACGTACGCTGAAGCAACTAGGCCGAAGTGGCTTAATTATTCCAGTTGATATTTCTGAAGAAATGCAGGCATTGTATCAACCTGGTGTTCTTGCAACTGTTTCTGATGGAGGTCAATTCTGGGGTTACCCACATGCTTTCTCTACAAAAGCAATGTTCATCAACTGTGGTTTAGTTGAAGCAGCGGGTGAAGCTTGTGTTGCGCCTAGAACTTGGACAGGACTTTACAATATGGCTAAGGCTGTTAATGACAATACCTCAGCTGCAGGTATTGGTATAACTGGAAAAGACTTTGATAACACTATGCACCAATTCCTAAACTACCTCTATAGTAATGGTGGTTCTGTAAGTGACGCAGCTTCTGGTGAGATAACTTTCAACAGTCCTGAGGCTATTGAGACACTTGAGTTCTATGGTAAGTTAGCTGGTGTTGCTCAGGAAGGTCCTATGGGATATGAGCGTTCTCAACTGACCCAGTTGTACAATGATGGTCAGATTGGTATGTACATCAATGGCCCATGGGGTGCAGGTCAACATAATGCAAATATTGCTGAAATCGTTGTGCCTATTCCTGCTGGTCCAAGTGGCGAGAGTGGAACACTGTTGATTACTGACTCTATGGCAGTATTCAAAGGCTCTGCAGATGAGACTCTAGCAATGGAGTTGGCTCAAATGATGACATCTGGTGAGGCTCAATATGATCTTGATATGAGCTGGGGTTTAACGCCGATTCTGCAATATGATAAGATGAGGGATGATGTTTACTATTCAACTGACTATTGGCAGACTTTTGTTGCGCCAATTGGAAGTGGTGGTCCTGAACCAATGTTTGAAGACTTTAAAGCATTGCAAGCTGGTATTAACGGTGCTATCCAAGGCATGATCTTGGGTGATGGTTCTGCTGCTGATTTAGTTGCAGAGGCTGCTGAAATTCTAGCAGAAGGTAATTAAGTCTATTAGTTGACTATTTCAGGGGCAATGTAAGTTGCCCCTGAATTTATAAGGCTAACATCAAAAATATGCTCATTTATAAGCATCTTTCTGATGTTTGCTTTAATCATTAGTAATAGAAAATTTAAATGCGCACTGATAATGCGCTCTTTTTAAGGAAAAAAGAATGGCAACAGTAAAACTTGAAAATATCTATAAAAGTTTTGGCGAAACAGAGGTTTTATTTGATATTAATCTAGATATTAATGACAAAGAGTTTGTTGTTTTTGTAGGACCCTCTGGCTGCGGAAAAACGACATTATTGAGGATTGTTTCTGGGCTAGAGGAAGTTACCAGCGGTAAGGTAATTATTGATGATCAGGATGTCTCTAATGCACCTCCGGTAGAACGAGGCATCTCCATGGTTTTTCAGTCTTATGCACTATATCCACATCTATCTGTTTTTGAAAATATTGCCTTTCCATTAAGGGTCGCAAAGGTTAATGAAAAAGAGTTGAAAGAAAGAGTTTTCAAGGCTGCTGATATTCTACAATTGAATGATCGTTTGGATTTTAAGCCTGGCCAACTTTCTGGTGGACAACGCCAAAGGGTAGCTATTGGCCGATCTATCGTTCGAAATCCTAAAGTATTCTTATTTGATGAACCATTATCGAATTTAGATGCAGCGCTTCGAGGTGACATGAGGGTTGAATTAGCAAAGCTACATCAAAATCTACAAACAACAATGATTTATGTTACCCATGACCAGATTGAAGCTATGACTATGGCTGACAAAATTGTTGTTTTACGTGATGGTGTAATCGAGCAAGTCGGATCGCCAATGGACTTGTATCATCATCCTAAAACAAAATTTGTTGCCGGCTTTATTGGCCACCCAAAGATGAATTTTCTAAAAACAAGCAACGTTGAAATAAATGGCGAACAATTAACTACGAACATTAGTGAATCAATAAGTATTGCTTTGTCAGTTGAAGTAGCTGATACAAAAACAGGCGATGAAATTGAAGTTGGTATCCGACCTGAGGATCTCGAGCTCACATCAGACAATAAAGGCTTGCCGATGAATATCGAAGTAGTTGAGCATATCGGTGCAACTGTAATACTTTATGGTTCTGTTGAGGGTAATAGTGATTTTTGTGCTGTATTGCCGAGCGATACAAATGTTGCTCCGGGAGAGACAGTCCATTTAGCCTTAGATCCATCGAAATGTCACGCTTTTAATATACAAGGTCAGGCACTTTATCGACAAGTAGACTAGCTAAGGAGTTTAATTATGAGAACTGCTATTGTTGGTTTAGGTCTGAGAGCTGGAAATGTTCTTAAGATGATTAAGGTAGATATGCCAGAGTTAGAGTTAGTTGGGTATGTTGACCCTGATCCATGTGGATTATCATTTCTTGAGGAAGGCTCAACTCATCTAAATCAATATGAAGATCTTCAGACTATGATTGACAAGTGCAATCTTGATTTACTTTGGGTTGCATCCCCTAATCATCTTCATTTAGAACATATAAGAGTAGGTTTAGAAGCTGGTCTAAAGGTTTTTTCAGAGAAGCCAATTGTTACGACAAAAGCAGATAGTTTCAGTCTTGCTAAATTAATTAAAAAATACGGTGAAAACCAATTGATAGTTGGCCTTGTTTTAAGATATTCTGTGCATATGCGAGAATTGCGAAGAATCTTAGACGCTGGGACTTTGGGTAACATTACCTCTCTTGAAGCCAATGAACATATTGCACCTTATCACGGCTCATTTTTTATGAGAGACTGGCGTCGACTAGAAAAATATTCAGGCGGCTTTATGCTCGAAAAGTGCTGTCACGATATAGATCTCTATAACAGTATTGTTGGTGATAGGCCAACGAGAGTAGCGAGTTTTGGTGGGCGTAATAATTTTATTCCTTCCGAGGCTCCAAATGGAAATGAGCATGATGATGTTTATCAAAAAAAACTATCCTTTTGGGAGAGTGCTGAAGATCCTTTTACAAGTGACGCTGATATTATTGATCATCAGAATGCGTTATTGGAATATCCGGGTAATGTAAGTTTTTCATTTCATACAAGCATTAATGTCCCAGATGAGCAGAGGCGCTTTTGTATCATTGGCAGTCGCGGTATGGCTGAGGGAGATTTTGGTCGTGGAGGTCTTCGGATAACAGATGCACGAACAGGCGAATGTCTGGAGGACCATGATTTTAGTTATCCAAGATCATCTGACTCTGGAAACTACCCTTCACACTATGGTGCTGACCAACTAATGTGTGAAGACATTGTTAGTTTTCTTAGAGGCGATTTAAAGTCTCTACCTGTTGGACCAAAAGAGGCAATAACAGCTGGTTTAGTTGCAATGGCAATTGATGAAAGTATGGCAACAGGCCAAATTGTTGACATGACTCAAACTTGGCAAGAGCTTGATGCGCTTTACTAGAGGAGAAAGGTTTTGATTAAGGGTATAAGTTACCTTTCGTTCGAGAATGGACTTTCAAATAATGAATCTATAGAGTCAGCTCTAAGTCAAACAAAAGCCAATGGATTTGATGCTCTTGAGTTATCAGTCTCTAATGAAGGCATTATAAATACCAACACCTCAAAAGAAGAATGTAGAATCATTCGTCAAAAAATTAACGACTCTGGTATTTTTGTTGATAGTATAGCGACTGGAATGAGCTGGGGCATAAGTCCAACAAGTGAAGATGAGGCCACTCGTAACAAGTCAATTAGTCTCCATAAAGATGCACTCCAAGTTGCTAGTAACCTTGGATGTAAGGCATTATTGTTTGTACCAGGAGTGGTTAAAAGTCCAATCTCTAGTGAGATAGTGCGTTACGATAAGGCTTTAGATCGAATCAGAGATGCAATCAATCAACTTTTACCAATTGCAGACGATCTTGATGTTGATTTATGTATGGAAAATGTATGGAATGGGTTTTTCTATTCTCCGATTGAACTTAGAGATTTTGTAGACTCTTTTGAATCAAATAAATTAGGTGTTTATTTAGATGTTGGCAACTTAATTGGTTATCAGCAATACCCACCGCACTGGATTGAATTACTTAATTCTAGAATAAAAAGAGTTCAAATAAAAGATTTTCAAGAAAATTTTGACTGGACTGGTAGCTTTAGTTTTTGTGATATTGGCACAGGAGATGTTCCCTGGAAAGAGACAATAGAGGCCCTTAAATCGATTAACTATCAAAATACAATAATTGCAGAAATGTTACCTTGGGACGAGACAATTTTGTCTCGTACATCAGCTGCAATGGATCAATTATTTGATTTTAATACTGCTTCTTAAATTTAAAAACTATGACTAAAAAATTAAAAGTCGGAGTAATCGGTCTAGGCAGTATGGGCTCGACTCATTTGGATATTTATTCACAAATAAGTGATGTTGAGGTTATTGCTGTCGCTGACTCAATACAAAGTCGACTTGATGGCTCTAGCAAAGCAGAAGGCAATATTAGTGGCCAGGCTAGAGGAAGTGTCAGCGGTCTCAAAGCAATGAAATATATCGATGGGATGGAACTAATCAATGACCCAGAAATTGAACTAGTTGATATTTGTGTTGGAACAGATCTGCACTTTATTTTTGTTGAGGCTGCACTAGCTAAAGGGATGCATGTATTGGTAGAGAAGCCCCTAGCGCGTACTTATGATGAAGCTAAAAAAATAGTTCAATTGGCAACAAACTCTTCTTCTAATATTATGTCTGCAATGTGTCTTCGATACTGGCCTGCATGGGTTTGGTTAAAGGATGCAATAGAGAGTGAAGTGTATGGTAAATGTTTATCTTTGAATTGCAGGCGTCAAACGAGCCCTCCAGATGGAGCATTTTATTCAAATCATGAAGAGTGTGGAGGTGCGTTATTGGATTTGCATGTACATGATACTGATTTTATTAATTATTGTTTTGGGATGCCTAGTGCAGTTTTTAGTCAGGGCTATAAAGGACCTAGTGGTGGAATTGATCATGTTGTTACTAATTACATTTATGACCAATCTATGGATATTCCTCTGGTTAGTGCTGAAGGGGCATGGACGATGCAAGATGGTTATGGCTTTAATATGTCGTATAGTGCAAACTTTGAAAATGCCACCGCTTGCTATTTACTAGATAGCGAGGAAACACTTAAGCTTTATCGTTCTGGGCATCAATTAGAAGTTATAGAATTAAAAGAAGGAATGGGCTATGAGTTTGAAATACGTTCTTTTGTTGATGAAATTCTAAGTGGTAAAGAAAGTAACCTTGTTTTGCTCAATCAGGCCGCTGAATCAATTGCTATTATTGAGGCTGAACAGCTTAGTATTAAATCTTGCTCAGTTGTCACGGTAAAGGCTTAATTAAAAACCAACTATTATATGTTGATGATAATATCTAACTAGTAGGAGCCAAGTTTAAAATCATCCCATACTTGTTGAGCAAGAATACCGATGTATTCATCGTTGTTTTCTAAAGCTTGTTTGATCCAAAACCTTCCTTCTAAAATATTTTTATCATCACCCTTACCAAGAAGGTACATACGCCCTAGGTTGTATTGTGCAGGTGCATCACCTTGCTCAGCAGCTCTAAGAAACCAACTAAAGGCGAGATGATCATTTTGAGTTACACCATCTCCTCTAAGGTAGAGGTTTGCTAAATTGTATTGTGCGTGAACGTAGCCTTGTTCAGCTGATTTTGTATACCAATTAACTGCCTCTTCAAAGTCCTGAGAAGTTCCCTTGCCATTTGCATACATCCAAGCTACATTATATTGCGCTCTAGCATCTCCTTGCTCAGCAACTTTAAGCCATTCTAAATGTGCCTCTTGAAAGTTACCTAGTGCGTAGGCATCATCACCATCTCGGTAGTCAGCGGAAGCACTAAAAACTATAGTAATTGATAATAAAAAAGTTAATAGGATGTTTTTATTTGACATTGTTTTCCTTGTTAGTTTTTGGGATCCTATAGCAAGATAAGGGTTGTTCGATATATTAACATAATTGTCTCTATTTTTGAAGCTTTGAAGGGCTTTGATTTTTTTAATTAAAAGTAGTATTCACTATAAAATAGATTTAGTATTTCCTTTTAACAATTTAGTGTTTTTTCATTATTTTAATAACGTTCCCGATTAGTCATTTGATAAATATGAATAAAATAAATTTACTCTCTTGCTTTTTTATAATATATGTATTAAGTACCACACAGGTTACTGCTGATGAACTAAGAGTAGCAGTAGCAAGTAACTTTTATCCAACCATGAAAATAATTGCAAAGCGCTATGAGTTAAAAACAGGTGGCTCTTCAGGTCAACAACACAACGTGGTACTAATTCCTGGTTCATCAGGCAAACATTTTGCACAGATAATGAATGGCGCGCCTTTTGACGTATTTTTTTCTGCAGATGAGGAGCGACCAAGATTACTAGAAAAAGAAGGAAAAGCTCAGACTGGTACAAGGTATACATATGCTCTAGGAAAGTTGGTACTTTGGAGTCCTATAGATGGATTTATTGACTCAGAAGGCTTGGTGTTGAACCAAAAAGATTTTCGATATTTAGCCATAGCTAATCCTAAAATTTCTCCATATGGTGCATCTGCCGAAGAAGTTTTAAGGTCCCTTAGGCTTTGGGATAATATGCAAGATAGATTGGTACGTGGGGAAAATATTACACAGACATTTCAATTTGTTAGAAGTAGTAATGCTAAACTCGGTTTTGTTGCTTACTCACAGATTCAGAATCCGAGTTTCTTTTTAAGAGGCTCATTCTGGGAAGTGCCTCAGTCAATTTATAAACCAATTCAGCAGCAGGCGATCCTATTGAAGGACAGCTCTATTGGGAAAGAATTTTTATCATTTGTTCAAAGTGATGAATCTTTAAGTATTATTTCTAAATCTGGATATGGATTACCATAATGCTAAACGAATTTGATATTTCTGCTCTGATTGTTACTCTTAAACTGGCAAGTATGAGCACGATAATTCTTTTGTTAATAGGAACTCCAATAGCATGGTGGCTTTCACAAACCCGATTTAAATTTAAAGTAGTATTTGAAGCAATCATTGCGTTACCATTAGTTTTACCTCCAACAGTGCTAGGTTTTTATCTATTGATAACTCTTGGGCCCAATGGTCCAGTGGGTGGAATGTTGGAGTCGCTTGGAGGAGTATCGATAGCTTTCACCTTTACAGGTCTGGTAGTTGGCTCTGTTATTTATTCGATGCCATTTGTGGTTCAACCACTTCAGAACTCTTTTAGTGGTATTGGTCGCCGCCCAATGGAGGTTGCTGCCACTTTATGTGCTTCACCACTAGATCGGTTTTTTACTGTTGCAGTTCCGTTAGCACGTTCTGGTTTTATAACTGCTGCTGTCTTGGGATTTGCTCATACAGTAGGAGAGTTTGGTGTTGTACTTATGATAGGTGGAAATATACCAGGAGAAACAGGAGTTCTTTCTATTGCAATTTATGATCATGTTGAGGCTATGGAGTATAGCCAGGCACACTGGCTATCCGGAGGTTTGCTTATTCTTTCATTTATAATGCTACTATTCGTTTATCTATTTAATCGCCGTTTTTCAATTATGAGGAGTGGTGACTAGTGATCGACTGTAAGCTAAGCATTAGATTAGGGCATTTTATTCTTGATACTGATTTTAGTATTCCTGATAAAGGCATTACTGTAGTTTTTGGCCCCTCAGGTTCAGGCAAGACAAGCTTATTAAGGGCTATTGCAGGCTTAGAAAGGGGTGACGGTGGGTTTCTAAAGATTAGTAATTCGATCTGGCAAGATGGAGAAAATTTTGTACCACCTCACAAGCGCTCAGTTGGCTATGTTTTTCAAGATGCAAGTCTATTTGATCATCTAAATGTTCAGGGCAATCTCGATTATGGGATTAAGCGATCATCTAGCACAGAGAAAGATTTTATTGAATCGATAATAAATTTATTAGATATAAAACCTCTGCTCGATAGAACGACAATTCAACTTTCAGGTGGAGAGAAGCAACGAGTCGCAATTGCAAGAGCGTTGGCAGTTAAACCCCATATTCTATTAATGGATGAACCCTTATCTGCGCTTGATCTAAAACGCAAACAAGAAATTTTGCCTTACCTTGATTCTCTTCATGATGAACTAGATATTCCATTCATCTACGTCACACACTCACCCGATGAGGCATCACGATTAGCGGATCATCTAGTTCTACTCGAAGAAGGACGTGTTGTTGGAAGTGGCGCCATTGATAAGATGTTGACTAGGTTTGATCTCCCCATCTCTCATGGTGCTGATGCAACCTCATTGATTGAAGCTAAAGTTGTCGGTTATGATGACCAGTTTAATCTAATGTACCTCAGTTTTTCTGGTGGTCAGTTCATTGTAGCGGATAGGGAGTTGCAATTGGAAACTAAAGTTCGTCTAAGAATTTCGGCACGTGATGTGAGCTTAACACAAGAGCACCAAACTGATACTAGCATTCTAAATATTTTCTCAGCAATAGTTGATGAAATAGTGCCAGAGGGCCAATCACAGGTGATGGTTCGACTAAAAATAAAAGACGTTACTATGTTATCTTGTATAACACGTAAGTCAGCTGAACTGCTTGAGCTTAATCCTGGAAAAAAGGTATACGCACAAATAAAGAGCGTTGCATTGTTATCGTAGTCAACCTATCTTCAAGGTTGTAGAGGCAACTTTTCTAGATGACTTTTTCAGCTAACCTTAATCTTTCAATTGGGCGCTCGTCAATAAAGACATGAATAATTGCAGTAATTGCAGCAATTATTGCAGCCCACCACCATACTTGATTGTATGAGCCCGTCGTGTCAAACAGGTACCCTCCAAGCCATACTCCTGTAAATGAGCCAATTTGGTGATTCAGGAAAACAATGCCGTAAAGGGTTCCCATAAACCTTAGTCCAAACATCTGAGCAACTAGACCTGAAGTTGGCGGAACTGTTGCAAGCCATAGTAAACCTGTTGTAAAAGAAAAGGCATAAATTGTAAAAGTCGAGATTGGAATGATAAGAAACAACACAATAACGATTGACCTAGCCCCATAGATATAGGTAAGTATCCATTTTTTTGAATAAAGCCCTGACAAGTGTCCTGATACTAATGATCCTATGATATTGCAAAAACCAATTATTGATAAACTTGCAGCAGCAACTGAACTGTCGAAACCTTTATCTGACAAATAAGCAGGCATATGAACAGTAATAAAGGCTAGCTGAAAGCCGCAAACAAAAAAACCTGCAATAAGGAGCCAATAATGAATATGACCCGAAGCTTCATTAAGAGCCTCCCGAAGATTCTGGGATGGCTCATTATCTATGTTTATATTCTTTTTTTCGTCTCCTTTAAAAACAGGAGTAAAAAGAATCATTGAAAGAGCTCCTATTGCCATGATGATAAGCGCTGTTTGCCATCCATAGGTAACAAGAAATTCTCGTGCAACAGGTATGAATATAAATTGCCCTGCAGATCCTGCAGCAGTTCCAACGCCTAGCGCTAATGCTCTTTTTTCAGGTCTAACCATTCTAGCCATAGCGGGAAGAATGACCCCCATTCCTGTACCTGCAATCCCCATTCCAATTAATATTCCAGCACCTATATGAAGACCAAGAAATCCATCTGCAGTAGCAGTAATATAGAGTCCTAGAGAGTAGAGGATTGTTCCTACTATTACGGTTCTCGCTGTACCAAACTTGTCAGCAAAAGCTCCAGCTAATGGTTGAGATAAGCCCCAAAATAGATTTTGTAGGGCCAAAGAGAATGCGAAAATTTCACGGCCATAACCGAAGGTTTCAGAAACAGGCTTCAAAAATAGACCTAATGAGGATCTAAAGCCAAAATTAATAGCCATAAGTACACAAGCTAGAATGATTGCAAAGCTTAATATTTTTTTATGCTGTGTCATATTTTTTAAGTATTAATAATTCGACAGTATAACCATAATTATTTGACGGGCCCATATATTAGTATTAATATAAAATCTAGCTATTTATGTTATAAGTTTTTCAACTTTTAGCTTTTATAACTTTTATTTAATTGTTATATCTTAATTAGGAGTAAATTAATGCGCGTACTTGTTTTTCAACATATCGATTGCGAACATCCTGGCTCACTTAGGCAATTTTTAGCTGAAGATGGAATCGAGTGGGATGCGGTTCGATTAAATCGAGGTGAAACAATTCCTAATTTTGATAATTATGATGCTCTTTGGGTTATGGGCGGACCTATGGATGTTTGGGATATTGAAGATTGCCCTTGGCTTGTTGCTGAAAAAGTGGCAATTAGGGAGTGGGTAAGCGTCTTAGGTAAGCCATATTTAGGTCTATGTTTGGGCCATCAGTTGCTAGCAGATGCACTTGGAGGTACCTGTGGACCTCAAAAAGTTCCAGAGATTGGAGTACTTGAGATTGAACTCACTGCGGAGGGTAGGCGAGATCCTTTATTTCAAGGTACAGCTGATAAACAAAAATGTCTCCAATGGCATTCAGTGAGAGTTGCTCAAGCTCCAGAAGGTGCTGTTATTTTAGCTAAATCAGAGGTGTGCTCCGTTCAAGCAATGCGTATTGGTTCTAATGCATGGTCTATGCAATATCATGTGGAGATTGAACCCGATACTGTCGATAACTGGGGAGCTGTCCCAGCATATGCAGAGGCATTAAGTTCGACACTCGGTAATGATGCCTTATTAGATTTGAAGTCAGATAGTGATGCTAATATGTCTCAATGTTTAAGTTGTGCGAGGCAAATTTATGAAAACTTTATGTCTACCGTAGGTTAATTTATTTCATCTTTTATATGTGATTTATTTCATGTTTATTTGTTAGTAAATTTTTTATTAATTACGACAACTTATAGATAGAATTTCTCTAACTTTTTATAGAACCAATAATATTTTTCTAAAATTTAAATTTAATGATTGACACTGAAAATAATTAAGGGTATCTTTCCGATTTTTCGAGTAATTAATATTACTTTAACCTAAGGGAAAAAAATGAGTGAAGAAGACGATTTTGACCTGAATGAACTAGATGATAAAGAACTAGTCGAACAAATTCAAGATGACCTTTATGATGGCCTTGATGAAGAGGTTACTGAAGGCACAGAAATACTGCTTTCTCGTGGGTGGGATGCGAATGATGTCTTGGGCGAAGCTTTAGTTGCAGGCATGAAAATTGTAGGTATTGATTTTAGAGATGGCATCTTATTTGTTCCTGAGGTACTAAAGTGTGCTGGCGCTATGAAAGGTGGAATGAAAATACTACGCCCTATTCTTGCTGAATCCGCAGTAGATACTTCTTTAGGTAAGTTTGTAATTGGTACTGTTAAGGGCGACATCCATGATATTGGCAAAAACTTAGTTGCCATGATGTGTGAAGGCTCAGGCTTTGAAATAATTAATTTAGGAATTAATAACCCTGTAGAAAACTACTTAGAAGCTATCGATGAGCATGAACCAGTAATTGTAGGTATGTCTGCTCTTCTGACAACTACGATGCCTTATATGGGCGTTGTTGTAGAAGAGATGGAAAAAAGAGGTTTGCGCAAAGATGTACATATTATGTGTGGTGGTGCACCATTGAACCAAGAGTTTGCAGACTCAATTGGCGTTCCTGCCTATGGCCGTGATGCAGCTCGAAGCGCAGAAATGGCTGAAGAGCATGTACGCAGTTTGGACAAAAAGCGTGGGCACAGATAAGCAAAATTCGGAACACTTTAAAAAGCGATTAGTTTTAGGTTGTGGAGCATTAGTATATGACCTTCTTAGATTAATAAAGCAAAACCCATCACTTTCAGATAAAGTCAACTTACAGTGTTTGCCTGCTAGTTGGCATAATTCACCTCAATTGATAGCCCCAGGAGTTGAAGAGTACTTATCTGAAAATGCACATCTTTATGAAGAAGTTTACATCGCATATGCAGACTGTGGAACTGGTGGAGCGATTGATAGGGTGATTGAGAAATATAATGCTAAGCGTATTGAGGGGGCACATTGCTATGAGTTTTTTGCAGGAACAGATGTTTTTGAGCAGTTGTCAGAAGAGGAGTTAGGCACTTTTTATCTTACAGATTATTTAGTTAAAAATTTTCATAGAATTATGATTAAGGGTTTAGGGCTAGATAAACATCCAGAGCTTTTTGATGTATATTTTGAGCACTATAAAAAACTAGTCTATTTGGCACAAACTGAGAATGAGCAGTGGCAAAAGGATGCTGAGCATTACGCTAAAGATTTTGGTTTTGAGTACGAATATAGACTTGTAGGTACAGGAAGTCTTGATTCTGTTTTTGATGAAATAGATATCAAGCCATTGGAGATCGAAGGATAGTGAAGTATGAACATAAATATGTTAGATAAATTAATCGATAATAATTGCTGGCTAGCTAGATTGGAGAAATAATGCCATTATTGAATCTCTTTTCTTCGAAAGAAAAAAATAAAAAAGTGAGTGATAATCTTAAGGACTTTTTAGTTAATTTTTCAATAGAAGTTATTCCTAGTACCGCAGCTAAGATAGAAAGCTTTAGAGATATACTTCCAATCAACACCAGAATATATATCGCACATATCGAAGGCGTGCCAATTGAAGAAATGATACAAACAGCTAAACGGCTTCAGAGTGAAGGGTTTTCGGTTATGCCTCATTTCCCTGCACGTATTATTAAAAATAAAAGCACTTTAGAAGAATGGATAAAAAAATATCAAGATGAGGCAGGCATTAATCAAGCTTTACTTTTAGCTGGAAGTGTTAATAATCCGCATGGTGTTTTTGAAAACTCAATGCAGCTGGTTGAAACAGAACTTTTTAACAAATATAACTTTAAAAACCTTCATTTTGCGGGACATCCCGAGGGTAACAAAGATATTGATTTTGATGGTTCAACTAACAATGTTGATGAGGCATTGCTTTGGAAACAAAAATTTAATGAACGAACGGATATAGAAGTAGCATTAACCACCCAATTTTGTTTTGAGGCAGATCCAGTAATTAAGTGGGCGGATGCAATGATTGAAAAAGGCATAAATATTCCAATACATATTGGCGTAGCTGGACCCGCAAAATTGCAAACGTTAATCAAGTTTTCAATTGCCTGTGGTGTTGGTGCTTCTTTGAAGGTGCTGCAAAATAGAGCAAAAGATGTGAAGAAGCTACTATTGCCGTTTGAGCCAAATGATTTTTTAGAGACTTTAGCTAAACATAAAAAAGAAAATCCAAACTTTAATATAAGTAATATTCATTTTTTCCCTTTGGGGGGGATTAATGCTAATGCTACTTGGATTAAAAATGCTACAAATAATTAATCACAGGAGTAAGTAAATTGGCTACAACAACACTATCGTCAGCATCAAAAGAGGTCACAATTGGTTTTGGTCATCCATTTATTATGATTGGAGAACGCATAAACCCAACAGGAAGAAAGACTCTAGCTGCAGAAATGAAAGAAGGTGATTATTCTCGTGTAGAGGCCGATGCAATTGCCCAGGTAGCTGCGGGTGCTCAAATGCTTGATGTAAATGCAGGCATCCCTCTTACAGACGAGCCAGCAATCTTGGCTGAGGCTATTAGACGCGTTCAAGCGGTTGTAGACGTGCCACTTTCTATTGACTCTTCAATCATAGAAGCTCTAGAATCTGGTTTATCGGCCTACCAAGGTAGGGCGCTTGTGAATTCTACTACAGGGGAAACTGAGGTGCTAGAGCGTGTACTTCCATTGGTAAAGAAGTATGATGCTGCAGTTGTAGCTATCTCAAATGATGAGACTGGAATCAGCGAAGATCCTAATGAAAGGTTTAAAGTTGCTAAAAAAATTGTTGAGCATGCTGCTGATTATGGAATTAAACCAGAGGATGTTGTAGTTGATCCTTTGGTAATGCCTATTGGAGCAATTGCACAGGCGGGCAACCAGGTTTTTGAGTTGGTTAGAAAGCTTCGCAGAGAATTAAAAGTCAACACAACTTGTGGTGCATCAAATGTTAGTTTTGGTTTGCCTCAGCGTAATGGTATTAATAACGCTTTCTTGCCAATGCTTATTGCAGCGGGGATGACTTCTGCAATCGTCAATCCATTGCACCAAGAACTAGTACAAGCAATTCGAGCTGGAGATGTATTGACTGGTGTTGATGATGGCTGTACTAGTTGGATTGCGGCCTATAAAACACCTTCAGCTGAAGGCAATAATCCTAGGGATATGAGGCGCCGAAGAAGGCGTGCCTGACAAAAAAATGACTGGCATTAAATATAATGGGTCTTGTGTTTGTGGTCAAACTCACTACAAAGCCTTTGATTTGGAAGATGTATCCTATTGTCACTGCCAACAATGCCGTAAAATGACTGGCCATTATATGGCTGCATGCCAGGTAAAAAGGGATAAAATTAAAATTCATGGCAAAATTAAGTGGTTTTATACACATGCAGGCTCGCGACATGGTTTTTGCGATAATTGCGGTGCCCATATGTTTTGGCAAAATGACAATAAGCCAACTATTAGTGTAACAGCAGGTAGTTTGGAGGATACTAAAGACTTGGGTGTATGGCACCATATTTTTACAGAAGAGAAGGGGTGTTATTACGAAATTAACCCTAATGAGCCTCAAAGTGAAGGTTATGGTGATAGCAACATACAGGAAGGAGTGTAGTTTTGGAAGATGCTCAGCAAGTTTGTTTTACTCCATCAGGTCGCCAATACAAGGGTGAAGTTGGAGACACACTACTGCAAGTTGCTCATGATGCGGGGGTTGCTATCCGTTCATTATGTGGTGGTTACGGTCAGTGTCACCAGTGTTGGATTGAAGTTTCAGAGGGCTCACATCCTAAATTTAATGTTGAATGTAAGTCTGAAAATGTAAGCGGAATCACCAGTCTGGAAAGACAATTAATTATCGATAATCCTAGCTATAAAGGTAAGCGATTGGCTTGTCAAACCTGCATTCAAGGGGATTTAGTAATAGATGTCCCTGAAGAAAGTCAAGAACACAAAGCTTATATTAGCAAAAAAAATGCTAAACAAGACTATTCTATTTGTAGTGCTATTAGTCTTTTTGATTGCACTCTTGAAGAATCAACATTAGATGAGAACCCCTCAGCCACTGAAAACTTATTATCACAGCTTGAAAAGAAAGATGTAAAAGCAACGATTGACTTTAACTTATTGAGAGGTCTTCAACCTTTAATTCATGAAAGTAAAGGGTGTTTGACAGTTGCAATACGCGATCAAAAAGAAATAGTGGCTATCTACCCTCAAGGTAAACATCAAATAATTGGTGCTGCAATTGATATAGGTTCTACCACACTGGCTCTATATGTATATGACCTTAAAGATGGTCAATTAGTGTATGAATCTTCTGCAATGAATCCTCAGATTCGTTTTGGCGAAGATTTAATGAGTCGAGTTTCTTATGTAATGATGAATAAGGGTGGTGATGAAAAACTGACAACTGCTGTTCGCACAAAGATTACTGAAATGCTTCATGAGGCTTGTGAATATCTTGAAATTGAATGGGGTAAGTTGCTAGAGGTGGTTCTAGTTGGTAATCCAATTATGCACCATATATTTTTTGGAATCTCGCCCGTCGAACTGGGTCAAGCTCCTTTCACTTTGTCGATAAGGAGTTGGCTTGACGTTGATGCTAAAGATTTAGGTTTCAATTTATATCCTAAAACTAGGCTCTCATTTTTACCACTAATTGCTGGGCATGTTGGTGCAGATACCGCAGCTGCTTATCTAAGTCAGATGGAGACAATGCACTCTGAAACTACTTTGCTTGTTGATATTGGTACTAATGCAGAAATTATGCTTGCAAAGGGAGGCAGGGTATATGCGACATCATCTCCAACTGGACCTGCCTTTGAAGGAGCTGAGATTAGTTCAGGTGTTAGGGCGACCTATGGAGCAATTGAAAGAGTAAGGATTGATAAAAACACCCTAGCTGTTCGTTATAAAGTTATTGGTTGTGATGCTTGGTCTGATGAGCCAGATTTTGAACTCGTTCAAATGAAAGCCATCGGGATTTGTGGAAGTGGAATTATTGAAGCTATTGTTGCTTTTGCAGAGGCAGGCATTATTGATCAAAGTGGACTTTTTGTAGAATCAATTGCGCCAGAACTTTTTTCAAAAAATGGCAATACCACTCGATTTTTATTGGTCGAGCAGGGAGATAAATCGATTTATGTAGAACAAGTAGATATACGCTCAATTCAATTAGCTAAAGCTGCATTATCTGCAGGTGTTTCAATATTGATGGATTATCTCGAGTGCACTGAATTTGACAAAGTATTATTAGCAGGTGCTTTTGGTGCTCATTTAGACGCTAAATATGTCGCTCTTTTAGATATTATCCCAACCTCAACAGCTGAAAAAATTATATCTGTAGGTAACGCCGCTGGAGTCGGTGCAAGTGCTGCTTTATTAGATATAAATAAACGGAAAATAATTATTGATGCAGTAGATAAGGTTGTAAAAATTGAAACTGCTACTGAACCAAAATTCCAAGAGTATTTTGTTGATGCAATGAAGTTCAGTGTATCACCTGTTAAGCAACAACAAACTAAAAAAGTTAGACGCCGTAAAAGAGTGTCTTAGTTATGAAAGAGGAGAAATTTGATGGCTAGAGAAAGAAGGAGGCGAAGAGGTGGATCATCTAATGAGTCTGATGCGAATGAAATTCCTAAGGCGCCAGCCTATATAAAAAGAAAAATACCACACTATAGTATTTTAAGTGATGACGATCTTAGTGTTATTGAAGAAAATGCTGATACTATTCTAGAAGAGATTGGTATTGTATTTTCTGAAGATCAAGAGGCTCTTGATATACTTGAAAAAGCTGGTGCAAGTATTGATGGTATGCGAGTTAGATTTCCAAAAGGAATGTGTCGCAAATTAATTCAAGATAATGCTCCAAAGCAATTTACTCAATACGCTCGAAATCCTGAGCGAAATGTTGAAATTGGCGGTGATAATATGGTTTTAGTTCCTGCTTATGGTCCTCCATTTGTTCATGATCTTGATGAAGGTCGCCGCTATGCAACAATAGAAGATTTTAGAAACTTTGTAAAGCTAGCATACATGTCTGACAATCTTCACCACTCTGGAGGCACGATTTGTGAGCCAGTTGATTTGCCAGTAAATAAGCGCCACTTCGATATGGTGTACAGTCATATTAAATACTCAGACAAAGCCTTCATGGGCTCTGTTACTGCAGCCGAAAGAGCCCAAGATACAGTCAACATGGTAAAAATTGTTTTTGGTGATGAGTTTGTTGATAACAATTGTGTTTTAATTAGTTTAATTAATGCAAGCTCACCAATGGCATTTGATGCCACCATGCTTGGTGCACTCAAGGTCTATGCGCGAAATAATCAAGCTACAATTGTAACGCCATTTATTGTGGCGGGTGCTATGGCGCCAACAACTGCGGTAGGTGTTGCAGCTCAAAGTCTTGCAGAAGGCTTAGCAGGTATGGCATTTGCTCAACTCATTAGACCAGGTGCACCTGTTATTTATGGTAATTTCGTGACAGCAATGTCTATGAAATCTGGTGCACCAACGTTCGGTACACCTGAGGCTGGCCATATGATGAATATTTCTGGAGCCCTAGCTAGGAGATTAGGTGTTCCATTTAGAAGTGGAGGGGGCTTTAATGGCGCAAAGATGCCTGACGCTCAAGCAGGCTATGAGGCTGCTAATACCATGCAAGGAACTTTAAATGCAAGTGTTAATTTTAATTTACATACTGCTGGCTGGTTAGAAGGTGGTCTATGTATGAGTTATGAAAAATTCATAATGGACGCAGATCAAGCTGGAATGATGAGAGTTTCTGCAGAGGGAATTGATATGAGTGAAAATGGTCAAGCAATGGATGCAATTCGTGAAATTGGCAGTCTTTCAGATGAAGTACCCAAGCATTTTTTAGGATGTGAGCATACTAAGAAGAATTTTAAGAAGGCTTTTTATATGTCAGATGTTCTTGACGATAATAGTTTTGAACAGTGGGTTCAAGATGGCTCAAGAGATACAGCAATGATTGCTAACGGTATTTATAAAAAAATGCTGTCTGAGTATGAGTTACCTCCACTTGATCCTGCCATTGATGAAGCATTATTAAAATACATTAAAGATCGCAAAGATAGCTTTGAAGATTCAAATATTTAAGTAAGGCGTATTATTGTATTTATTATAATTCAAGCGATTATGAATTTAATTATTAACACCAGATTGATTTTGTAAGATAATGTTCCTAATTATGATTTTTTAAAGGGCTAAAGAGCTATTTTCACTTGAAAAATATCAAGTGAAGAAGTATTTTATTCCTTTTATTTTTGTGTGTATTTAGGAGAAATGATGAGCGAGTATAAAACAGATATTGATATTGCAAGAGAAGTTACCGGTGAACATATTAATGATATTGGTGCAAAACTCAATATTGATCAATCGAACTTGGTGCCTTTTGGGCATGACAAGGCTAAGATCTCATGGGATGCAATAGATGGTGCTCAAAAGAACAAAAATGGTAAGCTTATATTAGTTACTGCGGTTACACCTACGCCAGCTGGTGAAGGCAAAACAACTACCTCTGTTGGCCTTACTGATGGACTTAATAAGATTGGTAAGCAAACAACAGTGTGTCTTCGTGAGCCTAGCTTAGGCCCGTGTTTTGGTATGAAGGGTGGTGCCGCAGGTGGTGGTTATGCTCAAGTAATTCCAATGGAAGATATTAATCTTCATTTTACTGGCGACTTTCACGCAATCACTTCAGCACATAGCTTACTTTCTGCAATGATTGATAATCATATTTACTGGGGAAATTCAACAAATATTGATAGTAGAAAAGTAGTATTTCGCCGTGTTGTTGACATGAATGATCGCTCTCTTAGAACAATTACTTCTTCTTTGGGCGGCTCTACTAATGGCTATCCGCGTGAAGATGGTTTTGATATTACAGTTGCTTCTGAGGTCATGGCTATTTTCTGCTTGTCACAAAACTTATCAGAACTTGAAGAAAGATTAGGTAATATCATAATTGCTTATACTCGTGATATGACACCAGTAAGAGCAAAACAAATTAATGCGAATCATGCAATGACAGTTTTGCTAAAGGATGCATTTAGACCAAATTTAGTTCAAACTTTAGAAGGGAATCCCGCGCTAATTCATGGCGGTCCATTTGCAAACATCGCACACGGTTGTAATTCAGTTATTGCAACAAAGACAGCACTTAAATTGTCTGATTATGTTATTACAGAGGCTGGATTTGGAGCCGATTTAGGAGCAGAAAAATTCTTTGATATTAAGTGTCGTAAATCTGGAATTGCTCCAGATGCTGTTGTTTTAGTTGCAACAGTTAGGGCTTTAAAACATCAGGGTGGCGTTGCAAAAGCAGATTTAAATAATGAAAATACTGATGCACTTGGTAAAGGCTGTGTGAATCTAGGAAAGCATATTCGCAACTTAAGCCAGTTTGGAGTTCCACTAGTTGTTGGCATTAATAAATTTGTAACTGATACAGAGGCTGAGTTTCAAGTAATCAGAGATTATTGTGAGCAATTTAATGTAGAAGTTAGTGTCACTAGCCACTGGGAGCACGGTGGTGATGGAGCGATTGACCTGGCAGAAAAGGTTGTTAAGTTGGCTGACTCAGGCACTGCACAATTCAAAACATTGTATGATGATGAGCTTCCACTTTTAAAGAAGGTAGAAACTATTGCTAAAAAACTCTATGATGCAGACGAAGTTTTAGCCGATAAAGTTATTAGAGCCGAACTTAATAGGTATCAAGATAATGGGTTTGGTCATTTACCTGTGTGTATTGCTAAAACACAATATAGTTTCTCTACTGATCCGCAATTATTAGGAGCTCCTACTGGACACTCAATGTCGATTCGAGAAGTCAGACTCTCAGCAGGCGCTGAATTTGTTGTGGTAGTGTGTGGTGCAATTATGACAATGCCTGGATTGCCAAGGGTTCCCGCTGCAGATAAGATTAAACTGGATAAAAATGGACTAGTGCAAGGCCTTTTTTAAACTATGAATATTAGCGATACTGTTGACTATGAAATTCATAGGGTTGAGAATTCAATCCTAGAAGAGTCAAAAGACTGTATCGCCATTGAAGAGCCTCTAGAGATAGCTGTTCGGTACTTTAAAGATAGTGAGTGGATAGTTGAACCACTTATGGTGACAATGAGAACTCCAGGGGATGATGAAGCGTTGGTTAGTGGGCTACTTTTTTCAGAAGGTATTATCGAGGATAAAGTTGCCATTGATAAGATTGATATTAATGGTGAAAATAAGGGTAAATACGATGTTGATAATTCGTTAATTGTAACTTTAACAAGGGGTAATCAATTAGATTTAAAGAATTTACAGCGTCATTTTATGGTTAACTCTAGTTGTGGAGTATGTGGAAAAGGTACTTTGAATGCTATAGAGATTGCCTATGAGCCAGACATTGATAAAGCGGGCCCTATAGTCAGTATTGAGTTGATTACGGAATTACCTAATATATTAAAGTCAAGACAGGAACAGTTTGCCAATACTGGAGGAGTTCATGCCAGTGCATTATTGGACGAGAGTGGAAAAGTTCTTCACTTAGCTGAAGATGTAGGAAGACATAATGCACTTGATAAATTGATAGGTCATGTAAGGTGTAATGATATGTTGAAACCGCTCGAGCAATTTGTCATGTGTTCTGGTCGTTTAGGATTTGATATCATCCAAAAAGCGTTGATGTCTAGAATAGGAATGATAGTAGGTATTGGGGCTCCAACCTCATTAGCTCTTGATTTAGCGAGAAAATTTGATATTACTTTAGTTGGTTTTATCAAAAAAAATAAATATAATGTCTATACTGGTGCTTGGCGCATTAGAGAAAGAGTTTAGGAGATTAAATGTCTAGAAATATAAGTTTATTGTCAGGAAAAAAGGACGACAAAAATAGCTTGTTTGGAAAGATTTCAGTTAGTCCAACAGAAGCCAGTGACTCTCAGCTTGCAGCCGAATACAATTTGGGTGTTTCTACGGTCCATAGTACTAAGAGTTTTTATGACTTTCTAAGCGAGGACTTTAAAAGCAAAAAAGCCTATGTATGTTCTGGAAGCGCTTGTCTTTGTAGAGGAACCCAAGGCGTGGTTGCTGATAAACTAAATCAAGAATTTGGAGAAGAAAACGTTGGTGAAATGATTTGCCTTGGAAGGTGTTATGAGAATAGTGCCTTTAACTATAATGGTGAAAATTACTCCGGTGATGATATCAATAAATTAGATCAAATTATTGCTGGCAAGCATACAAGTCCTGCTTATACAATGAAGTCATTTTCAAATACATCGTTCTTAGTTGAAGATAAGATTTTTTCTAGTTATGATGATTTTAAAGATTTGCTAGAAGTATGCTTTGCAACTGAAAAAGCTGATTTAATTGCAACTCTAAAAGACTCAGGGCTTCGTGGACGTGGAGGTGCAGGCTTTCCAACTGGTATGAAGTGGGAATTTTGTAAGGATCAAGAAGTTACCACTAAATATGTTGTTTGTAATGCAGATGAAGGTGATCCTGGGGCATTTTCTGATAGATATTTGCTAGAAGAGCAGCCACTAAAAGTTTTGTTTGGGATGGTCATCTGTGCCTATATTATTAGCTCAAAGCAAGGTTTTTTATATATTCGAGGAGAATATCCTGAATCAATTACTATTACTAATGATGCATTAGCAAAGCTTCGTGAATTGGGATTACTTGGTGATAATATCTTAGGAACTGGTTTTGACTTCGATATGAATGTTGTTGAAGGTCAGGGTGCTTATATTTGTGGTGAAGAAACGGCACTGATAGCCTCTATTGAAGGCCGTCGCGCTGAGGTAGATGTTCGTCCTCCGTTTCCTGTAGTTGAAGGTTTATATAAAAAACCAACCGTAGTAAATAATGTTGAAAGTTTAGCAGCAGTTGCTACAATATTTAAACTTGGTAGTGAGTCCTACAAAAATATTGGAAATGGAAGATCATTAGGTACAAAATTAATCTCACTAGATGGTTATTTTAATAATCCAGGTCTTTATGAAGTAGATTTAGGGACTCCAATTAGTTTTATTATTGATGAGATTGGTGGCGGCTTTAATGATAGTATTAAAGCTATACAGATTGGTGGACCCCTTGGCGGTGTTGTTCCAGTTGATATCTTAAAGACTCTGACATTAGATTTTGAAGATTTCTCTGAGAAAGGATTTTTACTTGGTCATGCAAGTTTTGTTTGTATTCCCAAGTCATTTTCGGCAGTAGAATATGCAAAACATTTATTTGCTTTTACGGAACATGAGTCATGTGGCAAATGCTTCCCATGTCGATTGGGTTCAACTCGTGGCAAAGAAATGTTAGAATCAGCTTTAGAAAAAGACCAGAAGTTCTCAGAAGAATTGATCCATGATTTATTACAGACGATGGAAGTAGGGTCGTTATGTGCCCTAGGTGGTGGTCTACCACTTGCAATAAAAAATTTACTCGAGCACTGTGCTGACGAGTTTAAACCTTTAATGGAGAAGTAGTATGTCAGATAACCCACAAGGCGTATTCATTGATGATGTTGAGTTTCCATTTGATGACTCAACCTCTATCTTAGAATTTAGTAACAAATCCTTGGGTGAAAAAATTATCCCAACACTTTGTGATGACGACAACCTAAAACCTTATGGCGCTTGTCGTGTTTGTTCAGTTGAAGTTCAACACACTGAAGATGGACCTAAGAGAACTGTTGCCTCTTGTCATACACCGATTAATCCTGGTATGCGAATTTATACCAATTCGGATAGTGTTAAGACACTGCGTAGAAATATTGTAGAACTAGTTCTTAGTGATCATCCCCCTGACTGCTTGACATGTGAAGTAAATGGCAACTGTGAGTTGCAAGATGTAGCAGCAAGCGTTGGTGTTCGAAGAATACGCTACGCAAAAGGAAAAAACCATTGTGACCGTGAAAAAGATTTATCTCACGCATATATGCGTATGGATTTATCTAAGTGTATTAACTGCTCAAGATGTGTTCGTGCTTGTGACGAAGTTCAAGGTCAATTCACATTGACTATGACAGGGCGAGGCTTCGAATCTCGGATTACTACTGATAATGATATGTTGTTTGGCGACTCTTCATGTGTTTCTTGCGGAGCTTGTGCACAAACTTGTCCTACATCTGCGATTTCTGATGTATTTCAATCAAAATCAGTCGAAGCTGATAAAACTGTCCGTACTACATGTTCATACTGCGGAGTAGGATGCAACTTAGAAGTTGCTGTAAAAAATGATGAAGTATTATCAATTCGTGCACCACAAGACGCTGTAAATGAAGGACATACTTGTTTAAAAGGTCGTTATGCATTTAAATTTTATAATCATGAGGACAGATTAACATCACCACTTATTAGAAAAAATGGTGAGTTAACTCCTTGTTCTTGGGATGAGGCTTTAGATTTTATTAAAGGTAAATTTGAATCAATTAAAGAAGAGCATGGTCCTGATGCAATTGCTGGTATTTCTTCTGCGCGGTGTACAAATGAAGAAAACTATATGTTTCAAAAGATGATACGGCAATTGGTTGGTACGAATAATATTGACTGTTGTGCTCGTGTTTGTCATTCTCCTACTGCATGGGGAATGCAACAAAGCTTTGGTACAGGAGCAGGAACAAATTCAGCTGCAGATATTCCTTTAGCTGATTTGATGATTGTCATTGGTGCAAATCCAACTGCTGCTCACCCAGTAACAGGTGCAAAAATTAAGCAGCAAGCTATGAATGGTGCAACACTTATTGTTATTGATCCCGTTAGAACTGAGTTGGCTCGTATGGCTGATCATCACTTGCAGCTTAAGCCAGGAACTAATGTTGCTGTATTGAATATGATTCAGTACTATATAGTTGAGGCTGGCCTTGTAGATCATGAGTTTATTAAAGAACGTTGTGAAGGTGGTGAAGAGTTTCTTGAACAAATAAAGGATCTTGATGTTGATGCGATGGCAAAAATTAGTGGCCTTGATAAAGATGATGTTAAAGCTGTAGCTCTTGCATATGCTTCTGCAAAAAATGCAATGGAATTCCATGGTTTAGGAGTTACTGAGCACTCACAAGGCACCAAGACTGTTATGCTAATTTCGAATCTAGCAATGATGACAGGAAATCTTGGTCGGCCAGGTGTTGGGGTCAATCCACTTCGTGGCCAGAATAATGTCCAAGGAGCTGCAGACATGGGCTGCCAGCCACATCATGGACCAGGTTACTTATGGATGGATCAAAAAGAGGTTCAAGATTTTTTTGAAGATAAACTAGGACTTCCTATGCCAACAACTCCAGGCAGGAAGATTCCTGAAATGTTTGATGGAGCTGTAGATGGATCACTTAAAGCTTTGTGGATTTTTGCTGAAGATGTTGTTCAGACTGATCCAAATACGCATCATGTTGTTAAAGCTATGCAAGGACTTGATCTTCTCGTTGTCCAAGAAATCTTTATGAGTGAAACTGCCAAAATGGCAGATGTGGTTCTACCAGGTACCACTTTCCTTGAAAAGAGTGGCACATTTACAAATACTGAGAGACGAATTCAGCAGGTTAATGCTGCAGTGAATCCTCTAAAAGGTACAAAAACTGATGGGCAAATAATTGTCGAAATGATGCGCAAGTTGGGTCTTGATCAACCTGATTTTAATGCAGCAGAAGTTTTGAAAGAAATATCCACTGTAGTTTCATTTTTTGAGGGCGTAACGTGGGAAGGTTTGGGTGCTAGCCCAATGGGTCTTCAGTGGCCTGTTAATAAAAAAGGTGAAGATACCCAAATACTTCATATTGGTGAATTTAAGCGTGGTAAGGGTAAATTTCATTATCATGATTGGAAGGAAAGTGAAGAGCTTACTAAGCATAAGAATGAGTATCCATTTATTCTTACAACTAGTCGCGAGCTTCAGCACTATAACTGTGCAACAATGACTAGACGAACATCAAATGTACAAATCTTGAAAAAGGATGTGATTATGCTTAATCCAAGGGATGCAAAAGCAAAAGACCTTATATCGGGCGATCGTGCTACATTGAAATCTGATAGAGGTGAAATTACTCTTGATGTTGAGGTTACAGATCGTGTGAAGAGAGGTGTTATTCGAACAACTTTTCATTTCCCTGAAGTCTTAATTAATGAAGTAACGAGTGCTGTTACAGATGAAGAAACCAAGTGCCCAGAATACAAGATTGTTGCAGTTGATATCCTAAAAGCTTCTTAATTCTATAGTGAGGTAAGCTTTATGTAGGCTTGCCTCCTAATTTTAATAACGCCTTTCTAATTTGCTTTTTTGTAGAATCCGACTTGCTATTTCTTCAATCGAAATATGACTAGTATCTATGAATGGTACTTCATTTTGAATAAACATATCTTCAGCTCTTCTAACTTCTTTTTGACACTGTTCTATCGAAGCGTATCCACTATTTGATCTTCGTTCATCACGGATATTTTGAAGACGGACCGGATTTATACTTAATCCATACAATTTATTTTTGTATTTTTTTAAAATACTTGGAAGATTAATTGTATTTAAGTCCTCTTCTATGAGTGGGTAGTTTGCAGCATATATGCCATACTGTAACGCTAAAAAAAGACATGTCGGTGTTTTTCCAGATCGTGACACACCTGTTAGAATAATGTCAGCACTTTCATAGTTCTTTGTATTAACGCCATCATCATTGTTAAGCGCAAAATTTATACTATCAATCCTACCTGAGTATGTATTTTTGTTTCCAATACCATGAGATAGTCCCATCTCATGAGAAGATTTGGCATCAAGCGTCTTTTCCATTTTTGAAATAAAAGTTTCAAAAAAATCAAAGATAATCCCGCCACTATTTTCAAGTAGCTTTCGATATTCATTGGATACCTGTGTGCTAAAAATTAAAGCTGGTTGACCATCGTTTTGGGAAGCTTCTTGGATTAGATTAGCCACAGTCTTGGCTTTTTTAAGGCTATCTATAAATGCTAAGTTGACACGCTTAAATTCTATTTCAGGAAATTGCGTAAGAAGACTATTGCCTAGTGCTTCAGCAGTTATACCAGTTCTATCTGAAATAAAGAAAACAGTTCTCATAGGGATTTTATTAATAATCAGAGTTTACCAAGTTGGTTCCATGTTTCAACTACTGTATCAGGGTTAAGTGAGATGCTGGTAATTTTTTGGTCTAAAAGCCATTGTGCAAAATCCATATGATCTGAAGGACCTTGACCACATATACCAATATACTTATCTTGACGGTGACATGCTTCAATAGCCAGAGTAATTAATTTTTTAACTGCATCGTTTCTTTCATCAAAGCTATCAGCAATCAACCCAGAATCTCGATCCATTCCAAGAGTTAATTGAGTAAGGTCATTAGATCCAATAGAAAAACCATCAAAGTATTGTAAAAAATCATCCGCTGAAATTGCATTAGATGGAAGCTCACACATCATAATAATTCTTAGTCCATCTTTACCCCTCTCCAATCCATTTTCTTTTAATAGTTCAATTACTTTTGCAGCCTCTATTGTGGTTCTTACAAATGGAATCATGATTTCAACATTTTGAAAACCCATTTCATTCCTAACTTTTTTGATTGCTAGACATTCAAGTTTAAAGCACTCTATGAATTCTGGTGAGATATAGCGTGAAGCACCCCTAAAACCAATCATGGGATTTTCCTCTTCTGGTTCGTAAAGTTCACCTGCAAATAAATTTGAGTACTCATTAGACTTAAAATCTGACATACGTATGATTACGGGAGATTGTGAAAAGCTTGCCGCAATGGTAGCAATCCCTTCAGTCAGCTTCTCAACATAAAAATCAACTGGAGATTTGTAGCAAGAGGTTCGTTTTTTAATTTCAGTTTGAAGTTCATTTGAAAGGTCATCAAACTCAAGTAAGGCTTTAGGGTGAATTCCAATGGTGTTATTTATAATAAACTCAAGTCTTGCAAGTCCTACACCAGCGTTTGGAATAGTAGAAAAGTCAAATGCTCTTGAAGGGTTACCAACATTCATCATTATCTTTACAGGAACATTTGGTAATTCATTAACCTCTGAAAAAGTGTGTTCAAATTTTAAAGCACCCTGATAAACTTTACCTGTATCTCCTTCAGCGCAAGAAGCTGTAACCACTTTAGTATCTTTAAGTGCTTCAGTCGCTCCTCCAGTTCCTACGATAGCAGGTACTCCTAGCTCTCTAGCTATAATTGCCGCATGACAGGTTCTTCCGCCACGATTAGTAATGATTGCAGAAGCAAGTTTCATAACTGGTTCCCAGTCAGGATCGGTCATATCAGTAACAAGAACATCGCCTTTTTTAACTAGGTTCATCTCAGATAAATCATTAATTATTCTAGTATTGCCAGACCCAATTTTCTGACCTATTGCTCGTCCTTCTATAAGAATGTCAGATGCTTCAATAAGTTTATAGCGTTCAATTTGTTGAGAATTTTGCCGGCTTTTTACGGTTTCTGGTCTTGCTTGAACAATATATAGTTCTCCATCATAACCATCAAGTGCCCACTCTATATCCATGGCTCTGCCATAGTGTGATTCAATCTTCATAGCATACTGAGCAAGCTCCTCAATCTGAGTGTCATTTAAACTAAACTTGAGACGCTCTTCTTGATCAACTGAAATAGTGTTTACTGAGGAGTTTGATTTAGCTTCTGAATAAATCATTTTTATTGATTTGGATCCAAGACTTCTAGAAAGAATTGCAGGTTTACCAGATTTAAGCGTAGTCTTGTGAACATAAAATTCATCAGGATTTACAGATCCTTGAACAACTGTTTCACCTAAGCCGTAAGCAGAGGTAATAAAGACGACTTCATTAAATCCAGACTCAGTATCAAGAGTAAACATAACGCCACTTGCACCAATATCGCTTCTTACCATTTGTTGAATACCAGCAGAAAGTGAAACCATCTCATGTTCAAATCCTTGGTGTACTCTATATGAGATAGCCCTGTCATTATATAGAGAGGCAAATACTTTTTTAATTGAAACGAGGATATCATTAATGCCACTAATGTTGAGATACGTTTCTTGCTGGCCAGCAAAAGAAGCTTCAGGTAAGTCCTCTGCTGTGGCTGATGAGCGAACGGCAAATGTTACTGACGCTCCATACTTCTCAGCTAATTTGTGATAATTATCAACTATATCTTTATGAAGATCTTCAGGAAAAGGCGCTTCTTCAATCCATTTTCGAATTAATGTTCCTGTTATAGTAAGCTCTTTGATATTAGTAATATCGAGCGATAAAAGTAGATCGTTTATTTTATTTTTTAGATTTGAGTGGTTTAAAAATGATTCGAACGCTTCAGCTGTAGTTGCAAAGCCACCAGGGACTCTAACGCCTTGTAAGCTAAGGGCGCTTATCATTTCCCCCAATGAAGCATTCTTGCCACCAACTTTGTCAACATCTGACATGCTAACATCTTCCAACCAGACGACATTTTCAACCATTAAAGTTCTTTAATATAATTAATCATAATCTAAACTTATGATTTTATAAATAAATATGATGTGAATATCAACTATTTTGACACAAAATGTAATAATATAATTTTGAGGCTAAAGTATAATTTTACTGTATTAAAAATGAGTTGACTTAAAGATTGATATCGATATTTGATTTTTATTTCATAAATTCATAATCATATTATACTTTAATTGAATATTTTTTCCTCCTATTTGCTTTTGTATAGGCTTTTGAGGGCAGGAAGGTGAAAAAAAAAATGTATAATCTACGGTTCTTATAAATTCATAGGTTTAAATAATGGCAACACAAATTGAATTAGCTAATGCTATCCGCGCCTTGAGTATGGATGCAGTGCAAAAAGCAAACTCTGGTCATCCAGGTGCTCCTATGGGCATGGCTGATATTGCTGAGGTTTTATGGAATAAGCATTTAAAGTTTAATCCTTCTAATTCTAATTGGTCAGATAGAGATCGATTTGTCCTTTCAAATGGGCATGGTTCAATGCTTATTTATTCATTGTTGCATTTGACCGGTTTTGATTTAAGTATTGATGAACTTAAGAATTTTCGTCAACTTCATTCAAAAACGCCTGGGCACCCTGAATATGGTTATGCAGATGGTATTGAAACAACTACAGGTCCATTAGGCCAAGGGATTTGCAATGCTGTAGGTATGGCAATTGCTGAAAGAACTCTTGCTGCAACATTTAATAAACCTGGGCACAGTGTTGTTGATCATCATACATATGTATTTATGGGAGATGGTTGTCTTATGGAAGGCTTATCTCATGAGGCGTGTGCTATGGCAGGTACTCTTGGATTAGGAAAATTAATAGCCTTTTGGGATGATAATGATATTTCAATTGATGGTCACATTGAGGACTGGATGGAGAAGGGCGTGCCTGGTCGTTTTAAGTCTTACAATTGGCATGTAATATCTGATGTTGATGGACATGATCCTGAGGCAATTGATGCTGCTATCGTTGAAGCTAGGGAAATAAATGACAGACCAACTTTGATCTGTACTCGAACTGTAATTGGTTATGGTTCACCTAATTTAGCAGGTTCACATGACTGTCACGGTGCACCATTAGGTGATGAGGAGATCGCTAAAACAAGAGAACAGCTTGGATGGAGTTTTGCTCCATTTGAGATTCCACAAGAAATTTATGATGGATGGAATCACCATTCTCAAGGTTCTGAAGTTGAAGATGAATGGAATGAAAGGTTTAAAGCTTATAGAGCTTCATTTCCTAAAGAAGCAGATGAACTTGAGCGACGCATGTCAGGGAAATTACCTGATAGCTTTGCTAGTGAAATGGACAAATACATTTCTAAAACTCAACAAGAAATGCCTAATATAGCATCGAGAAAAGCATCACAAAACACAATTGAGGCTATGGGCCCAATAGTGCCCGAATTGTTTGGCGGCTCTGCTGATTTAACTGGTTCAAATTTGACTAATTGGTCTGGAAGTGTTGTTGTAAATGCAGATAATGCAGATGGTAATTACATTTCCTGGGGGGTTCGAGAGTTTGGAATGGCGGCTATGATGAATGGTATGGTTCTTCATGGAGGCTTGAAAGTTTATGGCGCAACTTTTCTTATGTTTATGGAATATATGCGTAATGCCCTTCGAATGTCTGCAATGATGAAGATTGGTACTATTTTTGTTTACTCTCATGACTCAATCGGTCTTGGCGAAGATGGTCCAACACACCAAGCTGTTGAACAACTAGCAACAATGCGTGTTATCCCTAACTTTCAAACCTGGCGTGCATGTGACGCTATAGAGTCAGCAGTTTCATGGAAAGTGGCGATGCTAAGAACTGATGCCCCTACAGCACTAATTTTCTCAAGACAAAACTTAACTCCAATGGACAGAACTACTGAACAAGTCAGTAATATTGAAAAAGGTGGTTATGTTTTGAGGGATTGTAATGGTGATGCAGATGTTATTTTGATAGCTACTGGATCTGAGGTTTCTTTGGCAGTCGACTCTGCTGAAGCGATGAGTGATAAAAAAGTTCGTGTAGTCTCTATGCCATCAACCAATGTGTTTGATGGACAGGAACAAGAATATAAAGACTCTGTATTAACGCCTGGTGTTAAGCGCGTAGCAATTGAAGCTGGAGTGGCAGAATCTTGGTATAAATATGTGGGTCTTGATGGAGGAATTGTTGCAATGTCAACTTATGGCGAGTCGGCACCAGCAGGTGAGTTATTTAAATATTTTGGATTTACTGTTGACAATGTAGTTGCTACAGTAAAGACAGTTTTAGGTTAAATTTTTTAAGGGGTATATGATGACAATAAAAGTTGGTATTAATGGTTTTGGTCGAATTGGCCGCATGGTTTTCCGTGCAATCGATAAGGATTTTGATAATTTAGAGGTGGTAGGAATTAACGATCTTCTAGATAATGATTACTTAGCCTATATGCTTAGATATGATTCAGTGCATGGTCGTTTTGGTAGAGATGTTGAAGTAGAAGGAAATAATTTCGTTATTGATGGTAAAAAGATTCGCTTAACTGCAGAGCGTAATCCTTCTGATTTAAAGTGGGGTGATGTTGGTGCAGATTTAGTAATAGATTGCACTGGCTTCTTCTTGACAGAAGAAGGTTGCCAAGCTCATATAGATGCAGGGGCTAAAAAAGTAATCCAATCAGCTCCATCTAAAGATAGTACGCCTATGTTTGTTTACGGTGTTAATCATGATTCATATGATGGCCAGGCAATAATTTCAGCTGCTTCATGTACTACGAATTGCTTGGCGCCAATTGCCAAAGTGCTAAACGATGAATGGGGTATTAAGCGAGGACTAATGACTACTGTTCATGCTGCAACAGCAACTCAAAAAACTGTTGATGGCCCATCTATAAAGGATTGGAGAGGTGGTCGCGGAATTTTAGAAAATATTATCCCTTCATCAACTGGTGCAGCTAAAGCTGTTGGTAAAGTTTTACCTGAGCTTAATGGAAAATTAACTGGTATGGCCTTTAGGGTTCCAACTTCTGATGTTTCAGTTGTTGATTTAACTGCTGAACTAAATAATGAGTCAGACTATGAAGCAATTTGTGCAGCAATGAAATCAGCTTCTGAAGGTTCAATGAGTGGCATTTTAGGTTATACAGATGAAAAAGTTGTTTCTACAGATTTTGTAGGTAGCACTTGCGCTTCAACTTTTGATGCAGAGGCTGGTATGTCAATGGATTCTACGTTTGTTAAATTAGTCTCTTGGTATGATAATGAGTATAGCTATACCTGCAATTTGTTGCGCTTAGCTGGGCACATTGCGCAATAAATCATATTTGGAATGAGTTGGGGATAGTTAAATGAATGTACTTAAAATGACCGATCTAGATTTGGATGGAAAGCGAGTTTTAATTAGGCAAGATTTAAATGTTCCAATAAAGAATGGTGAGGTTACTAGTGATAAACGAATTGTTGCATCACTACCAACTATTATGTATGCTATCAAGGCGGGAGCTAAAGTAATGATTACTTCACACCTTGGTCGACCTACTGCTGGAGAGTTGGATGAGAAATTTTCACTTGAACCAGTGGCTAAACATCTTACTGAGTTGCTTGGTCAACCAGTGACTCTAGAGCATAACTGGCTTGAGGGTGTTGAGATAGAATCTGGCGAAGTTGTGCTTTGTGAAAATGTCAGATTCAATGAAGGTGAAAAAGAAAATGATGAGGTTTTATCAAAAAAAATGGCAGCTCTATGTGATGTCTGTGTTCAAGATGCATTTGGAACCGCCCATAGAGCTCACGCATCAACCTATGGAGTTGCTCAATATGCACCTATAGCTTGTGCAGGACCACTTCTTATTGGGGAATTAGAGTCGCTTGGAAAGGCACTGGATAATCCAAAGAGACCAATGGTTGCTATTGTTGGCGGTTCAAAAGTGTCGACTAAGTTAACAGTTTTGGATGCTCTTTCGAAGATTGTAGATCAGTTGGTAGTAGGAGGCGGAATTGCTAATACATTTATAGCAGCTCAGGGTCATAGTGTTGGCCAGTCTTTATGCGAGCACGATCTTATTCCTACAGCGCAATCTTTAATGGAAAAGTGTGAAATTCCGATTCCAGTAGATGTGGTTTGTGGCAAGGAATTTTCAGAGTTTGCTGTTGCCGAAACTAAAAGTTCAAATAGCGTTGCAAGTGACGATATGATTTTTGATATTGGACCCAATTCTACTAAGGAATTAGCTGAAATTATGCGTAATGCTGGAACGATTGTTTGGAATGGCCCTGTTGGTGTATTTGAGTTTAATCAATTTGCAAGTGGTACTATGATTGTAGCAAATGCTATTGCAGAATCCGATGCATTTTCAATTGCAGGTGGTGGTGACACTTTGGCTGCAGTTGCTAAATTTAATATAGAAGATAAAATATCTTATATTTCAACTGGTGGGGGTGCTTTTTTGGAGTTTTTAGAAGGAAAGAAGTTACCAGTTGTTGAAATATTAGAAAAAAGATCTCAGGAGCAAGAATTATGACTAGACGAACTAAAATCTTAGCAACTCTTGGACCATCAACTGATGATCCAGGAGTATTAAAAGGAATCCTAGATGCAGGAGTAAATGTTGTTCGCATTAATTTTTCTCATGGCGAAGAGAAGGAGCATTTGAGCCGTGTTTTGGCAGTGAGAAACTATGCAAAAGAAAACGATACCTACATCGGTATCTTAATGGATCTTCAAGGCCCAAAAATTCGTATATCTAGTTTTAAAAATGACAAAGTCGAATTAGAAAATGGCTCCAAGTTTATTCTTGATGCCGATTTGGATGAAAACGGAGGTAATCTAAATTCTGTTGGTATTGTTTATAAAAAGTTACCAAGTGAAGTGAATGCAGGCAATATGTTACTTCTAGATGATGGAAAAATAATTCTTGAAGTGGATAGCGTTGACGACTCAAAAATTATAACTACCGTAGTTCAAGCAGGCACTTTATATAGTAATAAAGGCATTAATTTGCGTGGAGGCGGTTTAAGCGCTCATGCCCTTACTGATAAAGATAAGAAGGATATTTTGATTGCAGCAAAGGCTGATGCTGACTATGTTGCTTTATCTTTTCCTGTCAGTGTAAATGATGTACGTGAAACTAAAATACTCTTAAAAGCGGCTGGTTCAAGAGCAAGTGTTATCGCGAAAATTGAACGAGCTGAAGCATTAGCAGATGAAACAACTCAAGAGATATTAAATGAGTCAGCAGGAATTATGGTAGCTCGTGGGGATCTAGGAGTTGAAATCGGAGACCCGCAGTTACCAGCAGTGCAGAAACGGCTTATAAAATTGGCTCGATCTAGTGATAAAGTTGTGATTACAGCGACACAAATGTTAGAGTCAATGATTGCTAATCCCATTCCCACTCGTGCAGAGGTATTTGATGTAGCCAATGCCGTTCTCGATGGCACAGACGCTGTCATGCTTTCAGCAGAAACTGCCGTTGGAAAATATCCAGTCAATGCTGTTAAAACAATGAGCGATGTTTGTCTTGAGACTGAAAAAAGTCGAAAAGCGACCTTATCTCGTCATAGACTTAACCAGCGCTTTGAAGAGGTTGATTATACGATCGCTATGAGTGCCATGTATGCTGCAAATCATATTGGTGCAAAAGTTGTTGCAGCACTGACTCAAACTGGAAAGACTGCTTTGGTGATGTCTAGAATTAGTTCAAATATCTCAATTTTTGCAATGTCAGATAATAATAAAACGTTACAAAAAGTTACTTTGTATAGAGGTGTTTATCCTTGTTATATAGAAAAAACTAGTATGGATGATTGGAATGATGTCAACACCCATGTTGTTGAAAATCTTCAAAGTAAATCTGCAGTTGAAAATGGAGATATAGCAATATTAACAAAAGGGATGCATAAAGATAAATCGGGTGGCACTAACCTGATGAAGATTCTTCGTGTAGGTGATGGATACTATTAAAAATAAAACATAAGGGTTAAAATTATGATCAACAATCAAGAAGAGTTAAGACAAATAGCAAATCAATTGGCTACTAGAGGCAAAGGATTACTTGCAGTTGATGAGTCTACTCCAACTATAGGTAAGCGTCTTGCTGGAATTAATATAGAAAACACAGAAGAAAATCGACAAGCATATCGCGGTATGCTTTTTACTGCAGAAGGTCTTGGTGAGTTCATAAGTGGCACTATCCTTTTTGAGGAAACACTATATCAAAATCATCTTGATGGTGAAAGCATGATTTCAAAAATTAAAAAGTTGGGCATTATTCCTGGTATCAAGGTTGATAAGGGTCTAAGTCCACTAGCTGGAGCACATAAGGTTGAAACTTGGTGTAAAGGTCTAGAAAGTCTTGCTGAGCGGACAGCCGAGTATTATGAACAAGGCGCACGTTTTGCAAAATGGCGTGCTGTTTTACAAATTACAGCTGACGGATGCCCAACTGACCTTGCAATTAGAGAAAATGCTTGGGGACTTGCAAGATATGCAAAAATTTGTCAAGAGTCTGGTCTTGTGCCAATTATTGAGCCTGAAATTTTAATGGATGGTGATCATACTATTGAGCGAACAGCAGAAGTACAGGAAAAAGTCTTAGTTGAGGTTTACAAAGCTTGCGCAGAAAATAATGTTTTCTTGGAAGGAACATTACTCAAGCCATCAATGACAGTTTCTGGTGCTGATAATACGAATAAAGCAAGTTCTGAACAGGTTGCCAAGATGACAGTTCGAACAATGAATCGTTGCGTACCAGCAGCTGTTCCAGGAATTATGTTTCTTTCAGGTGGGTTGACTGAAGAGGATGCCTCTGTTTATCTTAATACCATGAACAGTATTGAACATAAAAGCTCTACAAGCTTGACATTTTCTTATGGTAGGGCTCTGCAGCAATCGTGTTTGCAGGCGTGGAAGGGTAGTGATATTAAAGCAGGACAAAAGGCCTTAATGGCAAGATGTCAAGCTAACTCAGAGGCCTCTAAAGGCGACTATGTTTCGGGTTCACAACCTTCTTCGCAAGATACACTATTTGAAGCTGGTTATAAATACTAGTATATGCTATGTTTTAAGGAAAGTTAGACTGACCAATTAGCTTAATACATAGAGCGTATAATAAAAAGGCCCGAAATTCGGGCCTTTTTATATATTTAATCTAAAGAGAATGAAGCGTAGTAAATATTTTCCTGTAATTGTTGTTGGTGGTGGGCATGCTGGCACAGAGGCGGCTCTTGCTTCTGCTAGAATGGGTGTTGACACATTACTGATTACACACAACGTAGAAACGTTAGGGCAGATGAGCTGCAACCCTGCTATTGGTGGCATTGGAAAGGGACACCTAGTAAAAGAAATAGATGCTATGGGAGGTGCGATGGCGAAGGCCATAGACGTAGCGGGAATTCAATTTAGAACGTTAAACGCCTCAAAAGGTCCTGCCGTGAGGGCGACACGGGCTCAAGCAGACAGAATATTATACAAAGCAGCTATTAGAAGCAAAATTGAAAATCAAGAGAATTTAACTTTGTTTCAGCAGCCAGTTGATGATTTGATTATTGAAAATCATAGAGTTAAAGGTGTTATAACCCAAATGGGTTTAGAGTTTTTTGCCGATAAAGTGATTCTAACATCTGGCACTTTTTTAGGTGGCATTATTCATATTGGTAAAGAGAATTACCAAGGTGGTAGAGCTGGTGATGCACCTGCAAATGTTTTATCAGAAAAATTACGATCATATGAATTAGGAGTTGGAAGACTAAAGACTGGAACACCTCCACGACTAGATGGAAGAACAATTAATTTTGATGTATTACAAAAACAAGAAGGTGATACACCCTTACCAAGTTTTTCATTTATGGGGAAAGTATCTGATCATCCTCAGCAGATACCATGCTTTATTACACACACCAATTCTAAAACACATGAATATATTGTTAATGGGCTAAAAGATTCACCACTTTATAGCGGCAAAATAGAAGGTATAGGACCTCGTTATTGTCCTTCAATCGAAGACAAAGTTGTGCGATTTGCAGAAAGAGATTCACATCAAATTTTTGTCGAACCAGAGGGCTTAACAACTCACGAGGTATATCCAAATGGAATTTCTACCTCATTGCCATATGAGGTGCAAGAAGATTTGGTGAACTCAATTAAAGGTTTTGAAAATGCAAAGATTATTCGACCAGGTTACGCTATTGAATATGATTTTTTCGACCCTCGAGGCTTAAAACAAACTCTTGAAGTAAAAAAAATATCTGGACTTTTTTTCGCAGGTCAAATTAATGGCACAACTGGATATGAGGAAGCTGCTGCTCAAGGGATTTTAGCTGGAATCAATGCTGCCTTGCAGATACAAGAAAAGGACCCATGGATTCCTAAAAGAGATGAGTCTTATATTGGTGTTATGGTGGATGATTTAACTACCAAAGGAGCGACAGAGCCGTATCGAATGTTTACCTCTCGAGCTGAGTATCGATTATTACTTCGAGAAGATAATGCTGATGAAAGATTAACACCAAAAGCTAGAAAAATAGGACTCATTGATGATCTTCGCTGGCATTCGTTTAATGGTAAATATGAACAGGTAGCAATTGAAAAAAAGCGGTTAAAATCTTTTTGGGTTCAAGCTGGAGATCTTCAAGCTGAAAGTGTGTTAGGTTTAAAACTTAGTCATGAATATAGCCTAGAGGCATTACTTAAAAGACCAAATATTAACTATAAAGTGCTCAGTAAGATTGACAAAGCCAAACCATTCTTAGAAGACAAGTCAATCATTGAGCAAGTTGAAAATCAAATTAAATATGAAGGTTACATCAAGCGACAATTAGATGAAATTGAAAAATATCGTAAGAATGAGGATACTAAGCTTTCATTGGAGATAGACTATAGCGAGATTAAAGCTTTATCAAACGAGGTCAGGCAAAAGTTAAATGAGCATAAGCCTGAAACAATTGGACAGGCTAGCAGAATTCAAGGTGTAACGCCCGCCTCAATTTCTATACTTCTGGTATTTTTGAAAACCTATAAATCTTTGTCGTGAGTGAAGCTGAAAGAATACTCTGTGAGGGTGCAGAGTTGATGAGTATCTCTATTTCTGAGAGTCAAGTCCAGCAATTGTTAAGTTACCATTTGCTTATCCTTAAATGGAATAAGGTATACAATCTAAGCGCAATAAGAGACCCTTTGGAATCTATTAAAAAGCATTTTTTAGATAGCCTCTCAATATTGAATTTTATTAAGCCTGGCTTATTATTAGATGTGGGTTCTGGAGCAGGACTTCCGGGCATTGTGATTGCTATTATGAAGCCTAAAACTAAGGTATTTGTAATAGATAGTATAGGAAAAAAATGCCGCTTTATGCAGACTGTAAAAACAGAGCTTTCATTGGAAAATTTAATAGTTATAAATAGTCGAGTAGAGTCTTTTGAGTCCGAAGAGTCTTTTTCTCAAATTACTACCAGGGCATTTACAGATGCTAGCAAGACGATTGAACTAACTAAGCATTTAATTTCTAATAAAGGGCGATACTTATTAATGAAGGGTGACAATATTAATGAAGAAAATATTGAAAATATTGAAAATATTAACACTCAACTGCATTTATTGAAGGTTCCATTTGTTTCTGATAATCGCTCACTTATAGAAATTCATATATAATTTTCTTATGCAAATAGTGGACTCTCATTGCCATATTGATCGTGTAGACCTGGATGCCTTTGGAGGCAGCATTGAGTCGATGTTAGCTCATGCTGGTGAGCTGTCAGTGAATAAATTTTTATGCGTCTGTATTGATTTAGAGCATTTTGATCAAGTTCATAATTTAGCTTTAGAATACCCAAATATTTTTTCTTCAGTTGGGGTTCATCCTACAGAGACTAATTGTAAGGATCCAAGCATAGAAGAATTATTAGTTTATGCAAAAAGTGACAGAGTGATAGCAATTGGTGAAACTGGATTGGATTATTTTCATGTAAAAAAAGCAGAGGCAGACTGGCAGAGGGATCGTTTTCGTAGGCACATCAAAGCCTCTAATAAGTCAGGTAAACCAATGATTATTCATATGAGGGATGCTAAAGAAGACACTATCAGAATAATGACTGAAGAAAAAGCAAAAGCTGGTGTCATGCATTGTTTTTCAGAAGACTGGGAGATTGCTCAGGCTGCATTAGATTTAGGATTCTATATTTCTTTTTCAGGTATTTTGACATTTAATAGCGCACAATCTTTGCGAGAAGTTGCCATGAAAGTACCTGCTGAACGACTTTTAGTCGAGACTGACTCGCCATATTTGACACCCTCACCTTTTAGAGGGAGACCTAACAGTCCAGCTTATACTTACTATGTCGTTGAAAAGCTTGCAGAGATACGTAATACAAGTATCGATGAAATGGCTACCACTACTACTAATAACTTTAATCAACTATTTTTTTCATGAGTTTATGACCATTCATGATTCACCAAGATTCATAACTGTTGATGAATTTTCTATAGGCCAGCGCCTAGATAATTATTTAGTTAAGCAGCTCAAAGGCGTTCCGAAGTCTCATATTTATCGAATTATTAGAAAGGGCGAAGTGCGTGTCAATAAAGGCAGGAAGAAGGCAGATTATAAGCTTCTAACAGATGATGTCGTTCGAATTCCACCTATTCGAACTTCTACTGAAAAGGATATTAAACCTTCTGAGAATTTACTTGAGATGATTAATGAATCAATTCTATATGAAGATAAAGGGTTATTGGTGATCAATAAGTTTCATGGGATAGCTGTTCATGGAGGAAGTGGAATTAGTATTGGAATTATTGAGGCACTTAAAAGTCAGTATAAAGAGCCTATCGAACTTGTTCACCGTCTCGATAGGGCAACTTCAGGGTGTTTAATTTTGGCAAAAAAACGTTCAGTTTTAAAAGATTTACATGATCAATTGTTCAAACATCAACTGGAGAAGCGCTATATATCACTTGTGAAAAATAGTTGGAGTAAAAAAAGGCACACTGTTGATGCTCCAATTTATCAAAATTCTAGGCAAAGTGTTATAGATATGAAGGGCAAAGATTCAGTCAGTCATTTTCATCCAATAAAAAATTTCCTAGCAGAAGACTTTAGTGCTTCATTAGTTGAGGTTGTTATAGAGACTGGACGAACTCATCAAATTAGAGTGCATGCAGAGTATGCTGAGCATCCAATTGCTCAAGATAATAAGTATGGTGACCATGACTTTAATAAATTGATGAAGAAAAAAGGATTAAATCGACTTTTTTTACATGCCAAATCGATAACCTTTACAAACCCAATCACAAAAGAAATTCAGAAAGTAACAGCCCCTTTGCCTGATGATCTTGAAATCTTTATAAATAAACTATGAATGCATATATACGTTTAATGCGTCTTAATAAGCCTATTGGGACATATTTGCTTTTATGGCCAACATATTGGGCATTATTTTTAAGTGCGAAGGGTTGGCCAGATATTGACTTATTAATTATTTTTACGTTAGGAGTGCTTGTAATGAGAAGTGCAGGCTGCGTGATTAATGATTATGCAGATCGTAACATTGATCAGAGTATAGCTCGGACAAAGGATCGACCTCTTATTACAGGAGAAGTTTCACCTAAGTCAGCACTAAGATTATTTGTATTTTTATTAATAATAGCACTTGGATTAGTTCTTCTTACAAATGCCTTAACAATCAAACTCTCTTTAGTTGCGTTAGCACTTGCCACTTTGTATCCTTTTACGAAGCGCTGGACTCATTTACCTCAGGTAGTTTTGGGGGTAGCATTTGGAATGAGTGTGCCGATGGCATTCAGTGCTCAAACTGGCTCTATCCCTTTATCTGCAGGCTGGATTTTTCTTGCAACAATAGTTTGGACTTTAATTTATGACACGTTTTATGCAATGGCAGATAGAGATGAAGATATAAAAATAGGGGTTAAATCAACTGCAATACTTTTTGAAAAATATGACCAAATTTTTATAACTTTCTTACAAATTTTATTGATTATTGTATTTGTAGTAATTGGGAATTTATTTGATTTAGGCTCAATTTATTACTTTTCTTTAATAATTATTTTAATATTTATGATTTATCATCAATTATTAATGAAAAAAAGGCAAAAAGAGCTATTTTTTAAGGCTTTTTTAAACAATAATTTCATTGGTATGACAGCCTTTATTGGCATATTTCTATCTGTAGTAATTTGAACTGATCTTTTGTTGTTATTTTACAACATTTAGCCACTTTTTTGCTATTTTTACATTTTTTTTGCTATTTTTTCATCAAGAAAACTTGACATGCTGATTTTGATACTATAAAAAGTGCACCAATTGGCAAAGATGCTGATTATTTTTAAAACTAATGGAGAGAAAATATGTTAAGCAATGTAAATGGTTGGATAAAAAAATTAACGGAAGCGGGCGTAGGTCTTGTAGGACTTGCAATCGTTGCACAAGTAATCTTTGGTTCAAGCGTAGCATTCCTTCCTGGTGATGTTGTTGCTACTCTTATGGGTTTAATTGGCTCACTTGGTGGTGCTGGCTTAGTTGGCCTAATCACTGCAGGGTTGTTGTACCAAGTCCTCAAGTAAACATTCCATATTAACTCAATAAAAAACCCGCCAATTGGTGGGTTTTTTATTATCCAAAGGAAATATCTTTGTATTCAGTAAACTCTTTATAGTAGCATTATTTAGGCTTTTTGCATCATTATTTCATCTAGAAAAACTTGACATAACGATATTGATACTATAAAAAGTCCATCAATCGGTAGAGATGCTGGTTATCTTTATAACAAATGGAGAGAAGTTATGTTAGACAACGTAATTGGTTGGGCAAAAAAATTAACTGAGACAGGTGTAGCTATAATAGCACTTGCAGTAGTTGTTCAAATAATCTTTGGCGCTGATGCTGCATTCCTTCCTGGCGATGTAACTGGCAGCCTAATTTCTATTATTACTGCGATGGGCGCTGCTAACCTAGTAGGTCTAGTTGCTGCGGGGTTAATATACAAAATCTTTACTAAGTAATATAGCATATTAACTCAATAAAAAACCCGCCTTTATGCGGGTTTTTTATTATCGGAATAAGATAAAGTTAAATTCCTCGAAGCAATTCGTTAATTCCAACTTTGGATCTTGTTTTAGCATCAACCTGCTTAACTATAACAGCGCAATAAAGCGAGTAACTGCCATCTGATGATGGAAGATTACCTGAGACGACTACAGAGCCTGCTGGTATTCGACCATAACTCACTTCTCCTGTCATACGATTAAAGATCTTTGTTGATTGTCCAATATAAACTCCCATTGATATAACAGCACCCTCTTCAACGATGACTCCTTCAACAACTTCTGATCTTGCACCGATAAAACAATTATCTTCAATAATGGTTGGACTTGCCTGTAAAGGTTCAAGAACACCACCAATTCCTACACCCCCTGATAAGTGTACATTTTTACCAATTTGAGCACAGGAGCCAACAGTAGCCCATGTATCAACCATTGTTCCTGAATCAACATAAGCGCCAATATTTACGTAAGATGGCATTAAAACTGTATCTGAGGCTATATAAGAGCCACGTCTAGCAGTTGCAGGTGGAACTACCCTAACACCTGCAGCTTGAAACTCCTCTACAGTTGTATTTGCATACTTAGAGGGTACCTTGTCATAGTACTGAGTAAATCCTGCAGATAAGGGAATATTATTCTCAAGCCTAAAGGATAGTAAAACGGCTTTTTTTAACCACTCATTAACCTGCCACTCCCCTATACCCTTTTGCTCAGCTACTCTAGCTTTGCCTGAGTCAAGTAAATGGATTGCTTCATCAACAGCTTGCCTGACTTCTTGAGATGCCGAATCTGGTGTAATATGGGCACGGTCCTCGAACGCAGCTTCAATAATATCTTTCATAGTTTGTAATATTAAAAAAAAGACGAATTATACCAGCCAGAGGGCTTTTGAACCTCTCTAATGTTCGTGATGGTGGTTATGATGATGTTCATAAGTAGCCATCAAATCATGAATTTGATCTGCGAATAAATCATTAAACTGCTCATCTTTAAGAATCGATTCTGGAAGTCCTTCACAACAAATATGGTGGTAAAGACATAGAACCTGAGTCGACTCCTTCATAACTCGGTGAAGATCGTGTGAAACCATCAGTACAGCACAGTTTTGTTTTTGATGGATATCTTGAATCATTTTATATAGTTGCATTTGTCCATCCACATCTAGATTTTGTGCAGGTTCATCTAGAATCAATATATTAGGTTTATTAAGAAGAGCCCTAGTTAATAGTACTTTTTGTAGCTCGCCTCCAGAAAGATTCTTCAATGGAAGTTTAAGTAGCTCTTGTATACCAGTAAGTTTGCAGGTTTCATTAGTAAACTTGCGATCTGATTTCTGGTTCAGGGTTAAAAAGTCTAGAACAGAGATAGGAATATAGGGGTTAGCTGTAAACGACTGAGGGCTATAACCAATTCGAATATTATCATTACGAATAATTTCTCCGCTATCTTGCTTGATTATCCCAAGCAAGACTTTAATCAGCGAACTTTTGCCTGCACCATTAGGTCCTATCAATGTAATAAATTCACCCTGGTGAAGCTTAAAGCTTACATCATCTAGGATATTTTTTCCATTATGATTAAGGCTAAGATTGTTAATAGTGATGAGTGCATCGGACATTGGTATATTTTATATAACAATTTATATTTAGACTTAATAATATATAGCATGATTACTTCTTTACATAATTCAGTTTCCAATAAAAAAAACCTTGATTAGAGGTAAAATTCATTCATGGCACAACAACTAATTTTAGTAGACGGATCAGCATTCTTGTTTCGTTCATACTTCTCCACTATATCTCAAAACTTAACTAATGACAGTGGCTTTCCTACTGGAGCTATGTTTGGAGTCATAAATGCTATAAAACACCTACAAAGAAACTATCAAAACGCTAAGATTATTATGATTTTTGACGCAAAGGGCTCAAATTTTCGTCATCAAATATTTCCAGAATATAAGGCAAATAGAAGGTCAGCTGAAGAGGATTTAGTAGTACAGATTGAGCCTTTATACGAAATTATTAGGGCGATGGGTTTTCATTTTCTATGTGAAAAAGGTGTTGAAGCAGACGACGTTATTGCAACACTTGCAAAGCTTGCTAATAAAAATGATGTTGAAACTATTATAGCTAGTAGTGACAAGGACCTCTTCCAGTTGATTGGTGGCAATATTAAACAACTAGATATGAAAGGCAAACTTTATAGTGAAGTCGAAGTAGAAGAAAAAATGGGCGTTAAGCCTAATCAAATATTAGATTTGTTAGCGTTAACGGGCGATACTTCTGACAATATTCCTGGGGTGCCAAGTGTTGGTCCAAAAACTGCTTCAAAGTGGCTGCAGCTTTATGGTAGTGTAGAGGGTGTTAAAGCTAATGCTGAAAAAATTGGTGGGAAAGTAGGTGAAAAGCTAAGAGAGTCATTTGAGTTATTAGACCTTTCTTACGAATTAGTTCAGCTCAAGTTTGATGTCGAGATGCCTTTTAATATTTTTGAAGAAGAGCCTGGTGAGAAAACAGATGACTTATTAAAGCTCTTTAAAGAATATGGTTTTTCTATGTGGTTAAAACAACTTGTTAACAATGAGCAACAAGGAGCCCCTCAAAAGATAGATGAGCAAGTATCTAATGAAGTTAAAGACAATAAGACTGACTCTATTCTTAAGAGCTACACACAAAACCTTGTTCTCAGTGAAGATGATTTTGAATCATTACTAATAAATCTAGCTAATTGTAAATCATTTGTATTTGATCTAGAAACAAATAGTCTTGATTATATGGAGGCAGAGATCGTAGGCTTTGTTTTTTTGCTAGGAAAGGAGAGCTATTACATTCCTGTAGCACATGATTATTTAGATGCACCTGATCAGTTGTCTCGTCATAAGGTATTGGATTCATTGAAGCCCATACTTGAGAACAAAAGTATAGGAAAGGTTGGTCAAAATTTAAAATACGATGCACATGTCTTGGCTAATACTGATATTAACTTAAATGGCATTATTGATGACACAATGTTGAAATCCTATTGTTTAGATTCTGTCGCAACGCGCCATAATATGGATGATTTATCAGAGCATTACCTAGGGCATCAAACAATTCATTATGCTGATGTGGCTGGGAGTGGCAAAAATCAATTATCTTTTAACCAGGTAAGTATTGAAGAGGCAATGCCATATGCCTGTGAAGATGTTATCGTTACTAATGAGCTTAACAATGTATTGGAGTCTAGGCTCCAGCAATACCCAAAAGTGATGGCATTGTATAAAAGTATAGAGCTACCCTTAATTAAGGTTATGTTGAAATTAGAACGCAATGGCGCTCTAGTAGATGAATCATCACTATTTAGTCAACAAATAGAGATTAAATCTGAAATGAAGAGAATTCAAGACCAAGCATTCAAAGTTGCTGGAGATGAATTTAATCTCGAATCACCCAAGCAAATTCAACAAATTTTATTTAGTGAAGAAGGTTTTGGTCTTGAACCAAAAAAGAAAACAGCAAAGGGTCAACCATCTACAAATGAAGAGGCGCTAAAGTTGTTAGACCACCCTTTAGTTGATTTGATAATGTCTTACCGAACTTTGACAAAACTAAATTCTACTTACCTAGAGGCATTGCCAAAACAGATCAATCGAAAAACGGGACGTTTACATACTTCTTATCACCAAGCGGTAACTGCAACGGGGAGATTGTCTTCTTCGAAGCCTAATTTTCAAAATATCCCAATTAGAACACAGCAGGGTGCTAAGATTAGGTCAGCCTTTATTGCCAATGAAGGAAATGTAATATTGGCAGCAGACTATTCTCAAATTGAGCTTAGGATTATGGCACATATCTCAGAGGATAAAAACTTAATTGAGGCGTTTACTAATAATGTAGACGTTCATAGCGCTACAGCTTCGCAAGTATTTAATACTGAGCTTTCGCAAGTCTCTAAAGATCAGCGCCGTAAAGCTAAAGCAATAAACTTTGGACTAATTTATGGAATGAGCGCGTTTGGTTTGGCAAAACAAATTGATGTATCTAGGACTGAAGCTAAACAATATATTGATGGCTATTTTGAAAACTATCCTGGTGTTTTAAAGTTTATGGATGAAACTAAAGAAAAAGCTAAATTACAGGGCTTTGTTGAAACAATTTTAGGAAGAAGACTTTATTTGCCTCAGATAAATTCAAAAAATAAAATGCATCAACAGCATGCATTGAGAACAGCTATCAATGCCCCTATGCAGGGTTCATCGGCAGATATTATAAAAAAAGCTATGCTTGATATTCAGTCTTGGATTGATAAAGAAAATAATGGTATCAAGATGATTATGCAGGTTCATGACGAACTCGTCTTTGAAATTCAAGCTGATAAATCACAGGAGTATGCAGAAAATTTAAGAATTATGATGTCAGATGCTCTGAAACTTAGTATTCCTTTAGTTGTTGATGTGGGGATTGGATCAAATTGGCAAGAAGCACATTAGCTTTGAAATATCAGCCACTACTTATTTTGAGATTTAGTTAGAATGCTAAATTTGGGTAAAAGTTTGTTATTGAGTTAAACTAAAATATCATCTACAAATAAACATAATCATTTGCTAACAGAATGAAAGAGCAGTTGCAAAATTTACTTACTAAATGTATTGGTGATTTAATTGACCAAGGCGTCATTAGTGAAATGCCTTCTAAGATTCGATTAGATCATACCAAAGATAAAAGTCATGGAGATTATGCAACGAATGTAGCATTGATGTTGGCAAAGCAAGCCAATGTGAATCCAAAAGAACTAGCGCAAACTATTATTAAGCAGCTAGGTGTCGCTGAATTTATTGAAAAGACAGAAATTGCTGGTCCAGGATTTATTAATTTTTTTCTATCAAGTGCGGCAGGCAGTTCTGTGATTAATGAAATTATTAATAGTGGTAAAGGTTATGGTGTCTCAAATATAGGCGCAGGTCAAAGTGCTCTTTTAGAGTATGTCTCGGCAAATCCAACAGGGCCATTACATGTAGGTCACGGAAGGGGTGCGGCGTATGGCGCAACTGTTTCCAACCTATTAAGAACGGTCGGCTTTAAAGTTGATAATGAATACTATGTTAACGATGCAGGCAGGCAGATGGATATTTTGACTGTTAGTATCTTTTTACGTTATTTGGAGCTATTTGGAGAAAAAGTAAGATTTCCTGATAATGGTTATCAAGGGAATTACATCAAAGAGATCGTTGTTAGTATTTCTGAAAGATATGGAGATACTTTTCAAATAGAATCAACTTTAGTTTTTGATGGTATTTGTAAAGATGGCATTGATGGTGGTGATAAAGAATCCCACATTGATGAATTAATTGCTAGATCAAAAGACCTTTTAGGAGAAGGCTTTAAATCTATATTTGAAGTAGGTATTGAAAGCATTCTTAATGGCATTAAAAAAGATTTAGCAGATTTTGGAGTTGTCTTTGAAAAATGGTTTTCAGAACAGTCTTTGATCGATAATGGACTTGCAAAGAGTACTATTGATAAGCTACAAAAATCAAAACATGTCTATACAAAGGATGGTGCGCTCTGGTTCAGAACAACTGAATATGGTGATGAAAAGGACAGAGTTGTTGTTAGAGATAATGGGATTCATACTTATTTTGCCTCAGATATTGCTTACCACCTTGAAAAATTTGAGCGTGGCTATGACAAAGTAATAAACGTTTGGGGTGCTGATCATCATGGTTACATTGCTAGAGTTAAAGCCTCTATAGCTGCATTTAATCATGACCCTGAAAAATTAGAAATCATACTTGTTCAATTTGCTAATCTATATAGGAGTGGTAAAAAAGTGCAAATGTCGACCCGAAGTGGTTCATTTGTTACGTTAGAGGATTTACGGAATGAGGTAGGAAATGATGCTGCACGTTTTTTTTATATCCTTAGAAAATCAGAGCAGCACATGGATTTTGATTTGGATCTAGCAAAGTCAAAAACCAATGAGAATCCAGTTTTCTATATTCAATATGCATATGCTCGTATTAGTTCTGTATTCAGACAAGCACAAGATAAAGGAATAAACTTGAATCATAAGGACGCTGACTTATCATTACTTTTAGAGGAAAGTGAAAAGACTATCCTAAGAGAACTTAATCGATACAAAGGTATTATAGAATTTTCCGCTTTGAAATATGAGCCTCACCAATTAGCTTATTATTTGCGTGATTTAGCTGCCCATTTTCATAGTTATTACAATTCCTGTCCTTTTCTTTTAGAGGATCAAAATCTAACTCAAGCGAGACTATCATTAATCTATGCGACTAAACAAGTGTTTGAAAATGGGTTGCATATTCTTGGGGTTAGTGCACCAGATTCGATGTGAATGATCAACAGCAAAGAGATAAAGCATTAAGTATAAGTGACTCTTTCATTGTTCAAGCTCCAGCAGGCTCAGGCAAAACAGAGCTAATTACACAGCGTTATTTAAAATTACTGAGTTGTGCTGAAGAGCCTGAAAATATTTTGGTAATGACCTTTACCAATAAGGCAGTGGATGAGCTTAAACACAGGATCATTAATTCATTAGCCAAAGCAAGCCGAGCTCCACCTAAAGAGTTACATAAGCTGACAACGTTTAATCTTGCATGTCAAGTATTAAGGCAATCCAGTGAGCATGAATGGGACTTACTGAACAACCCATCTCGAATAAAAATAATTACTATTGACTCACTTTCCAGCTTAATTGTGTCGAGGTACCCTTCTATAGAAGAACTTATTCCACCCAGAACTATGGTTGATAGTTATGAGTATGAGCAGATTTACCAAAAAGCAGCAGAAAAAACACTAATGCTGATAGAGGAAGAGGAATACCAGACTAGTGTTGCATCAGTTTTGTTATATCTAGACAACCATGTCGATAGATTCTATCGACTAATAGTTCATATGCTTTCTAAGCGAGAACAGTGGTTGCCAAAACTTTACATCAAAGGAGCACTTGATATTAACTCTTTAGAGCGAAGCGCCCAAGAGATTATTATTGAGCACCTTGGGGCTCTAAAGCAGGTAGCCTCTGAATTATTAGGTGCTGAATTTTTCAGTTTACTTGGAATGAATAAGAGGGATGATGTCACTAAAATTACTAAACTTCCTGGTACTAATCTATCGGACTTAAGCGAATGGCAAGTCATTGCAGAGCTTCTCCTAACTAAAAATGGAGATTGGCGGAAACAAGTAGATACAAAGATTGGGTTTCCAGCAGAACTTAAAGAACAAAAATCTGCATTTAGAGAGATTTTAGAAGCATTAAATTCTGCGGAGTCTTTTAGAACAATGCTTAATGAGCTATACAATTTGCCGAGTGAGCATTTCCCTGAATCAACTAGTCGAAATATCAATGATATCGCTAAAGTACTAAAACTAGCTGTTGCGCAGTTGAAAATAATCTTTAAAGAGGAGGAGTTACAAGATTTTTCAGAGGTAGCTATGCAGGCTATAAAAGCCCTCGATAGTCGAGAAGTGGTAAGCGATATTGCTCTACTATTAGATTATCAAATCAAACACCTTTTAATAGATGAATTTCAAGATATCTCATACTCACAATTAAATTTAATCGAGAGACTAGTCGAGGGCTGGCAAGAGGGTGACGATAAGTCGATATTTCTTGTTGGCGATCCAATGCAGTCAATTTATAGATTTAGGGAGTCTCAAGTAGGCATCTTTATTCAAGTAATGAGAAATGGTATTGCAAATCTTAATATAAATTCATTGATATTAACTACCAACTTTAGATCCAATAAAAGCATTGTTGAGTTCAATAATAATATTTTCTCTCAAATTTTTCCTAGCGAAGATAATCTATTGAAGGGTGCTATTACTTTTTCTAATTCCACCTCTGCTTCTAAAAAAGAGCCAAAGGATGTTGTCAATTTTTATCCTTACAGTTATGACCAAGATTTAAAGGAGTCCGAGCAGGTTGTAGCTATTATTAAAGACTCCTTGAAGGATAATCCAAATCAAGAAATTGCAGTACTAGTTAAGTCAAGAATACATTTAAAGGAGATTATTTCTTCTCTTCAATCTCATAAAATTAATTTTGAGGCTATAAAAACAGAGCCTTTAAAATTGAATCTTTTTACACGGGACCTAATAAGCTTGGCAAGGTCATTACTCAGTCTAGGCGATAGATTGGCATGGTTGTCAATTCTTCGTGCTCCTTGGTGCGGCCTAACATTAGAGGATTTATTAATTGTCAGCAATTCAAATGAAATGACAATTTTTCACCAATTAAATAGTAAGAAATTAATAGAAAAGCTAAGCGAGGATGGCATTCAAAGATCTCAGCATCTATATCAAGCGATTGAAGGGGCTATTATGAATGAAGGTCGATTTTCTTTTGTTGAGCGTTTTAGTTATACACTTAGTCAGTTATCTAATGATCTTAAATTAACCAAAGAGGAGCGGATTATAAGGTCACAGTTTCTCAGCCTTATAAGTGAATGCGAATTAAATCAAACTTTAAATATTGAAACACTTCAGTCGATGCTTAAGGACTTATATGCACCATCTCAGTCAGCATCTGTGAAGCTTATGACAATACATCAAGCTAAAGGTCTTGAGTTTGAAACAGTAATCATTCCGGGGTTAGGTAAAACTGGAAAAAGTGATTCATTGGCCTTGATCCAAGTTCAAGAGATTTCAGATAATAGTATCTTGCTTGCACCAATAAAATCATCTAATGAAAAAGAAGAGAGTAAGACGTATCTATATTTGAAACACCTACAAAAACATCAAGCATACTTCGAAATGATGCGTTTATTGTATGTTGCTATGAGTCGTGCCAAAGAAAAACTTTATTTACTGGGGAGTGTTACAAAATCCGGCAACGTTGCTAGTAACTCATTTCTTTCATTATTAAGTCAATATTATCAACAATCAATTGCAAATATTAAGAGTGAGACTTCGCTTCCATCCATAGAACCTATTCCACCAAAAATGGTTCGTTATAAAGAGCTCAGTGTTCTTTCTAAGAGGGAGATTAATAATAAAAATCAGTCAAAAAATATAGTTAAAAATATTGATTTAATTTATCAGAGCGCACTAGGTTCAATAGTGCATTATTATCTTGAACATAGTTTGTTTGAGCCACCAATCAAAAGCATTGAAACCAAGTTTTTAGAGCTTGGACTTCCTCAAAGATTAATTCAATCTTATTCAAGCACAGTATCTCGATTGCTAGTGAATACTAAACAAGATAAAGATTTTGATTGGCTATTTATGAAAAGAGAGTCTACTGAAGTTGAATCTGAATATAGCAATCATACAAAAACTGTAATCATTGACAGATTGTTTATTGATAACGGTATTTTATGGATTATTGATTTTAAAACTGCCACACTCAATGAAGATGAGTCTATCAATTCGTTTATTGAACGTCAAAAGCACTCTCATCATAAGCAACTCCTTGAATATCAAGAGATTCTTGAGGAGGTCTTTAGGATGCCCTCTAGATCAGCACTATATTGTCCATCAGTTAGTCAGTTAATACTTCTTTAATTTTGCTTGTAAGCAGAAAAATTACTGGACAAAACTTACAATTCAACCTATGATAAATGCCAACTCAATTAACGCTTAATATATGGGAAAAAATAATAATATAGTTGGATGGGATGAATATACCCGTAGTTATGGTGGTCGAGAAATTAGAACTATTAATCCCACCATACAAAGTGGCTCAACAGTTCTATTTGAACATTTTGAAGATATGCAGTTGGCGCTTGAGGGAGAGTATCCTGGTGTTGATTATGGTACTCATGGATTATCAACCCAGAAGGCATTTGAAGAGGCCATGTGTGAGATTGAAAATGGCCATGCTTCATATGCATTTCCTTCGGGCATTAGTGCAATTACAAATACCTTAATGGCTTTTACTAAGAGTGGAGATGAGATTTTACTTTGTGATAACGTTTACGGCCCTACTGCAAGCTTTTGCCATAAAATTCTTACCAAATATAACGTTAAAATTACGCACATAGAGTCAAATATTGGTGCTGAAATTAGTCATTATATAAATGAAAATACGAGGTTGATTTTTTTAGAATCACCCGGTTCTAATACATTTGAAATTCAGGATATTTCTGCCATTGTAAAAATTGCTAAAAAAGCAGGCATAATTTCAATTATTGATAATTCTTGGGCTACTCCTTTGTTTTTGAAGCCTTTGGATCTCGGAATTGATATCTCAATTCAATCAGTGACTAAGTATATTTGTGGTCATTCTGATGTATTAATGGGTTGTTCAACAGTTAACGAGAAATATGCAGCAGAGTTTGCTGAGTATTTTCATACCGTAGAAAACTATGCCAACCCACAGGATTGTTATCAAGCATTAAGAGGCTTAAGGACACTTAAGGTTCGTCTGGAGGCTCATCAAAAATCTGCTTATGAAGTTGCAAGATGGTTGGAATCTCAAGAAATTGTTGATTCAGTCATTCATCCTGGTCTAGAGTCACACCCTCAACATAATCTATGGAAAAAAGATTTCAAGGGTGCATCTGGGCTATTTTCTTTTACATTTAAGAAAGCATATTCGACAGAAAAAATTGCTTTGTTTGCAAATTCTCTAAAGATGTTTGGGTTTGGTTTTAGCTGGGGTGGTTTCAAGAGTCTTCTAACAGCACGACCTTATAAGCGCGATGGGAAATGGGTTCACGATGGAAAACACCTTGTTCGCTTAAGTATTGGACTTGAAGATACTGATGACTTAATTGCAGACCTAAGAAATAGCTTTACTAAACTTCAATAGATAAAAACCTACTTATCTCGTTTGTCATTAACAACTGTCACTCGCTGCATGTGCCTAGAATGAGGCAAGTAGTCACAAACGGCATAGTGCTGAGTTATACGATTATCCCAAATAGCAATTGAGTTATTTTGCCAGTGAAATCTAACTTGAAATTCAGGTTTAGCAATAAGAAGAAACAAGAATTGAAGTACATGATCACTTTTCCCTTGACTTTCATTGACAATGTTACGAGTAAAAGACTGGTTGACATTAATATATTTCAAGCCTGAAATAGGATGCTTTTCAACTACTTTATGAACTGCAGAGCCAACTTTTTTAAGAGCATTGTTAACGGATTCAATTCCCCCATCTTTATAATAGTCATTCCTAAAAGTACCCATATCATGTATTGCCTCTAAGCCTTCTAAGTGTTCCTTCCAGCCATCCGATAGGCTTTCGTAGGCAGCACTCATGCTAGCCCAAAGAGTATCACCTCCAACCTGGGGTACACTGACTCCATGCAAAATACTTGCAAAAGGAGGGTTGGCTTTAAATGTCAAATCTTTATGCCAATCATTAGTGTCAGGCCTGGTGTGTGCGTCATTTTTAAGCAAGACAATGCTTTGGTAGCCTTCAACATGTGGATAGACCGGATGTCCTGGATCAATATCTCCAAGACTTTCTGCTAACTTTAGATGAGTCTCAGGTGAAATATCTTGGTCTCTAAAAAAAATAACTTGATGTTTAATCAGCGCACTATATATTTTATTCACAGTGGCACTATTTAAATCCTTGTTAAGAGAGACCCCAGAGATCTCTGCTCCAATTGAAGGAGTAATTGCCTCAACTTTAAACATTGCAATATCTATTAGTCATTTGAAAGAATTATATTATAAAAAAAATTAATTATTTCTTTTTAACCACCATAAAAGAATAAGTAATTGAAAGGATAATAATGGCAAAACTGATAATAGAGTAACCTCCCAGCTAAAAGTAAATACAACCCAGCCTGCTGATAGTGCTGCAATAGCTTGAAAACCAAACACTAAAAAATCATTTATAGATTGAACTTTAAACTTTTCATTTTCATTATAAGAGAGTGGTAGCAGATTTGTGCCTCCTATGAATAGAAAATTCCAGCCTAATCCAAGAAGCACTAAAGAGACCCAATAATTACTCAATGCATGACTAAGATAGGCAGTAAAAATAGATACGAATAATAAGAGAATGCCGAGAATCATCATTCTGGTTAGTCCTAAATATTTAACTATGTATGCAGTAAAAAGGGACGGTAGAAACATTGCAATAACGTGACTCTGGAGAACAAACTTTGTATGATCAAGTGAGAAGCCATCCATCACATGCATACTGACAGGTGTTGCAGTCATTACAAAACTCATAACAACATAGCCAGTTGTTGCAGCAAAAACAGCAACTATAAAAGAGCCTTGTTTGATAATATTTCTTAAAGGTCTTGTGGACTTATTAATCTGTTCCTTAAACTTTTCAGCAGGCTTAAAAAAGCACATTAATATAAAAGCAATAACAAATAGTGAAGCAAGAATCAAGAAGGATCCTGCAAAGTCAGTTTCAAAGTAATCTATACCAAGAGTAGCAATTTCTGTACCAAGGTATGCTGAGATTAGTCCACCAAGAAGGACAATAGCGGTTGCTAAGGGTCTTTGCTCGAGTTCAACACTTTCAATTGCTGCAAATCTAAATTGCTGCATAACCGCAACGTTTCCTCCTAAACAGAAAGACGCAAAACTAAATAGAAAAAACGATTCATTAATAATTGAAAAGATACAAAGTCCAATTAATAATATTGTGTATAAACATGTACCTAAAAAAACCTTCTTACGCCCGAAAATTGACATTAGTCGAATGGCTGGAATGATACTCACCGCAGTCCCTACTACGATTGTTGCAACTGGTAATGTAGATAAACTTTTTGAGGGCGCAAGTACACTTCCAATAATGCCTCCTACAAATAGCATAAAAACACTAAGCGACATAAATAGTGCAAGACAGGCTGTCAATATCCAGACATTTTTAGGAAGATTTAACATTGAGCTTTAATCCTATGAGGTAGAAGATTTATTTCTTCTGAGGTCGCTTCCATTTACCTATTGTTGCTTGCTTGTTTCGACTCAACGTAAGTTTTTCACTAGGAACATCCTGGGTAATAGTTGACCCAGCGCCTATTGTTGCATTTTTACCAATAGTTACAGGTGCAATTAATTGAGAATTAGAGCCAACAAAAACACCATCATTAATCACTGTTTGGTGTTTATTTACACCATCATAATTGCAAGTTATTACTCCAGCTCCAATATTTACATCTTTTCCTACTAAACTATCACCAATATAACTTAGGTGTGAAACTTTAGAGTTGTTACCTATTGAGGATTTTTTTACTTCAACAAAATTACCAATTTTGGCATGATCACCTACCCTAGTTTCTGGACGAATACGAGCAAAAGGGCCGATACTGGTATGGCTTCCAATAGTTGAATTCTCAATAGTTGAATTTTGCTTGATATCAGCATGATCACCGATTTTAGCGTTTTTTATAATACAATTAGAAGAAATTACAACATTATTGCCAAGTTGATTATCACCTTCAAAGATGACGTTAACATCAATTATGCAGTCACTACCGAAGATTAAATTTCCACGGCAATCAAAACGGTTTGGATCTTTAAGAGTGAGACCATTAGTCATAAAACTTTGCGCTAATTTTTGTTGGTATGCCCTTTCAGCTTCTGCTAAATTATTTTTATTATTGATTCCCATGACTTCTGACGAATTCTCACAAACAAATGATGCAATATTAACATCATCTTTGACTGCTTTTTCAACAATATCAGTAAGGTAGAATTCACCTTGTGAATTGTTAGGCTTAAGTTCATTTAAGTATTTTTTTAACAGAAGACCTCTAACCGCCATGATGCCTGAATTAATTTCATCTATTTCAAGTTCATCAGGTGTTGCATCATCGTGCTCAATAATAGATTGTATAGCTTGACTTGAGTTTCTTATTATTCGCCCATAACCAGAAGGGTTTTTTTGAATCACAGTGAGAATTGAAAACCCTGTGGTTTCTGCTTTTTTAATTAAAGTATTTAATGTATTAGTCTGAATGAGCGGAACATCGCCATAAAGAATAAGACAAATAGAGTTATCTGCAATGCTTGGTATAGCTTCTTTAACAGCATGCCCAGTTCCAAGTTGGTTTTTTTGAAATACCCAATTAATATTATTATTATTTATAACATTTTTAACTGACTCAGAATTATGACCTACAACTACACTGATAGATTCAGTCAGTGGTAAGGCAGCATCAATAACGTGCTGTAATAGGAATTTACCACCCAATTGATGAAGCACCTTAGTCACATTAGATTTCATTCTAGTGCCTTGCCCTGCAGCTAAGATAATCGTAGCAATACTATTGTTTGGGAGGTGGTTTTTCATGGTGCCTAATGTAAAAAATTTCTTTGTATAATGTTACACTTTATAATTTGCATTTTTTATTGCAACTAATTTTTTATTGTTATTTAGATTAAAATGTTTATTCATTCTTGGAGTTAAAAAAAAGTTATGACTAATAAAGGTAATATCAGTAGTTTATTCGGCAAGTCACCAATAAGTCCCTTGCAGCAACACATGAAACAGGCGCATTCCTGTCTCAAGGAGTTTGGAGTTTTTGCTAAGGCTGCTAATGCAGAGGATTGGGAGAAAGCCCAAGCAGCTCAAATTTCAATTGGCAAAAAAGAGAATAAAGCAGATAAGCTTAAGAAAAAATTGAGAATGAACTTGCCAAGTACATTCATGATGCCCTTTTCTCGTAGGGACTTGTTAGATGTACTCTTAATCCAAGACTCTATTGCAAACATTACTAAAGATTTAGCAGGTTTAATGATGTCTCGAAACATGGTTTTTCCAAAAGAGTTTGCTGACGACTTTATTAAGTTATCCGAGCTATGTATTAAAACTTCTGCTTCTGCTCTGATCGCAATAAATGAACTAGATGAGTTATTAGAAACTGCATTTAGCAAACGAGAACGCAAAATTGTTGACACAATGATCAAAAAAATAAATGAATTGGAGCATGAAACTGATGTTGCGCAGGAAAGTATCCGTAATAAATTATTTTTGCTTGAATCTTCATTACCTCCTATAGACGTCATGTTTTACTACCGAGCTATTGAATGGATGGGAGAAACTGCTGATGCTGCTCAAAAAGTAGGGTCACGTTTTGAAGTAATGTTAACTAAGTAAAGGGCCATAATGGAAATCATTGTACAAAATAGTGATATTCTTATTATGCTCGCTATAGGTTTTGGCTTATTTATGGCATGGGGTATTGGTGCTAATGATGTAGCAAATGCTATGGGCACATCTGTAGGTTCGGGTGCAATAACTTTTAAACAGGCTGTAATAATTGCTATTATTTTTGAGTTTGCTGGAGCAGTATTAGCGGGAGGTGAGGTAACCGCGACAGTCCGAAAAGGAATCCTGGATGCTGGTGTTTTTTCTTCTAATCCTGAATTACTAGTCTATGGAATGTTGGCATCCCTTCTAGCTGCTGCAACATGGCTTTTAATAGCCTCATCATTTGGTTGGCCTGTATCCACAACGCATTCAATTGTTGGTGCAATTGTTGGCTTTGGTGCCGTTGGAGTTGGTGTAGAGGCTGTAGCATGGAGCAAAGTTTATACCATCATAGCGAGTTGGGTAGTATCCCCATTAATTGCTGGAACACTTGCTATCATTATCTTTAAAAGCCTACAACGAAACATTATTGATACTGAAAACCCTCTTGAAAATGCTAAAAAGTATCTACCTTTTTATGTATTTTTTGTAGGTTTTGTTATTTCTTTAGTAACCCTTTTAAAGGGTTTAAAGCATGTTGAGTCTTTAAAACATCTTGGAAAAGATCTTCCAACAAGTATGATGATTGCAGCTGGAGTAGGCATATTAGCGTCTATTATTGCAGCAATTATCATTAGGCGTATTAAGATAAACCCAGAAGATGATAGTGATTTTTCCTATTCAAATATGGAGAAATTGTTTGGAGGCTTAATGATAATAACTGCTTGTTCAATGGCTTTTGCTCATGGATCAAATGATGTTGCAAATGCGATTGGTCCGTTAGCAGCGGTTTACAGTATTGTTGAATCTGGTGGAGAGATTGTTTCTAAAAGCACACTACCATCTTGGATCTTACTTGTCGGTGGTGGGGGTATTGTTTTTGGTTTGACTACATTTGGCTATAGAGTAATGAAGACGATTGGTAAAAGCATTACTGAATTAACCCCAAGTCGAGGCTTTGCAGCAGAGTTAGCTGCTGCAACTACTGTTGTTTTTGCTTCCTATACTGGTCTTCCTGTTTCCACGACACAGGTTTTAGTTGGTGCAGTTCTTGGTGTTGGAATTGCAAGAGGTCTTGCCTCTTTAAACCTGCGGGTTATTAATAGAATATTCCTTTCTTGGATTATTACATTACCTGCTGGAGCATTTATGTCAATAATATTTTTCTTTGCGCTTAAGGGTTTCTTTGGGTCATCTTAATTGTTTTAAATTCAGTAAAATGATTAGATTAATTGTTAATTTTATTGGAGTCTAATTATGACCTTGGAAGAAGTACAAAAAAAACTTGAGTTAGGAATAGATCAATCTGAGGTTATGATGGAAGGTGATGGTTGTAATTGTTCTGCAGTAGTTATTTCGCCTATTTTTGAAGGCTTGTCTCTCTTGCAAAGACAAAGAGCAGTACTTGCAGTTGTTAGTGAAGAAATAAAGAGCGGAGAACTGCATGCATTAAGTGTTAAAACATACACCCCAAATGAGAGATAGTATATAATTCACCCCGTCTTGGTTTTGATGATAAAACCAAATGCAGAAAAGGAGCATTTAATGAAAAAATTTAAAATGTTGTTATCACTAATAACCATTACTATTTTATTGACAAGTTGTGGGTCGTTGAACGATGTGTACGGTGAAAAGTACGGTGATGACTGGTTAGCCTCCACTAATAAATAATAAACTACAAGAAATTAGTAAAATGAAAACAGAAATTCATCCAGCTTACAAAGCTATTAAAGTTGTGTGCAGTTGTGGCAATGCCTTTGAAACTCGCTCAACTACGAGTAAAGACGAAATTCACACAGATGTGTGCTCTAGTTGTCATCCATTTTATACAGGCAAGCAAAAAATTATGGATACGGCTGGTCGTGTTGAGAAATTTAACTCACGTTACGGCGCCTTCAAGCGTTAAATAAAATCTAATTTGCATTAAAAGCCACAATTGTGGCTTTTTTTGTGCCAGAAGGAAACTTTAAATAAGTTTTAAAATGATTATAATCAACCTTTCTAACAAGAGAATACTATGGCATTTGATTACATTAACGCACTTCTAAAGAAAGAAGTATCACGCACTCCTATTTGGGTTATGCGACAAGCAGGTCGATACTTACCAGAGTATCGTCAGACTAGAAAGAGGGCGGGTGATTTTTTAAGTTTATGTAAATCTAGCGATCTTGCGTGTGAAGTTACACTTCAGCCACTTGAACGATTTGACTTAGATGCTGCAATTCTTTTTTCCGATATATTAACTATTCCAGATGCGATGGGTCTTGGATTGTATTTTGTTGAAGGAGAAGGACCAAAATTTTCCAAACCTTTGACTACTCTTAATGATATTGATCGCTTGTCTAAGCCAGATGTTGGTATTAAACTTGCCTATGTTAGTGAAGCTGTCTCAGTAATCAAAAAAAACCTCAAAGGTAGAGTTCCTCTTATTGGCTTTTCTGGAAGCCCATGGACTCTAGCGACCTATATGGTTGAGGGTGGTTCTAGTAAAAACTTTTCTAAAGTTAAAGGGCTTTTGTTTGAAAACCCTAAGCATATGCATCAACTCTTAAACGTTCTAGCGGATACCGTTATTGATTATCTGAATGCTCAAATTGAAGCAGGCGCCGACTCTGTTATGATTTTTGATACTTGGGGTGGCCTATTAAATAAAGAGAGTTATGAAAATTTTTCACTAAGATACATGTCTAAAATTGTTGATGGTATTCACCGTAAATATGATGAAAAAACGATTCCTGTAACACTCTTTACAAAAGGCGGTTCGGCTTGGCTCGAGCAAATTGCAGCAACTGGGTGTGATGGTGTTGGACTTGACTGGACAGTTGAAATCGGAGAGGCTGAAAGACGAATCGGCTCCAAGGTAGCCTTGCAGGGCAATCTTGACCCTTCGGTCCTCTATGCCTCACCAGAGGTGATTACTGCGGAAGCTTATAAAGTGCTTGATCAATTTAAGGGTCAAACAGGCCATGTGTTTAATCTTGGACACGGTATAACCCCTGATGTAAATCCAGAGAGCATGAAAGTTTTAGTAGATGCAGTTCACTCTTATACAAAGTCAAAATAAATGAACTTTTCTTAGATAGACATTAAATTGTGTTCTAGCGTGTCTATGTTAAAATTTAGACCTTAAAAATAAGAATAAAAACAATGTCAAAAATCTCTAGTATTTTTAATAAACTTAATAAGTCTGGCGGCAAAGCTTTCATCCCATACATCATGGCAGGGGATGGTGGGCTTGATAATTCAGAAGCTTTGGTATTTACTCTAGCCAATAAAGGTGCAGACATTATAGAATTAGGAATGCCATTTTCAGATCCTATGGCTGATGGACCAGTCATTGCTAAATCTCATGAAAGAGCAGTCGCTGATGGTGTTAGTCTGAATGATGTATTTGCTATAGTTGAGAGATTTCGAGAGCATAACCAAAGCACCGGTATTGTTTTAATGGGCTATACCAATCCAATTGAAGTTTATGGCTATAAAGCTTTTGCACAAAGAGCACAAGAGACTGGTGTGGACGGTGTTTTAGTTGTGGATATGCCACCAGAAGAAGCTCATGAACTTAAATCAGAGTTAGATAAATTAGAAATTGACTTTATTTTTTTGGTTGCTCCCACTACTACTAATGAGCGATTAAAGCATATCGCAAAAATTGCATCTGGCTATATTTACTATGTCTCTTTGAAAGGAGTCACTGGTGCTGGAAATTTGGATGTTGACTCGGTTAATCATCACTTAGCTAGAATGAAAAATTACATTAAATTACCAGTTGGCGTAGGTTTTGGGATTAAAAATGCAGAAATAGCAAAGCAAGTTAGTGAGAACGCTGACGCGGTAATTGTTGGAAGTGCACTTGTCTCTATTGTTGAGCAGTTGTCAGGAGATAAGGATAAAATGATTACTAAAATTGGTAATCTATCAAATGAAATCTCAAGTGCTATTAATTAACTAAGGCTTACTATGAGTTGGTTAGAGAAAATTTTACCATCAATTGGTAAAAACGCTAAAAAAAATATTCCTGAAGGACTTTGGAGTAAGTGTCCTGAGTGTAATCGTGTACTCTATCAAGAGGAGCTTGAGCGTTTGCATTATGTTTGCCCAAAGTGTGATCATCATTTACGAATTTCTGCAAGAAGGCGCTTAGAAAGTTTTCTTGATGTTGAGCATCAGCATGAAATTGCTATTAATCTTCAATCAGTAGACCCTCTTAAATTTAAAGACCAAAAAAAGTATAAAGATCGCTATAGTGATGCTCAAAAATCTACTAGAGAAAAAGATGCACTAGTTGTAAAAAAAGGTCTATTAAAAGGAATCCCAATTATAGCTGCTGCATTTGATTTTAGTTTTATGGGAGGCTCAATGGGCTCTGTTGTTGGGGAGAAGTTTGTTAGAGCTGCAGATGCTTCTATTGAAAATAAACATCCCCTCGTCTGTTTCTCTTCTAGTGGTGGTGCACGAATGCAAGAAGGACTTTTTTCTTTGATGCAGATGTCTAAAACATCCCTTGCTGTTAAATTGTTATCTGATAACAAAATTCCCTTCATTTCAGTGTTGACTGACCCAACAATGGGCGGTGTTTCAGCTAGTTTAGCAATGTTAGGGGACGTACAAATTGCCGAGCCTAACGCACGAATTGGATTTGCGGGTGCTAGGGTTGTAGAACAAACCGTCAGAGAAGAATTACCAGAAGGTTTTCAAAGAAGTGAGTTTTTACTTGAAAAAGGCGCTATTGATATGATAGTACATCGCTCAGAGTTACGAAAAAAGATCTACCAGATTTTATTTGCACTTAATCATAAGCACCAAATCTAATATTAGACTTTAGTAATTATTAATTTGAATAAAGTATATCAACTGTGAAGGTATTATTGGCTAATCCAAGAGGTTTTTGCGCTGGAGTTGAGCGCGCTATTGAGATAGTTGAGCGTGCTATTGACAAACATGGGCCACCAATTTATGTTCGGCACGAGGTTGTACATAATAGATTTGTTGTCGAAAATCTTAAGAACAAGGGAGCAATTTTTGTTGATGAAATTGATCAAGTTCCTCAAGGTAGTGTTATAATTTTTAGTGCACATGGAGTCTCTCAAGCTGTAAGAAAAGATGCTGCCTTGATTTCTGAAACTGTTTATGACGCAACCTGTCCATTAGTAACAAAAGTGCATAAAGAAGTTGCTCGTCGTCGGAAGCAAAATCATCAAGTCATCTTAATTGGTCATTCTGGTCACCCTGAGGTAGAGGGAACTCTTGGTCAGTCAAATGATTTGAAAAAAATTACACTTATAGAGTCAATTAGTGACATTGATGAATTAAATTTTTCAGATGATATTGACATTTCCTACACTACTCAGACTACCCTTTCAGTTGATGATACAAAACAGATAGTTGATACAATAAAGACTAAATTTCCTCAGATTCAGGCCCCTAAAAAAAGCGATATTTGTTACGCTACTCAAAATCGCCAAGATGCAGTAAAAGTTGTAATTAAAAATTCTGAAATGTTACTGGTGATAGGTTCAAAAAATTCTTCTAACTCTAATCGACTCAGAGAGATTGCAGAAAAGAATGACAAACCTGCTTATTTGATAGATGATGCTAGTGATATAGATAAAGAGTGGATGATTGGAATTAATTCAATCGGTGTTACTGCTGGAGCTTCTGCACCTGAAATATTAGTTCAAGAGGTTGTTGGTTATCTTTTAGAAAATGGTGCTGATGAAATTATTGAAGTAAGTGGTACTAATGAATCTATAAATTTTCCAGTTCCAGCAACTTTAAGGGTATAGGGGTTACTAAAGAAATTTGAGAGAGGTCTTTAATTAAGGATATTATGAAAAAATATGATATATATGGAATAGGTGCTGCAATAGTAGATACAGAAGTTATTGTGACTGATTCATTTCTAAAAGAAAATAAAATTGATAAAGGACTTATGACACTGGTTGAAGAGGAACGCCAACGAAATTTAATTGACTCTCTTACTACTCAACGCATACCAGTGAAGAGGAGTTGTGGTGGTTCAGCATGTAATACAGTTGTTGCAGCAAGTAGGTTTGGTTCTAAAGCTTTTTACTCAGGGAAGGTTGCTACAGATAATGAGGGTGATTTTTTTGTAAAAGATTTGAAGCGTGCTGGCGTTGATTTTCACGATGTAGAAGCCACAAGTGGCGTTACTGGAAAATGCCTTGTAATGGTTACTCCTGATGCTGAGAGAACTATGAATACGTATTTAGGAGCTAGTTTAGAGCTATCTTCAAATGAAATTAATCTAACGTCATTAGAGAATTCAAACTGGTTGTACATTGAAGGATACTTAGTTACCGATGATGCAAGAACAGGTGTGGCAAGAGATGCTATGATCTATGCTAAACAAAAAGGAGTTAAAACCTCGCTCAGCCTTTCAGACCCTTTTGTAGTAGATATTTTTTCAGATAATATTAGAACTATTATTGGCAATGATGGTATCGACTTACTATTTTGTAATGGAGATGAGGCTAGAAGTTTTACTGACACTCATACAATTGAAGCGGCAGTTGAAGCGCTTAAGCAATATGCTAAGACATTCGTCATTACTAGAGGGCCAGGTGGTTCATTGGTCTTCGATGGTAAAGAACTTATTCATACTTCAGGTGTCATTACAAATGCTATAGATACCAATGGTGCTGGGGACATGTTTGCTGGTGCATTTTTATATGCTATAGGAAGTGGTAAAAATTATTCCTGGGCTGCTGATTTTTCTAATGCTGCTGCTGCTCGCGTCGTTAGTCAATTTGGACCTAGAATTAAGGTGATTGAATACATTAGCCTTAAGCAACAGTTTAATATCCAGCATTAAACTTAAAATAATCAATTTTTTTTAATATTTTATAGTTAACTGCTTGTTTTAATAACATATAATCAATTTCTGTTTTTTAGAGGAATTCAATATGAAAAATGTAGTCAGCAAATTATTTCAATTAAGAAAAGCATTAGATGAGTGTGAAAAAGAGTTTGGTTTGAATCATTATTCTGAAGTTGAGAGAGCGGTATTTTCTTTTGTAACTGCAAATGTAAATTCCACAATAACCTCAATTAAAAATGAACCATACTTCTCTAAATATTCTCTTTCTACTATTAAAAGGGCAGTTCTTTTCCTTACATCTAATGGTGTGATAAAGTCAGAGCAGTCTTTAGTTGATAAAAGAGAAATGATTTTAACTCTACCTAATTAGTTTTCTTTTAAGAAGTAGGTTGCCTAATGGCCACTTAAAAAAAAGCGTAGGATATGATTGATAGGGTGAGTAGCACGGAGTATAAATTAATACAGGTTATTAAGCCCTCCTTGTATTATTTTTAATTTCAAGTAGATTGTATTTTGATAGTGGAGTATCCAATTCCGCTGAGAAAATTTTGGATTAGAGGTTCCATATCCTCGATAAAAAACTAATGGAAGTAGCTGACTCTAAGAGTATAACCAAATGACAGCGACTAAAGACAAATCAAGCATAGGTAACTCTCCTTTAGCAATATGATAAAGTCACCAGAGCTACTTTAATTATTATAATAATATAAGGAGAAATGTATGAATGATTTAGCAATATGGATGGAACATCGATTGGGTGAGTTATTATGAACAAGGCAAATTTATCACACTTTCTCTATGTAAATAGTATTGCATTTGCAGTGATTGTTTTTATTACATTTATTAATGGCCAGACCTACCCTTTGGTTGGTAACTTCATTTGGCTTCCTTTAGGTGCAGTGTCCTTATGCTATCTTTTATTTGGGTTCAGAATTGTTCTAGCTGTATTTTTAGCCATTATGTTTTCAGCTCATTGGTTTCATGGAGAACCATTATTTATTTTTACTAAAAATATTGTACACCTTGTGGGTACCGTTGCTCCATTGCTAGCTATTGCCAGCATGAAATTCTTTAAACTATCAAACTTTTTTGAAGGAAACAAAGTAGTGTTTCAGCACTTACTTTTTTTGGTAATCCTGACCGCTTTATATAACACACTAATGAAATTCTTTGCTTTTTCGTATTTTGATAATTTTTCAATTAATGCGGTGAAATTCATACAGGGTTATTTGCTTGGTGATATTTTAGGATGCTTAACTGTTTTATTTTTTGCAGCTTTAGTAATTGTTCCTGGAATTCGCTATTTTGCTCCACAACTTATCCCTTCAGATATAGAGAATTAGTTAATTTTCTTAAGAAGGATATTTACACTAAGCTACTTAGTAGCTCTCTAACTTTTTCTATTCGTGAAAGATTGTGCTCCATTTCTTTATTAAAAATGAGAGTATTTTGATTTTTTAATTGGTAGATTGATGGTTGTTTTTGAATCAAGTTAATAATTTTTATCGCTTCTATAGTACTATTATTATTTAGAGTGATTTCTGTTTTTTCATCGAAAATATTGATCTTTTTCACTCCAAATTTTTCTGCAAAAATCCTTAATGAAGTTGATTCAAATAGATTTTTAGTTTGATCAGGAAGGAGGCCAAAGCGATCAATCATTTCAATTTTTAATTCTTTTAACTCATCATTATTCTTAGCGCTAGCAATTCTTTTATAAAGTATTAAGCGTTCATGGACGTCAGATAAATATGTTTCAGGTATTATGCAGGCGATACCACTATTAATTTCAATCTCTTCAATAATTGCATCATTGATATCAAATTTTGTATTATTTTTGATAGCCTTAATTGTTCTTTTTAGAAGGTCATGGTAAAGATTAAATCCAATTTCTGAAATTTTACCGCTCTGATTTTCTCCAAGTAAATCTCCAGCTCCTCTTATCTCTAGATCATGATTTGCTAGCATGAACCCAGCCCCAAGCTCCTCTAATGAAGCAATAGCATCAAGACGTTTCTTTGCATCATTAGTTAGTGATTGATGCGACTTTATAACAAGATATGCATATGCTTTATGATGAGAACGACCTACTCTTCCGCGAAGCTGATGTAGTTGAGCAAGTCCAAAATTTTGTGCATTATTAATAATCATTGTATTGGCACTTGGAATGTCAATTCCAGTTTCAATAATTGTAGTACAAACTAAAAGCTGAAAACGCTGATGATAAAAATCAGCCATAATTTGCTCAAGCTCTTTGCTTGGCATCTGCCCATGAGCGATCCGAACATTGAGATTTGGCATCATGTCTCTTAGAGATTCTGCCATATTGTCAATTGTGTCTATATCGTTATGAACTACAAAAATTTGACCTCCTCGATGAAGTTCACGAGAACAAGCTTCTTTAATTGTTTCATTGTCCCATTCATCAACGAAGGTTTGAATTGCAGTCCTTTTTGCAGGGGGAGAGGCAATAATTGAAAGTTCCATTAAAGATCCTAGAGCCATATTGAGCGACCTAGGGATAGGCGTCGCAGTCATTGTTAGTATGTCGCTTTGACCTCGAATTTTTTTAAGTGATTCTTTTTGCTTAACACCAAAACGATGCTCTTCATCAATTATAATTAATCCTAAGTTGCGGTATTTAATTGATCCTTGGATGAGTTTATGAGTGCCTATTACAATATCAATTTTCCCCTCATTGAGGCCAGATTTGATTTGACTCTGTTCCTTTGAATTCTGAAATCTTGAAAGAGATTTAATCATTATTGGAAACTTTGAAAAGCGGTCCGTAAAAGTTTGATAATGCTGGCTAGCTAATAAAGTTGTAGGCACAAGCATTGCAACTTGTTTTCCTGACTCCACAGCCAAAAATGCTGCTCGCATAGCAATTTCAGTTTTTCCAAAACCCACATCTCCACAAACCAAACGATCCATTGGTTTATCAGACTGCATATCTAGAAGAACATCATCCATTGTTTTAAGTTGATCTAGAGTTTCTTCAAAAGCAAAGCTAGAAACAAAAGAACTATAAGAGTCACTTGGCGCAGGATAAGCAAAGCCTTTTTGAGACTGTCTTTTTGCATAGATTTCTAATAACTCTGCTGCAACATCATAGAGTGCTTCAGCAGCCTTTCTTTTTGCTTTACTCCATTGCTGACTTCCCAGCTTATGAAGTGGCGCATTGTCAGTGCTTGCTCCAGAATATCGAGAAATTAAATTAAGAGCAGTAATGGGTACCATCAGAATTGAACCATTAGCATATTCAAGTGATAGAAAATCTTGCTGATTTTCATCAAAAGTTCGACTCTTTAGGCCTAAGTAACGTCCAACACCATAGTGTTCATGAACTATAGGGTCACCCAATTGAATTTCAACAAGACTTTTAATAGCCTCATCAAAATCTTTATGTTTTGCCCGTCTTCTTCTTCTTTGATTGACTGCATCTTGACCAAACAAATTATTTTCAGTAATTATCGCAAACCGATCGCAAAGAATTCCATCACTAAGACGAGCATTTGAAATGCAGAGTTTATGATCTTGATCAAGAAAATCATCCCAACCATTACAATTAATTGCGCTTATGTTATAACTCGATAGCAGTTCAGTAAGAACGCTCTGACGTCCCTCAGATTCGCATACAATTAATACTCTGGATTGGAAGTTTTCAACAAATTTAATTAATTTATTTAGAGGATTTTTAGTTTGAGCTTGAATTTTTACAGGTGGAAGTATAGCTGAGGAAAAGTTGAGAGCACCCATTTGATCCACTTTTGAAGACTGAGTCTGAATTTGATTTTTATCCTTAATTAGTTTAAAAAATTCCTCAGCACTTAAAAAAACTTTGTTAATTTCTAGTGGAAGTCTTTCTAGAGAAAGATTGCAATGTTCATAGCGCTCAACTAATTCATGACTTTGATTTTTCATTACCTCAGAAAGACCTTTTTGATAGACTACAACTGGCTCTGTATTTAAGAAATCAAAAAGAGTATTAGTTTTATTAAAAAATAGTGGTAGGTAGAACTCTATTCCACCAGGAAACCTGCCCTCACTGACTTCGTTATAAATGAATCCATCAGTATTACCAAATTCAGATAAGTAATTACTTTTAAAGGTCGAAATACTTTCGTTATCTGATGCAAATTCTCGAGCAGGCAACAGTTTGATCTTATTCATAACTTTAATTGACCGTTGAGTTGAAGCTTTAAAGGTGCGTATCGAATCAATCTCATTATCAAATAAGTCAATTCGATATGGGTATTTTGTACCCATAGGATAAAGATCAATTAAGGCACCTTTAATACTAAATTCGCCTTGCTCCATGACTGTTGAAACCCTTCTATAACCAATTTTTATAAGTCTGTCTACAAAGGGCTCTATTTCAAGGGTTTGGCCTACACTTAAACTGAGACTATATGTATCAATATAGTCTGTCGGGCATAATTTTTGTGACAATGTTTCTAGGGTTGTTATGACAATGCCAACTTTTAAGGTTGATAATTTTGAAAGCGTATCAAGTCTTGATGAAACAATATCTGGGTGAGGGGAGAAGTGATCAAAAGCCAGAACTTCCCAGCTAGAAAAATCTAATATTTCTATAGACGAGTTAAAAAATTTCAGCGCTTTTTGTATTTCATCATAATGCGCAATATCTTTGGCAATGTATACTACAATTCGTTTTTGAGATTCAGCAAATTCTAAGAGTGCTAGAGCTTCAGACGAGCCATAAAGCGAACCCCAGTGATTTGTTAAGCCAGATGAAAAAGGCTTGAAGTCTTCAGGATAAAAAACACTCATAAGATATACTTAATTTAATTATAAAACACGTCATATCAACAAATCTCATTATGAGAAGTGCGTACGAATATCTACATTTAATGCATTAGGTAGTATGCAGTTATTATACTTAGTGAGAACTTTAATGCGACTGATTATTTTGATACTAAGTCGATACAAACTTATTAAGAAATGTTATAGGAATAGGGTTTGTAGGACATAAAAAACGCTCATAAGATATTAACATTTTCCTTAGCAAGCATTTCGATTAGTTTTATTGTTGGAAGTCCTATGAGGCTATTGGGATCCCTGCCTTCCACACTACTGAATAATGCAATTCCTAAACCTTCTGATTTAAAACTACCAGCACAGTTAAGGACATCTTCTTTTTCTAGGTAAGACGAAATTTGATTATCAGTTAGTTGCCTAAAGTTGACTTTGAAAGGCTCAACATGAACTTGTATGGCTGAGGTTTCTGTATTTAATAGAGCGATACCAGTGAGAAATGTTACAGTTTTTCCAGAACTTTTTTTAAGCTGTGCAAATGCATTTTCGTGAGTGTCCGGTTTATTAAATATTTCGTCATTTGTTTTATTTCCAGTGTCTAGAGTTGCAACCTGATCGGATGCAATAATAATGCCAGAGTGTGTTTTTGCAACTTCTTTGGCTTTTTCTTCGGACAAGCGATAGACTAGTTCATATGGTGACTCTGAAGTATTTCTACTTTCATCAATGTTAGGTGAGGCAGTTATAAAGGGTATGCCAAGCCTTTCTAGAATGGCTTTTCTGTAGGACGATGATGATGCAAGAATGAGTGACACTAGAAGTTCAAAAATTGTAAAATAATCTAATATTTTACTTTATTCAGGCAAAATTTATGCGCTTATCAATAGTCGTTGCAATGGACGACAATCGCCTGATTGGAAAAGATAATGGGCTTCCTTGGTATCTTCCAGCTGACTTGGCATATTTTAAAAAAATTACTACTGGGAATTCTATCTTGATGGGCCGTAAAACTTATGAATCTATTGGAAGAGCGCTACCTAATCGTCGAAATATTGTAATCACAAGAAACCCAGAGGCTTTATTTTCTGGCTGTGAGGTAGTTGATAGTATTGATGCAGCACTTTCAATTACTAAAAACGATAATGAAGTGATGGTAATTGGAGGTGCAAGTTTATGTGAGCAATTGCTGCCAGAAGTAACAAGACTATATATTACTCAGATCGAAGGAAAATTTAAGGGAGATGTTTATTTTCCTCATTATGATCAAAGTGAATGGCTTCAAATTAGCTGTGAATCTCACCAGCCAGACGATATTAATAAGTTTGTTTATCACTTTATTGTTATGGAGAGGAAATAATGAAAAAGTTATTATTGTTGAGTCTAATAGTTCTTTATATATCAGGGTGCGTTCTAACTAAAGTAGTGACTGTCCCAATGCGAATTACAGGCTCTGTTATTTCGGTAATACCGGTTATAGGTAATGGAGTTGACGAGTTATTAGGGGCTAGCGCAGATGTGATTGACGCAATACCTATCTAGCTTGCCTCAAGCAGCACTTTATTTTTTGCCGCAAGAACTTCTTTTAACGCCTTTGGCATCACCTTAACAAAGTGAGCTATTTCTTCATCCCAGTTATTTATGATTTTCTCTGCAATCTGAGAACCCGTTAGTTTGAAATGCTTTGTTAAAAGAGAAAACAACTCAGAAGTTGACTCTCTATCCATTGGATCAAAATCTATCATTGATGAGTTAGATCTGCTTTGAAGAGTTAGATTAGGATTATAGACAAAAGCTATACCGCCACTCATACCAGCGCCAAAATTGCGTCCAACCTCGCCTAGTATTACTGCGCGTCCACCTGTCATATATTCACATCCATGATCACCAATTCCTTCAACAACCGCAATTAGTCCAGAATTTCTTACACAAAAGCGCTCAGCTACCTGGCCGGATAAATACATTTCACCACCAGTTGCGCCATAACCGCAAACATTACCAGCAATGATTTCACTCTGTGGAGTGAAGGTAGAATCTTTTGGTGGGTAAATAATTATGCGTCCACCAGAAAGGCCTTTGCCAACATAGTCATTAGCGTCACCCTCAACTGACAGAGTTATTCCTTTTGCAAGAAATGCACCAAACGATTGTCCTGCCGAGCCTTTAAAGTCAAAATGTATTGCACCTTCTTTTAGGTTATTTCCATTTCTTGCCTTGACAACATGAGAAGACAGCATCGCCCCAACAGCTCTGTCAATATTAGAGATAGTTGATTCAAATTTAACCTTGCTATTGCCTTCAATTGCAACTTTTGATTTTTCAATTAGCTGATGATCAAGTTGTTCCTCAAGCTGATGATCTTGCTTAATACTTTGAAAGGTTCCTGCATCTCTATATTGATTATCGGCAGGTGTTAAAACTGCACTTAGATCTATAGAGTCCTGTTTCCAGTGGTTAATTGCTTGGTTCATTTCAAGCATATCAACGCGGCCGACCATATCAGTTAGTTTTTCAAATCCAAGTTCTGCCATAATAATACGTAACTCTTCTGCCACCATAAATAAGTAATTGACGACATGTTCTGGTTTGCCTGTAAATTTTTTACGCAACACTTTATCTTGCGTTGCTATTCCGACCGGACAGGTATTGAGGTGACATTTACGCATCATAATGCAACCCAGTGTAATCAGTGGAGCTGTTGAAAAGCCAAACTCTTCAGCTCCTAACAATGCAGCGATTGCAACATCTCTTCCTGTTTTAAGTTGACCATCAGTCTGAATGACTACTCGTGAACGTAGGTCATTCATAACTAGAGTTTGATGTGTCTCAGCAACACCTAGCTCCCAAGGTAGACCTGCATGTTTAATTGAAGTTAAAGGTGAGGCACCAGTTCCACCATCATGACCAGCAATAACAATATGATCAGATTTAGCTTTAGTTACACCTGCAGCAACTGTTCCAACACCAACTTCAGAGACTAATTTCACACTAATACGAGCATCAGGATTAGACCTCTTAAGGTCAAAAATTAGTTGAGCTAAGTCTTCAATAGAATAAATATCATGATGTGGCGGAGGACTAATTAAGCCTACACCGGCTGTTGAGCAACGAATCTTTGCAATACCTTCATCAACTTTGCTACCAGGCAATTCACCACCCTCTCCTGGCTTTGCGCCTTGTGACACTTTAATTTGCAACTCATCAGCATTATTTAGGAATTCGATAGTAACTCCAAAGCGACCAGATGCAACTTGCTTAATAGCGCTTCGACGAGAATCGCCATTTAAATCTGGAGTCCATCGTTTAGAGTCTTCCCCTCCTTCCCCAGTATTTGATTTTCCACCAATACGATTCATTGCTATAGCGAGAGACTCATGAGATTCAGCAGATATAGAACCAAAACTCATTGCGCCGGTTACAAATCTTTTTACAATTTCTTGAGCTGGTTCAACTTTTTCAATATCGATTGGTGTACATGTTTTAAATTCCATTAAGCCTCGAAGAGTGCAATTTCTAGTGCCTTCTTCATTAGATTTTTTCGAGAATTCCCAGTATGCATTTTGATCATTGCTTCTAGCTGCTTTTTGAAGACTGGTAATAGTTTGAGGTTCCCACATATGTTTCTCACCACCACTTCTCCAATGGTATTGTCCAAGGTTATCTAGTGAGGTTGAGAGGTATGCTTTTTTATGTTGCGCTTCAGATTCAGTTTGAATGACATCGAAGCCAACCCCGCTGATTCTACTTGCAGTTTCAAAGAAACACTTATTCATGACTTCAGGAGAAAGTCCAACCGCCTCGAAAATTTGTGCACCTTTGTAGGACGCTAATGTTGAAATTCCCATTTTTGCCATCACTTTTAGCATACCTTTAGCGATAGCTTTGCGATATGCTTTAACAATTGCATCGTCATCATCTAGATGAATTAGATTGTCTCGCCTTGCTTGCCATAGTGCTTCAAAGGCAAGGTATGGATTAATAGCGTCAGCACCAAAACCTGTCAGTAGACAGAAGTGATGAACCTCTCTAGCTTCCCCAGTTTCAACGATTAGTCCTACTTGAGTTCTTTTGTAATTAGCCACTAAATATCTATGTACTGCTGAGGAAGCTAGAAGAGAACTTATAGCATTTCGGCTTGAATTAATATTTCGATCTGACAATATAACTAGACTATAACCATCATTTATAGCTTGAGTACTTTGTTGGCAAATAGAATCAAGCATCTCACTTAAGTCATGCTTTTCATTTACATCGTAAGTAATGTCAATCGTCTTGCTTGTCCAGCCACGATGGTTGCATTGATGTAGAGCTGATATTTCTTCATTTGTTAGAATGGGATGTTCAATAACTAGGCGATGGGCATTTTCAGCCTTATTACTTAGTAGGTTTCCTTCGGGTCCGATTGAACAGCTCAATGACATAACCACCTCCTCTCTTATAGAGTCGATAGCAGGATTGGTGACTTGAGCAAAAAGTTGTTTAAAGTAATCATAGATTATGCGAGACTGATCTGAGAGGCATGCCAATGCAGAATCATTCCCCATTGAACCAACTGGATCCCTTAGCTCACTAACAAGTGGTAACAACATAAATTGTAATGTTTCCGTACTATAACCAAATACCTTTAATCGGTTTATAAGTGTTTCAGGGTAGAACCCTTTAGCGTCTCCAGTAGCTAGTAAATCTGATAGTTTTATTTGTTGATCTTTTAGCCAATCATGGTAAGGATTTTTCCCAGCAAAGCTGTCTTTTATCTCGTCATCATCAACTAGCTTGCCCTTATCAAAGTCAACAAGAAACATTTTTCCAGGCCTAAGTCTGCCTTTTGTTTTAATGTTATTGGTTTCTACATCAACCACACCAACTTCAGAGGCCATAATAACTCGATCATCATGAGTCAAGTAGTAGCGAGATGGTCTAAGTCCATTCCTGTCAAGAACTGCACCAATGTATTTTCCATCGGTAAAAGCAATTGATGCAGGCCCATCCCAAGGCTCCATAACATTAGAGAAATACTCATAAAAAGCTTTTTTCTTTTCACTCATCTCATTGTCGTTTTGCCAAGCTTCCGGGATCATCATCAATACAGCTTCCTGTAATGACCTTCCATTCATTAGAAGAAATTCTAAAACGTTATCAAAGCTACCAGAATCTGAAACTTCAGTTTCAATAACTGGTAAAGTTTTATTTAAGTTATTACCAAAAACAGCGCTCTCTAAAACTCCTTCACGAGCCCTCATCCAGTTGAAGTTACCTTGTCGAGTGTTAATTTCTCCATTGTGAGCCATAAAGCGACAAGGCTGTGCACGATCCCACGATGGAAAAGTATTGGTTGAAAAACGTGAATGTACCATAGCTAAATATGTGCTAAATTTTTTATTACTAAGGTCTGTATAGAAGTTCAATAACTGTGACCCCATAAGCATCCCCTTATAGATTATGACTCTTGTAGAAAGACTACAAACATAAAATAGCAAGGCTTGAGAAAGTGAATCATCTGAGCGGATGACTTTGGACACATGTTTTCGAATAATATAAAGAACACTCTCAAAGGAGTCTGAATCTAGTCCTTGAGAGTTAGCAATAATAAGTTGTTTCATTATAGGTTGTGAGTCACGTGCAGTATCTCCAATATCAGCCTTGATTTCATCCAACGGCACATCACGCCAACCAATCAGGTTTTGACCTTCATCTTTTACGGCTTTTTCAATTACTGAAATGCAGTGTTCTCTTTCTTTAGCATCTTGAGGGAAAAACACATTTCCAACTCCGTAGCTTCCTGGCTCAACTTTAATTCCAAATAGAGATTGAATTTCCAGTGAGAAAAAATCATGTGGAATGTTCGTCAAGATACCAGCACCATCACCAGTATTTGCTTCACACCCGCAACCTCCACGATGATCCATACGAGAGAGCATTTCTAGGGCATCTTTAGTAATTTTATGAGAGGGATGACTTTTTAAATTAGCAATAAAGCCAACACCACAATTCTCTTTCTCATTGTTTGGGTGATAAAGACCACGAGGTCTAGGCAAGTGTAATTGCTTGTTGATCATGAAAACTGAGTGTAAAAAAGAATGTAAAAAATTAGAGTATTATAACGTATAACCCCCTCTTTTTGAAGACCAAATCGACCCAATTGTATTGTCATAATAGGCATTTTAAGGTAGAATCTTTTTATTTTTAAGCGATATGCTAGCAATCATTTCTCCTTCAAAAACGCAAGATTTTTCTTCATGCGATATTGAATCTTATTCGCAATCTCGACAATTAAGCCACTCTCAAGAATTAGTCAGAATTCTAAAGAATAAGACTCAGCAACAAATTTCAAAACTTATGTCACTGAGTGAAAAATTATCAAAGTTAAATTTTGATCGTTTTCAGAGTTTTAAAACTCCCTTCTCTTTGGGTAATGCTAAACAAGCTTTGCTTGCTTTTAAGGGTGATGTTTATAGTGGTATTGATGCGTCATCGCTCTCTAGTCAAGATCTAGAGTTTGCGCAAAATAATGTTCGTATGCTTTCAGGACTTTATGGTGTTCTTAGACCACTTGATTTGATACAACCTTATCGCTTAGAGATGGGAACAAAGCTTAACAATAAAAAGGGCAGTAATCTTTATGATTTTTGGGGGGATGATATTAGTGATGTTCTTAATGAAGATGAGTCAGATCTGATAGTTAATCTTGCATCTAATGAGTATTTTAAGGCTATTGATAAAAAAACACTTAAGGCAAACGTTTTAGATATAGTTTTTAAAGAAAAGAAAGGTGAAACTTATAAAGTTATAGGAATTTATGCGAAGCGCGCTAGAGGGTTAATGGTTAATTACATTATTCGTAATCGTTTGACCAGTAAAGAGTTGTTGAAAGATTTTTCTGAGGAGGGTTATCGTTTTGATAAAAAGCTCTCTACAGATTCGTCATGGGTTTACCTTAGAGATTAAAACCATATTATTTGAAAGACTATTAAAAGTGCAATCTATTTAATTGACTGGTATATTATTTTTCCCTTGAATTAGCCATTAAAATATAGAGGATTATGATTAAGGTATATACGTCTCATTCTTGTTTCTACTGCACTAGAGCGAAAAACTATCTAGATAATCTTGGTATAGACTATCAGACTCTTAATATCCAGGAAGATATTGATGCTAGAGATTTTTTTGTCAAATCTGGATTCCGTACTGTTCCTCAAATTTTTGTAGATGACCAACTTTTATGCAATGGTGGATCAGATGGTTTGGTTCAAATGACCAAAGAAGATATTCAAAATAAAGTTATAGAGTTGACTGGAGTTCGTTCTTAAATTTCTCTAATTCCAGCAACTCCTTGAGCTCCTATACTTAAAGCTTTTCCAACCAGTTCTTTGTTCATTCCGCCTAATAAAAATAATGGCAGGCTGCATTGGTTAATAATATTAGATGATCTATCCCAGCCTAAGGTTTTTGCATCTGGATGACTTAGAGTTGATTCTACTGGGGACAGACTAATGTAATCAGCAGAAATTTTTTCAGCATGTGATGTTTCCAGTTTGTTGTGTGTTGATGCTCCCAAAAGTTTATTATCATCACAAGGCCTCTCTTTCAAAGATAAGAGCTCAGAGCTAGTCAAATGCCATCCATCACAAATCTCTGTATAGGTTTTAATTGGTGTGTTAAGGATAAGTCTTGATTTATATTCTTTACAAAGTTTATATATATTTTCTATATAAGCACTATCGAGTATAGTTTTGCTTCTTAGCTGTATAAGTTTAGTGCCACTAATTAAATGTTTTCTACATTCATCTATAGTAGATTCAGTCTGATGTTCATCTGGCGTAATCCAATAACTGTTTGGTAGAGAAATTTTATGAATAATTTTCCACATGGTGGGCAGTAATTTATAGTTATTAAATTGCTCAATACTACTCCAAGCAATTTCTTGGCCTTCTTTTCCTAGAGGATCTCCTAAGGAGTCTTCAATATTGTATATTGATAAATTAACCGATTTGTCTGGATAGTGGTGAAAGATTTTGTGGATTAAGCTGCAATCTTTCACAGTAATACCAACCTCCTCATACAACTCTCTTGAGAGGGCACTAAAACTATCTTCACCAACTTCTATTTTTCCGCCTGGAAGCTCCCAATAGTTTGGCATAAATTGATCTTGTTGACGCTTAGCAATGAGTATTTCTTTATTTTCGTTTCTAATAATTCCGACTACTACTTCAATAATTTTATTTTTAGTTTGCACAATTTTTTTTATTTTTTTGATATTTGACAGATACTTTTCTATTATCACCATTAATAGAAGTCCAAGGTAAAATAACCATTTTACTATTTGATTATGTTAAGTGGAACTTCGCAATAAGATTCAATCTCTAATGCCTTTTAAGGAAAGCCTTACCAGTAGCCTTATCGGTATTGAAAAGGAGGGTTTGCGCGTTGGTATAAACGGTGTCATAGCTCAAACAGCTCATCCAGAGGGCTTTGGTTCTGCACTAAAAAACACTTCAATCACTACAGATTTTAGTGAGGCTTTACTTGAGTTAGTAACACAGCCATTAATGGGTGCGGACAAAGTTCTAGATGAGCTCACTAAAATTCATCATTATGTTTATCAACACTTGCCTTTAGGTGAGCGATTTTGGCCTGCAAGTATGCCTTGCATAATAAGAGGACTCACAAATATACCTATTGCTAATTATGGCACTTCAAATTTAGGGATGATGAAAACAGTTTATAGACGTGGCCTCTCTAATCGATATGGTAGCGTCATGCAGTCTATTGCTGGCATCCATTTTAATTACTCATTCTCATCAGAGTTCTGGCAATATTATCGTGAATTAATTTCACCAGAAGATAATGATTCAAAAGGTTTTATGGATCTACATTACATGGGATTAACTCGAAATGTTTTAAGATATGGATGGTTAATTCCATACTTATTTGGCGCTTCAGCATCTGTATGTAAATCATTCATGCATGACTACCACGAACATAGTTTTGAAGAGTTTGATGATAATACTTTGTATTTACCCTATGCTACTTCATTAAGAATGGGTGATATAGGCTATCAGAACTCCCAAGAAGATGAAAAAGGGGTTAAGGCAAATTACAATAGTTTATGCCACTATATATATAGCCTAAGATCTGCAATGAAGACAAGCTGTGAGGATTTTGAAAAGATTGGCATAAAAAAGAAAGGAGAGCACCTACAACTTAACACTAGTATTTTGCAGATTGCAAATGAATACTACTCTTCAGTTCGTCCAAAACCTATTTTGTATGGTAATGATAGGCCTTTGAGGGCCCTTGATCAGAATGGTATAGGTTATATTGAGATTAGATCATTGGATATTAATCCTTTATTAGAAGTAGGAATTGATAAAGAACAAATTCAATTTTTAGAAGTATTTTTATTGTATTGTCTTTTAGAGGATTCGCCAACTATTTTGTCATCAGAATTAGTTGAAATTGATTCTAACTCTCAACTGGTTGCTCACAAGGGTAGAGAACCCGACTTAAAGCTCGTCAATAATGGTAAGGAAACATCTCTAACTGAGTGGGGTGAGAATATTTTTGCAGGAATAAAGCAATGCTCAAAGCTATTAAGTACTGATCATCAGCAATCAGTAGACAATATTTCACTTCGTATTAAAAATCCTGACATAACTCCATCAGCAATAATGCTTAATGAAATGCAACATCAAGAGATGGGCTTTTTTGAATATACAGATCAATTTAGTCGCAAATATCAAACACTATATAAAAATAAAACTTTTGCTAATGACTACTTCCATGAATTAGATCAACAAGTAATATTATCAAGAAATGAACAGTTAGAGATTGAGTCTAATGACGTAATGAATTTTGATGAATTTTTAGAAGATTATTTTGCAAACGATGCATAAGGTAGAAACAATATGTGCTCTAGCTACAGCTATTGGGCAAAGTGGCATCGGTGTAGTTCGAGTTTCTGGACCATTATCCAAAGCTATAGGTCAAAAATTACTGCATATTAAATTAAAAGCTAGGCACGCCTATTATGGTTCTTTTTATGACAAAGGCAGTAATAAGATTGATAAAGGCGTATCAATTTATTTTCCTGGACCCAATTCTTATACTGGTGAAGATGTAGTAGAGTTCCAAGGGCACGGAGGAATGAGCGTCTTGAGAAAACTTTTAGAGACTGCTACTTTTTTTGGTGCTCGACTTGCAGAACCTGGAGAGTTTACTAAAAGAGCCTTCTTAAATGGCAAGATGGATTTAGTTCAGGCTGAAGCTGTTCAAGATCTTATCCAGTCAAGTTCTGAGCAGTCTGCTCTTAGTGCTGTAAGGTCATTGACAGGAGAGTTCTCAGAAAAAATTAACCACTTGCTAGCAGACCTGACGAGTTTGAGAGTTTTTGTAGAGGCTACTATCGACTTTTCTGATGAAGAGATTGATTTTTTGGAATCTCATGAAGTGTCAGTTAAACTGCAAACCTTAAAAAATCTCCTTCTAGAGATACTTGAGAGTGCAAATCAAGGTGCAATTTTGAGAGATGGTCTCTATGTCGCTATTACGGGTAAACCAAACGCAGGAAAGTCTAGCTTGCTTAACGCACTAACTAAACAGCCCAGTGCTATTGTTACTGATATTGCTGGAACTACAAGAGATGTATTAAAGGAAACTATCCATATCGATGGAATGCCACTTCATATTATCGATACGGCTGGACTTCATAATAGTAATAATATCATTGAACAAGAAGGTATCAGGCGAGCTCATACTGAAATCAATAATGCAGATGTTGTATTATTGGTTTACGATGCAAAGGATAAATTAGCTGACTTGTCTATATTGCCAGAGGCTGTCAAGAATAAGCCCATTATATATATAAGGAACAAGATTGATCTCTTGAAGGCTAAGGCTGAAATTAAAGAAGTTGAGGGTCAGGCAGAAGTTAGCCTTTCGGCTAAAAATGGTGATGGAATAGATTTGTTAAGACAAGCTTTGTCCCAGGCTGCTGGCTATAAACCTGATGGTGAGGGTATTTTTCTTGCTCGAAAAAGACATATCCTGGCAATTGAGTTGACACTTAATTATATCAGCAGTGCTATTGAACAACTTGAGGGCGGTGCAAGTGAGCTAGTTGCTGAAGATTTGCGACAAGCAGGTATGTCTCTTGGCACGATTACTGGTGAGTTTTCCTCTGACGATTTGCTGGGTGAAATCTTCTCCTCATTTTGTATTGGCAAATAGAGTATAATAATCTGTTTTTCGAAAGAAAAAATAAGGGAAGTTTTAAGTTTAATATCAGGCTCTATATTGTTGATTCTAATCACTATTCCTAGGTGAGCTATCCTAAGATTCTGAGTGCTTTAAAGTTTATTTGATAAATATTCATAATATCACTTGACGCAACAGTTTGAGCATGTATAATTTCCCGCTTTCACCGCCATAAAAGATCATTTTTTGGGTGGTAGCTCTTTAAAAATTTATCAAGCAACTTGTGTGGGCACTCGTGCAAGAAATTGTGCAGTGCACATAAAAAACAAAAGCAGATAAGCTTTTTAAAAAATTGAACTATTGGTTATAAAATGCCAAGTGTTCTAAAAAGTCAAAGATTAAACTGAAGAGTTTGATCCTGGCTCAGATTGAACGCTGGCGGTATGCTTAACACATGCAAGTCGAACGGAAACGATACTAGCTTGCTAGTAGGCGTCGAGTGGCGGACGGGTGAGTAACGCGTAGGAATCTGCCTGATAGTGGGGGATAGCCCGAAGAAATTCGGATTAATACCGCATAATCTATTCGTAGTAAAGTGGGGGACTTTCGAGCCTCACGCTATCAGATGAGCCTGCGTAAGATTAGCTAGTTGGTAGGGTAAAAGCCTACCAAGGCTACGATCTTTAGCTGGTCTGAGAGGATGATCAGCCACATCGGGACTGAGACACGGCCCGAACTCCTACGGGAGGCAGCAGTGGGGAATATTGGACAATGGGGGCAACCCTGATCCAGCAATACCGCGTGTGTGAAGAAGGCCTGAGGGTTGTAAAGCACTTTCAATTGTGAAGAAAAGTTAACGGTTAATAACCGTTAGCCTTGACGTTAACTTTAGAAGAAGCACCGGCTAACTCCGTGCCAGCAGCCGCGGTAATACGGAGGGTGCAAGCGTTAATCGGAATTACTGGGCGTAAAGCGTGCGTAGGCGGTTTATTAAGTCAGATGTGAAAGCCCCGGGCTTAACCTGGGAACTGCATTTGAAACTGGTCAACTAGAGTATGGTAGAGGAAAGTGGAATTTCTGGTGTAGCGGTGAAATGCGTAGATATCAGAAGGAACATCAATGGCGAAGGCAGCTTTCTGGACCAATACTGACGCTGAGGTACGAAAGCGTGGGTAGCAAACAGGATTAGATACCCTGGTAGTCCACGCCGTAAACGATGATAACTAGCCGTTGGGGGGATTTACCCTTTAGTGGCGAAGCTAACGCGTTAAGTTATCCGCCTGGGGAGTACGGCCGCAAGGTTAAAACTCAAAGGAATTGACGGGGACCCGCACAAGCGGTGGAGCATGTGGTTTAATTCGATGCAACGCGAAGAACCTTACCTGGTCTTGACATCCTGCGAACTTTCTAGAAATAGATTGGTGCCTTCGGGAACGCAGTGACAGGTGCTGCATGGCTGTCGTCAGCTCGTGTCGTGAGATGTTGGGTTAAGTCCCGTAACGAGCGCAACCCCTATCCTTATTTGCCAGCACGTCATGGTGGGAACTATAAGGAGACTGCCGGTGATAAACCGGAGGAAGGCGGGGACGACGTCAAGTCATCATGGCCCTTACGACCAGGGCTACACACGTGCTACAATGGGAAGGACAAAGAGCCGCGAAGCCGCGAGGTGTAGCTAATCTCAGAAATCTTTTCGTAGTCCGGATTGGAGTCTGCAACTCGACTCCATGAAGTCGGAATCGCTAGTAATCGTAGATCAGAATGCTACGGTGAATACGTTCCCGGGTCTTGTACACACCGCCCGTCATACCATGGGAGTGGGTTGCACCAGAAGTGGCTAGTCTAACTTAGTGAGGACGGTCACCACGGTGTGATTCATGACTGGGGTAAAGTCGTAACAAGGTAGCCCTACCGGAAGGTGGGGCTGGATCACCTCCTTAAGAAAAGTACGAGTGTTCACACAAGTTGTTTGATAATATTAAAGTAAGAGAAAAAAGACCAATAACCCAAATTCAATGTAATTGATATTAAGGGTCTGTAGCTCAGTTGGTTAGAGCGCACCCCTGATAAGGGTGAGGTCGGTGGTTCAAATCCACCCAGACCCACCATTTTCTGGGTTATTAGTTTTCTATTGGGGCTATAGCTCAGCTGGGAGAGCGCCTGGTTTGCATCCAGGAGGTCAGCAGTTCGATCCTGCTTAGCTCCACCATTTTCTCTAGTGAAAACTTAAATAAAAATTACTTGTAAATTTTATTTAAGTTTTTATACCAAGCCTTGGTAATAACCTTGGTTCGGAGCTCTTTAACAATTTGGATATGAAGTAAAGTTTGTTAAATACAATACAACGTAAGGTGTATTGCATTGACACAACAATTTCAAAAAATATGGATTCTCATTGATAGATTTATTTCTATCAGTGATAAAAAAGAATTCACCAATTGTATCGTAAGATACAGTTAGTGACTTCTCGGTGTAATAAGAACCATTAACCCAGATACTTTGGGGTTATATGGTCAAGTGAATAAGTGCATACGACGGATGCCTTGGCAGTAGAAGGCGATGAAGGACGTGATAATCTGCGATAAGCTTCGGTTAGCTGATAATAAGCTTTAACCCGGAGATCTCCGAATGGGAAAACCCAGTGATCATAAGATCATTATCCTTAACTGAATACATAGGTTAAGGAGGCAAACCTAGGGAACTGAAACATCTAAGTACCTAGAGGAAAAGAAATCAACCGAGATTCCCTTAGTAGCGGCGAGCGAACGGGGACCAGCCCTTAAGCAATTTTGAGATTAGTAGAATGTTCTGGAAAGTTCAACGACACAGGGTGATAGTCCCGTATACGAAAATCTTTTAATTGTTAAATCGAGTAAGGCGGCGCACGTGAAACGCTGTTTGAATATGGGGGGACCACCCTCCAAGGCTAAATACTCTCTACTGACCGATAGTGAACAAGTACCGTGAGGGAAAGGCGAAAAGAACCCCGGGAGGGGAGTGAAATAGAACCTGAAATCGTATGCATACAAGCAGTAGGAGCAGACTTGTTCTGTGACTGCGTACCTTTTGTATAATGGGTCAGCGACTTACTTCTCAGTAGCAAGGTTAACCATTAGGGGAGCCGTAGGGAAACCGAGTCTTAAATGGGCGATTAGTTGCTGGGAGTAGACCCGAAACCGGGTGATCTATCCATGGCCAGGGTGAAGGTTAGGTAAAACTAACTGGAGGCCCGAACCCACTTATGTTGAAAAATGAGGGGATGAGCTGTGGATAGGGGTGAAAGGCCAAACAAACCCGGAGATAGCTGGTTCTCTCCGAAATCTATTTAGGTAGAGCGTCATGTATTACTTCTGGGGGTAGAGCACTGTTATGGCTAGCGGGTTGTCAAGACTTAGTAAACCATTGCAAACTCCGAATACCAGAAAGTATGAGCATGGCAGACACACTGCGGGTGCTAACGTCCGTAGTGGAAAGGGAAACAACCCAGACCGTCAGCTAAGGTCCCAAAATTATAGTTAAGTGGGAAACGATGTGAAAAGGCCCAGACAGCCAGGAGGTTGGCTTAGAAGCAGCCATTCCTTTAAAGAGTGCGTAATAGCTCACTGGTCGAGTCGGTTTGCGCGGAAGATTTAACGGGGCTAAACTATATACCGAAGCTGCGGATCGCAATTTATTGCGATGGTAGGAGAGCGTTCTGTAAGCCGTTGAAGGTGAACTGTGAGGTTTGCTGGAGGTATCAGAAGTGCGAATGCTGACATGAGTAACGATAAAGGGGGTGAAAAACCCCCTCGCCAGAAGTCCAAGGTTTCCTACGCAACGTTAATCGGCGTAGGGTTAGTCGACCCCTAAGGCGAGGCAGAAATGCGTAGTCGATGGGAAACGGGTTAATATTCCCGTACTTCATATAACTGCGATGGGAAGACGGAGTAGGTTAGCTCAGCAAGGCGATGGTTGTCCTTGTTCAAGCGTGTAGAAATGGTTCTTAGGAAAATCCGGGAACCTCTATTTCAAGGCGTGATAACGATCCCTCTTTTGGGAGAAGTGAGTAATACCATGCTTCCAGGAAAATCCTCTAAGCTATAGGTTATATGAAATCGTACCCCAAACCGACACAGGTGGACGAGATGAGAATTCTAAGGCGCTTGAGAGAACTCGGGTGAAGGAACTAGGCAAAATGACACCGTAACTTCGGGAGAAGGTGTACTCTTGTTATGTGAAATCACTTGCTGATAGAGCAGAAAAGAGTTGAAAATACTAGGTGGCTGCGACTGTTTATTAAAAACACAGCACTCTGCAAACACGTAAGTGGACGTATAGGGTGTGACTCCTGCCCGGTGCTTGAAGGTTAATTGATGAGGTTAGCGCTTGCGCGAAGCTTTTGATCGAAGCCCAAGTAAACGGCGGCCGTAACTATAACGGTCCTAAGGTAGCGAAATTCCTTGTCGGGTAAGTTCCGACCTGCACGAATGGAGTAACGACGGCCACACTGTCTCCACCCGAGACTCAGTGAAATTGAAATTGCTGTTAAGATGCAGTATACCCGCGGCCAGACGGAAAGACCCCGTGCACCTTTACTACAGCTTTGCATTGAACTCTGATCCTACCTGTGTAGGATAGGTGGGAGGCTTTGAAGCTTTAACGCTAGTTAGAGTGGAGCCACCCTTGAAATACCACCCTGATATGGTTGGGGTTCTAACCTTGGTCCGTAATCCGGATCGGGAACAATGCATGGTGGGTAGTTTGACTGGGGCGGTCTCCTCCTAAAGAGTAACGGAGGAGCGCAAAGGTATCCTCAGCACGGTCGGACATCGTGCAATGAGCGCAAAGGTAAAAGGATGCTTGACTGCGAGACTGACACGTCGAGCAGGTAGGAAACTAGGTCTTAGTGATCCGGTGGTTCTGAGTGGAAGGACCATCGCTCAACGGATAAAAGGTACGCCGGGGATAACAGGCTGATACCCCCCAAGAGTTCACATCGACGGGGGTGTTTGGCACCTCGATGTCGGCTCATCACATCCTGGGGCTGAAGCAGGTCCCAAGGGTATGGCTGTTCGCCATTTAAAGTGGTACGCGAGCTGGGTTTAGAACGTCGTGAGACAGTTCGGTCCCTATCTACCGTGGGCGTTGGAGACTTGAGGGAAGCTATTCTTAGTACGAGAGGACCGGAATGGACACACCTCTGGTGTTTCGGTTGTCACGCCAGTGGCATTGCCGAGTAGCTATGTGTGGAAAGGATAACCGCTGAAAGCATCTAAGCGGGAAGCCCCTCCCAAGATTAGGTCTCCCTGATTATTTAATAATCCTAAAGATCCCTCGAAGACTACGAGGTTGATAGGCTAGGTGTGGAAGTACAGCAATGTATGAAGCTAACTAGTACTAATTGATCGTGAGGCTTGACCATATAACACCCAAGATATTTGGAGATGTTGTTGTGTCAACAGGCAATATGCCTTATAAACTTTACTTTATCCATTTTGTTATACCTCTATGGTGTAAAAACTTTTTAATTCGCTTGATTAAAGTACTAACTTAAATTAAGTAAGCAGTTTGCTTAGTGATAATAGCAAGTGTGACCCACCTGATCCCATCCCGAACTCAGAAGTGAAACCACTTAGCGCCGATGGTAGTGTGGGGTCTCCCCATGTGAGAGTAGGACATTGCTAGGCTTTTATTTAAAATACCCCGACCTTTTTAAAGGCGGGGTATTTCTTTATCTGAACTATAATCTAGTAAAATAAATCGAACTCTTTGAAGAGAATTAACAAAACTATAAAGGCCATGACTAGTCGTTTTAATGTATCAAACATTGCAGACGGAATCAGTGTTATTGATTCAGGCTATTTCAGTAAGGACTTCGCTGCAATATATATACTTAGGCAGGGAAATGAGGTTGCCATTATAGAAACAGGTAACCAGTATAGTGCTACTAATGTTCAAAAAGCTCTTGAGATGGATGGATTAAGCTTTTCTGATGTAGCTTATATTATTCCGACGCACGTACATCTTGATCATGCAGGTGGCGCTGGTGAATTAATGAATCGATGTGAAAATGCACAACTAATAGTTCACCCTAGAGGTGCCAGGCATATGATTAATCCTAGTAAATTAATAGCAGGTGCTATAGTAGTTTATGGGGAAGCAAATTTTAAGAAATTGTATGGTGAGATAACTCCAATCGAATTCAAGAGAGTGATTGAGGCAGACGACAACTTTATTTTGGATTTTAAAGGAAGAGAACTTAAATTTATTGATACTCCTGGGCATGCAAGACATCATTTTTGTGTCTGGGATAAGCAAACAGAATCCATGTTTACGGGAGATACGTTTGGAATCTCATATCGTGACCTTGATAAGGAAAATGAAGTATATATTTTCCCAAGCACAAGCCCTGTTCAGTTTGATCCTGAAGCACTAATTAAAAGCATATACAAAATAATGGAATATAAGCCTCAACGAGTCTGCTTAACCCACTTTGCTGCAATTAAACCAACTCAGAAAGTAGTTGATCAGTTGGTAGATGGTATTCACTATGTTAGTAATTTAGCAAAAAAATATGCATCTAAGGATGATGCTGAATTAATTATTCATGATGAGATGATGAGCTACTTTTTGGGAGGACTTGAAAAGATTGGCGTTGAAGACTTGAATTTTTGTAGAGAAAGGCTAAAACTTGATGTCAAAATAAATACTCAAGGCTTAATTTACTGGCAAAAAGTTAGCTTAAATTGAAACTTGAATTTAATTTATTAAAGACTAAATAGATATAATATAGCCCTGTTTTCAGAACATAATTATGAAGAATTTATTACTATCCCTAAATAAGTATTTTGCAAAAGTACCTGGACAGTTAAGACCTTATCGGAAAATTGTCCTCATACTTGCACTACTCTTAACCGTTATTATGGGTTATGGGGCAACTCGTTTTGTCTTAGACGTCTCTTTTGAATCTTGGTTTAGCGAAGACGATCCAGCAGTAAAGTCCTTAAATGAGTTTCGTGAGCAGTTTGGTAGTGATGATGGGCTCTTTATTGTATATGAAGCCAAAGACGGAGATGTATTCTCAAATCAATCTTTATCTTTAATTTCTGAAATAACTGAAATACTTGACAACGATGAGAAAATTAGCGATGAGGTTTGGCTTGAACAATATGGACTAACCTTGGAGGTCGCCGAGACACTAAAACATATAAAGCGGGTTCAATCTTTAACTAATATTCGCATTCAAAAAAATGAAGATGATGTATTGAGTGCGCCTCTTTTAGTTCCAAAAACCATTCCTAGAGATATAAACACACTTAGCGAGATTAAGTCTGAAGCTGGAAAACAATCCAGTCTGCCGCTCTTTATGTTTTCAAAAGACCATCGCTTTGGTGCAATCTCGATTACGACAGATTTTGGAACGATTCCTTTAATTGAAAATCAAAATGAAGAGCAGTCCTTGTTTTCTGATGACGATTGGAGTGATGATTTTGAAGATTCAGTAGATGATCACGCTGTTCTTCAAAAAGTTAAATTTAAAGATATAGAGCCATCGCTATATATTCCTTTTATGCAGGCTGTTTCAGCCATATATGAACAACCAAAGATGTTAGAAAATTTTGATTTTTATCCGATCGGAACTTCAGCGATGGTCAAGTATGCTTGGGGAACAATGATTCAAGCAGGTTTCCTTTTGGTAGGTATGCTGATTATTATTAATCTTTTGCTTTGGACCTTGTTTCGTTCAGCCAGCGCTGTAGTACTTCCACAGTTAGCTATCGGTCTTAGTATTTTGTTCGTAATTGGCGGCCTGAGTTGGCTTAATATAGCCTCCACCACACTCATTGCTTTAACAGCAATGTTAGTAATCGCCGTTGGTGTGGCGGACTGCGTCCATGTAATGAGTTCTTATCTATTGTTTAGGCGTTCTGGTAATGACCATGAACAGGCTTTGTCGCAAGCTTATGGCAAAGTTGGGGTGCCAATCTTGCTCACCACTGTCACAACAATGGCAGGCATGTCTTCACTGGCAGTGACAGGAATGCCACAGTTTGTTCTGTTTGGATTCTCTTCTGCAGCAGGAGTTGGTCTAGCTTTTCTATATACAATTTATCTATTACCAGTGTTACTGGATTACTGGCATCCAATGCAAACTAAAAAGATAAAAACACCAGGTGAAAATAGAAAAACTGGCATAAAAGCACTAGCACTATTATTAAAATCAAAGTTACTAAGCTTTTTATGTTTTTTTGTTAACCCATTAATGAAGGGAGCAAAAACAGTTGGCTTGGTATGGCTTCTAAGTGCAGAATGGCTTCAACCATTATTAGATAAAATTCCATCCTTCGTGCAGCGTTTTCGATATGTAGTAGTTGTGATTTTTTTTGGCGTATTTGGAATCTGTTTGTACGGTGCAACTCAAGTCAAAATTGACTCTAACTTGGTTGAGCTTTATTCAGATGATGTTCCTATTGGCCAGGCATATGATATCGTTGATGAGCACATGATGGGTACAGGAAATATGATTATTGTGGTTAATACCGGAGAGTCTGACGCCATCATGGACCCTACAGTTTTAAACGCAATGAGTCGTCTCCAGAGTCAAGTCAAGGAAAGTTATAGCAAATATATTATTCGAACTAACTCCTTAGCAGACTTGGTTAAAGAGACTCATGCCATTATGCAAGATGATGAACAGTACCGAACCATCCCTGACAGTCAAATCACAGTATCACAATTGTTGTATTTGTTTAACAGCGCCAACCCAGAGGAGCGACGAGCCTTGGTGAGTGATGACTACAGTAAAAGCCACATTAGTATTCAGTTAAAAAATGCAGGGTCAAATGAATATGCAGAATTTTTTGAAGGCATCCGAAAGGACATAGACAATGAATTTGATACATTAAAAGACCGTTACCCTAATTTGGACGTTGAAATTACCGGTACTTTTGCAATGATGATGAGACTTGCAGATGATTTAAGCAGAAACCAGTTTAAGAGTTTAGCTATAGCTGCTGTAGTTATTAGCTCCTTGTTGATGGTGACACTGGGTTCACTGCAGGCAGGAGCTATGTCGATTGTCCCTAACTTAATCCCAGCCACTTTGGTGTTTGGCTTGATGGGTCTTTTTGGAATTCCACTCGACACCGATACTCTGATGATTGCACCTTTGATAATAGGTATAGCGGTAGATGATACGATTCATTTTATTAGTCATTATAGAATGTCACTTGCTGAAAATAATGACATGCAATTAGCCTTGGTTGATGCAATAAAAGAGGTAGGCCAAGCTGTTACGTTTACAACATTAATACTCGGTCTTGGTTTCTTTATGCTTACGTTTAGTGACTATCTGGGTTTGGCAAAGATTGGCGGTTTTGGATCATTGGCTATATTTGTCGCCCTGCTCTGTGACTTGCTCTTTTTTCCAGCGCTAATTATGATATTTAAGCCAAAATTTGGCCAAAAAGATGTTGCAGATAATTTCAATTTTATAGAGGTTTCAAAATGAATAGATTAATACTAAATAACTCGAATTCACCACTACTCGTTGTTGCGCTGAGTATATTTTTAATTATTTCTGTCTCAAATGTTTATGCTGAAACCGACTTAAGTGCCAGAGAGATTATGGAAAAAGTTGACGATGAAAGTCGCAAGTCAACAGAATCTGCTTTCACTCGAATGAAGCTTACTACTTGTAAATATGGACTCAGTGGAGGAAAGGTAAAGTGTGCTGAAAAAGCCCGCGTTAAGTTAGTAGAGAGTGCACAAATTAATACCGGTGAGGATAACAAAGATAGCAAAAGTATTGCCATTATTCTTGAACCTGCAAGTGAGAAAGGTATAGGCATGTTGTCTTACAGTTATGATGATAGCGATCGAGATAATGAAACTTGGTTATATCTATCTGCTCTTGGAAAGGTTAAAAGAATTAGTGTTAGAAACAGTGATGATGAAGAGACAGAGTCTGCTAGTATCTTTGGTACTGAGATGACAACTGAGGATCAAGAGACTGGAAAACTTGATGACTATACATATGAATTACTAGATCAAGGAACGTTTAGAGGCAGAGAGGTTGCAGTAATTGAGTCAACGCCAAAACCACATCGTCTAAGTAAAAGTAGTTATGGAAAGACGCAAAGTTGGATTGATACCGAAAGATTCATAAGTCTTAAAGTGCAAATGTTTGATAAATACAATAATCCTATTAAGAAGCTAGAGGTAGGAAGGGTTGAAAAGATCAATAATGTCTGGATGGGAAGAAGTCTTACATTTTTTAATACAGTCAGCAACAGGTTAACCAATATGAAACTTGAGGCGATTAACTTTGATATGGAAATTAAAGAAGACTTTCTTACTCAAAGAGCTTTAACTGATCAAGCTTTCAGAGAGAAATATTTAAAAGATTTGCGCATGCAGGCTAAGTAATTTTAAAAGTAAGTATGGTTAATCTAATCAAAATATTCATTATTTATTTAATGTTTGGCTTAGTTTTTAACTCTGTTGTTAATGCCGATGACTCATTTTTTGATGATGAAGTTGTTTTTGAGGATTCTGACCAAGAGCTTGATGAATGGTCAGATGATAGTGACATCTTTGGTGATGAGTCTATTGAAGATGAAAAGTCTTTGGCTTGGCTTAATCTTGGCGTTTCGCAAAAATGGGGCTTTAATCCTGCTAGTAGTTATAGTACCACAAAAGAAAGAACTGAATTAACACTAGGCACAAGTGGCTCTGTTTCCAATTCAGGTTATGGTGAAGTGGAACTTAAGGCAACGAAATATTGGCCTAGTGATAGCTATCATTCAACTTCATCGAGTGATATAGAAGTAGAGAGGGCATTTTTGCAGTTTAGTTTCGAAGACTGGAGTACTAAGTTGGGGCGATATACTATTGGTTGGGGTGAGCTTGAAGGTGGTGCACTTGATGTGGTTAACCCTGCTGGTGGTTTGACTGATCCGAAAATAATTTCACAGTGGTTTCTAAGCGCTACTCGTTATTCTAATAATAGTGATTTAAGTTTATTTTATAATTCAAATCCCTCAATTACAAAGAGTGCCCTACTCTCCCTTAAGGATGATAGTGATGATGAATTTGGTATCCGTTATGGGATTAATCGGGAGGGAAGCGATGTTGCATTCTACGCTGGTCAACTAATACCTAATAATGCTCTAGAGAATCTAATAGATGGGATTGCTTATGCTAGCCCTTACCAGTTATTAGGTTTTGGTATGAATAAAGCATTTGATGACTACTTACTTAAATTTGATATAGCATACAAGCGAAATCTTGAGCATAACAGATTAGGACAGTTTATAAAAGTCGATAGAATTGACTGGGACTTGGCTTTTGATATTCAAAAGAACGATAGACAGTGGCTTATTTCTATTAATTCTCACTATTTATTGGATTTCTATGAAGACTATTTAACGCCTACCTTATTAGGTAGTGTTAGTTCGAAGAGAAACAGTACGACTTATATGGCAAGTGTAAGTGATAAGTTTGGTGGCTCAGATTGGAGTTGGAGCTTATCTAATATTGCTGCCTCTAATAATGATCTTTTTTTGACATCCACTGGCCTTGATTGGGACATTAATGACCACTGGAAGGCTTCCTTAGGCGCCTCCTATGCAAATGCTAAATCGGATCGCGCTTTCAGTTTGCTTGATAATTACCAGCGGGTTAATTTAGAAGTTAAGTACCAGTATTGATTTCAAAGTTTATTTGATTATTTCGATAAGTACGTAATGAAATGTATCAACCCTCTAATTCTAATGAATATAGTATAATTTATGCATGTTAATTTAGGTTTTTCTAATGTTAGAAAATAAGCTTCTAAGAGGCAATATTGATTTTGTAGTTGAGCAACTCAAGAGACGAAATTTTTCTTTTGATGTTGCTAAATTTAATAAACTTGAGGATCAAAGAAAGGTTATCCAAGTTCAAACCCAAGATTTGCAAAATTTACGTAACACTAAATCTAAGGCGATAGGCCAAGCCAAAGCTTCTGGAGAAAACATTGAACCACTTCTCGAAGAGGTTTCAGATTTAGGAGAAAAGCTTGATAATGCCAAGTCAGCATTGAATGAGCTCCAGTTAAAGATTGATGAAATTGTTATGGCAATCCCTAATATTCCACACCCCTCTGTGCCAGAGGGTCAAAGTGAGGATGATAATATTGAGTTGTCGAAGTGGGGCGAGCCAAAAAAGTTTGACTTCGAACCAAAAGATCACGTTGATTTAGGCGAAATGCATGGCATAGATTTTGCAGCTGCAGCGAAGATTTCAGGGTCACGATTTGTTGTGATTACTGGAAAAGTTGCAAAGCTTCAGCGTGCCTTAACTCAGTTTATGTTAGACCAGCATACAGAGAAAAATGGCTACACTGAAACTTACGCACCCTACTTAGTAAATGCAGATTCACTCACTGGAACTGGGCAATTACCAAAATTTGAGGCTGACTTATTCAAAACGCATCTGCATGGCGAAGAGGGTGAGGCAAAGGCACTCTATTTAATTCCAACAGCAGAAGTTCCAGTCACTAATATTGTTCGTGATTCAATTTTAAAAGACTCTGAGCTGCCTCTTAAGTTTGTTGCTCATACGCCATGCTTTCGATCTGAAGCAGGTTCATATGGAAAAGATACAAGGGGCTTAATTCGCCAACACCAATTTGAAAAGGTTGAATTAGTGCAAATCTCTAATCCTGATAACTCTTATGATGTTCTTGAAGAATTAACTGAACATGCAGAAGGCATCCTTAAATTATTGGAATTGCCTTATCGTAAAGTAATCTTATGTACTGGAGATTTAGGATTCTCTTCAGCTAAAACTTATGATCTTGAAGTATGGCTGCCAGGGCAGGCAGCTTATCGAGAAATTTCATCATGCTCATGTTTTGAAGGCTTTCAAGCAAGAAGGATGCAGCTTAGATGGAAAAATCCTGCAACCAAGGAGTCAGAGTTTTTACATACACTAAATGGTTCGGGCTTGGCAGTTGGTAGAACTTTGGTTGCCGTGATTGAGAATTATCAGAATGCTGATGGAAGTATTACTATTCCAAAAGTCTTACAAAGCTACATGGGTGGCCTAACTAAGATAAAATAACCCCTTTATATTTTTTGGAGCAAGAGATGAATTTACCCCCAGAACTATTTTTGATAGCAATGTTTGTGCTGATGTATTTTTTATTAATCAGACCACAACAAAAGCGTGCTAAGGATCACAAGAATTTACTCAAAGAACTTAAAAAAGGTGATGAAATTGTAACTAATGGTGGTGTTATAGGAAAAATTAATGCTGTAGATGAGTCTTTTGCGGAGATAGAGATAGCTCCAGGTATTTCTGTCAAAGTTCAAAAGCAGGGTATTAATCAAAAAATGCCAAAAGGCAGTGTAAAACCGATGACTAAATCAAGTGCAAAATCAAAAGCTAATGGCAAAAAAGAGATAGCAAAATAATATATAGAAAATAAATCCTTATGAATCATTACGCACCCTGGAAAAATACACTAGTTGTATTTTTCTTGTTTATTACATCACTATATGCACTGCCAAATATTTATGGCTCTGACCTGGCCATTCAGATTACTGGTACGGGTGACTATGTTGTTGAAGAGAATGATTTAGAAGGAATAAATAACTCATTAGTTGAAAATTCTATTGACTTTAAATCACTTGAACTTATTAACAGCAATATTTTGATTCGATTTAACGATTCAAAGTCTCAACTTTCTTCTAAGGCTTTGTTAAAAGATACCCTGAGCAGAAACTATGTTGTAGCTTTAAACCTAGCGCCATCAGTACCTCAGTGGCTTTCAGGTCTTGGTGGTAAGGCCATGTCTTTAGGACTTGACCTTAGGGGTGGTGTTCACTTTTTGCTTGAAGTTGATATGGAGGCAGTTGTATCCACGTCTATTGATCGCTACTACAATGAGCTAAGAACACTTCTTCGTAAGGATAAGTTGTATAAAAAAATTCGTAAAGAAGATAATCTTTTGGTAGCTAGTTTTAAGACTGAAGAGCAAAAGAATGAGGCAAAAAAACTCATTAAAAATGACCTCTTCGATTTGATGATTGTCGAAGGAAGTGAGTCAGAACTTGAAGTGAGTTTAGAGATGTCATCTAATGCACAGAAAGCCGCCAAATCTAGCGCTTTAAATCAAAATATTACAACACTTCGTAATCGTGTCAATGAGCTAGGTGTTGCAGAGCCAATTATTCAGCAGCAAGGATCTGAAAGGATTGTCGTTCAGTTGCCTGGCGTACAGGATACTGCCAGGGCTAAAGAAATTTTGGGAGCAGTTGCAACCGTTGAGTTTAGACTAGTTGATGAAAAAAATGATGTTCAGACAGCGATACAGTCAGGCAAAATTCCATCTGGATCTAAACTCTATAAATTTAAAGACGGTAGACCTTTACTTCTTAAAACAACCGTTATTTCAACCGGTGAGAATATAGTTGATGCATCTTCTAGTGTAGATCAAGATAATAACCCGATGGTTAGTATTACTCTTGATAATGCTGGTGGCAGAACAATGCTTGAGACGACTAAAGAATTTTTAGGTTATCGAATGGCTGTTGTTTTTATTGAAAATCAAGTTGAAACTATTATAGAAAATGGAAAAACAGTTAAAAAGCGAAGCAAAACACAAGATATTATTAATGCAGCAACAATTCAAGGTACTTTTTCAAATCGTTTTCAGATAACTGGATTAGACAGCTCTAGAGAGGCAAGAAATTTAGCTTTACTGTTAAGGGCTGGCTCACTTTCAGCGCCTATTGAGATTATTGAAGAGCGAACTATCGGTCCAAGTCTGGGCGCAGATAACATTCAAAAAGGACTGATCTCGGTTCTAGTTGGGTTTGCACTGGTTCTAGTTTTTATGGGTTTGCGATATCGTGTATTTGGTTTAGTTGCTAATGTAGCTTTAACCCTTAATTTGATAACTATAGTCTCAATCTTATCGATGCTTCAGGCAACACTTACTCTCCCAGGTATAGCTGGTATTGTTTTGACCGTAGGTATGGCAGTTGATGCTAATGTCCTAATTTTTGAACGCATTAAGGAAGAACTGCGTTCTACCAATAATATTCAAAAGGCAATTTCTGCAGGCTATGAAAAAGCCCTATTGACAATTGCTGATGCAAATATTACTACACTAATTGCTTCATTAGTTTTGTTTAGTTTTGGTACAGGCGCAATCAAAGGCTTTGCTGTTACTCTTTCAATAGGAATCATCACTTCAATGTTTACAGCAATCATAGTCTCTAGGGCTATGATTAATCTTATTTATGGTGGTAAAAAAATTGAGGAGCTATCGATATGAGTCTTAAGTCATTAAATATTCCATTCATCGATTTTGTAAGTAATCGAAAGTATGCAATGATTTTCTCTGCAGTCTTATTGATAGTATCAATAGCGTCAATAGGATTTCAAGGCCTTAAGTTTGGTATTGATTTTACTGGTGGTACGTTGATAGAGCTCGGCTATGAAAAAACAGCAGATTTAGAAGATATTCGTTCTAAACTTGCTTCAGCTAATTACAAAGGTGCAAATGTACAGTATTTTGGATCAGACACCGAAGTGTTGATTCAACTTGAGCCGCAGGCTGCATCCTCTGCCCAGCTTAGTTCATCAATTATTAGAATGCTTGGTGATGGTTTAGATGTTCGTCGAGTTGAGTTTGTTGGACCTAAAGTGGGTGAAGAGTTAACTAATGATGGTGGGTTAGCGATGCTTTATGCGCTAATCGGGATTCTGATTTATGTTGCCTTTAGATTTGAGTATCGCTTTGCATTGGGATCGATTGCCGCACTGGTTCATGATGTGATTATTACCATAGGAATATTTTCCTTACTGCAGATTGAGTTTGATTTAACTGTACTGGCTGCAATCCTAGCAGTCATTGGCTATTCACTTAATGATACGATTGTAGTTTTTGATCGTATTCGAGAAAACTTTCTTTCCACTCGCCATATCGAGCCTGGCCCAATTGTTAATGATGCACTCAATCAAACTTTGTCACGCACATTAATGACATCATTGACAACATTAATAGTTCTTTTAGCATTGTTCTATTTAGGTGGTGAAGTAATTCATAGCTTTGCAGGCGCACTTATTATCGGCGTTGTTATTGGTACATACTCGTCTATATATGTTGCAAGCTCAATGATTCTTGCACTAGGAATTTCTAAAGAAGACATGCTGCCTTCTGAGAAAGAGAAAAAGGAAATAGACGCAAGACCTTAGCAAAAACCTTTCTTTAATCTAAAAAAGCAAGAAGTCGTTGGGTTTTATGTATAAAACTTTTCAAATACAAGGCATGCGTTAGTACCACCGAATCCAAAACTATTTGATAGTATACGATTCAGTTTTAGATTTTTTGTTTCCCTAACAATAGGCATACCTTCTGCTTCATCATCAAGTGTTTCAATATTAACTGACTCTGCAACGAAGTCATTTTGTAACATCAACAATGAATAGATAGATTCATTCACTCCCGCTGCCCCTAAGGCATGTCCAGAAAGAGATTTAGTCGAACTAATTAGTGGAATTGATGTAGCGTCGAAAACCTTTTTGATCGCTTCAAGTTCCTTTACATCCCCTACCGGGGTTGAAGTACCATGGGCATTAATATAGTCTATAGTACCATTGACAGTGCTTGTAGCGATTTCCATACAGCGCTTTGCACCTTCACCAGATGGTGCGACCATGTCATAGCCATCTGAAGTTGCGCCATAACCGACTAATTCAGCAATTATAGTTGCGCCGCGAGCCTCAGCATGCTCTAAAGATTCAAGAACAAGGGCACCACCACCACCTGAAATTACAAATCCATCACGATTGGCGTCGAATGCACGTGATGCAAGTTCGGGTGTTTCATTGTATTTTGAAGAGAGTGCTCCCATAGAATCAAATAGCATTGTTGTGGACCAGTCTAATTCCTCGCCACCACCAGCAAAGACGACATCCTGCTTGCCGAGCTGAATTTGTTCCATAGCATTACCAATACAGTGAGCACTTGTAGAGCAAGCCGAGCTGATTGAGTAATTAATACCTTTTATTTTGAATAGAGTAGAGAGACAAGCAGAAGTAGTCGAGCCCATAGTTCTTGGAACGCGGTAAGGCCCAACGCGTTTTATACCTTTTTCTCTTAAAATATCTGCAGCCTCAACAACGTTAACATTTGAAGCACCACCAGAGCCCATAATAAGACCAGTACGCTCACTAGAGACCATGTCTTCACTAAGTCCAGACTGTTTAATGGCTTCATCAAGAGCAATTGCATTAAATATGGCTGCATCAGCCATAAAGCGAAGCATCTTGCGATCGATAACGTCACTTGTATCAACCTCTGAGATCGATCCATGAACGTGAGATCTGAGGCCCATTTCTGCATACTTTTCACTGAGTTCTATGCCTGATTTTGCAGATTTTAGCGATTCTAGGACTTCCGCTTTATTGCCTCCCAAGCTGCTAACAATACCCATCCCGGTTATGACTACTCGATTCATCAGAAAGAAGATGTATCCGTAAACAAGCCAACCTTTAGATTAGTTGCTTCATAGATGGTTTTTCCATCAACTTCCATTGTTGCATCAGCAATACCCATATAAAGTTTTCGTGCAATAACTCGGGAAAGGCTAACATTGTAAGTAATCTTATTATTGGTTGGTAAGACTTGGCCTGTAAATTTAATTTGACCTGAACCAAGAGCGCGACCTCTTCCAGGTCCACCAAGCCAGCCAAGATAGAAGCCAACCAATTGCCAAAGTGCATCAACACCTAAACAACCAGGCATAACAGGGTCTTCATTAAAGTGACAATCAAAAAACCATAAGCCTGGATTAATATCTAACTCAGCAGTCATTCCACCCTTTCCATACTCACCACTATTTTCACTAATATTAGTGATACGGTCAAACATCAGCATTGGTGGTTGAGGAAGCTGAGCATTGCCAGGCCCAAATAATTCTCCTTTGCCACAAAGAATTAGATCATCATATGAGTAACTTTTTTGCTTCATAAAGATTGATATATCAAGTACTGTAAGGATTTTAACACACTTAAATTGAGATAAAAATTCAACTTATGGCTTGATATCAGCAATAATATCTTCGATATCTTCTAATCCAACTGAGATACGAATTAGGTTTTCAGAGATATTGCTTTGTTGTTTTTCTTCATCTGAAAGTCTAACATGGGTTGTAGTTGCTGGATGGGTAATGGTGCTCTTAGTGTCGCCAAGATTTGCTGTAATAGAAATCATTTTAGTGTTATTAATTAGACGAAAAGCCTCTTTCCTACCACCAATTACTTCGAATGACACAATTCCACCATAATCAGACTGTTGTTCTTTCGCAATATTATGATGAGGGTGCGAGTCCAATCCAAGATAGTGTACCTTTTTGACAAATTCTTGATCATTAAGCCAGATTGCTAATTTTTTTGCATTCTCGCAGTGTGCTTTCATTCTCAAGCTCAACGTTTCAAGACCCTTAAATACAATCCAAGCATTAAATGCACTCAAGGTTGGTCCTGTACTTCTTGCAAAGCTACTTATTTCATCTATCAGTTTGTTGTTTCCAGCAATAGCACCAGCGAGACACCTACCTTGACCATCAATATATTTAGTAGCTGAGTGGATAACTAAGTTTGCACCTAAAGCTAATGGTTTTTGAAGGGCAGGCGTCAAAATGCAATTATCAACCGCTAAAATAATATTATTTTTTTTAGAAATTGCTGAGAGCGCTCTTAAATCTACAACCTCACCCAGTGGATTCGAGGGCGTTTCAAGCATAAATAATTTTGTATTAGTTTGAACACTATTTTTCCAGTCATTTAAGTTAGGCAGGTCAACAAATGTAACTTCGATACCAAACTTTTGGATAACGGTATTAAGAAGAACTATGGTGGTTCCAAACATTCCACGTGATGCAACCACATGTTCACCTGGCTTTAGGAGTGTCATAATTGTTGCAAAAATAGCTGACATACCGCTAGCAGTAGCAAGGCATTGCTCAGCACCTTCTAGGGCAGCTAATTTCTCTTGAAAAGAGACAACGCTTGGATTAGTAAATCTTGAATATATGTTGCCCTGATCTTTATTGTCAAACCTTTTAGCTGCTTGCTCAGCACTATCAAACTTGAAGCTTGAGGTCAGGAAAATAGCAGCTGAATGCTCCTGCTCTTGAGTTGGCTGATATCCCTCACGGATTGCTTTTGTTTTAAACTTGTTATCTTTCATTTTTATTCTTAGTCAGCATCATTGTAAATTAATTCTGAACTCTCATTGGTTATATTATCTTGTTTAGTTTGGTCAGACCTTCTGGCTTCAAGGTTGTCTAGATAAGGTGTATCAATATCTTTAGTAAGGTATTTTCCATCAAAACAAGAACAGTCAAAAGACAGGATATCCGGGTTACCTTGTTGAACTGACCATATTAAGTCTTTAAGATTTTGATAGATTAATTTATCTGCACCAATAGATTGACAGACCTCATCAGTCGTTTTATTGTGGGCAACAAATTCATTTTTACTCGCCATATCAATACCGTACACATTAGGATAACGTACAGGAGGAGCGGCTGATGCAAAGAAGACTTTTTTTGCTCCAGCAACTCTTGCCATTTGAACAATTTCTCTACTTGTTGTTCCTCTCACAATTGAGTCATCAACTAAAAGAACGTTCTTGTCTTTAAATTCAAGTTCAATTGCACTTAGCTTTTGGCGTACCGATTTTTTTCGTTGTTTTTGACCAGGCATTATAAAGGTTCTTGCAATATAGCGATTTTTTATAAAGCCTTCTCGATACTTTAAATCCAACTCATTAGCTAATTGGAGTGCTGCTGTTCTAGAGGTATCAGGTACCGGCATAACAACGTCAATTGTCTCTTTAGACCATTTATACTTAATTTTTTCAGCAAGCTTTTCACCCATCCTGAGGCGCGATTTGTAGACTGAAATATTGTCAATAATAGAGTCAGGCCTTGCAAAATAAACAAATTCAAAAATACAGGGTGATAACGATGGACTATTTGAGCATTGCTGAGAATGAACGTTTCCATTTCGATCAATTACAACTACTTCTCCAGGCTTAACATCACGAGTAATTTTATAACCAAGCGCAGTAAGAGCAACACTTTCAGAAGTAAGCATATATTTAGTGCCCTTTTTTGTAGTTCTTTCTCCGAGTATTAAGGGCCTAATTCCATTAGGATCTCTAAACCCAAAAATACCATAGCCCGGTATCATTCCTATTGCTGCATAAGCGCCCTTTACTCGTTTATGAAGCTTTGTTACCGCTTTAAAAATATCTCTTTCATTGATTCGATGCTTTTGTCCTTCAGCTATTTCACTGGCTAGAATATTAAGTAGTATCTCTGAGTCTGAGTTGGTATTAATATGTCGAAGATCTTGCTCAAAAATTTCTTTTGCTAATGACTCAGCATTGGTTAGGTTACCATTATGTGCAAATGCAATTCCGTAAGGTGAATTAACATAAAATGGTTGAGCTTCAGCCTCAGAAGAGCTTCCTGCTGTAGGATAGCGGATGTGACCAATTCCCATATCCCCAATCAATTTTTCCATATGCTTTGTTCTAAAAACATTGCGAACAAGTCCATTCCCCTTGCGCATATAAAAACGCCCTTTGTTGGCAGTTGTTATACCAGCAGCATCTTGGCCACGGTGCTGAATAATTGTCAGTGCGTCATAAATAAAAAACCCCACATCTTTTTTTGTAGTAGATAGTATGCCAACAATACCACACATAATTTATTCCTCTAAAATTTCAGTTTCTATGAACTCAGCGACTGCATCACCGGGTTCGAGCTCAACAAATAACAAATACTTAGACAATAAAGGTTTTATGTCAACTGACCAGTCTTGAAAAGTCCTTAACGCGCCACTAGTCTCTATCCAGGCATGATTTTGTGTAACCCACGTCATGCTTTGCAAGATAAGTACAATAATTAGTACAAAAATACCACCCTTAAATAAACCTAGTACTGCACCAAAAAATTTATTCTTTAGACCCACTATATTTCGGGCATTAATTAAAACATCAAGTGTACTAAAAACCCTTAAAAATCCACTAAATACTGGTGCCATAACACAAGGCTCTTCATTGTCAATTTTAATATTAAGAAGCTTTGATAAAGCAACAGTAGCTATAAGAAAAGCAGCAAAAACAACACAGAATGATACAAAATTACGTAATGACTCATTAACTATCATCATCTCAATCGTTCTAAGTTCAGAAATGATTCCTAGATAATTATAACTTGTTATGGCAATTATAGTAGTAATGACAGTAATCGCAAAGGGTCTATTTAGGTCGCAAGGATTATCGATACGTGAAGAGGACTCTGCTATCCTATAAAATCCTTTTTTAATAAACCAAATAGCAAGAAATATAGCGCCAAAAGAGAGTGCAAAAATTGACTGGTTTGCTGAGCTAATCCAGCTACTCAGAAAAGTATTTGTAAATTCATCATAATAAAGAAACGCTAAGATAATTGCTAAAATAACAAAAACAAGGCTAATAATTTCTTTAGCAAGGCCTTGAATAAAGCCCCTTACAACAAAAATAATGAGGATTATGAGGGTAAGCCAGTCTGACCAAGCCAGCAAACTTATAGTATCCCAAAAGTTGTTAAAAAAATTGCCCATGGTCTCCCTGAAAGATAGGACTAATTTTACAATAGTTTCTTAGGGTCTGTCGTTAACTCCAGTAACTAATAATACTCAGATTCTTTTAAGAATTTAGCTGCATCAGCTATCGTATAGAACGACCCAAAAATTACAATTCTGTTAATATTTATAAGTGCAAGCGCCTTTTCAATAGCATTATCCATAGTTAAACAAACTGTAGTTACTTGTGACTTGCTAAATTTGTTCTCGAGAGACTCCATTTGAATTGCGCGCTCGGTAGAAAGTGGAACCAAAAACCAGTGCTTAATATTGTCTGATGCAAGACCAATCATGTCATCAATATTTTTGTCAGCAAGCGCTGAAAAAATAGCTACTGTTTCCATTGGAGATTCTGACAAGGTATTCACTAAAGTTTTGACTGCTTCTGGGTTATGAGCAACATCCAGAACAATGATTTTATTGCCTACAGGTATTTTTTCAAATCGAGCAACGATTTGAGCTTTTTTAACTCCCTTAAGGATCATATCATTGGATACAGGGAATCTATCATCAAGCTTTTCTATCGCTTTGATTGCAACAGCTGCATTCAGTTTTTGATGTGATCCATCTAAACCTATCTCACCTTTGTATCCTTGTTTTATGAGGGTAAGGGGTGAGTCTATTTCTTTTGCATATGAGAGTAGGCTTATTGGTGGATCTTGGTCGCCACAAATACAGGGCGTGGAGGTTCTCATGATGCCAGCTTTTTCTTTTCCAATAGCTTCTCTAGTATCGCCAAGGTAGTCGGTATGATCAATTGCAATATTTGTAATAACACTGACATCACAATCAACGACATTGACAGAGTCGAGTCGACCACCAAGCCCAACTTCTAGAATAGCAAGATCAACAGCTTCGTTAGCAAATATGATGAATGTTGCTAAGGTTGAAAATTCAAAGTAGGTTAATAAAATCCCTTCTCTTTTTGCTTCAATTAACTCAAAAGCTTCAATTATTGATGCATCACTAACATCTACTCCATCAATAGCAAATCGCTCATTATAGTTTATAAGATGGGGTGAAGTAGACCGTCCCACTTTGTACTTTGATTCTCTATATATGCTATCAATAAAAGCAATTGTTGAGCCTTTACCATTAGTTCCAGCTACAGTAATTGCAGCAAACGGTACACCATTTGGAAAAAGGCGCTCGTAGACTATCTGAACCCTTTCTAGACCAAGAACAATAGTTTCTTCCATTAGTTCTTCTTGCCAACTTAACCAATCATCAAGGGTTTTTTTCTTATGCATATTTTAAGATTACGGTGTCGAATCAATAATTAGTTTTGGATTATTTATCTTCCCAGAACTCACCTTCAATAGGTTCATCTTTGTTGGCAGTTTTTGTTTCTTGGTTGCTGGTCTTATGAATAAAAACTGAATTTCTTTTACTAAAAACACGTTCTGCATTTTTTTCCAAGAAGTGATTAATAAAATAACTTCGACTCCAAGGCATTAAGCCTAATAATCCAAGGCCATCCGTTATAAAACCAGGAGTCAGTAGTAGAACTCCTGAAACTAGAATAACGACCCCCTCAAGCATTTCTAATGCAGGTGTTCTGCCTTCAGCAATACTCTGTTGTGCTTTTGCCATTATTGACCAGCCCTGCTGTTTAAGAAGGGTAGATCCTATTAAGGCAGTAATAATAACTAATAGTATGGTTGACCATGCACCAATAGCATCTCCTACAGAAACCAATACGTAGATTTCAGCAAGTGTAACAACTACAAATATAGGAAATATCATTTAACCTCCTTTTAAGTTTGTAAAAATAATATCCCAAACACCATGACCTAATTTTTGACCTCGATTCTCAAATTTAGTTAACGGCCGTTGCTCAGGTTTTTCAGAATATATATGGTCACCAGCACAGTTTTTAAAGTGCGAATGCGATTCTAGCGTCTCCATAATGTGCTCCGCATAGTTTTCCCAGTCAGTAGCAATATGAACAATTCCATTATTTTTCAGCTTTTTTGTAAGCAAGTCTAAAAAGCTTGTTTGGACAATTCTACGCTTGTGGTGCCTCTTTTTGTGCCAAGGGTCAGGAAAAAATAATTGAAAATGTGAAATACTGTCATCAAGAATATTGTTATTAAGAACTTCTACAGCATCTTCCTTAATGATTTTAAGGTTGGTGAGCTTGTTTTTGCTAGCCTCATTAATAAGCCTACCAACTCCGGCTTCATAAACCTCAATACCTAAGAAGTTTAGGTTGGGTTGTTGAATGGCCATCTCGAGCAGGCTATCTCCGTTTCCAAAGCCCACCTCAAGAGTTACATTGTTTGGATTCAAGAAGAGTTTGTTAAGGTTAAGTAGTTTGCCATTTGGATTGATTCCGTAATCATCCCATAGCTCGTTTAATCCAATAGCCTGGGCTTTAGAAAGTCTTCCAGAGCGCTTAACAAAGCTCTGAATTTTGCGTAGAGGTTTTTCGTCGCTCATAAGTTGTAATCAATGATTAATGGGGAATGGTCAGAAAAACGTTCTTCTTTATAGATCTCACAGGACTTTGCTAGACCAGCTAGATTAGAGCTTACTACTTGGTAATCAAGTCGCCAGCCCGTATTATTCAGCCAAGCCTGGCCCCGATTTGACCACCAAGTGTACTGAAATTCTTCTTGATTGATCTCTCGAAAAGAGTCCACATAACCTACTTCATCATAAAGTGTGTCGAGCCATGCCCGCTCTTCAGGAAGAAAGCCAGAGTTTTTTTGATTCGATCGCCAATTTTTTAGGTCAATCTTTTTATGTGCGATATTCCAATCACCACAAATGATGTACTTTCTACCATCTTTTTGTAGTTTGCGTAAGTGAGGCAGAAAACGCTCAGTAATAAACTCCATTTTGAAGGCTTGCCTTTCCTCCTTTGAGGAACCTGACGGTAAGTAAATAGAGATGACACTTAAATCCGCAAAGTCAGCCTGAATAATTCTTCCTTCTGAGTTCATATCCTCCCAAGAGCTATAAGAAATCCTGTCAGGCTTTGATTTGCAGTATAAGCCTGTCCCACTGTAGCCTTTACGTTCTGCAGGATGATAAAAAGTGTGCATATCAGTTGGATAAAAGCGTTCATCTAGTTGATCCTCTTGCGCTTTAATTTCTTGCAAACACACAACATCAGCATTTTGTTTTTTTAACCAACTAAAAAAGCCTTTTCTCTCAGCAGCTCTAATTCCGTTGACATTAATTGTTATAATTCTCATTGAAGTTATTTTAATAGTTTAGGAATATTTGATGGAACAGTATCAAAAGGATTTTGTAGATTTTACTTTAGAGACTGGTGCACTTAAGTTTGGTCAATTTACACTTAAATCTGGGCGAATTAGTCCTTATTTTTTTAATGCAGGGTTATTTAATACCGGTAGTCATTTATCGCAACTAGGAAAATTTTATGCCCAAGCGATTGAGGCAAGCAATTTAAAGTTTGATGTTTTATTCGGTCCTGCTTACAAAGGAATTCCTCTAGCAACTGCTACCGCTATAGCTCTAAATGATAGTTTTAATAGAAGTGTTCCCTACAGTTTTAATCGCAAAGAGGCAAAAGACCATGGCGAAGGTGGAAGTATTGTTGGCCACCCCTTAGAGGGCGATATTTTAATCATTGATGATGTAATTACAGCAGGAACTGCAATTCGAGAGGCTCAAGTTATCATTAATGCTAATGGGGCTAATACCAAAGGTGTGATAGTTGCGCTAGATCGTCAAGAGAAGGGCAAAGGGGAGTTGTCAGCAATTCAGGAGGTTGAACAAATTTTTGGTATCAGGGTTCTAAGCATCATCAACTTGTCTCATATTATTGATTATTTAAAAGCCTCTAAAAATGAAGATGTTGTTAGTAGAATTGAGAGTTATAGATCTCAGTATGGGATTACCTAAATATAAACTCGAGGCTTTTAGTAGTTATCTCTATTTGGATGGCTTGACAATAAACGTTGAAGACTCAACATCAACAATTTGAACTATTTGACCAACATTAAGGTCTAAACCCTTTGCAAACCAAAGGGATTTTCCTATCTGAACTTTTGCAACACCATCTTCAATTGACATTACCTCACACTTTTTACCAATATGTGACTTAGCCTTATTATTCAGCTGGTCATCAACCGTTTTAATGGGGTAGTATTTCATTGACAAATAGGTTGCAGATATTGAGATTAAAACAAAAATCAGCAACTGCATGGCACCGGAGACGCTAGGAGCGAGATAGAAAATAATACTTACGGTGATTGCTGATGCTCCAATCCAGAGTAGAAATACTGACCATAAAAAGAGTTCAATAATTACTAGAGCAAGACCAAGGACTAGCCAATGCATGTAGTTTAAATTTTCAAATAGCATTTCCATTAGGATGATTTTATATTCATTATGAGAAGATATTATGACTTTAATTAATGTCATTAAAAAAAATGTCTATTTTTTAATTATTTAGTTCATAATGACAACTTTGTAAAATGTCTTAGGTAAATAAAATGCCCTCAGGTAATCAACATCTGGTTGAAAGATTTCAAAAGGATGGTTTTATCGTTCTTGAAAATGCGTTAACTGATTCTCAATTATCTGCACTAAATAGTGAGTTATCAATGTGGATTGAAGAGAGTAGGAATAATGACAAGCCTTTCGGAAAAATTATGGATGGAAGGCCGCGTTTTGATTTACAACTAGATACTCATTCATTTGAAAAGCCTGCGCTTAGAAGGATCACTTCTCCTGCCGAAATTTCAAAAGCTTGTCTCGATGTTGTTAAAGATAATAAAGCGCTCGATCTAGTTAGTGAAATTTTTGGACCAAATATCAAGCACTGGACAAATAAAATTAACCTTAAGCTTCCAGGATCGGGCACGGAAGTGAAGTTCCATCAGGATTTTCCGTATGAGCCACATTCCAATGAAGACATCATGACAGTTCTATTTTTTCTTGACGATGTCACACTTGAAAATGGGCCATTAGAGGTAGTTGCGGGTTCACATAACGGTCCACTTCATTCGCTATGGCACGACGGTATCTTTACGGGCGCTGTTTCCACAGAAATTGAGGCCGAATGCAAAACCAAGGCTATTAGTTGTGTAGGCAAGGCAGGTTCGGCATGTTTGATGCATTCAAAATTATTGCATGGCTCTAAATCAAACAAAACTAAATCTGCTCGCTCTCTATTTATTGTTTCTTATTCAGCGGAAGACGCGGTGAAGTTGACTAAAAACCCACTTCCAAGTGAATTAGAAGGAATGATTGTTAGAGGAAAGAAAACTGGTACCGTTCGTTCTAGTAACTATAGTGTTGAGTTGCCAGAATACCCAAAGGAAGTATCATTTTTTGGTCAGCAATCGAAAGGGAAAAATATTGTAATGTAGTTTATTTTTTTTGGTTATGAACTGTTTTAAAGCTAAATGTATAAAAAACTAGATCTTATTAAAAAGCTTTTGCTAGTCAATGATGAGTTGGTTATAGATTGGCAAGATGGTAAGCAAAGTCGTCTTTTTGCCCATTGGTTGAGAGACCACTGTCAAATGTCAACATCTCGCAATCCCAATAATGGCCAGCGCTTATCTAGCGTCATTAATACACCTAACAATACTTATATTGAAGGAGTTAATAAAGATGAAAAAGGCAATGTCTGTATTCGGTTTCAGCCTGAAAATTATTTATCTGTTTATTCACAGGATTGGTTAAGACAAAACTGCTATAACCTTAATAATCATTTCGATGACAGAAGTGAAAAAATTAAGCAATTATGGCAAAAAAGCAGCTTTAATAATGGCTTACCAAGAGTTAAGTATAAAAATCTGCATCAAAATGATAATGGCAAGTTAGAGGCTTTGCATTTCGTTAAGGATTTAGGATTTTGTATTATTGAAGATGCTCCAATCAAAGAAGGGCTAGTCCTATCTGTAATTTCAGAGCTAGGATTTACTAGAGAGACAAATTATGGTCAATTGTTTGAGGTTCGTACTGAAGTAAATCCAAATAATCTCGCCTACACAAATATGGGGCTTGGCTCTCATACTGATAACCCATACCGAGATCCTGTTCCAACAGTGCAACTTCTGCATTGTTTAGAGAGCTCAACCGAGGGCGGAGATTCAGTTTTAGTGGATGGCTTTAATGCTGCAAAAATACTCAGACAAGAAAGCAGTGAAAATTTTAAAGCTTTGACAAATAACTGGATTAATTTTCGATTTTCTGATGAAAAAACAGATCTTCGATCTAGGGTTCCTATGATAGAAGTGAATGATAATGGTGAAGTTATCAAGGTGAGATATAACAACCGATCTATAGATACAATTAAGCTTCCTCCAGAAAAGATTCGTCCCTTTTATTTAGCTTATCGCCACTGGAGCGAAGTAATTGAGAGAGATGAATTAAAGATTACATTTCAGCTTTTACCTGGAGAAATAATATTATTTGATAACACTCGAGTGATGCACGCAAGAACAGCTTTTTCTAAAAAAGGCAAGCGCCACTTTCAGGGAGCCTATACTGATTTAGATGGTCTTTATAGTCTACTCAATATCTTAGAAAATCAAAAAAATGACCAATCTTAATAGTCATGATATCGTAAATTATATTGAAGATATCTTTGATAGACGTGGTGCTGAATCCTATTTAGGTGAAGATGTTACAATGTCTCAACATATGCTTCAAGCAGCTCAGTGTGCTGAAAAATCTGGTGCAGATGGTAGTCTAATTGTTGCAGCATTATTGCACGATATCGGCCATTATAAAAATGAAATCCCAGAAACATCATTGGCTAAGGGTATTGACAATTATCACGAAGAAGCTGGTGCTAATTTTTTGGAAGATTACTTTCCAATATCTGTTGTAGAACCTATTCGACAGCACGTTGCAGCAAAACGTTATCTATGTGCAGTTAAGTCCGATTATTTTGATCGTCTTTCACCAGCATCAGTCCACACTCTTAATCTGCAAGGCGGACCAATGAATCAAGAAGAAGTTAAAGAGTTTGAAAAAAATGATTATTTAGAGCAGTGTATCAACTTACGTTACTGGGATGAAGATGCTAAAGATCCCGATAAGGTCTGCCCATCATTTGCATCATATCGAGCTTTGATTGAATCTCTAGTCAAATACTAATATTTAACTAGAAAAAAGACTCGATTTTTAATCATGTTCTATACCTTCATTCGGAAAGTATAATATTGTTGTAATAAATTGAATTTAAACATTTAATGAATAATAGATTACTAATAATTAATGGTCCTGGTCTGTCAGATTTAAGTAACTTTAATGAATTTGGCTATGATGACCTTACTTTGGAGAAGGTGCAACAAAAATGCTTAGAAACTTGTGAGAGTCTAGGTCTTACTTTGGAGTTTTGTCAAACTGATGATGAGATCGAGTTAACAAATTATTTAACAAAGGCTTGTAAAGAGTTCGATGCATTAATCGTCAACCCTGTTGGTTATTCTCATGCATCCTCTTTAGACTTTGATATATATACTTCTAATATAGAAACAATTACTCTTCAAAACAAACCAGTTATTGAAGTGCATATTGCAAATATTTTTCAAAAAGGAATTGATATCACTAGGCCAATCAAAGTATCTGAAGGTAGTGTTGGTTTTGTAAGTGGATTTGGTATTCATAGCTACGATCTTGCTATTAGGGCAGTTAATAAAAAACTGAGAAAAAATTGATGAATATATACGTTATAAATGGTCCAAATATAAACCTGCTTGGTTCACGTGAGCCTGAGATTTATGGCCATGAAACATTAGACAGTATTTCAAAGGAATGCATAAAACAGGGCTTAAAAGATGGCCATGATGTTAAATTTATGCAGTCTAATTATGAGGGTGAGCTAGTTGAGTGGATCCAGGAAGCAATAAAAAATAAAATTGATGCAATTGTTATTAATGCAGCTGCCTATACACATACGTCTATTGCAATTCATGATGCATTAAAGTCCTTCTCTGGTTTCAAGATAGAGCTACATATTTCAAACCCACATTTACGCGAAACTTTTCGGCATGTTTCTTTTATTTCTCCTGCAGTGGACGCTGTTGTTGCTGGACTTGGCGCTGATGGGTATAGTTATGTCATAGAGTTATTGGCAGATTTACAAAAACACTATAAGTAATAATAAAAACCTTACTATTATTAAATAATTATCTCGTATTATTAAATAACTCTCTACCAATCATTTTGATATGTTCTGTGTGGACGCCGCAGCATCCACCGATAAAATTAACACCTCGCTTTTTCCATTTAGAAGAATAAGCACAATATTCTTCTGCTGAAATTACGTTATTGAATGTCCAATCACCGTCTATCGATGTTCCAGAATGTACATAGACGCCGATATGGCCGCCCCACTTATTCTGAAGAATATCTAAGCATTGATCAACATATTCAACCTCTGTGTGCATTATATTTATTACATCTGGGTTGTATGATTTTAATTCTTGAATAGTATCTTCTAGGCTATCTCCATCTAGCAAACACATTTTGTTAGATTTATCAGGCTCACAACTAAGTCCTACCCAAATAGGTAATTCAGAAGTTTGAGCAGCTTTCAATGTTGTCATCATCTGTTCTATGTCTTTCATCATTTCAAGCATTATTAAATCTGCACCCGCATCTGCCATAATTTTTGCTTGTTGGGTAATCGAAGAACTTAGTTCACTCAAAGAAGGTTTGTTGTCAGTCCAGATCCAATAGGAAATGCCTCCAGCAACCAGAACATTGTCTTTATTCAAGTGTTCTCTTGCTTCGACAGCGAGTTTTACAGCGTGTTCATTCAAAACTTCAAAGTTATGGCCTTGATCGGCATCAGATAGAGCATGCTTATTCGTTGAAAAAGTGTTACTAATTACAATCTCAGCTCCTAGATTAATATAGTCTTGATGAATTTGTCTTACAATGTCAGGATGGCTTAGGGCGGCCCCACCATTCCAAGCGTTTTTGTGTTGGGGCACTCCTTTACGTTCAACTTCTGTACCAGTAGCCCCATCTATTAAAATGCACTCACCGTCCTTAACTCTTTTCATTAAACTATTGTATCTATTCATAAATTCACCTCATGTCAATACTCTACTATAACTAATATCATAGGGTCTTTGAGGTATAACTTCTACTGGAATCATTTCTCCTAATAAGTCCAACATCATTTTAGTTCCTGGTTTCGACTTATCTGGATTTACAAATGCGTATGCTAAGTTTAGGTTTACTCTATGTCCCCATTCACCCGATGTTATTGTTCCAACGACTTTATCATCGTCCATTAGTGAGGCTCCACTTTGAGCAGGTGCATGAGTACAATCAGCACTGAGACAAACAAGTGTCCTGCTGTGACCGTTTTTGAAGCGTTTCTCTAAGGCATCTTTACCAATAAAGCTCTCTTTTCTTAAGTTAACAAATCTATCAAGGCCAGTTTCAAAGGGATCAAATTCCGTCAATAAATCAGCCTTCCAAGATAGGAATCCTTTTTCCATTCTCATTGATTCTACAGCTCTAGAGCCAAAGAGTTTCATTTCATATTTTTTACCTGCTTCTGAGAGAGAAAGATACGCTGCATAAAGTGAAGAGTTAGGAACATGAACTTCATAGGCCAGCTCCCCAGAGAAGCTGACTGACATAACAGTTACTGCTGAAAAGCCAATAAAACACTCTCTCACGCTAAGCCATGGAAAGGCTTCTTTACTCCAGTCTTCACGACTGCATGCCGAGATTACCTCTCTAGCCTTTGGCCCAGCAACAATAAGAATGGTTTGATCATTTGTTAGGCTTTTGATTTTTACATTTTCATCAAGGTTAATGTGTTGACTTAACCAATCCATATCATGAAATTCTGATGCTGCAGCTGACCCATACCACATTCGATTAGGTCCTCGATCTGAGGCAGGAATATTGGCAATAGTTGCTTCACTTTTCACCATTCCAAAATCATTAAGAAGATAACCTAATCCAACTCGACCAGGTTTATGCGTGATGTTCCCACAGAACAAGCGATCAATAAAACTCTGAGAGTCTGAACCTGTGATTTCAAAACAATTAAAACCATTAACTTCACACAGCCCAACATTATCACGAACGTTGCTAACCTCTCTCGCAACGATGTCAAACGTTTCATCAAAATGAAATGACAGTGAAGGCTGAAAATCCTCAGAAGGTTTAAAATATTCAACACGTTCCCATCCATTAACGACAGTAAACGAAGCATTTTTTGCTGCCATTACTGGAGTAAGCGAAGTAGTTTTTGCTGGACGCGCTGCCGGGCGATGTTCATGAGGAAAGTGAAAGCGAAACTCATTCTGATAATCTTCAATCGCTTTAAGAGAGGTCATTTCAACATTGGTATGAGAGGTAAATCTACGAGGATCAAGACACCAGGTGTCATAACAAGCCTCACCATGAACGATCTGTTGAGCGAGTAACCAGCCATGACCACCACCTTCACCTAAACCAGCGCGAAGCCCAATAATACAAAAAGCATTTTCCTTTCCTGGAATTTTTCCAACCAGAGGTGCTCCATCAATTGTGTAAGTAATAGGGCCATTAATAATACTTCGAATTCCAGCATTCATTAAAACCGGCATCCTCTCAAATGCTCCATCTAATACATCGGTAACTCTTTCTAAATCATCTGGACATAGTGCATTAACAAAATTTGGATCAATACCATCCATTCCCCATGTCTTGCAATTCTGCTCATAAAAACCAATCAATAGTCCATTCTTATCTTGGCGACAATAATAGTCAGATATTGGACAACGTAGAAGAGGCATTCGCTGACCTGCCTCGACAATCTCAGGAATATCTTCAGTTAAGAAATATTGATGTTCTATTGACGCTACAGGGTGATGAACACCCATCATTGCTCCAACTTCATTGACCCTATAGCCACAAGCATTAACAATAATGTCGCAATCAATTTCACCATGCTCAGTTATTACTTTCCAGGTGCCATCTTTGTATTGTTCAAGCGCAGTAACTGGAGTGTCGGTATAAACTTCAGCGCCAGCTTTACGTGCTCTACGCGTTAATGAATGACATAACTGGTATGGATCAATGTCTCCATCAAGAGGATCCCAAAGCCCTCCAGTTAAATTTTCTGTTGAAATTAATGGATGGCGACGTTTACACTCTTTAGCATCAATAACCTCAAAATCAACACCCATTCCTCGAGCCATCGAGGCAAAGTGACGATAGCCCTGCATTTGCTGTTCAGTATTTGCTAGGCGTATTCCTCCATCTGCATGGTTATATTTGATTGGATGAGCAGAATCATTAGCTAATTCTTTGTATAGGTTTATTGAGTGAGTTTTTAGCCCAACCATTGTTTGGTTCATGCCGAAATTAGTTACTTGAGCTGCTGAGTGCCAAGTCGTTCCACTCGTAAGATCATTACGCTCTAAAAGAACTACATCTGACCAGCCTTCTTGAGTTAGGTGATATAAGGTAGAACAGCCAGCAATGCCTCCACCAATGACAACAACACGAGCATGTTTCTGCATAAAACTAAAGTGCGTCGAGATCCGTTTCGCCAGTGCGAATACGAACTACTTTTTCGATTTCAGTTACAAAGATTTTTCCATCACCTTTTTGACCTGAACGAGCGATATTACTAATTGTATTAATTAATAGATCTAAATTTTTATTCGAAATAGCGATTTCAAGTTTAACTTTATGCATAAATTCAACCGTAAACTTGTTACCACGATAAAGTTCAGTGTGTCCTTTTTGCTTACCAAAACCCTTGACCTCTGTCACAGTCATTCCAGGTATATCAACATCAAAAAGCGCTTCTCTGACTTTGTTTAAGACTTCGGGGCGCAATATTGCAGTAACTAATTTCACAAAACTTCCTTTGAATTGTTTCTAAAATTCTATATTACATTTTTTTTTCTACTATGACAATATATATCTTTAAAGGTTAAAAAATGCTAACTTTGTTTAATGTGTAAGGAAGAACAAAAGGATGCAAAATGCTTTTGCAATCTTTATTTGCATAAAGTTGTCTTAATGTTGGCTTAACCAGCCCAAAGTAGCTCGATTTAGACATACTAATTATTGGCATGTCTCAGCTGATTATAAGCTAATAGTAAAACTCTATTGTTGAGACTGAAACATCAGACACGTACTCTCGTCCATACGCCACAATGCCAAATCTTGTTATATTTTTAGCATCTAATTTTGCATTATTTGAACGTTTACGTTTGAATTTATTAAAAGGCAAGTCAATCATTTTCCAATCAGAATCAGCTTTGAAGGTTGCTGAATAATAGTCTCCACGATAAACTCTATCATTAGTTGTAATATGAATTTCATAAGTTTCACCATTACCCCTTACATTCAGTCGGACACCTTGAAGATTTTTACCATCTTTTTCAGAGTTTTTGAATGAAACCCCCGAGCGTAATTGAATAAAACCTCCATTGTTCTTTGTACTAACGTTGCCTGTAAGTCTTGCGTAATACATTTCTCCATCTTGTTCAAGAGTCACTTTTCCATCAGAGATGCCACCCATTACTCGATCACTGACGTATTGCCAGTATTTTCCACTATCGGCAGTAAATGGAAAGGTAAGATCCTCCTCAGCAGAGATAGCTTTTGAACTAAGTATAATCATGACAAGTAAGGATAAAAAGTAACTTACTTTTGAAAACTTTGATGACTTGAAAAACATAAATAATTTATTAATATTATTTATTTTCTAGCTCAATACTTTTAAATTCTTTAACAGTCAATACAGCTCCGACTATAGTAAGTGCAAAGCAAAATAAACCAGTAAGGAATAATAATGAATCATCCATGATTAGTCCTTCCTAGCTATTATTTTAAAATAAATAGCAAAAGTTAAAATTGATGGGATCCAAGTTGCAGTAAATAATGCTTCTTGTTTTGTATCAACACCTTGAAACCAAAGATAAGCAGTTGTTACAAATGCAACTGCAACTGAAATTAAAATACATATATCTGACGTTTTAATCATAATGGCATCCTTCTTTAAAAATTAATCTTCATTCCAAAAAGCCCAAGAAGCTATTAATAAGAACATTACTGCTATTGAGGCATGCGCTCTTATACTTGTCTCTTGGGGCAACTCTATTAAAAATGGGACAATATTAACCATACCAAGCAAAAGCCAAATTACTGCTAACGATGCTAAGAAAAGCGCAACTTTGCCAATTTTTCTTTTCATAGAATTATTACAAATTATTTTATGTTATTGATAATTTACTTCAGAAATTATTAGATTTAATGTGCCCTAATAACTTAAGGCACATTTATAAAATTATTTATAATTTAGACATCTAGCAGTCTTAAAGCTCCATTAAGTAACTCTTCAGACATACCATGATCACCGGAGTCATGTGCTTTGACACCTTCTTCATGAAGCATAAGTGCAATACTAATTAAAGTTGCATGCTTTGTTTGATCTAATTGTGAAATTTTATCTTCAATTTCTGATTTGAGCATTGGGCATGCTCCAGCAAAAACCATAGAAGGTAAAAGTAAAATTATAAAAGTAAAAGAGAGTAATTTTTTCATGTCATCCTTTGTTAGTTGTTAAAAGAATGTGTAATTTACAATAAAATTATTTCAATTAAATGAAGTTTAGAAGTTGATTAGATAAAGATTAGGTGAATTTATTAATGAGATGAATCTATTGGAATATAGTGGCATATCGTCACTAATCTAAAATAAGGAAGCTTTAGTAGCAGGAATACATGGTGGAGGGACAGGGATTCGAACCCTGGAAGGGTATTAGCCCTTGCTGGTTTTCAAGACCAGTGCATTCAACCGCTCTGCCATCCCTCCGGAAGATTGGTATGATACAGTTTTTATCAATAAAGT